>Ga0213839_1001850_pt1 | contig 12793 bp, 3 predicted proteins | sample SWPATP21_FD_160075 | JGI IMG/M metagenome (GOLD analysis project Ga0213839, IMG submission 160075) | Coastal seawater microbial communities from Marineland, Florida, United States - SWPA TP2 #1 | ecosystem: Environmental > Aquatic > Marine > Coastal | place: USA: Florida | collected 2016-08-14 | reverse complement strand
TCAAGCGCAGCTCAAAACACCAAACACGAGACAAACAGCAGAAAGAACAGCGAAAAGGTTGTTCCCGTTCTATTTCAGCTCGAAAATATGTTGTAGGTTTGTGCTGTAGTCGAGATAAGTCGTCGCGCCGTTGATCATGCATGTTTTCCTTGAGGTTGGCAGCAACCAAGTAACCAGCCACTTACAAGCGAACTTCTCGTCGGCAACATCCCTCGCGCGGTGCAGTTCGCAACACTCTCACAAACACGGCATGGCACGCAAGGCCTTGAGCATTCCTTGCACAGTATGAACAAGCGCGACACAGCAACAACACTGCAACGCTGCAACACAACAACACACTTCTTCGATTGTGCCGCACGGACAGTGTATTGTGGCAGTGCAGCAGTGCAACGAACAAACGCACTCCACACTCCACATCTACCCTGGGTATCTGCCAACCATCTGCCGTCTGCGTTCTTGCCTCGTTGGTGAAATCAATACACTGCAGGCTGCGCCGCCTGCGCGATTGCACGGTTGGGCGATTGCACGGTTGGGTGTTGGGTGTTGGGTTGCGTTGTTTGTTGGTTTTGTTGGTGTCGTTGCGTCGTTGGTTGCGTCGTTTGTTGGTTGCGTGGTTGCGTGGTTGCGTGGTTGCGTGGTTGCGTGGATGCTTGGTTGCGTGGTTGCGTGGTTGCGTGGTTGCGTGGGTGGTCGGTAAAGTTGAGTTGTTGGTTTTGTCGCGCGAAGCACACACGCGCTGCCGCAGTAATAGTTCCAACGGATCGCTCATCTGCGAAACAGGAGACGAAAATTCGTTCGCCGTAAGCAAGGCAGAAGTTACGTTCATTTTCAAAACAAAGACCACGACATTTTTTTATGTAGTCCTGCAACACAACGCGCATTAAAAACTTGAAGGCCGCTCGACGCCCCGTTGTCTCGATGGCCGTTGGTCGGCGCGACATGCCATCGTGAAACCAACAATGGGACCTTTCTAGAGCCCGAGGTGCGGTTCGATGCGTCAAGCATGTCAAAGCGGCCCACAAGCGGAAGCAGCGACTCATTCAACGCAGCTCGTGAACAGAAGGCCCGTAAGTCCCTGGCAGCAAGGTACGCGAACGCATTCAGTTTAGTCGAGCGCGCTGTACGAGCAGAGGCGGCAGGTTCCCTTCGCGTCGCCAGAGAGTTGTTCGGTGAGGCGGTGGAGGACTTCATCGACATCTGCACTTTTGAGGCCCACGACGACGCCAAAGTTGAGTTGTTGCAGCAAAAAATCGAGCAACTGTGCGAAAGAGCTGAACGACTCTCGGTTGGCGAAGAGGAGCATGTTGGGACACAACAAGCACAAGAGGGGATGGACGACTGCGTCGAGGACGCTGGGCGACAGGCGGCAGCTGAGATGGGGCGCGCCGATAACATGCTGCGGTCTTTGGAGACCAAGGCAACATTCTTGCTGGAGCGTGCAGTCACCACCGACGAAAAAGGTGACCACAAGATGGCACTACCCATTTATCTGCAGGCGGCGGAAGCTCATGTGGAAGCTCTAACACACGCGAAGTCGCTGGATCCGCGCCGTAAACTTCTGAACACCGACAATGGGATTTTGCGGACGCAGGCAGCCGTTCGGCAGAAGTTGGAAAAACGGTTAAAGAGTATCATTGACCGTGCAGAAGTGTTGAAGCAATCCCAGGTCACTGTCGGCGCCGTTGCAGCACGACAAAACACGCCAACGTCACAGCTCCACCAACCCAGGCAACAAACCCACGGCGCAAAAGGGAGCGAAGCGGAACCGTTGTCACGAGAGGAAGTCGACGTGCTGCGACGCTCGTCTCACATCAACGGCAAGGTGTACTTGCCGTGGGACGACACCGATATTTACGAGACCTTCACATATCCTGAGCCATTCAAGGATCCAGATGGCCGGCTGCCGCTTTCGGGAAAGCAGAAGCAGCACTTTGGAGGGTGGAGGCGGCCGGCTCAATTCGTCCGATCGATCGCGGAGCCCGTCATGATCGAACAGGTTTCTGCTGCGACCATCAAGCAGGACAATGTGGGTGACTGTAGTTTCGTGTCATCGTTGTGTATGGCGGCGGCGTACGAGCGGAAATTTCGACGCAAGCTGATCACAAACATAATTTACCCACAGAACCGGCGTGGAGAACCCATGTACAACCCGAGTGGCAAGTACATTGTGCGCTTGTTTGCCGGTGGGATCGCGCGAAAAATTGTCGTTGACGATGAAATGCCGGTGGACAAAAGCGGAAGATTGCTGTGCGCGTGTACAACCAAGCCCAATGAATTGTGGGTCAGCGTCATCGAGAAGGCGTACATGAAGCTCAATGGAGGCTATGATTTTCCCGGCTCCACTGCCTGCATTGATATGTACGCACTCACAGGATGGCTACCCGAATCTGTTAAACTTGTTGGCTCTGGGCACCAAGCCCCTAGTCACGAAGACAGTAAAAAACGGGCACAAATAGCATCTGTGGAAGGTCATGCCGATGAAAACCGTATTTGGCGTCGTTTGCACAGTGCATCGAACTATGGAGACTGTCTCGTCTCCATTTCAACAACCCATCTCACTGAAAGCCAGGAAGAACAGTATGGGCTTGTGTCGGGCCATGCCTATGCAGTGCTTCGAGTTGTGGAAATTGACGGTCTACGCCTCCTACAAGTAAAGAACCCATGGTGTAGAGTGAGGTGGAAGGGCCGGTTTTCGCCCCAGGACCGTTCAAGTTGGACGCCAAAGTTGCAGCGCGTGTTGGCTTACAATGCAAAAGCGGCGTTGAGAAATGATAATGGTATATTCTGGATCGACTACGCTTCAGTCCGTCGATTTTTCGGCACCATGCACATGAACTGGAATCCTGACCTGTTTTTCAGTCATCGGACGATGCACGGATCCTGGAAACTGTCGGACGAGGGCCCAAAAAGTGACCGGTACTGCATTCTGTACAACCCACAGTACCACCTACACATTGCTGCCGCGGATGATGCAAGCGTTGACACAACGCGGAGCAGTAGAAAAAGCCTTTCCGTGTGGCTGCTACTGTCTCGACATCAGTTGATCAAAGAGCAAGACGGCGACGATACCGTGCCCCTCATGGCATTGCACTGCTACTACTCAGCTGGCAAGTGTCGCAAGTTATTCCTCAAAACCTCGAAATGCTTTGTCGAAGGTGTCTACTCCAACTCGCCTCATCGACTGATACGCTTTGATTTGAAACACGGTCGCGAGTACGATTTCACGATCGTTGTGTCACAGGTAAAGAAGGCAACAGATGTCAACTTCACATTGCAAGCCTTTTGCTCGACCGCCCCGATTACGATTCGCCACATTCGTAATCCTTTTAAGGGAGAAATTTCGCTGACCGGGGAATGGATACAGGGTGTAAATGCCGTTGGGTGTCAGAATTTCAAAAGATATTATGAGAATCCACAATTTTTGTTGACGGCTCGCTCACAAGTGACCGGGGCTGTCCTGTTGCACGCGCAACGGGGCTTGTCAGTTAATGTGTCCGTGTTCCAACTGTCTGCCACCACCGCCAGTGGCCGCCCGGCGTTCGACACGGACTCTCGATCAGGGAGAATTTTGCGTTCTAAAGTTGAAGCTTACGCCAGTTCCGGGGACTACCAGCAGTCGTTTTGCGTGTGTCACCTGCCCAAGCTTCGTGCCGGTCGCTACGTCGTCATCGTCAGCACTTTCCATCCTAATTGTCCTGGAGCTTTCAGGCTGCAAGTAAAACTCCATCAACAAAACGTCAACACAGTGACTTTGGCATCCATTTGAAGTTTTTGCGACATTCCTGCATCAAGAACGTCATTCAAACTCAAAAAAACTTTTAAAGTAATTTATTCTCACAGTATCTTGTCACGGAATGAATTCACTTATGGTTATCGTCAACCAGCGACGGAAGTTCAGCTGGAAGCGGCATCAGACAGGAAGGTTTTGCTTTGCGACAGGCTACGAAGGGCAGTCAGTAGTGGATAGAATGTCCGAAATTGGGCCTCCACAATATAATCCGAGCCGGAGCGCTTGAGTCGAATCCCGTCACAACGGCACTGGCAATCACCGTCCAGCTCCTTGCTTGCATCGCCAAGTACTCGGACCGGTTGTGAACTTAACCTAAAATGCCACAGCGCAACAAAGTTGCGGAAACTGTTCTTGAAAGCGTGCTGAAATCCAAAATTCTTGAAGACATGCAGCAAACGTTGGAAGTTCCAAGCAGGAGCGTCCGCGATCTCTGCAATTCCATCGTAACCTTGTGAAACTAAAAAAGATGCTGAAGTGGAGCCATTGCCCATATCTTTGTCCTCACGCTGCATTTGAAACATTCGCTGCACGGTGTTGCGCAACCTCTTTACGCCCGCAACGTCCAGTGACAAACTGTTCGACCACGAGCTATTCGCTTGCGTCACAGCATTCTTGATTTGATTGAGGGTGATGTGGGACCCATAGCACTCTTGAATGAGTCGTTGCGCACTCTCATCGTTGGGTTTCGTGTCCTGACCATCGCCGTGGCCCAGCAACTGAACCAAAACATTAAAGTCACCCATAAACGCCGCAACACTCACTTCGGAAGACACAGCAAGGCGGCTATCAAAGACAAGCTGCCCATCGGTTGAGGTTGCACCAGCTTCGACGAGCAGCCGCACGCAGTGCTCGTCACCATTCAGAACGGCAGCCAAAAGAGGTGTTGCTCCACACGTCGACGGGAGTGATACGTTTGCACCAGCGTCAACAAGAACTTCAACACAGTCGGAGTGTCCTGACACCGCTGCCACATACAAAGCTGACATTCCCTTGCTGTTGGTACAATCAACGTTAATCGCGAAGCAAGCACACAGTTCTGCGACACAGTCGACGTGACCGAAGCTCGATGCCATAATGAGTGCCGTGTTCTGAATATGCTTTGTTGTCGACGCCTCAGTGACCGACGACAAACAATTGGCGAATTTTGCGGTTCGAGGCACAGACAACAAAACTCTCAACGAATCACGGTGACCACGTTGTGCTGCCAACATAATTGCCGATATGACTCTGCCGTCACGAGTTGTCATCCACAGCGGTGCACAGCGATCCTGCGGACCGGTTGCATCCGTGACGTCGGCACTGTCCACTGGAGCGAAATCGTCGTGCAGGAGTGCAGATACGGCATCTGTGTGCCCGAGGTATGCAGCCAAGGTCAGAGCCGTCACTCCATCGGTAGATGATACGTAATTAGGATTGGCACCTAACAGTAAGAGCGCGCGTATGGCAGTGGCATGTCCACACAGCGAAGCCATTAACAGAGCAGTGTAACCGTCGTCTTCCGACACCGCGTTCGGATCCGTACCACATCGCGTAACATGGAATATGAGGCCTGCAACGTCTCCAGTTTCGGCGCACAAAAAAACGTCATTTGGACATTGTCGTAAGCATGTTCTTCCTGTGATGTTTTCTTTCTGGATAAGATCCCTGAGTTCGAGTCCGTTGCGTAAGTATTTTTCTATCACAGTAGTCGGGAAGCGTCCAAATTTGCGAGCGCACGGCAACAGGTGAGTTCTGTATTCCTGCGCGTACCACAATTTCCACTCTTGGAACCGTGGTAAGTTAAGGTTGTCTGACATTGGAGGCACGTACACCGCTTCGCCGTCTACACGGCTGCGGAGCACGGTCGAGTTGGGTGTTGCGCCTGTCTCGTCGACATCATCATGTGCGCGGGAGTTCGCGAGCACAAAGTGATATTGAAGTTGCGTACACACTAACGCTACTAGTGCATTAAAGTGAAGCCCGTAGGTGCTTTGGAAGTCAACCCCGTCGGTGAAGGAGAGCCACTCACCAACAATATCTTCGAGAAATGACATCTTCGGTTCCGGAACTCGTGCTTCCGTTGTCTGTGGCCGAGACAAAGTTGCTCTGCGAACATTTGCAATGCCAACCAAACGCTGATACGCTGGTCCTGCCCCTCCTAGCTTTTCAGCTTGCTCACCAAAGTCACCAAACTGGTACGCATAACGCAGGCTCACACCGTGCAGTTGATACAGCAAGCCAGTGAGTGAGAAGGACGTCGAGACCGCGTCCGCAGCGGCGTCGATATCAATGTGTGACTCAACTATTTCTTCGTTCGCCACATCGTTGTCCACGGCGTCGACAGCATGCACGGAGACTGCATGCAACTGTTCTCGCAGACTTGGGTGGAAGCTGTCTATCAAGACACGCATCACCGCAAAGTTACCCAACAAAACCGCAACTTTCAGTTCGTCGTAACCACCAAATATTGAATCCGGTTCGTTCGCAGCAGCTGCTGCACGAGCACTCCGGATTTCGGGATCGTCAGCGTTTTCAGCGACCATGTAGCCTCGTTGCCTCCGTTGTTCCCGTTTGGCTTTGTCCTCCCGGCTTCGCCAAACTGCCACGGCTGCAGCAGCCTTCAATAGGTGGTTACGGTTCTGGAGCTTGCAGCAAAGTTGAGCTCCAGCTTCTATCAAGCGAGACACCACTCGAACGTCCCCTTGTATGACCGCCATAAATAATGGCGTTGATGGCTGGGGCCCTGCGAGATAGCTCATGCATTGTTGGATGCGGAGCGCAGAAGAGTAGCAGGACAACCCTTCTAACGTGTGGTTTTGTGTCGGCTCCGGAAGTCGGCAACTTGTGTTGGGATCTGCTCCGGCTGCGAGCAGCACATCGACGGCGTCGTACAATCCGGCTTGGATAGCGCAATGTAACGGAGTTCTGCCAGTGTCATCAATGATTTCCAACAGCAAAGGATGCTGTTGTGCACCGCAAGCTGGCGCAGGACCAAAGCGCTGACAAATTTCTCGCAACGTGTTGATGTGGTTAGATCTCACACACTCGTGCATCGCTGTCATTCCAAAATACCCTCTTGCGTTCAATACGTCACGAACATCCTGCACAGTCGGCAAGCGCTGTATGTAGTCTAATACTGCCGTTACCGCAGCCAGGCCTTGCTGGCAAACTATGTGTAATATCGTTCTTCGGTCGTTATTGGCAGGCCAGCGACTTTGTCGCGTTTTCAACGCGATGGCAAGCAGCTCATCCCGTCGAGCAACCAAATTCTTGGCCTGCTCAAAACGGCCAGACTCCAATTCGTTTTTGTGCAATAGATCAAGCTGGGCAGCTTGCTTCTCCAACTGCTCTGCTTCTTTTTCTTTTACAGTCAGCAAATATGACACAGCCGCAGAGTGACCGTGCGTTGCGGCAAGACTCAAAGCATGGTGCCCGTCGCGACCTTGCGCGTACAAGCTTGCTTTTAAGCTCAACAGAAGTTCCAGTATTGGCTGTGAGCCGCTTTTAGCGGCGATCAAAATCGCATTGTACCCTGTCGGCGGACGAATGGGGCGAGAGCTCAGCACTTGCTCGTCAATAGGGTCGCATTGTTTCTTCCGAATCTCTGCTTTGTGCCGTACCTCTTCACGCACAAAGCTTGCGCGCAAGTCTTCAACCGACATCAACAAATTATTCAAGTGTGTTGCCTCCTGTAATGCCGCGCTGTCCTCTGCCACTTTATTTAGCATCTTCTCGTGTTGAATCGCAAGGATACTAATTTCTTTGAAGTCGTCCGCATCACCGTGCCCGACGGTTGGCGTCACTGCATCGTGAGAGCTTGAAGGGCCTCCGCCTTTTGCCACAAGCGCATCTTTCTTGCGGAGAAGCTTGGCAGCGAGGTTCTTGTGCATGTCAACACTTTCTCGGAGTTGATGCAGAGATTCTTTTTCTTCCGCAATTTCCTTGTCAAGAGATTCAAGATCAACAATGATTTTTTGTCTCTTACGGCTGAAGTCATCCAACAGACGGGCCACCTGCTCGTCCCGATATCGAGACTCCCGGCTTGAAAACACGTCTTCGATAGCTACGTCCAAACTATCTTTGGTACCGTCGTTGCTGGGGGCACCAACTACAAATTCTATATCAATGTCATCGACCTGCATCAATTCCATAATCTTTCGCTGCGTCGCGCCGCTGACCAACGTGTCGAGCTGTTTCTCGACCATCGCAAATTCATCGCACGCTTGTGCATTCTGTTGTGACGCCATTTTAAAGTTGTCTGCAGCCTCGGCTGTAGCTTGTTCACGTTGCTCCAGAAGAATCTGTTGCTCGCGAAGCTCTTCAGCGAGGGAGTTCAATTCCTTTTTGCAGTGATCGATTTCCTGCTTCCACACACTATTTGTGAAGCGAGATGCTAACACTGTTGCTTTCCGTGAAATACCAAGACCGTCACCAAAACCACTTTGCGGATTAGAACTGTCATCTGCCATGGCCCCGGATACAATAGCGTCAACGGCTTGCGTGGCGACCTCACCTTGAGATTTCAATTCCTTCATGACCACTTTCATCATTTCTTGAAACTCGATCAAGTCGATGACTCCATTATGATCAGTGTCGAAACGCTCGACGATGTCCACGAGGTATTCGTGGGTGTACTCAAACTCCATTGTGTCAAATAAGTGACCAAGCTCCTCCATATCGATGTAGCCATCCATGTCGGTATCGAATGCAACGAATGTTTCCATAATCAACGCCGACGCAGTGGCCAAACCAAGGCGCGACTTCTCCACGACCATTCGTTGATTAACCCCTTGCATTTTGTGCTCGATGGACTTTATTGCACCCTTGGTCTCGGTCACGTCCGCCCGAGACAACTCCAACTTGCGCTCGGAAGCCTGAAGGCATGAGAAAGTATCGTCTTTACGCTGCTGAGCAACATTGAATTTGTGTCGCTCGGCTTCTAGAATGCCATCTGCAAGCGGTACACCTTCGCCTGCAGCTTCAAGAAGTGATGCCTGCGCCATCATATGCTTGCGACGCTTTGCCTCCGCAAGTTTGGCGCGAGTCAAAAAGCCTCGAACGTGGGATTGCAATTGTTGGACGCCGAGGTGAACAGTTCTAGCTTCGTCAGCTCGACTGCGAATATCGGCGAATTCCGCTTGGACTGCGCTGACTTCGCGTGTGGCAAGTTGCACAGCCTCATCCCTGCGCACGCGTTCACTCCCCCACTTTCGCTCCGCGTGATCAACTGCATCTTCTATCGCAATCACTTTGTCCGACACTAATTGCAGCCACCGCTCCTCGTCATCGGTGATGCCGAGTTGCTCAAAATCTGAGTCCGGTGGCGAAATACTGTGCACCTGCTTTTCATTGACGTCTTCTGCTGGTTTGAGATTATCAGCTGCCTCGTGAGCTTTGCGCCGCAGCTCAATGTCTTCCAGCTCGTCGGCAGCTGCGTGGGCAGCTTCTTGCGCAAGACGAAAATCTGCTTGTTGACGTTCCCTTTCGGCGCTTAACTCTTGTTTCTTTCGATAAGTCGAAGCAGCAAGCTCGTACTGTCTGTTTTGCATCAACTTTTTCAAGGCCTTTCGATGCAACGTGACGCTCTTCATTGCAGACCTGAACAATTCGTTGTCTCGTTCGGTTTGGTCAGCCTGTCGCACGGAGCGAGCTTTCCGAAACCCTCGTTGAAACTCAGCTCGGTCTAGCTTGTCGGCCAACTTGGTCAGGCGCGGATTCTCGGTGAGCAACCCTTCCTCATGCGCATGCTTCTTCTGCGCCAACACATCACGTCCAATTTTAGACTCGCGGCGCCTGCGAGCTTGTCTTTGTAGCAGCGAAGCAGCGACCTCCTCCTTTGCTCTCTGGGACTTTTCTTGTAAATGCGCTTCGAACTTGCTCCGTTGAGACCGGGCTCGCCATCGTGCTTGGAGTTTGATGGCAGCACGAGCGGCAGTCATTAGTGACCGGAAGCGACGCGCGGCAAATCCGTGCGTCGCTGTCTTCGCCGCAGCAATCATGGTTGACCGTCGTTTCCGTGTGTCTTCTTTTGCCTTTAGACAACGGGACAGTGCTCTCTGAATGAAGGTCGCTGCGTCTCTTCGGGCTTCTATTTTTTTCTCTTCCGCTTTCACGGCAGCTGCTGCACCGGCTCTCAGGTCATCAAATGCCTTCATGTCGGACAGAGATTGTGTTCGGATACTTTCCCCGAACGCGTCGCGTAGTTGCTGCTGCCTGTCGTAGCTTGCCATTCGCTTGGCGTTTGCATGGGCCAGACGGAGGACTTGCAATTCAACAAACACACCAATGGAATCGAAGATACTTGTCAGTGTGGAGATCTGCTTTTGTTGGTGACGTCGTGCCGCAGCTTGCAAGACAATAGCGGCGTTTTGTCGAACAGCGCGCAACTTTTCATGTTCTTGACGCAACAAAACTAGTTTTGTTTGCTCGAACAATTCGGCGCCGTGTTTCTGCTCCATCATTGTGTGCAGCTTTGCCGCGTCGATTTTTGCCCTTGCGATATGTGCGGCTTGCCGCCGTCCTTTCAATTCCTCCAATACTCCCGACGACCGACTTGTTGCAACGATATCTGTCGACGATGATGTCGCAGCAAGCTGGTCCGCGAAGTGGCTCTTGACGCAATCCCGCATACGTTGGTGCCGGTTCGCACCGCTGGTCATTTTGGCGCCATCGGCAGAATGACGACGGCTTCTCCACCAAGTTTGAATTCGGGTCGTATTGTATTGCAATGTCACATCTACGATTCTGGTAGCCGCGCTGAGCAGCGATTGCGTGTGTTCCTGTGCCTTTGCAGCATCGCGAGCAGCACGCTGTTCTTGTTGAACAGCGCTTGAGTGACGGCGCACGAGGAAGTTCTTCGTGGCTTGTTGAATTTTTGCGATTGCCATTCGTTGCGCTTGCAGCTGCTTCAGTTCCATGTCTCGTTGTTGCTGCAGAAGCTGCGCCTGGTGACGTGCGCGCTCAGCTGCCGCCTCGGCAGCCGCGGCGGAAGCAGCCGCGGCTTCTTGCTTTGCATGCAGAGCTGCTTCGCGTTGTTGCATTACGCGATGGAGTTTTTGCGGGGACCACATAGCCTCATCATCACCACCGTCATCGTACAGGCCGGGGTCATCATCTTCGTTCTCCGATTCGTTCTCCGATTCGTTCTGCGCCACGTGTGCATGAGCAGCTTCGGTTGCCTGTGGAGCTGCTACAACTTCTTCGTTGTGTATTGCGTGCGACACAGTCTCAGACACCGCAGTCTCATTGTCAGCACTCACATCAACGCCCATGCTCCCTGCGTTCTGGGAATGTTGCCCCAAAGGCTCCAATGGCGCCAAGGAGCCATCTTGTTTCGCAAGCTGCTCCAATCCTAGTCTTGAGAACGGGTCATCATCTGTCACCTGTTCGTCGTCTTTGGCAATCTCTTTTTGGTGCTCAAAGAAAGCTTTCACCTCCCCTTCAAAGGTGGAAATAGTTCTTGCTAACAACCTCTGCTGAAGCAACACGCACTCGTTCACACGTGATCCCGGAGCGTTTGGATGCGAGGAGTCCCGCGTAGACCTGCCTGTCGTGGCGGAGTACGCCCTTGCGCTGGAATATCTGCCCGCTTTGATGGAACCAAGTTTGATGCGACTTTTCACCTTCTTTTTGCCGGTGCCGCGCTGCCTATCTTTGCGAAGCAGTTTCTGCAGCTTGATGGAGCTCTCGCGTAATTGTGCTGCCGCAGTCGTGAGCGGTCGTCGAAATTTGGACGCATTGTGGAAGTACGGAGGCAAAAGCTCGGACACTTTCTGAAGCTCAGTAGTTGCAGCGTGAGACTCTTCAATGTACTCTCGAAGACGAAGAATTCTGTCGTAGTTGTTCTGCTGCGTGGGTAGGTTGTCTTTCAAACGTAGGTGCGGCAGTGATCGGTCTTCTTGCTCGTCCGCATGATCGCTAAGTTGTCGCCTTCGCTGCGATTGGCGTCGATGGGCCCAGGACGAGGGCACAGCGGCGGAACTTCGTGCGTGGGATGTATCGTTCAGTTTCTGGGGTTTATACGAAGTTGGCGACAAAACTGCGCGATGCTGTTGTTGTCTTGACTTGAAGCGAGGGTGTTCAAATGCCCAGCCATACTTGGATTGTTCGCGCGCAGCAATTCGCCTCGCAGCTAACTCCTGTCGTTCCTGCTCTGCAATCGAGGCCGCAAATGCGCGATTCTCGAACGCGTCGACAGCGTCCAAGCCGCACAACACGTGTGTATTCCCTGTTACTAAGCCAGACTTGGACTTAATAACTTTACGACTCTGCCACCGACGCCGCTTCTTCATGTTGCTGTTGGAGGTTACTCCGCCGTTGTTTGCCTGCCCGAGACAAGAACGTGGTGACACGCGTGCCACACGCGTGCCATCATTCAGGTCGGGCCCGAATTATTTTCGGACAGTTTTCTTTGTTTTTTTGTCTTTTTGATGTGGAGTTTTTGCACATAGCGGTTGCTCACACCGTTTCCACTCGGCAAGGTGCTGCCAACTTGAGGTTTGCAAGGTGGAGTTTCGTTGGATGGATGGCGTCAGGACGGAGACAGTCGACCGCCAAGTCACCTTGGACGATTGTTCGGCTCGACACGGCATCAGTGGTGGTCATGCACTGTAGCTGGTGGCGTGACGTTTGTGTGGGCTGCGCCTCGTGATGCGGTTGTGTTGTAGGGAGTGGGATAAAAGATGTGTGTGTGTGATGTCGAACTGTGTCGACCCAAGGGCAGACAACACAGTAGGGGAAGTGAAGTACGTGAAGTGAAGTGGTAGGTGAAGGAAGTGAGTAGGGCCATGTGAATTGCAAAGCGCAACAACAACCCACAAACCACAAACCAAAAAGAACGGAGGAGACCAACGAACAAACGAAAGAAACAAGAAACGACACAACACGACACGGAAGGAAGGAACGAACGGAACACGGAGCAACGAACGAACGAACGAACGAACGAACAAACGAACGAACGAACGAACGACCCAACGAACGAACGGAACGAAACGGCGGAATCATCACGCACTGGCTTCCCACAGT
>Ga0213839_1001846_pt1 | contig 12811 bp, 13 predicted proteins | sample SWPATP21_FD_160075 | JGI IMG/M metagenome (GOLD analysis project Ga0213839, IMG submission 160075) | Coastal seawater microbial communities from Marineland, Florida, United States - SWPA TP2 #1 | ecosystem: Environmental > Aquatic > Marine > Coastal | place: USA: Florida | collected 2016-08-14 | reverse complement strand
GAACCGAATGGGACCGATTCGAAACGTTTCGGACCGATTGGAAGCCGTGGAATCAAGTACAATCAAGTGGAATCAAGTGGAGTCAAGTGGCAGCGAGTGGCAGCGACGGAAGTGAATGGAAGCGAGTGGACGCGAACCAACGCTGCCGTCGTCGTCAACGACGACAACAAGACGACAACGACAACAACGACGACAACGACGACGGCGGCGACGTTGGTTGGTGCATAACGTCCGTCGCAACACTGCTGTGAGGCAGGAAGTCAGCAAGTCGACAAAGCAAGTCCAATATTTGAATTTGTAACAATACAGTACAAAGAATGATATTCCAAATATTCAATTACAGTGTCGTACCGAAGACTACATATGTACGTAATACAGTTTGAGAAGGTACTTTGAACTAATAATAATTTAGTAATTTATCAAAACACAGTATACTATTATAAAACCGCAAAATCTAATTTACTAACTTTTGTTTCTTTGAAGTGGTTTTCGGAAAGCGCCTCCGAGCGAGCAACGGCTCGATCATCCACGGCACAATTCTATTCTACGTACTACAGTACCGACAGTACAGGTGTTAGTACCAAAGTATTACAGAAACGGAATAAATAATGAAGCCTTCGATGTGCGGGCCGACAGTGCGCAGAGCAACGGTTGAGTGGTTCAAGTCAGCACACAATGTCTGAAATTTGGAAAATACAGATGACGGTACTGAAAGTCGACAAAATGCAACACTACCATGAACTGTAGTAAGAGCATCAGATTTGAAATAGCGCTGGGAAACATTTTAACGCGAAGTTGTCTTCGTTTTTTCGGTTTGAATGAACGACGTTCGTTGGTTCGTTCGTTGGTTCGTTCGTTCGTTTTGGTTTTTGGTTGGTTGGTTGGTTGGTTCGTTCGTTCGTTTGGTCGGTCGGTCGGTCGGTCGATCGGTCGGTTTACTTGGTCGGAGGAGTGTTCGCTGATGTCGTTGGTCGTTCCGTTAGTCTGTGGGTTGTTGGTTGGTTGGTTGGTCGGTGTGTTGTTCGGTTAGAGATGGTTTGTTTCTTTGTTTGTGGCGGAGTTCGTCGGCTTCAGTGAATGATGTCTTCGTTGATTGACGGTGGAAGTTGAAGCCTCCTTCGTTTGGTGGTTTAGTCGGTCCTCACCAGAGTCGCTTGTGTGGTGCCTCGTTTGCGACTGCTGCACTTCGAACGCTATGTGGAGCTGAATTCAGTGTGAGTCGGCAAGAGTCACCGTCAAAGTTTTGTTTGTTCTGAGCAATTCATTTTGCTTATGGGTGTGAAAGGAATTTCTGTGGGTCGACATTGAAGAAGTAAACAGTCGCATTGTGTGCTGTCTAATCCGCGAGGTGGGTTTGAGTTGGCGGAGCACTACCTTTCCAGCTCGTCAGGGGACGCTACAAGGATGGCCGAAACCGTCACAGTGCGGTTCCTTGTGCCGGCAGAGTTAAATCATCCGCAGGGCGAACACTTCCATTTTGCTGACTTTGCTCTCGATACTTCCATCGCTGACATCTACGACCACGTACAGAGACGTGTGTTGACGACTGCAAATAGTCACCAGCAGTTAAAGCTTCTTGTCGAACCATACGTCAACGGACCAATGGTGACCCTTAAGCGAGGAAGTTCCACTCCATTAGGCAATTTGTCCGTGTGCGCTGGTGGACTGTGTTCCATTGAAATCCACTTTGTTCACAACGAACCCCCATCACAAGTCGTCCGTTCCGCAAAGCAGGCCCACGTGGAGGTCAATCCCCAACTCAGTACCACAGAATTCGCCAGAGCAGCAAGAGGCGTTTCGTTGGGTCACGGTGGTGCCGCTGCCGTACAAAAATATGTTAGTCACTATGAACCAACAGGATTGACATCGCCAGGCGTCGACGAAAGACGTGTCAGCCGACGACCGAGAGACGAGGACTCTACCGCTGTCGTCCCGATCGAAGAGCCAGTCCCCGATCTTCCTGAGGCTGCTGGCAAGCTCACAATTGTGGAACAGCATGACCAAGACATTACCGTCTCAAGGAGTCTGAATGCGGCACTGGGCCGTGAAATTGATTCGCTCGGGGCGAAGATGAATTATTATCTCAATGCTCTCGCAGCAATGGAGGAACGGAAAGAGGTGCGTCCCGTGTCGCCGTGGACAATCGAGGTGTGAAAACATTGTCGTCACTGACATCGTGTGTTTGGCGATGCATTAGACGCTCAAAGCACAATTGGCGGGTGTTAACAAAGCGATTCGGCAATCAAAAGATGACTGTGCAACCTGTGTTCAAAACTGCGACCGGCTACATCAGGTGCGCATCACGACAACAACAGCGCTGGCTGTCCGTTCATATGGCGACGGCCAGAACGATGTCTTCTTTGCTGTCTGTCCATGGTTGCTGACGCCGGACGTGGTATCTCTTCGTGGCGTGACTCGTAGGCTCGTAACAAGTGTGATCAACAGTTGAAGCGTAGTGAACACAATGTGTCGGTCACCGTCAAAAAGCTCCAGACAGAGCAACGCAAGTTTTCAAAGTTCCACGATGAAGTGGAAAAAGTGAGAGATGCAATGAGTGCGTCGGAAGCGCGGCTTGCCATCAAAACTCAAAAGTTAGAACAGCTGCAAAGCCGAAATGCCGACTTCCATCGTGATCTTGTTCGTTCCGCACTGTTCATAGTCAGTTGTGGTTCCGCCGTGGACTGCGAACCGTCACAGTTGTTTGGTTCATGAATGCACTGTAGATGACTCTCAAGTCGGAGATAGACAGATACACCATTGGCGAGCGGAAACAGCAAAAAGTAATAAGTCAGGTGTGTTGCTTGGCACTCGCGCTGACTTAGTGTTTTTTTGGTGTGAGACTCGTGTGAGAAATTATGACTTGGTGTATTTCGCCTGGCTTTAGCTCGAAACCAGAATGAAGAAATTCATGGCGAGCAATGCGCATTTGCTAAATCGGGTGAAGGAGATCGAAAGTATTCAAGTTCCAGGTATGGCAATCGTGATGGTTGGTTGCTGTCGCTGATGGCGGCGGTGTAATTGTCACGCATCTTGGGTTCGGACTTGTAGGCGAGCGGCGATGACCGCAACAGTGCGATGTAAAACAACACGAATCACTGAATTACAAATAACATTTTCAAATGTGAACTGTCTTATATTCGCGGTTGTCTGCCGGAGCTAAACGTCTCATTTCGCCGCCTTGATCGCATCGCGGAATACAGTGGCCATGTGAGCGTACCCATCATTATTTGGATGGCACTGGTCACACGATTGTGCGTCGCACCACCAAGCACATGGCTACATAACAAAGCACTCAAACACGTTAGTGGACATCGACGGTGATGCAGAGATCACACAGCTAGACCAACCTTCCACGGCGAATTAATTTGACAGCTGGATGGGAACTCCGCTTGCCAATCAGTGACGCCGCCCATGCCGGAATAAACGTCGATGGGTGCGGGCACAATCTTGTTCGCCTGCGCAATTAGGGGCACCAACTTTGGGTATACGGAGTTAATCACCGTCTGATTAGCACCGATTGATCCGTGCTGCATGAGGGGTGGGGGCACAGCGACGTAAACGTCCGGTCCATCGGCAGTCCGTCCAAGCGTCCGCACCTCAGAAATCATGGCGGCATAATCCGTGGCATATGAGCAGCCAACAATTGTAGTTCCGTTGACTCCGCCTGGTCAAAAACAACACGGACCATCACATTCAGAGCTGCAGTTGCGCGATTGCCTCAACTGGCGACCGACGAAGAACGACAAGCGATGCAACTCTATCGACGAAAGTACAAAAACGAACCGCAGTCATGAAGCCAGTTGTTGGGGCCACCATCGCCAGGGTCTTTGGCATCATTCGTACCCAGCATGATAACAACAATGTCCCACGTATTGTTTACCAAGGTTTGGTACTGTGGGCGCTCCCAGTAAGGCGAATTGGCCTTCTTAAGCATTGTGGACCCGCATGCACCGAGGTTCGTAACCGCATATTCATCTCCGAGCAGGTCCTGCAGCTGGGATGGGTAAGTGTACTGCGGCCCCGAGCTGTGGACACCAGCAGTGATGGAGTCCCCGACGCAGGCAATCTTAATTGCGTCATCGCTGCCCTTTTGTTGGCACACTAAGGTGTGTGCTGCTTCGTCAACCGACATTTCCCCTCGCAAGGCGGATTTCACTGGCTGGTGACAATCGGGGAAGCCGGGAACACCCAACTCTGGGTTAACAGGAAGTCCATCGTGGGCTTCGGTGCAGACGAGGACCGATGCCGCAAGGATCGTAAGTGGGAGCTTCATGACACTTCAAGAGATATGTATGGAGAGGGTGATACACGGGATTTGCGATGGCAAAAACAATGCAGAATTAGAGCGACGTAAATTCCAGACAACGTACAAAAACAAACACGCAAGTCTTCAAGCATCTCCAGTTCCAAAAGTATCTTGCGTCAAGTCGCCTCCGTGTTAGTCAGCTCCACCACACTCCTTCGTCGGAAAGAAGCGTCACATTCAGCGTTCCATCTGTCGACGGTGCCCGTTTGCCACAAGGTGCAGAAAAGTGCAAACGAAGACTCTCAACAACATTTGCAACAATACACCCAACGCACCGAAAGGCACTGAGACGCACCGAAACACACCGAGACGCACCGAAGCACACCGAAGCACGCCGAAACGCAACGAGGCGAACCGCACCGAGAAGCAACGCACCGCACCGAAACACAACGAAGCGCACCAAACCCCACGCCGCGTAACAAAGCGTTGTTGTCGTGTCTCCGTTGTGTATCTTTGCAACGTCATGATCATCGATCAACAATCATTCGCCAACACCGTCAGCCGTCAACGTCAACGTCAACGTCAGCGTTCAGTGTTCATTCACTGTCAGGCGCCGCCGCCGCGCCTCCACGCACTCAGTCGGCCAAGTTTAGCACAATATGATAACAATGCATGTGATACATCGCCCTCTGACAATGTGATATCCGGGCAATACTACTTGGCATTCGAGGAGTTGACCGGAGCGTGGCCCTGAGACAACGTGCCACGTACGTCACGGATGTTGCCGCGACCCGCGATCCATTTATTTGATCCATCCGTTCGGTCGTTCGAACGTCGTAAGTAACAGCTTTGACAAGAGGTTCGAGTCGGGGCTGGCCACGGCAGCATGCTCTGTGGCCCATTTCGGGGAAAGGTAGCGGTGCGTCAGTGGTCACAATGCGCCGAGGCGTGCAAGAACTCGCGGACTTTAAGAATAGGGCAACCGTCGCGATTGCGGGGAAATGGAGAATCCGACTTCGACTGCTCTGCACATTTTCCCGCGGCCGCTTGTTGTTCGAGATTCAGAAATAGCAACACTTGTTTTTGAAATTGCGTTATTATTATTGTTGATTGTTGTTTCCATGTCAGCCCGCCTACTTGCTCTGGCTCTCGGCCCTGCCGCCGGCGTCGTAGCTCTCGACAATGGTGTCGGCCGCACACCACCGATGGGTTTCAACTCATACATGTCACCATCATCTTTGCATAATGAGAAGGGTTTGACTACCGTCGGCGATTTCTTTGTTTCATCAGGGCTGCATGCCAAGGGATTTGAATATGTTAACACAGACGAAGGGTGGGAACTACCGATTCGTGACGCAAACGGAGATCTCGCTTGGGACCCACTTCTGTATCCGTCGGGATTGCCAAAGTTTATTGACTCACTCCACGAGAAGGGTTTGAAGTTTGGAATATATGGAGCTGCATCTGGAGTTACGTGCGGGAAGATGCCTGGTAATTTGTATCATGAGATTGAAGATGCCGCAACGTAAGTTTGGAGTAATGCTTGATGATGCGACCCTGTCACGCATCAAAGGGCAACGGTAATTGTGCGTTTTGCATTCGCAGGTACGCCAAATGGGGTGTCGACTACGTCAAGAGTGACAACTGCGCAACGTACGCTCTGGATCCGAGTGTGCGATTTGCGGCATTGCGAGATGCATTGAACGCCACCGACAGGTACGCACGCACAGGGGCATTACGGTGCACTGACAATCCTGTCGCGGCGCCTGATTTTTTGTGCTTCGTGCCGCTACGTGCAGACAAATGTTACTCAGCATTGAGCCTTTTTCCATTAATCCAGACCCAGCGTTGAGCCGAGAGGTGCACGCCAATTATTATTGCAGTCGCTTGAGAGTGGCAAGCTTGTTCAGCATATCTGTGTGGCGTATGTTTTGCAATACAGGTGAGCAACATCTGGCGAATTGGATGTGACATCAGCGGGGACTACGCAACCGTGCTGGACAGGGCCGATTTGTCGGATAAATGGGCACCACTTGCAGGTATGTTTGTCTGTGTTTTTCACTGCTTTCCTCGGAATGAATACTTAATTTCGACCGTGTGTGCTGTGGTACAAGGCCCCGGTGGTTTCAATGATCCCGACATGATCAACTTGCAAAACCCCCCTTCATCAGAGTGAGTTGACGTCGAAGTATGCGGCATTTCGTCTGTGTTTTCTTGCCATCCACAAACCAAACTAACAGAAAGGCAACACACCATTTTCTTGACGTACAGAGACGGAAGTGGGTTCACTCTGGCGGAAAACAGAATGTACTTCGGTCTTTGGGCAATCATGAAGGTTTGTGCGGTCGCAGCATTGGGCAGCTTCGGACGAAACTGATTTCATGTTCTGGTCAATTATTGCAGGCACCGCTCCTCTTGTCAGCTGATTTGCCAAATCTTGACAGTGCCATCATCGATGACATTGTTGGCAATGAAGAAGTGATCGCCATTAATCAGGACCCTCTCGGGATTCAGGTGCAATGAAGAATATGCACTGCTGTTCGTGCTCGGGCAGCCATCCTTAGTCTTGTCTCTTCTTGACTAGGCGCGCAAGATCCAAATTTATGATGGGGCGCCTCTACCCTGGCTTGTTGGCCTCGAAGATTGTTCTGTACGTGACAGCGCAACTACCCTATGTTTCATCCTTGTGAAGATCTCATTCAATGAATGAACTCAATGTTTCATGACAGATCTCTGCTGGCACCACTGGTGAGTTTTACAGCCGTCGATGGGACACGTCGACTCCCGCAGGGCAGGCTGGCAATGATACGAGAGTATGGAAAGCTGTTCTTTTGGTGAGCTAGTTGGTCTGCAATTTCGCACGCAGAGCCGTCATTTATTGTCTTACGGAGACATTCCATGCGTGCAGCCCCCACCACATTCCGCCAACAGCGGCGTCGCAGGAAAGTACCAACTGGTCAACAGTGCCACTGGCCGGTGCCTGACGATTGACCCCGAAACTGGTAGCCGTGTCGTGCTGCTTCCATGTTTCACCTCGTCTGGCCCCAACGCGTATGGAATATGGGAGTTCAACAAGGGGATCTCGACAGTCACTTCCATCAGCAGCGCACTTACTGGCCAGGCATGTTCACACGCTCAAGGCTACCGTTTTGTGCCCGATCTTACGGCTTGTGTACGTGCAACAATAGGCTTTGGCAGTGTCTAACACTACGCTCTTTGCAACATCGCACGGCACCGACGATGTTCAAGTCTCTGACGCTGCGTACGGGCAAGGCGGCATCACTCTCTTAGATCGCCCGTGAGTGGCACTCAAATTTTTAAAAAGCCCCTCATCTCGAGTGCGATTGTCACAGATACATCCCGGTGTGTGCGTGTGTGATGATGCGCAGGTACATCCAAGCGAACTGTTCTTCCAGGAGCTGCGAAAACTACGACCCTTCACAGATGTGGTTCTACGACAGCAAGCGTGGCTTGGTTCGGTAAGGTAGCACACTGCCGGCGACGGCTTCCTTCTCATCCCACTTACTTTGGTCCAATTTGCGTCGTGCAGTCATTCGCAGTACTCCGCCTCCATCAATCACATGCCAGCAGGTGAGAACGGATTCAGTTTGGGATCCACTCCGCAATGAACTGAACTGCATTCGTATGCTTTTGTGCAGGTCAAGGGAGTGGGTACACGTTGAGCCCGAAAGTCCCAACGAGCCGCCGAAATTGCTTAGCACATGTTTTGTCAACGGCGAACTTGGGAACGCAGGTGCGTGCCCGTGGATTAGTGTATGTCCGTTTTGTGCCAGAATTTCCAACCGCGTATTTTTGTACATGCTGATGTTCTGCAGGCATCGAACGCTTCAGAAGTTTGGGCGGGTCCACTCGAAGGCGGGGACTATGTGCTCGCGCTCGTAAACAGGGGCGACAGCAACTCTACCGTCATGGCTGACTTTTCTCTGATGGTGGAGTCTGGAGTTGGCGACATCGAGGCCACGAGCTACAAAGTGCGCGATTTGTGGGCAAAGCAGGATGTGGGGAACTTTGCACTCAACTTCTCGGCGACTGTCGGCGCACACGATGTGCAACTGTATCGCCTAACTCCATCATGAACACAAACGCCGAAAAGCTCTTGCATGCAATGATCACGTTGAGCTGTTTAATGTTATTGAAAGTTTTGGAGTAGTAGCGGCAGCGACTTTATTTTGTTGAGATTGCGTCGGCGCTCACTCGCTTGCTTTACTGCGCTTGAACCGCTCCATGGCTCCAAGTCCGGAAGAATCGTTCTCTGCACCGTTACTGGCGCCACCCGAAACCTCGCTAATGCTACGCTTCGACGGGGCAGCATCGTTTTGCCGAATGATATTGGCTGCTGAACGGGCAACCTCGTTAATTTCTTGTCGGCCAGCGGCAGAAGCGGCGCCGCCTCCACGACGACCTTCGATCCGAGCTTGTTTATCTGCCTCGAGCTTCATCGCCTCGGCATCTGATAATACGTGTGGGGTTTCAGTGAGCATCTCGGCAGCCATGTAGTTGGCCTGGCTGAATTGTGCGAGAACAGTTCGCTTCACGCGGAGCATGTCTTTGTAGGTGTCTTCATTGCCGTGGGCAACCTCGAATGCGTGCCATTCCTTCCAGAATGTCACCACGATTTTCGGGTCGCACATTTGCGAAGCGTACACAAAAATGGCGCGAGCCCGGTCAATTTCGCCTAGCTTGCGCTCCATCTCTGCGAAACGCAAGCACATGTCTTTGACCTGTGCGTTTGGAAGAACCTGGATGGCCTTTTGGTAGATGTCGCGGGTGCGCGTGACTCCAAAGAATTGCTCTGCCTTCTTTGCGTAGTGCACAAACATGAGGTACTGATCCTTCGGTTGCACCGCTTTCGTTGCGCGATCCAATACACTCATTGCGTGTCGGACCAGACCGTGCTCTTCTTCCAATTTCGCATAGAGAAAGTAAAACATTTTGGCCAATTCTGGCGGGCAATCTTCAACACATTGTTCAAACAAATCCCGGGCTCGTTCGAGCTTCGTGCCCCCGTATCGAGCAACGAAGTCTTGGAGGTACGCAAGCCAAATGTCCTTCACGGCCGGCCACGAAAAGGCGTTGATGCCCTTTTCGTAAACTGTGAATGAGTCCTCGAAATATTTCTTGGAGCGCAGTATGGTTGCATAATTCAGCAACATCTTGATAGTGATGACTTTGAGCTCGATGCACCGGTTGTAGGCAGCCCTGGTGGTTTCGAGGGTGCCGACATTTTCCTCTAGATCAAGATACAGGCTCCATAGGCGTTTGCTTTTGTACACGTTTTGCTGCACAGTCGGGGGTTTCCCAGATGCCTGGACGTCACAAACATTCCCGTCACAACAATTCACGCACACAAGTGCAGTCACGCAGAAAAAGCACTCAGGACAATAATGCTCACTTACCCGTTGTTCGCGGATCATCGACGCTGTTGGTTCGGCACAGGCTCGCTGCACGATTTGCAAAGCACGCTTGTACTGTTTGTGCCTGATGTACATTTCAGCCCAAGAAGTGTACACTTGCGCGAGGTCATCCACAAATTTGAACGGTTGCTGGACCGCTTTTTCCAAAATTGTCGCTGCGTTGGAGAGATCGCCCCCGCCGGCCTCCTCGTAGAAACGCGCGAAATCTACCCACAGCAAGTGCGGCTTTCCGACGGCTTTGTGCGGAATCACGGTCTTAACAGCCTCCGTGTACGCCACGATAACCTCCCGCAGCGCACTTGGATTCTTCTTCGCGAGATCTTTGTAGATCTTGATGCGATTTTGCCACTCATACACATTATGCGGGTTTTGGCGCAGCAGAACCGAAGACAGGAGAATCGGACGTCGATCCATCAAATGCTCGAGGCGTTCAATGCGTAGATCTAGGTCACCGGCTTCGTCATCGAAATCGTCGTCTTCATCGTCCTCGTCCTCGTCGTCCTCGTCGTCGTCCTTGTCTCCCATTCGCATTTTCGCATTCACCATAGCTTCCTCGAAACGAGTGTAAGCGTCTGTGCACACAACATGTCAATGTAAGCAAGCTGGGAAGGGCAGCGGGTGCGTGACCATGTACGGACAGGGCAACACGTACCGAATATCATGGAAAAATCTCTAACTGTGTGCACCGTGTCGATACCTTCCTCGTAAACGTCCCGTGCCTTTTCGAAGTTCGCAAGTCGGATGTAGTGGTGAGCCAACGCGCACCACAGCCGCCCAACCTCATCAGTGAAGCGTCGAATCCCGGACCGAATAATAGCCTCAATGTTGACTCGGGCGCTGGCCTCCGCAGGATGCTTCGTGATTAGATCACAGAGGTCCATCCACAAGCGATGTGTGGTCTTGCCCTTCTTCGACACGAATTCATCGTCTGACACGATCAAGGCCAATTGAGCCGAGGCTTCACCATAATCTCGGACTGTCGGGAGGAGAAGGAACTCGACGTATTCCTCTCTCTGAGACGGGTCAAACTGCAGGAAGCGCTTGTACAAGCGCGTGGCGGTGGCGCGCGGCATGCCGGGTGAGCGCACAAATTCCATGTAGAGCTTCCACACGCGACTATGCTGCATGATCGGGAGGGCCTGGAGTGCCCGGTCAAATGTACGGCGGGTCTTGGTAATGAGTGGCTGCTTCATCAGGAATGCGCAGTACTCAAGCCAGATACGAGGGTACTTGTGCATGAACACCAGTGCACGCTCGAATGTGTTGTTGACGACGGTGTACCGAGGCGAGGTCTTGTTCTTTCCTTTGACTTGCTGCTTGCAATCCATGAGATACGCATGCCAGATTTTGTAGCTGCCCGGCAAGCAGCGCAACGCGCGCTCGAAAACACGATTGCGAACTGCCGATGGCGCCTTGCGGGAGGTCACGGCCTTGATGTAGCGCCACCACGCGGACATGTTGTACTTGTTGCGTGAAATTTCTTCCTCATAGATCATGTCGGTTGTCTCGTCGACCAAGTCCTCCAGGTTGACGACTGGCGTCGACGTGATGGGGGCACTGAACTCCGCGGCGGCCTTCTGCATGGGCTGCGCAGCTTGCAGCAGTTGCTGTTTGTGCTGCTGTGCCTGCGCGCGTGCTTCAGCGACTGAGATCGGGGGAGGGTCGGACTTGGTGGCGTCGGTGGTGGTCGCAGCCGGCGCTGGTGATGGTGTTTGCTGCTCGCTCTGCTGGTTCTGCTGTTGTGCTGGGGCCGCTGAAGAGCCAGTGGAGCTGTCTTCGTTGTCCGAATCTTCCTCGCCCTCGTTGTCCGAATCATCTTTAGGCTGTGCGTCGTCTTCACCGCCCTCTGCATCAATCGTGGCTTGCGCGAGCCGGGTCACGAGCTCGGCCTTTCGGCCTGAAAGCGGCAACTGGAGGGCTCTCAACCGTTCTTTAAGCTGGGTCACTTTCAGCTTATTGAGCTCTCTCGAGAGCTCCATTAGTCGGTCCGCCATCGTGGAACCGTCGGTGCGACGGGGGCGATCCCTCGCTTGCACCACTGATTCACAGTGTGCGCAAGCTTTCGCCTCCGCTCCTAGCACAAAGCGTGCACGCCAGCAGAACGCGTGCACCCGTCCAATGTGACGGAAACACGGCGGCAACACAATACAGAAACAACCACGGAGACAACAAGACAATTTATCCTTGAAGCAAAAACACAGCGGCAAGCAGGCGGTGTGAAATAGTGCTTCAAAATTGCCTGCTTTCACCGAGCTGGGTACCGGGCTTCAACTCGCAACGTGAATCTCACGGCACCGTGTTGCGAATGTCAATGCCGTCTGCGTCGGCTCCGACACTTCGTTGCAGTTCTGCCTCCTGCTCCTTTGATGATCACCGTCTCAGATAAGGCCACGATAACGACGATACTGGCATTGACGACAGCGGCGAGCCTGACAACGACAGCCACAACCACAACGACCTCAATCGGTGACGGCGACTGTGACGCTGCCTCCGACTCTGACTGCCAAACGACCAAACCCCAACGAACGAACGAACGAACGAACGAACGAACGAACGAACGAACAAACAACCAAACGGCCAAACGACCAAACGACCAAACAAACGACCAAACGACCAAACGACCGAGCGACCAAACGAACGAAAGAACGATTGAACGAACGATCGTTCGACGACAGCGACATCGAAATCCATCGTCGTCGACAACAACGACGACGAACAACAAACGACGACAGTCACTCAAAGTGAGTTGGGCTGAGTGAGTGAGTGACTGTGAGTGAGTGAGTGAGCGACTGTGAGTGACTGTGAGTGAGTGACTGTGAGTGAGTGACTGTGAGTGACTGTGAGTGAGTGAGTGGGAGAGTGTGAGTGTTGGCCATTGTGCTGTGCATAGTGAGTGACTGTGAGTGAGTGAGTGACTGTGAGTGAGTGGGCGTGTCTGCGGTAGTACTCCCACTCACTCACTCACTCACTCACTTACTCACCCACTCACTCACTCACTCACTCCCCTTCGTTCGTTCGTTCGTTCGTTCGTTCGTTCGTTCGTTTGTTCGTTCGTTCGTTCGTTGGCAGTCAGTCGACGGTGCTCAGTCGGGTAGTCTGTGTCTCAACACCCTGCGACTCAGCGACCACA
>Ga0213839_1001845_pt1 | contig 12812 bp, 6 predicted proteins | sample SWPATP21_FD_160075 | JGI IMG/M metagenome (GOLD analysis project Ga0213839, IMG submission 160075) | Coastal seawater microbial communities from Marineland, Florida, United States - SWPA TP2 #1 | ecosystem: Environmental > Aquatic > Marine > Coastal | place: USA: Florida | collected 2016-08-14 | reverse complement strand
CCGTCGATGCAGTCGTCATTCTCACCAGACGCCGCCACCACCGCCGACGTCACTGTTGTTGGTTCTTTGCTTCCGTCCGTCCGATCGATTGCTTCGCCTCACTGACACCAGCGCATCACTCGCCTTCACCTCGGCTCGCCGCGCCCCGCCCAGCCCTTCAGGCATGTCATGACAGGCTGTCTGCGACAGCAAAGGTGTGAGAAGGCGAACATGTGCGGGCGGGCAGTGGGGGCGGCGACTCTTGTGAATCGTTCTTTTGGTTTGGGTGGTCCTACGCTCCAAACTCCGGCGGTCACGCCCTGTACTACGGTTTTGGGTCGGCCGCGAGTTCCCTCCCGCTCGTTTGTAAAGCCACCGGCAGTCCCCAGTCAGTCCCCAGTCCCCAGCACTCAGTCCTCAGTCCTCCGTCCCCACACATTCCCTTCACATGCATGACACTTTGAGTGTGGGAGTGGGTGTGTGCGTGTGCGTGGGCATGGGAGTGAAAGGGTGAAGGGACGCTTAGCTAGCGGCGAACGTCAGCGGCGAATGATGCACATCATCATCAGTCGGAAGGAAGTGCATGAGTGCCTGACTGAGAAGGCAGCAAGCCAACGCAGCATGACTGAAGTTGAGTGCGTGGCCGCCGGCACGGAGAATCTGGTAACAGAAGAAGGAAGTGGAGCGCAGACGCAGCAGTGCGCTCAAGCGCACGCAACCACAAGGGGAAGAAGGCGGAGGCAGGTGGTTGGATGGACGCACACATCGACTTCCCCGCGTCCACGCCCACTGTTGTTGTTCTCCCCATCCTTCTGCGCTGTCTGCCCACTCACTGTTACTCATTTCATTGCCTGCCTGTGAGCTGCGATCGTCGCAGCCCCACCCCACCCCACCCCACCCCACCCAACGCAGCAGCAGCAGCAGCTGTTGGTGGGATGGGCAGGGAGGCAGGCAGCCTCCTCCTGTCTGCAGGTGGATCCTGCGCGCGAATCAGTCCCTCGTTCTCGCCTCCACGCCCACTGATTCTTGCGCACTTGTCGCCGACCCTCATCTGCGTGCTCACGTGCACCCCTTCCTCGGCGTCCCTTCACTGATGTGCCCAATGCGCTTTGTCGCTGCTGCACACCATGGTGTGACGTTGCGTTGAGGGCGCAGCACAAACAACAACGGCAGCAACTGCAGCGCCCAAGCCGCCGTGGAGCAGCAGCGAGCAGCAGCGAATGTTGCGAACAACCACCATCATGTGCCCGTTTGTGGTTTTCGAGGAGTCCATCAAGTGGAGCAGCGCGCAGCGACGGCGGCGTCCGGCATGTCGAAATGCTCACACTGCCGTTGTTGTCATCTGTTGGACAACAGCTTGCCATGTTCGATGCCACCAAAGACGGACGTGGCAAAATCGAGGAGGCTGTTTGTTTATGCAGCGCTGTCGACATCTGACTGTGTGTCCTCACGAAAGTGCACCAACCACACGGGTTGCTGTTCCCAGTCCGATCTGTGCACCGGGCAAAGCTTTCATCGTCGAGCGGCGACAACTTGGTACAAGCAATTGGAAAATACGCAAAAAGATTAGTCGGGGATAAGTTTTGAGCGGAAAAATACATTACTGTCACTGAAAGCTTCACGATGAAGATCGCATCCTTGCTGCTCGTCAGCGGGCTCGCCATTGTGTCGGCACAACAAACTGGCGGAGTCGATGGCGACGGCATCAACACGGGCGTCCCCACCCTGGACCCCACGGACCTTGCGGGTACTGGCAACCCAGTCACCCAAGCCCCTTGCAATGTCGACAACTGCATTATGTGCCAGGAAGCCAACATCTGTCAATCATGCGACGAAGGTTACTCCGCCGCCAACACTGACGATGGCTCGTGCGAAGCCTGCGAAGTTCAGAATTGCGCCGTCTGTGAAGACAGCACTTCGAGTTGCGAGTTGTGCGTCAGTGGTTACTACTTGGACAGTTTCTCGGCAACTACCGTGACCGGATCTGGCTTCAGCGTGACCGGAGGGACGACGACCGAAGCAGCAGGAGCAAGCCAAATCTCCCAGTGTCTTGCGTGCAGCATCACTGGCTGCGGCGAATGCGTGGTTTCTGGCGGTGACGAAGTTTGCGACACGTGTGCCGATGGTTACTACATGAATGACGAAGGAGGTTGCACTGCCTGCGGTGAGAACTGTGACACCTGTGCCGCTGTTGATGCCAACGGAAACGTTGGTGGCTGCCTCCAGTGCACTGATCTTTACGAAGCTGAGGTTGATGGAACCTGCGGGCTCATCGGATCTGACTGCGGCAACAACTGCGTCGAATGCGAAGAGCACAACCAGTGCAAAACTTGCGACGACGGGTACTCCGTGATGCTTTTCAACGACGGCCAAAGTTCTGGCTGCGCAGCATGCCCCACCAACTGCGCCTCTTGTGCTGATGCTGACACTTGCGACACGTGTGAGGATGGCTACATCCTCGACGACGTTTCTGGATCTTGCGCCACGCAGGACGAAGTGTACGCCAACGTTTGCGACTGCCGTACCACCACGAACAACGGGTGCACTTGCCCCGGCGACGAGGAGACCTCCAAGGATGGCTGCTGCGATGCCGGTGGCCTGTGCGGTGGAACCGATGGAGTTTGCGCCAACTACAACCAGAATGTGTGCACTGACTTCGACAACTGCGCGTACTGCTTCGGACAAAGTTTCTGCGGCGCATGCGAGATCGGATACTACCACGCGGAGGGTCACCCATGGGGTGACTGCGTTGCCCTTCCCTCCGGCTGGGACACCGATGTCTGCGACGTTAGCCTGCTCTACAACAACCAGTGCGAGTGCGGCTGCGGCGGCGCTGACCCCGAGTGCGTGGAACACGAAGTCGATAACTGTGATGGCGACTCTGTCTACTGCGATGCCGACGGTGCGTGCGCAGAGTGCTTGCTGGACGGCTGCTCGTTCTGCGGCAACGGAGACGACTACGATACTTGCCTCATCTGCGCCGACGGCTACGACTTGAACGAGGAAGACGGCACTTGCGTGGCGTGCGAGATCGAAGGCTGCTCGTCGTGCCAGAGTGGAGTCATTTTCAACACCGACACCCAAGAAGTGGAAGACACCATCATCTGCTCCGACTGCATGGACGGCTACTACGACAACATCGCAGAAGGCTCCTGCACTGCCTGCGATGCTGAGAACTGCCAAGAGTGCTCTGAAACCGAGTGCAACAAGTGCTTGGATGGCTTCTCCCTCGACAGCGACACTGGCGAGTGCAACTCCTGCGGCTCCAACTGCTTGCAATGCAGTGCCACCCAGTGCAACCGATGCGAGACCGGCTACGACATCGTTGATGGCGCTTGCGTCGACAGCACCAACGAGTGCGGCAACAACTGCGTCACCTGCCAGCGCGGCGGCCAGTGCAAGATCTGCGACGATGGCTACTACGTCGGCGCCGGCACCAACGGCAAATGCGTTTCTTGCATCGACAACTGCGACTCTTGCCGCGACGGCGAGTCCTGCAGCACTTGCTCCGACGGCTACTCTTACGACATTGACACTTTCGAGTGCCTCACCGCCGGAAACTGCCTCGCCGACATCTGTGATTGCCGCGACGACTCGGATGCCGCTGACAACAATGGTTGCACCTGCCTTGAGAGTGAGGACACTGCCAAGCTGGGTTGCTGCAACTCCGATTGCGGATTGTGCTCGGACCTTTGCGCCACCTACAACGATGAGCCCTGCACTGACTTCGACAACTGCGAGTACTGCTACGAGCAAACTTACTGCATGGAGTGCAAGACCGGCTACTACCAGCCCGACTACCATGGCGAATGCGTTGCCTTGCCCGACGGCTGGGACACCGACCTCTGCTCCGTTAACATGTTGGAGAACAACGAGTGCGACTGTGGCTGCGGTGGTTACGATCCCGAGTGCGAGGAATACGCCGCGGATGGTTGCGACACTGGCGAATACTGCTCCACCGACGGTACTTGCGAAAGCTGCGTGCTCACTGGCTGCGCTCACTGTGCCAACGGCGACGGTCACGAAGACGGAACCTGCCTCGAGTGCACCCCCGGGCACTACCAGGACGACGACGGCAACTGCATCGACTGCGATCTGGACGGCTGCTCCACCTGCTTGCTTCAAGCAGCATCCGATGACGCGTCCGAGGACACTTACTCCTGCAAGGAGTGCGCTGACGGTTACTACATGAACAACCAAGATACCTGCTCCGTGTGCTCTGTGACTGAGTGCGCTGTCTGCGACTTGAGCGGAGACTGCGAAGAGTGCAACGATGGTTTCTCTCTCTTCGATGGAGCTTGCACGTCGTGCCCAGACAACTGCTTGGACTGCACTGGTGACTCCACTACCTGCAAACGTTGCGACGACGAGTACGAGGTCCTTGATGATGGAAGTTGCGGTGAAGTCGACAACGACTGCGGCGACAACTGCCTTGTCTGCGGCGCTCAGGGCGTCTGCAAGTCGTGCATGAACACGTATTTCCGTGACACTGACAACGTGTGCGAGGCCTGCATGGACAACTGCGCGAGCTGCAGCTCCGCGTCCACCTGCAACGAGTGCCTCAGTGGTTTCGGCTACGTTGACGCCAGCACATCGTGCGAGGCCTACTCTGATCCCTTGGAATACTGCGCCACCCAAATCCGAAATGGCGTTTTGTCTGAGGGCGATGAGTGCGAGTGCGTTGCTTGGGAGTGCGCCGTGATGGAGGAAGACACCACTCCTTCACTGGCCCTGCGTCGTTAAGTCAGAGACAGTTGAAGCTATGCGTGCGTCCGTATACTCACGCCAATAATCAAAGTTCTTTCTTTTAATTTTTTAGCGCACCCAGCCATTTCATGGCCCGTACAACTGCAACGTTTTTTTGTTCACGCGAACACATGCCAATACAACTGACGACAATTAATTCATTTGCACGTGCCGCTGTTTGGGTTCATACTGGGCGCAGGGCGAGTTTTGGGAAAGCTCTGCCTTACTGAATAGAGCACCATGATTGTGACCCTTTCATCCCGTCCGCGTCCAACCGTCCACGGTCACGTCTTCGCCCTCTGCTGTCATCAGGTTGCTTGGGAGCGTCCCACTTTTGTGTTTTGACATGTTCAACAATGTTGGGCAACGGTGGTGTTTTAAAGTGCTGTGGGTAGAGCTCTTCGACAGTTGCGTCCCTCAAATCAGAACGCTGTTGAGAGCAAGAAAGACACAGTCAGCACACACACAAAGTATACACCCACGCAAGAGCAAACTCGCGGCTGAACACGTGGCATTTACCTGATAAAACAATAAATACGCTCCAGGGGAAGTCACTTCCTTGAAGTCTTTGACATCCGAAACACGGCGATCGTTGCAGAGTCTCCACACCTACAACAATGACCAATTTAGTGTGGAAATATTATCAGTGCTGTGGTGCACACCTGCACCGCATGGTTGTACCGTTGAATCGGAGTCGCCATCGACGCTAGATTTTGCTGTGGCGTAGCAGCATGAAAACATTCACACGAGGAGGTGAGATCGGGACCGGCGGTCAACCCCTTGCTGCAACAGTCACAGCAAAAGTGTGTCGACAACACTCACCATCACCAGCGGTCTTTGGGCCCTTGATGTAGGCGTAATAATGTCCTGCCTTGATGCTGCCAGTGTGATGGCACACTCCAAACAAATCATACTTGACGTTACTTCGTGACAGCGTGTCAGGGATGCTTTGCACCATCGCGTCGATACGCTTTGCTTCAACATGCTGCATTTGACGTTTCTTTATTCTTTCCGCTTCTTTAGGATCGTCCGCGAAGTCACCAGCCTTTTCAACAAATCTTTCGATTACGCGGCATTTGCATATTCGAAAGTGTGCAAGAAAACCGACCTGTAACTTTGCGAGGTCATGTTCAAGTTGCTGAAGCTCATCGGGTTGCAACATTTTTGGAGTGTCATGAGGCTCCTTGTCTCCATCAGGATGAGCATCTTGTGAAACGAATTCGGTCAAATCTAATTCCTCGGGAATGTCAACAACGTTGCACAATTTGTAGCTGTACATGGACGCAGCACTCGCTTTACTGTAACTTCGTTGTACCGTCTTGAAACGCTTCAGTTGCACCACCTGTAGTCAACACAAAACAATGGAGCGCACAGTCAACGGTTGCACGGCTTTGCACACACCGTGCTGCGGGCAACAGACCAGCAGCGGTGGGAGTGCCCAACATCCCATTTGCTTTTCTTGTTCTGTTTCAGTGAATTCACCATCATTCGCACGAGTGCATCTCGAACAATATGCAGTGAGCTTCTCTGCTCGAACAAAGTTTTCGAGGCATGAGGAAAGGCTGGTCGGCTTCGTTTTCTCCAATCTGTGTTGTGCGATGGAGCGGTGCACCCGTGTGTGTTGCGCGGCGCGCAGACTGTAAGTACCACCTTCACAAAACAAATTCGGATCCCAGTCTATTGCGAGAGTTTCATGACTGCGTACACAGCTCGCGAGACGTCGTTGATCCGGCTGCAACACGCAAAGCGAGAACGAAAATGGGTCACGACGTCATCGTTTCCAGCAAGGTGCGCGACAGTTTTGCACAGTCACATACCGGAATGAGAGCTCCAGTGCTACCACCACTCCAATCCCCGACAGAGCATGCTGTTCCGCGGGCCGACACTTGACATAGGCGGAATGGGTATTTTGCCAGAACAGTTTCAAATTCGCCCCAATACGCCTTCACTCCCTTCTCCGGTTGGTCTTCGGAGGCACATTTCTCGCCAGCGGAATTCACACTCACTTGACCGGGAGCTTGCAGCACCCACATCCCGTTCCACTGGTTTGCTACCCACCCTTCGTCAGCTGCGGATGTGGGGGCCCCAGCCGTTTCAGCTGTTTGTGGATCGGGGGCAATCCAATTGGGACAGAAACGTTTGACTCCAGCGAAGACTTCATCATACAAATCCTTCGTTGTCATCTCCTCGGCAGCTACGCGGAGCACAAACGAAGTGCCGAACAATTTCGGCGCGTGCGAGTAAAGAAAGAACTTCGTCAAAGGCTCCAGGCGTCGGTGCACAAAGTACAGCTGCGTTACGAGGGGCCGTTTGCGTTGCAATAATCCGTCATTGGTCGGGTCAACCCGAACTCGAGTGTCTGGGAAGTCACGAAGTTGGACTGTGGCCGTAAACTTCGCACCACTTCCTTCTTTCCCACAGGTGGCCACACTGACAACTGTGCCCGCGCACCAGGTGTCGCGATCGTACTTTTGTGTGAAGCGAATGGTGGCTGGGGAATACGCGAGAATTTTGTTTTTGACGTCTCCATCCAGCCAAGCCACCTTGCCAGCAGAAAAAATTGACAAAATTCAGCGCGGCAACACGCCCAAATGATTGGAGCAAGACAATGCAAAGAGCGGGCACGTGAGGAAAGCCACATACCTCACATCGTTGGGGTTTATCATGCGTGAACCACCCTTTTGCTTCGACGTCAGCTTGATCCCCCTCCATTTTCTTAGCAGCGAGAGCTTCGGACGCCTCCTCGATGTCGCGAGCGGTATCAGCGATAGCACCTTCATCCTCAGCTTCAAATATTCGAGAAATTGTTGCAGCATAGAAGTTCTTGTTTGTTTTGTAAAACGCTTCTACTGGCGCGCCAACGCCGTGGAGCGTGTGCCCTTTGACATTAACCTGCACTGTGCAGCCGACGCACTCCTGCGACTGCGACACCAACATAAGAAAGAAAATGTAAAGTCTACGAATCATCCGATGTCGAGCAAGAGCCGGCGCGACTTACCGTGAGATCTAGATTCGGACGAGCCTCTCCGAGCAGTGGAACGTGACAAATGTTAATGACACTGTGCTCATAGCTAAAGCCTGACACGGAACTTGACAGTGGCAGAATATCCCCAATTGTATTGCCGTCAAATTCAACAGCGATCAGATCTTCGAAACGTGCTTCGCAAAGAGGATCGACATCATCATGACTCGCGGCATCGGCAGCGCGATGAACTGGCGGACTGTTCTCTGACATCCGCAGATCCTCTTGCAGTGTTCTCAGTACACCCTCTATGATGTCCTTGATAGTGCAGTTACTCTCGATTGAGAGTGATAACTGCAACGGCGCAGCATCGTGACAATGCACCATTACGCGTTGGAATCTCTTCGGGGTTTCCGGCAGAGGCACCGGCAAAAACGAAAAAGGTTCAAACCGAGACGATTCATATTGACATTTTTGGCATGTCAGGCTGGACTTGAATTGACCCGTGAAAAGAGCTGTGATAACACTGAGATCTCGTCGCAAGTGGTTTCTCCACCACTCCATCGCCACAACATCATCGCTGCGGTTGTTGCTGTCAGGCTGGTCGTTATATGGTTTGTCGTGGATCCGATTCAAGTCTTCGTGCAAACCACCCAGTAAGGTGGAGATCAATTCCTGAGCATCTTGTTGCTGGTAGCCTTTAAAGCGTCGATTGAATTGACCGATCGTCTTCTTGAAGCCTTTCGGTGTGATCGCAGCTCCTGCATTCGCTTCAGAGAACATATCGTGCAGCAGTTCGGAGAAGCTTACGGCTAACTTCCCCCCCATGCCGAGACGATGCGCCGTCGGGCTCGTGTTCAAATCGTGGCTCCACAGACGGTCATTCAAAAAGTACTGCCTCAACAAGCGACACGCGGCAATGCATTGAAGTGAAGCATTCATGTAGCATGTGTTCCCCATGTTCTTCAAGCCGACCACGCCCGGAATCCGTTTCGGATAGGCACGCGAGTAGAACCTCCGCTTTTTCTTCACAATTCTTTGCGCTGCAGCAGCGTCGGCCACCTGTGCATCACCATTGTGCCCAGACGAATTATCTCCACGGCGTCGCTTAGACGCCTTCTCTGCTTCGCGCTGCATCAGAAAGTCATGCATCCAGATCTCATCGGACTGCTCGTTATTGTCGCCGTCCTCGTCATCTTCCTCATCAGCGTCGTCCGCCGCTGCGGTGCCGCCGCCGTCGGCGCTGTCGCCTTTCGAACTACTTCGAGCTCCACCGCGTCTTTTGCCACGGGGAGTGGCGATCTTGAAGTCCAACATGAACAAAGTCAAGTCTTGTATCCCAAGATCTGCGAGTGGCAGTTCGTTGCCGTCTAATGGAACCCAATGCTCAGTTGGCACACCGTGAGAATCCGATGACGGGGCGGGACTCGCGTCCGCGCGCATCAACAGCCGAGTCTTGGTCAGGGGAACTTTCCCGGATTGGCAAAATCTATAGTATTGCTTGGCGCGAGACAACAATTGCCGCACAGACGTCTGACGAGTGTAAAGACGCGGAGGGTTTTTCGCGTCATTGAAGGCCGGATCCGCTGGGTTTCCGTTACGGCTGTCTTTTGTTGCCTTGGGACGAGGAGCTCCAGCTTCAACAACGGCGAGCCTCAGCTGGTACACTTCGACTTCGCGGTCACACTCGCACAGGGGATCACATGATGGCACGACTGTCACCGGTACGCTGCGGCACCGCCCACGGCAGTACCAGGCATTCAAAGCATTGAATGTGCGCGAGTTCACAAGTTCGTAGTCGCGGCCGCGGCGGAGCCCCGGCTTTTTCAGATTGGATGTATTTACGCGATTGGCGAATGCAGATTCTTTGACAGCGGACGGCGGCAGTGGTAGGAAGAATATATCATTGTTCATTGGCCCCGGCGCGGCTGCGTTGGTCTGCTCACTGTCGGGGTCGGTGTAGTGGCGCCATGAAAGCCACCACGCGGTTGGAATCATGAACCATGTTGTTCCAATTTCACCAGGGTCTGTGGGGTCGAATGTGCCGCCTGGTCCATGCATGCACGACTCGATGACTGCCCTCTCGACTCCCGGGGTGCTGGGTCGCACGACAAACTCCACAAAAACAGCGGTCCAAATTGTTCGTAAGGCTGGCACGAGTGTCGCTCCGCTTTTGAGCTCCCACTGTACGAATGCCTTCAGGTCGAAAGCTTCAGGTGCTTCAGGTGTGCTATCCCTAGTGGGAAAGGCGGACTCCATCACCCGATTGACGGCTTCGCTATCTACTTCATGCGTGGGCGGTTCCTCCATTTGAACCCGAGCCGGTGACATCGGAGACGCCGGAGGAGACACGTCGTCTTCGGCACCGCCGAATTCCGAGTCGCCGTCGCTGGCGCCAATTCCGAAAGCCACAATCATCTGGCGGAAGCCTTGCTTCGTGAGCTGCGCGTTGATGTGAGGGGCCGATGACCTAGCGCCAGGAACTGAGTACTTGTCGGACATGGGAACTGCGTTCTGGTCAGCAAAGAGATCGAAAATAAATTTCTGAGCCAATTTGAAATCAGACGCTCTGTCGAAACCGAAGCGCGCGAGCCCGAGAACAAATTCTCTTAGACTCAAAGTGCCTGTGTTCGTCGAGTCCAGGTGGCGCATGATTTGCCTAAGAACCAAAGGAGGCACGAAGCCATATGGAGGTGATAGCATAGCAGTCAGTGCCTCCGCATCCACAAATCCGGAGCGACTGTACCGCGTGCGGATGTGCTGGACGGCACCCCGAAGTGCCTCGATCTGGGCGTCCGAGAAGCTTGTCGACTTTCGCAGCACCGCTAAGGGCGACTGCTTGTGTATAAGACTGCCGTAACGGTAGCTCCCGGTGCAGCTAGCAGCGCCAATTGTTGAGCTAATATCGTCCAGCCACGCGATGGCTGGCGCTTTGGAATGCTCTCTAGCTAACTCGTAGAACTCTTTGATCGTGACGTCATCGTACCCGCTGGTCCCGCTTGCGGTTTTGCGCGCCGCTGCAATAAGATTTGAAGTGGCTTCATTGCGCCGACCAAGCGGGTCCACGTCGAGGGAGACGCGTTTGATGGTTTTGAGAGGTATGCTCCCGGTCGATTTTGGGTCATAACAACGAACTAACAGCTGCAGTTTCTGCATGGGCGATCCTGATCGCAACACAACGATCCCCGCGGCTATGTCCTTCAGTGTCAAAGTCGACGAGCCGTCCGAGAATGCCAAAAACAGTCGCTGAACGATGCTTTCCGGCATCGCGGGGAATATTGGCGCGACGAACGTATCATAAAACGTGTTCTGTTTGATGGTGTACTTGTAGATATCGCCTTGGTAACGGTTGTTGGCGGGGACGTGCAGCGCCATCAGACGATCAAACGCAGCTTCCAACTGGGCCACAATGAATCCTTGCTTCGACTTGGCCTCATCGTAGTCCATGAGACGTGACGAACGGAGACCCATGGTTGGGACCGTGGGGCGCGCGGTACTGCTGGCAGTTGCGGAACTGCGGACGTCGGAAGCAAGTTTTTGTTACAGCATTGACTCACGACATCGTGGCTAGAAAAGGCGCGTTGTGGGCCGCCTTCGAGGCCTCGGCACACCTACTGGTGGTTTGCGAACAAATTTGATTTCGTGCCAATTTTATTGTCGTGATTTGCTCGGTCAACCAATCAATAGACCATCCAAAGACACTCAAACAACCACCGATGCCATGACGCAGTGTAAGGTCCGACGAGCAAACGAACAATGGGACAGAAGGACAGAAGGACAGACAGACAAGACAACCAGGCAGCCACACCAAACACCAGTGCCAGCACAACACCACAACATGCATGGAACAACACACACACAAATCCAACCAAACCAAGTCATCCAAGCAACACAAGCAAGCAACCAACCAACCGACGAGCAAACAAACGAAGACAACGAAGGGACGACGACTTCGCCACTTCGTTCGTTCGCCACTTCGTTCGTTCGCCACTTCGTTCGTTCGCCACTTTGTTCGTTCGCCACTTCGTTCGCTCGCCACTTCGTTCGCTCGTTCGCCGCTTCCGCTTCGTTCGTTCGCCGTTCGCAACTTCGTTCGTTTGTTCATCACTTCGTTCGTTCGTCACTTCGTTCGTTCGTTCGTTTGTTCATCACTTCGTTCGTTCGTCACTTCGTTCGGTCGCTTGCTCGCGGTGACGCTGTGACCGACCGATCGACCGAGCGTCCAAAGTTCGTTCGACGAAGTTCGAAGTTCGATGTCTTTCTTCATTTCATTCATTATGGATTGCGAATGCGAATGCGATTGCGAATGCGAATGCGATTGCGATTTTGATGGTTCGTTCGTTCGTTCGTTCGTTCGTTCGTTCGTTCAGATTCTCAGATTCTCAGATTCTCAGATTGATTGATTGATTCATTCATCGTCGTCGTCATTCAGTGAGTGAGTGAGTGAGTGAGTGAGCTCACTGACAGCCAGCCAGCCAGCCAGCCAGCCAGCCACTGCTTCACTCACTCACTCACTTACTCAACTCAGGTCAGTCAGTCAGTTTGTCGCCACCCTCACCCTCCCTCCCTCACACTCACTCATTCACTCACTGACTCACTCACTCACTCACTCACAGTCACTGACTGACTGACTGACTGACTGACCAACAGACAGACAGACAGAACAGCTGAGTGAGTGAGTGAGTGAGTGAGTGAGTGAGTGAGTGATTGTGAGTGATTGTGAGTGACAGTAAGTGAGTGACCACCCATTGCCTTGGCTCTCTCTTGGGTTGGTTGGTTGGTTGGTTGGTTGGTTGGTTGGGGAGGTGACTACTGACTGCCTGCCTGACTGACTGCCTGACTGACTGTGAGTGAGTGAGTGAGTGACCGCCCGCTCAGTCCCAGTCCCAACAACAACTACCACTGTACACTGCCGGCTCACTCACTCACTCCCACTCCCACTCCCACTCCCACTCCCACTGTGTGCGGTGTGCGGTGTGTGAAGTGTGAGTGAGTGACGCGCGCCTCGAAAGACCTCCACTCGCAACCACCAACAGTGATATCGGTCAATTCAATGGTGTATGGTACAAGGTAGATTGAACATTGTACTGGGTACTTTACACTTCTGGATTAAACACATGTCGTG
>Ga0213839_1001844_pt1 | contig 12816 bp, 13 predicted proteins | sample SWPATP21_FD_160075 | JGI IMG/M metagenome (GOLD analysis project Ga0213839, IMG submission 160075) | Coastal seawater microbial communities from Marineland, Florida, United States - SWPA TP2 #1 | ecosystem: Environmental > Aquatic > Marine > Coastal | place: USA: Florida | collected 2016-08-14 | reverse complement strand
TCCTGCGCGGGGTCAATCAGGCGATACAGGATAAGCTCAGGGATAAGCAGCCAATAGAGCTCCTCTATGCAGGCACGGGCCCCTTTGGCTTACTGGTCATCCCCCTCTTGGCACTGTTCGACTGCAAACAGATACAGGTTACCCTGCTGGACATTCATGCCGAATCATTGGCAGCCCTGAAGCAAGTCATTGCTCAGCTTAACGTTGAAGCACATATACGCCAGATTGAATGCGTCGATATTCTTCATTGGCAGCCACCAGCACAGGTTAACTATGACCTGATCGTATCCGAAACGATGAAAGCCATGCTGGAGCAGGAGCCCCAGGTTGCGATCTTCGCCCATCTCTCCCGCTGGTTAACGCAAACCGGCCAACTGATCCCGCAGCAGGTGGAGATTGATGCCTGGCTGAGCGACAACCAGGAAGCGCAACCCGCTATCCATCTGGGCTCCATATTCAAATTGAATAGGCAAACCGCCGATGAGATCGGTACGGGAAACACCCGTAGCCTGACAGGCCAACTTCAGATTCCAACATACCCGGCCAGCTGCACTGCATTGAAATTCACCACGGATATACAGGTCTATCGAAATCATTGCCTGACTGAGCGCCAATGCTCACTCAATCTGCCTCGCGTGATCAAGAATGCCTATCCAGCGACCGGTTCAACCCTCAACTTCAGCTACTGCCAGGGCGCATATCCGTCTTTTCACTTTGACTACGTGCAAGCGCTCAGCGAAGCCGATGGTCCCTTATGCGACAGTTTTGACACCACGCTACTGGGCATCTTGCATCTGAAAAGGCTGTGGCAGAAAGCGCAAAAAAACAAGAAGCGACAACTGGATAGACAACGATACAAACAGGAGTGGCCTCTGGATATTCAACTCATGAATGCTCTGCCCGGTAACAGTGCCGACATTACGCAGCAGCTGTACCAGTGTGACAGTTCAGAGGCCTTTACCCGCTGGCTACATACCCAATCCCCTGAGCCAATAACGCTCACACACGTTAATCGAATCAATAAAACGCTATATCAAACCGTTAAAGCGTTTGCTGAAAGCCACTCGGACACCTGACCTATGAGCGAAAGACGCCTCCAATCCTTTACGACCGCTACCCAGCCAAGCGCCATTGATCAAGGGCTGCAGCGGCTATTCAATCAATCACTGCGCGAGCAGCTCCATGCCTGCATGAACAGCGCAGACGAACCCGAACACCGGTCAGCTCTGAAAACGGCGCTAAACGAGCTGACAGAAACACTGCTGCAGCAACCGGATACCGATCACGAACAATTGGTTGAACGCTTTGCCTCCGCCAATGAGCAACTACTGGTCAGTTATAAACAGGTGGAACTGACCGAAGCAGAAACACACAGCTCGCATATCAATGCGACAGGGCTGGTGATGGCGGTTAAAGATGCCATCCATACCGTCAACGATATCTACCGGGTTAAAGCTTTTATACGGGGCGTGGACCAAGCACTGTCTACTCGTGATACAGACAGCCCTATCCATCTGCTCTACCCCGCCTGTGGTCCATTTGCCCCACTGTTACTGCCGCTGATCAGCCATTACCAACAGCAGGGTACAGGCCCACAGCAACTGCGTATTACGCTGATCGACCTGCAACCCGGCGCGGTGAAAGTACTGAACCAGTTGGTGGATGATCTCGACATCCGCAGTTATATCGAGGACATCCGCTGTATGGATGTAATGGACTACCGACCGACACAGCCCATTGATGTGCTGGTGTTGGAAGCCCTGCAGCACGGCTTTACCCGTGAAGGCCATCTGAGTTTTGCCCGCCATCTGAGCCAGTTTTTAAGCCCTGGCGCCCTTATGATCCCTGAGAAAATCTCCGTCCAGGCGTCCTTGAATGTGGGGCAGCGGGAGTATGTTGACCAATGGAAAGACAAACCCAGAACCCACTCCAGCCTGATGGATACGACGATTCAGCAGGAGCGAACGCCGCTGGGCGAAGTCTTTACCCTGACACTCGACAAGCTCCGTAAGCTTAACGTCATCCCTTTGGGCGACAGTGCCGAGCTGGTTGAATGCAATCAGGTAAAAATCCCCACCGGCGTCAGCAATATCAATAAGATGTGCCTGCTGTTCAGCGTCACGGCCACCACCTTCGGCCAGGAACAGATCCGCGAATACGACTCCGGCATCAGCCATCCACTGTATGACCTATCTGTCTGCATCGATTTCGTACCGAGGGTAGCCGAACCGGACGACCTGCTGGTGAAAAGCGGTGACAAGCTGAAGTTCTACTACAAGCTCACCGGCACTCCCGGCTTCCTACCGACTATCGCTTAAGGAGTGACGACATGAGCGAACTGAAAATCACCGTCGTGACCTCCAACAGCACTGCTGTGCCATTGATATCCATGCTGGCACAGCGGCACCTGTTGGCAGGTGTGTTACTGCTCGGCGAACAAAATCAAGAAAGAGCCGTGATGGAGGGCCAGCTCAAGCAATCCGGCATCCCGGTCCAGTACTGCCCGCCCGGCGATTACGATAAGGCGATCACCGCATTAACCGCCTGGCAAAACCAGCTGGGACTGGTGTTCTGTTGTAGCGAAAAGCTCCCTATAACTCTGGTGAACACTCCACCCCACGGCATGGTCAACCTGCACGCCTCAGCCCTGCCGGACTACCGAGGTGCCAACCCGATCTACTGGCAGATCCGCCACGGCAAAACCGACCTGATGCTGACAGCCCACCAAGTCGACGAGACGCTGGATACCGGCCCGATCATCACCCAACGAGCCGTCACAATTGGCCCTTATGACACCCCAAACCGGGTGTTTAGCAGCCTGATACAACAGATACCGTCAATCGTCGACGCCCTGACTACGCAACTTCAGCAACAGGGCCATCTGACAACGCAGCCTCAACAGGGAGAGACCCAACACAAGGCTCCTCGTGTCACCGAGTCAGACCTGTTGATTAATTGGCGACACCTATCCGCAACGGAGCTCTGCAATCAGGTACGCGCAGGTAACCCAATATACGGTGGCGCCCGTCTGGTAATGGGGCAAGGGCAGGCACAGCTGTTACAGGCCAGCCCATCGGCACTACCTACGTACGGCGCAACACCCGGCACCATCATTCAATTGTCGCCCGAGCAGGGCCTGACCGTCGCTCTCAAAGAGGAAAGCGTACGGCTGGACATCATCTCGAATACCGACGGCACCTTTGACGGTTACCGTTTCGCCCAAACCTGCAAGCTATCGGCAGGAATGCAGTTTCAATAATCAGGCCCGGACCGACTTTCATGGACGTAAATAACACTATGACCCCCGCCCATCAGCAAGCCCAGCTACACCTTCAGGCAGGCCAGTTACCCGAAGCGGAACAGCTCTACCGCCAAGCCCTGGTGCTCACCCCCAATATCCCCGCCATCCACCTTGAGTACAGCAATGTATTGTTGCAGCAGGGGAAACACCCGGAGGCGCTTCAGGCCCTCGAGTCCGCCTATGCGCAATTCCCCGGCGATGACGGTATTACAGCCGCACTGGGTACCCTGGTCGCCAATCTGGGTAATCCGGCAAAAGGGCTGGAACTGATCAATGTCGCGATCCAGCAGTGTCCAAGCTCTGTACCAGCCCACTGCAGCCTGGCCTGCATCTACCAGCAAACGGGGCAGATCAATGCAGCACTGACGGCCGCCCACACGGCAGTCCAGCACGGCCCGGACAATCCGGAAGCCCGCTACCTGCTAGGCAACTTACTTACCGCGCATCAACAGAATGACGCGGCAATTGAGGCTTTTGAACACACCGTGCGTCTGGCACCACAATGGATACCACCTTACCTTCAGCTGGGCGCACTGCTGGAAGCAGAAACCCGCTACGAAGCTGCACTGAACTGCTTCCAACAGGTAAAGGCCATCGCTCCGGCATATGATGAACTCGACAAGAAAATCGGCCTGCTACTGCATGCTGTCGGCCGCATTGATGAAGCGGAACAGCAGTTTCGAAAGGCCCTGACCCGCAATAACGATGATGCCGACCTATACGTGATGCTGGGCAACACACTGCGCGATCAGGAGCGAGTGGCCGAAGCTAAGGAATCCTATCGAACTGCGCAGCGCCTCGCACCGGACAATAAAGTTGCCCGTCAGAACCTGCAGCAACTCAATCAGGTCAAAATTTCACAGTGGCATTTCGATATGCTGGCCGACACCGCCCGCAACGATGCTTTCGACCAGGCATTACGCAAAGCAGTAACACCCGATGCCCATGTTCTGGATATCGGTACCGGTTCGGGCCTGCTCGCCATGATGGCAGCCCGCGCCGGAGCACAGCAGGTAACCGGCTGTGAAATGGTTCCGGCACTGGCAGAGGTCTCTCAACGCATTATTCAGGCAAACCGGCTGGATGATCGCATCAAAGTATTGAATAAAAAGTCGACCTCAATGACGGTCGGCGAAGATATCCCTGACAAAGCCGACCTGTTGGTATCCGAGATTCTGGATGTCGGCCTGTTGGGTGAAGGCGTGCTGCCGACATTGCGCCATGCCTGGGCAAACCTGCTGCAGCCGAACGCAACGATTATCCCCAAAGCCGCCGATATCTATGGTGTGCTGATTGAATCCGCCGCGCTGAAACAGGTTAACCCTGTTGGATTGATTTCCGGTTTCGACCTGTCGGAGTTCAACCATTTCCGGGCCGAAGGCGGCATCCAATCGGTGGAACTGAACAGCGTCGAACATCGCCCGCTCAGTGAAATGTTTCCAATCCAGTCCTTCGACTTTAAACACCTGCCGCCCGCCACCTCCGAGCATTCACCAAATACCCAACGGCTTGAAGTAACAATAAATCAGTCAGGACAAATCCACGCCATCGCATTCTGGTTCGCCCTGCACCTGGACGATGAGATTACCGTTTCAACTGCCCCTGATGGAGAGATGAAGCACTGGAAGCAGGCGCTCTATTTCTTCCCGAACACCCGGCCCGTCAAGCAAGGCCAACGCCTGCTGGTAGAGGTTCAGCAATTCGAAAACCGTCTGCAGTTTCAGCTGGTAGAGGACAGCATCGACCAGCCTAAGCGATAAAAAGCACAGCACAGTAAAGGTTAGAAAACGTTTAACCCGTTAAAAAAACAACAACGGCCAGATAAGTGGCCACATAACCGCCGCAGCCAAAGCACTAGCAGCGTTGCGGCACAAAAGGAGAGAGTGAATGGACTTTAATATGGGTAACATCGTCTTGTTTGGTGGCAGCTTCGCGCCAAAAGAGTGGGCATTCTGCCACGGGCAACTTGCTCCGATCAGCCAGAACCAAGCTCTGTTTGCCATTCTGGGCACCACCTGGGGCGGCGATGGCCGTACCACCTACGGCCTGCCCGATATGCGTGGCCGGGTACCAATCGGAACAGGCCAGGGGCCCGGTTTAACAGATGTTCGAGAAGGGGAAAAGTGGGGAATAGAGACCCAGGCTTTACAAATACCGCAGATGCCTGCCCATACCCACAGCGCAACGTTCCGCCCAAGCGGCGGTAGCGCAGGCACAGGCCTTACAGCCAATGTCACGGTAAATGCCGCATCGACAGCCAATGCCGATACTCCGTCAGGGAACTATTGGGCAGATGCTGTATCCGATTTTGGTGGCGAAACCGTAACAACCAAAAACTTTGGTACAAGCTCAAGCGTGACTATGGCCAGCGACGCTGTGCAAGTCAGTATTTCAGGGAGCACGGGGGGAATTACCGGCGGGACGGTTATCATAGGCCAAGAAGGCGGAGCGAGCGAATTCAGCATTATGCAGCCAACGCTGGGCATAAACTATATTATAGCCATTGAAGGAACCTTCCCTGCCCGAAATTAAAGCGAACACAGTCAATCCGTATTAATATTCAGGCCTATTATACTGTAGCGATATAATAGGCCTATTTCCGCCACAACCCTGCGTTAAAAATACCAATCAAGCTGCTGCAACATTAAAAACAGATTCATAGTAGTTGTAGTCAGCATCGCCCTGAATGGGTACCAGCAATAAAACAAACGAGTGCTGTTCAGCGTCTGTCAGCTGGTAGGTTCCTTGCGGCAAGCTCAAATCGACGGGGGTACGAAACTGTATTGAAAAGGATTCAAACGGGCCAGATGGTACGCTGTCCTTAACCTCTTCCAGAACGGTTTCAACCGAATTGGCCTCATCCAGTAGTAATGAAAACACCTCTCCCTGCCGCTGCTTGTAATACTGATGGGTGTATTGCTTATCCATAAATCCCCACACTATCAATCGTGACCAATAAAATAATCCAACGTCACCAGACGCCTCTGGGAGAAACATACAGCATTGATATCGTCATGCAACAAAAACAGCACTAATAGAACGAAAGGGACGCACAACTGAACTAGAACCAGCATCAATAAAAACTAAAAAACAGATTTACTGGGGATAAAAAAGCAGATAGTTTCCAAGCCATACGGTATATCCGAGCGAGCACTCAACGCCGTCATAAAATGGAAATGGGTCAAATGGATTTCAATGGAAGGATAGTCCGCTCAATCACCCTTAATAATCGGCTCAACCGTTCAGGGTTGGACTTATCCCACCAATTAAACGCAGTGACCGGACACTCAAATCCGCAGCGATACAACAACAGCTCACTACGTACACCAAGCCCTAAGGAATAAACCACCCAGGGAGCCCCGGCACTCTATTCATAATAAAGCCGATGCGCCCAACAGCCCCAAAACGATTAAAGGAGTAACACCATGGCAGAGCCTCTCGTTGGACAAATCATGCTATTTGGCGGCAATTATGCACCACGCGGCTGGGCGTTTTGTGACGGCCAGCTACTCAGCATTAGTGAATACCCTACCCTGTATAGTGTTATCGGTACTTACTACGGCGGTGACGGTACAACCACCTTTGGCCTGCCTGATTTGCGAGGCCGCGCCGCCATCGGCGCCGGTTACGGCCCGGGCTTGAGCCCTTATCAGGTAGGTCAGATGGGCGGCAGTGAGTATACCCTGTTAACTCACGCAAACCTGCCCTCACACAGTCATGCTGCGGCGATCAGCGGTACCGCGACTGCGACGGGCGCGATCAGAACTTCCGACACAGCCACTCAGGCCTCCCCGGACGGCGCCTACCCTGCCCCATTGACAGCCAGTTTTGGTGGCGAACATGTGGAGGCCAAAGGCTACGGCACCGTCCCGTCAGGAAACACCATGGCCAGCGATGACTTAAACGTGGATTTAAGCAGCGTCTCTGTAGCAACTGGCAACACCGGAGGAGGTGAGCCTGTTTACCACTTACAGCCCTACACTGCGACGCGCTATATCATTGCTCTGGACGGCGTGTATCCGGCACGAAATTAAAGCCGAGCACTATGGATTCATCGATATTTAATCATCCGTCCCTTGAGATCCCTCAGGTCTGACGGACAGATAGACATAGATTCAAGGAGTGCGCTATGGCAGACCCAATGCTCGGACAGATTATTCTGTTCGCCGGTAATTACCCCCCCGTAGGCTGGGCGTTTTGTGACGGCCAGATGCTCGATATCGCCAACAACCAAGCCCTGTACAGCATTCTGGGTACCATGTATGGCGGGGATGGCCGCATCAACTTCGCCCTGCCCGATTTTCGCGGCCGAACCCCGGTCAGTGCAGGCCAAGGCCCCGGCTTAACCAACTATATAATGGGCTATAGAGGCGGGAGTGAAAAGTCCTATATCACCACAGACTGCATGCCCGCCCACAACCATGAGGCAGCAATTTCAAGCTCCTCTACGAGCTCAGTTAATCGAAAAACCGCCAGTACGGCGACACAATCATCCCCAGTCAACGCTTACCCTGCCCCCCTGTCTGCCAACTTTGGTGGAGAGCAGGTAAGCGCTCAAGGTTATAACACCACGCCATCACAGGGCACCACATCAATAGAAGCTCAACTGAACTTGAGTAACGCAACAGTCGCGATTGGGAACACGGGTGCAAGCCAACCCGTCCACCATGTCCAACCCTATACTGCTATGCGCTACATTATTGCGATCAAAGGTTGGTACCCGTCACGCAACTGATACCCGTCCATCCGTCGTTAAAGCGATACATAGCAACTCATAATACGGGCAGATACTTCTGCCCGTTTTCGGAGAGGCCTGATAAGCAGATCGATCAAAATCCATTTACTTGACACGCGATTTCCCCTATGTTCGGACACTGAATACAGGGAGTAATAGTATGAAGATACCGCTTATTACCGGGAATAAAGGGATTAGATCGGCCAAATGGATATTACGCTGAATACGCCACTGTCATTAAGGCCAGAACGTAAGGAAGACACCCCTTTTCTGCTGTCGCTATTTCAAGCCAGCAATCCCCACCTTCTATTAACGTGCCTGCCCGAAGAAGCAGCTCAACAGCTTATTGAGCATCAGTTTCAAGTGCGCCAACGGGGCTATCAACTCACTTACCCGGACGCCTGTCACTATATTGTTACCTGCAACCAGCAACCGATCGGCCAGCTCTGCCTGCATATAAACACAGAAAACATCCATATTGTGGACCTGGCCCTGATACCGGAACAACAGGGACAAGGCTATGGCAGCCAGTTACTGAATGTTTTAAAGCAGCACATCATACCGGGACAGAGTCTGACGCTGAGTGTGTCGCTCAATAACCCCCGAGCGCAAGATCTTTATCAACGCCTGGGATTTATACAAACCCAGCGTACCGAAATCCTGCAGCAGATGCAGTGGACGCCACAGCAGCCTAGCTGAACAACCTACAAGGAGTACTACCATGTCAGAACCATTTCTCGCTCAGATTTCAATGTTTGCCGGCAACTTCGCCCCGCGCGGTTGGGCATTCTGTAACGGCCAGTTACTACCTATCTCCCAGAATACAGCGTTATTCAGCCTGCTGGGCACCACCTATGGTGGTGACGGTCGTACCACCTTTGCCCTGCCGGACTTGCGAGGACGGGTACCGGTCAATTCCGGTAATAGCACAGGCCCTGGATTAACCTTCCGCCCTCTTGGCCAGCGCGGCGGCACTGAAACCAACAATCTGACTGTTGCGCAGATGCCGAGCCATAATCACCTTGTAGGAGGTAGTGCAAGCGGCACAATAAAAGTGGGCCAGGCAACATCTACAAGCTCACCTGATGGCGCCTACCCCAGCACACTAACAGCCGACTTTGGCGGAGAAGCCGTCACTAGCCAAGGCTATAGCACGACCCCATCACAACAAACAATGGCGGCCGACGCTGTTGTGCTCAACCCAGCTTCAATCCAGATTGGAAATACGGGTGCATCTCAAGCGGTATATAATATGCAGCCCTATCTGGCGATAAATTTCATTATCGCTACACAGGGCCTGTTTCCAAGCCGAAACTAATTATTGGCATAACGAGCCTACTGTTTGAGTCAGGAACGTTAGCGACAATGTTAACAGGGCACCTTGATGGTAAAGCGAGCCCCATTGAAAGATGAAAATTTGCACGGGCTTGAAGATCGTATGAGAGATAAACACTCACCACACTGGTATAGAAGGTCCGAGGCAGACAATCGTACATCTCACTTTTTCGTCGATAAAAACTACCGCTGAGTTACTGACACTGAACGGATAACAACCACCATGAGAGGGCTGCATACAGCAAGCATCTTCATCAACAGGTGGCGAATTATAAGGAACTATTCAATGGCAAACCCATTTCTGGGCCAGATCGAAATGTTTGCAAGTAACTTTGCCCCTCGTGGCTGGGCATTTTGTAATGGTCAACTGTTGGCAATCGCGCAAAACAGTGCGCTGTTCGCCCTATTAGGCACAACCTATGGCGGAGATGGACGTACCACCTTTGGGTTACCTGATCTGAGGGGACGAGCACCGCTCCATTCCGGCAACGGCAATGCAGGCCCTGGGCTATCCCGCCATCCACTGGGGCAACGTACTGGCTTGCAAACCAATACTCTACATGTAAACCAACTCCCCTATCACAGCCATTCAATCTACCACTCGGGAGAGCTCCCAACAGGCGCGATCAGAACAGGCGATACTAGCGGCAATCCGACCGACTCCCCCGTGGGCGCCTATCCCACCACCCTATCGGCCGATTTCGGCGGTGAGGCCGTCACTAGCCAAGGCTATAGCACAACAGCGCCAAACAGTATCATGGCAGCCGACTGTATCGACATTAATTTAAACGGAGTAACGACTGCTACGGGCGGCTCTCAACCGCTGCATAATATGCAACCTTACCTGGCGGTTAATTTCATTATTGCCATGGTAGGCACTTTCCCAAGCCGTAACTAAAACACACGCGATCAACCTTCGTTAATCGTCAGGCCCATCATACTGTAGCGATATAATGGGCCTGTTTCCGTTACGAATCGCGTATTAAAAAGTCAATCAAGCTGCCGCAACATTAAAGACAGATTCGTAATAGTTGCACTCCGCATCCCCCTGCATAGGCACCAGCAACAAAAAAAACGAGTGCTGTTCAGCATCGATCAGCTGATAAGTTCCTTGAGGAAAACTCAAATCGGCAGGAGTTCGAAACTGTATAGAAAAAGACTCAAACGGACCGCACGGTACGCTGTCCTTCACGTCGTCCAGAGTAACATCAATAGAATGTGTATCGTCCAACAGCAACGAGAACGTTTCACCCTGCCACTGTTTGTAATACTGATGGGTGTATTCTTTATCCATAAGTCCCCACGAATCAATTAAAGCCTACTAAAAATCATTCATCTATATGCTCCATGGGCAACATACAGCATTGAGTGCGTATGAAAAACACCTACCTCAATAGAAGCTCTTCAAAGCATTACCCGGCAATTTTCACTAAGCCATTTACTTAATGACGAATATCCCCTATGTTCGGGCCTTTCAAACAAGGAACTGCGGCGTTAGCGCACGGCTGATCAAAAGGACTTAAGGATGGCTAAATGGATATTACGCTGCAAGCACCACTGTCAGTAAGGCCAACAAGTGCGGAAGACCAGTCCTTTCTACAGTCGTTATTTCAAGCCAGTAATCCACACTTGTATCTAACTGGCTTGCCCACCGAGACAGCCCAACGCCTTATTTCACAACAGTTTGAAGCGCGTCAACAGGGGTACAGATTAAGTTACCCACACGCATCCCACGATATTATTAACCTCAGCCAGCACCCAATTAGCCAGCTAAGTCTGAATTACCTGCAGCACTCGATTCATATTACTGATTTGGCCCTGACTCCCGAACAACAGCAGCAGGGATACGGTAGCCAGGTAATTGGCTCTCTAAAACGCCATGTCAGGTCAGATCAAAACCTGACGCTGAGTGTGTATCTTAATACCCCCCGCGCACAACATCTTTATCAACGTCTGGGGTTTATCAACCCCACCATAACGAAATCCTGCAGTAGATGCAGTGGACGCCACAGCAGCCTAGCTGAATAACCTACAAGGAGTACTACCATGTCAGAACCATTTATCGCTCAGATTTCAATGTTTGCCGGCAACTTCGCCCCGCGCGGCTGGGCATTCTGTAACGGCCAGTTACTACCTATCTCCCAGAATACAGCGTTATTCAGCCTGCTGGGCACCACCTATGGTGGTGACGGTCGTACCACCTTTGCCCTGCCGGACTTGCGAGGACGAGTACCGGTCAACTCCGGTGGCGACAGTTCTGGCCCAGGGTTAACCCACCGCCCTCTCGGCCAGCGCAGTGGCACTGAATACAATATTCTGTCTGTTGCGCAGATGCCAAGCCATAATCACCAGACATCGGGTAGCGTAAGCGGCACCATTAGGGTTGGCCAAACAACATCCACAAACTCACCTGATGGCGCCTATCCCAGCACACTAAAAGCCGACTTTGGCGGAGAGGCTGTCACCAGCCAAGGCTATAGCACGACGCCATCACAACAAACAATGGCGGCCGACGCTGTTGTGATCAACCCCGCTTCAATCCAGATTGGAAACACGGGCGGATCACAATCGGTAAATAATATGCAGCCCTATCTGGCGGTGAACTTCATTATCGCCACACAGGGCCTGTTTCCAAGCCGCAACTAATGATTGGCATAACGAGCCTACTGTTTGAGTCAGGAACGTTAGCGACAACGGTACCAGTGCACCTTGATGGTAAAGCTGGCCCCATCAAAAGATGAAAATTTGCATGGGCTGGAAGATCGTATGGGAGATAAACACTCACCACACTGGTGTAGAAGTATCCGAGGCAGACAGCCATACATCTCGCTTGTTCGTCAATAAAACTACCGCTGAGTTACTGACACTGTACGGATAATAGTCACCATGAGGGAACGGCATACGCCAGACACCTTCACCAACAGGTGGCGACTCAAAAGGAACTATATCAATGGCAGAACCATTTATCGGCCAAATCGAAATGTTTGCAGGCAACTTTGCCCCCCGCGGCTGGGCATTTTGTAATGGTCAATTGATAGCAATCTCTCAGAACAGCGCGCTGTTCTCCATATTAGGCACGACCTATGGCGGAGATGGCCGCACTACCTTTGGACTGCCGGACCTGCGGGGCCGAGCACCTATCCATACTGGAGGAGCTTGGGACACAGGCCCAGGCCTAAGTACCTACCGGCTCGGCCAGCGCTCCGGACTCGAGGAGAACTACCTTAACGTTCTTCATCTGCCCTCACACAACCATCAGGTCTTCAATGGTTCGCAATCCTCTGGACTCATCAAAACAGGCGATACCGACAATCTGACCGATTCCCCTGTAGACGCCTATCCCACTGTGCTATCGGCCGATTTCGGCGGCGAGGCCGTCACCAGCCAAGGCTATAGCTCAACACCATCAAACCACGGCATGGCAAACGACAGTGTCGTTATTCCC
>Ga0213839_1001841_pt1 | contig 12824 bp, 8 predicted proteins | sample SWPATP21_FD_160075 | JGI IMG/M metagenome (GOLD analysis project Ga0213839, IMG submission 160075) | Coastal seawater microbial communities from Marineland, Florida, United States - SWPA TP2 #1 | ecosystem: Environmental > Aquatic > Marine > Coastal | place: USA: Florida | collected 2016-08-14 | reverse complement strand
GGGCCGCCTCACCCGACGGCGACGACGACCGGGTCGAGGCCGCTCCTTCCGCCGTCGACGAGTCACAACGTTAAGCTGCGCCCTTCCTCTGGGGTGCAGATGTTCCGACGAGTCCTCATCGCCAATCGCGGAGAGGTGGCCGCCCGCGTCGCCGCCACCTGCCGCCGCCTGGGCATCGCCAGCGTCGCGGTGGCTTCGGCCGCCGACCGCGACCAGGCCTGGCTGTCGGATGTCGACCACGTGGTGGGGCTCGGCGGGTCCAAGCCGGCCGAGAGCTACCTCGACGCGGCCGCGCTGATCGAGGCGGCCCGCCACACCGGCTGCAGCGCGGTGCACCCGGGCTGGGGCTTCCTGTCCGAGAACGCGGCGTTCGCGTCGCGGTGCGAGGCGGCGGGGCTCACCTTCGTCGGGCCCAGCCCCGAGCACATGCGGCGGATGGGTGACAAGGCGGTGGCTCGCGCCACCATGGCGTCGCTCGGGATGCCGATCATCCCGGGCAGCAAGGAGCCGGTCGACACCCTCGAGCGCGCCCACGAGGTGGCTCGTGAGGTGGGCTACCCGGTGCTGCTGAAGGCCGTCTCGGGCGGGGGAGGCCGTGGCATGCGGGGCGTCGACCGTCCCGAAGATCTGGCCGACGCCTTCGCGGCCGCCACGGCAGAGGCCCTGTCGAGCTTCGGCGACGGCCGGCTCTACCTCGAGCGCCGCATCGTCGGGGGCCGCCACGTCGAGGTGCAGATCATCGCCGACGCGTATGGCCACGCGGTGCACCTCGGCGAGCGGGAGTGCAGCCTGCAGCGACGCCACCAGAAGGTCGTCGAGGAGGCGCCCAGCCCGGGCCTGTCGCCCAGCGAGCGGGCGCGGGTGCTCCCGCTGGTCGCCGACGTGGTGGCGCGCGCGGGCTACCGCAACGCGGGCACCGTGGAGATGCTCCTCGACGCCGACGGCAAGCTCTGGTTCATGGAGATGAACACCCGCCTGCAGGTGGAGCACCCCGTCACCGAGCAGATCACCGGGATCGACCTGGTGGAGTGGCAGCTGCGGGTCGCCGCACGGGAGCCTCTGCCGCGCGACCAAGACCACATCGCGCCCAGCGGGCACGCCATCGAGTGCCGCATCAACGCCGAAGACCCCGCCGACGGCTTCCGCCCGTCGCCGGGGCGCATCACCGACCTCCGCTTCCCCGAGGGCGACGGCATCCGCGTCGACACCCACCTCCGCGGAGGCGATCGCATCCCACCGTTCTACGACAGCATGGTGGCCAAGCTCATCGTCACCGGCACCGACCGCGCCGACGCCATCGCCCGCATGCGCGCGGCCCTCGACGAGGTGGTCATCGACGGGATCACCACCAACCTCGATCTCCACAAGCGCATCGCTCGCTGGGAGGCGTTCGTGTCGGGGAACTACGACACCACGTCCCTCGAGGGTGCGCTCGACCAGCTCCTCGGAGGTGCCTGATGGCCCGCATCGATGTTCGTCCCATCGGCCACGAGCTCGACCAGGTGCTCGGCCCCGCCGAGCGCGACGCCAGCAGCCAGCGCACCACTGCGGTCGACGAGGCCCTCGAGCAGAAGGTGGCCACGGTCCACGCTGGGTGGGGCGACAAATACGTCGACCGCGTGCACGCGAAGGGCAAGCTCACCACCTGGGAGCGCATCGATGCCCTCATCGACGAGGGCAGTGAGGTGTTCGAGGTGGGCACCCTGGTGAACTGGGGGCGCGACTTCGCCGGCTCCCGCCGTCAGGCGCCCGGCGCCGGCGTGGTCACCTGCTTCGCCCGGATGCAGGGCCGCTGGGTGGTGGTGATCGCCAACGACAACACGGTCGCCAGCGGGGCGTGGTGGCCGCTGACGCCCGAGAAGATCGAGCGGGCCCAAGACATGGCGCTGCGGCTCGGCTTGCCCGTCGTCTACCTCGTCGACTGCTCCGGCCTGTTCCTGCCCGAGCAGTCCCGGTCGTTCAGCGGGCGCACCGGCGCGGGTCACATCTTCAAGAAGAACGCCGAGCTCGCTGCGGCGGGGGTGCCCCAGGTCGCCGCGGTGTTCGGCGACTGCATCGCCGGCGGCGGCTACATGCCGATCATCTCCGACCGCGTCGTGATGACCGAGTCGGCCTACATGGTCATCGCGGGGGCCGCGCTCATCCGGGGGGCCAAGAGCCAGAAGCTCACCAGCCTCGACATCGGCGGGCCCGAGGTGCACGTGCACATGAGTCGGTGCGCCGACGTTCGCGTGCCCGACGACCCCGCCGCGCTGCGGTTCCTTCGTGACGAGGTGGCCAAGCTGCCCAGCTCGGCTGCGGCGTTCTACCGCCACGGCATCGATCCGGCACCGCCGCGGTTCCCCTGCGACGACCTCGGCGCCCTGTTCCCCACCGACCCTCGCCAGGGCTACGACATCGACGAGGTGATCGCGCGCCTCGTCGACGGCTCGCTCTTCCACGAGGTGCTCCCGGGCGTCGGCCGCGAGATGGTCACCGGGGTCGCCCGGGTGGGCGGTCTGTGGGTGGGCCTCATCGCCAACCGGCAGGGCATCATCGACGAGCCGGGGGTCGGCAAGCGAGCCGGCGGCGTGCTCTACCGCGAGGGCATCGCGAAGATCAGCGCCTTCGCCCGGGCGTGCGACGCCGACGGGATCCCCATCGTCTGGCTGCAAGACATCTCGGGCTTCGACATCGGCGTCGAGGCCGAGCGGCTGGGCCTGCTGGGCTACGGCAGCAACCTCATCTACACGAACTCCACCCCGACGGTGCCGGTGTTCACGGTGCTGCTGCGCAAGGCCAGTGGGGCCGGCTTCTACGCCATGTCGGGCATGCCCTACGAGCCGGTGGTGCAGCTGTCCACGCCGCTCACGCGGCTGGCGGTGATGGAGGGGCGCACGCTGGCCATCGCTACCTACAACTCCAAGCTCGACGACGACTTCGAGATTGCCACCGACGACCCCGAGGAGCGGCGGGCGATCGAGGAGGGCATGGCGAAGACGGCCGCCCGCATCGAGACCGACATGGACCCCATCGCTTCCGCCGCCCGCATGGACACCGACGAGGTGGTGCCACTGGGTCGGCTGCGAGCCTGGCTCGAGTGCCTGGTGGAAGCTGGCTGGCAGAGCATCGGTGTTCGCCGCACCAAGAACCCGCGCATCTGGTCCCTGCACGACCTCGAGGTGCTGGTGGGGCCGCGCAGCCTCGTGCGGGGCCGCTCGCTGGTGGCCACGGCCTCCGACGGCGCGCTCGTTTCGCCTTCGCTGGGCACCTGGCGTCCTGCGGTGCGCGACGGGGTGCCGCTCACGCCCGGCGAGCTCATCGGCCACCTCGACCTGTCGGGGGAGCGACGCCCGGTCCATGCACCGAAGGGCGCGGGGGGCGTGGCCCTGGCGACGTGCGCCGAGGGCACCTGGGTCGACCAGGGAACGCCGCTGATGCAGATGGGCGAGGGGGGGGCGCTGGGCGTCGCGGTCGGTGGCGACAGCACCACTCGTCGCACCGACCTGCCCGAGGGCGTGGTGGCGGTGTGCGCCGAGACCGACGGCACCTTCTACCTCCGCCCCGAGCCCGGAGCTCCAGCGTTCGCCGCCGAGGGGTCGATCGTGGAGGCGGCGGCCACCTTGGGCCTCGTGGAGGTGATGAAGACGTTCACCGCGGTCAAGGCGCCGCAGCGGGGCAAGGTGGTGCGCGTGTTGGTCGACGACGGCGGGAGCGTCGCTGCAGGTGAGGCCCTCGTATGGATCGAGGTATCCTGACGCCGGAGGTGAGCATGGGGCCCAAGCGGGTGCCTGCGACAGGGATGATGACGCTGGCGTGGCTCGTCGCCTCGCCGGTCGCGTGGGCCGGGGACTGCGAGGCGCCCTACGACCTCGACACCCTCGCCGACGACATGGGCGCCGTCGAGTCCGCGGTGATCAGCGACGATTCGGCTGCCGCCGAGGAGGCGGCGAGGCGGCTGCAGGCCGGGCTGGCCTGTCTCGACACCCCGCTGCCCCGGGTGATTGCCGGGCGGGCCTACCGCGCCCTGGCCACCGGCGTCGTCTCGGTCGAGCCCGACACGGCGACGCAGTGGTACCGCACCGCGGCGGCCGTCGACAGTGGCTTCGTCTACACCCTCGAAGACCTCCCGCGCGACGACCACCCCGCATTCGAGGCCTGGCGCACCGCGCTCGACGAGGTGGCCGGGGTCGACGAGGCGCTCATCGAGGGTCACGTGTGGTCCACGGGCAAGTTCACCGTCGACGGGCGCCGGATGTCGTGGCCCGCGGCCGAGCCCGACATGCCTCACGTGCTGCAGCGGGCCCACGACGGCGCCGTCACCACGTGGATCGTCGACGGAATCTCCTTCCCGGAGGAGGCGCTGATCGCCGATGCGTCGGTGGGGCAGCCGGTGGTCGGCGACGGCCCGTCCTCGTCGCTGCCCGTGGGCGTGCGGCCGACGGTCACCGTCAACAAGGTCGAGAGCAACAACTGGCCGGCCGAGCGGATCGCGCTGGTGGGCGGCGGCACGGCGGCGCTCGCCGTCGGCGGAGTGCTCTACGGCCTCGCGTGGGACAAGCGCAGCCAGTTCGACGCCAGCTCCAAGCAAGCCGACACCGAGCGCCTCGCGGCGAGCACCAACACCCTCACCGTCGCGAGCACGGCGACGCTGGCAGCCGGAGCAGGCACCGTCGGGTTCGGCATCCTGTTCTTCATCGTCGACGGCGACCCCCGACCCACCCTCGACCTTCGGTTCTGACCACCCTGTCGCAACCGAACGGCGGTGGGCTCGTGCTAGGCTCGCGGTAGAACACCTTCGGAGGACGCGTGTCCATCCTCGTCCGGCACCTGTCGAGCTCGCTTCCACGAACCCTTGGGTCGGTGCTCACGCTGACCATCGGCTCGGTGGCAGCGCTGGCCGTGGCCGACCTGGTAGCGCCGGCAGCGGCGCACGCGGCCGACTGCGCCGCGCCCTACACCCTCGAGAACCTGCTCGGCGACATGGTCGCGGCCGAGGGGCACCTTCGCGGTGGCGCCGCCGGGCCGGCGAAAGACGTGGCGCTGAAGATGGAGGCGGGGCTCGGCTGCATGGAGGCGAAGCTGCCCCGACCGATGGTGGCGCGAACGTTCCGCGTGATCGGGGCCGGGCTGCTGGGCAGCGGCGACGCGCGCGGCAAGCAGTGGTTCACCACCGCCAAGGAAGTCGAGCCGGGCTACTCCTACGGCATGTCGGAGCTCCCGGGCGACTCGCCGATCCGGGGCGACTACCAGGCCGTCAGCGGCGACGGATCGAAGGAGGGCCCCGACAAGGACTTCACCTCGGGCAAGTTCATGCTCGACGGCAAGACCATCGACAGCCCCGAGGCCACGCCCGGCCGTCCCCACCTCCTGCAGCGCGACGAGGGGGGCATCACCTCCTGGGTCATCGACGGCTCGTCGTTCCCCGACGAGGTGCTCGCCGACAAGGCCCCAGCGATCGCTCTGGCGCCGCCCGTCCCCATCGAGGCTCCGAAGGAGAAGAAACCGAAGAAGGTGAAGGAGCCGAAGGAGCCCAAGGTCAAGGAGCCCAAGCCCGAGAAGGAGCCGAAGGTCGCTCAGGCCAAGGAGCCGAAGGAGCCCAAGGAGAAGAAGGCCAAGCCGCCCAAGAACGCGCAGTCGGGCGGAACGGTGACCGCCACCCGAAAGCGTCCCTGGGAGAAGACGCCGCTGATGATCGGTGGTGGCGTGCTCATGGGCGTGGGCGGCGGCATCTACTACCTGGCAGCTCAGCGCCGCTCCGACTTCGACGCGTCCCAAGACCTCGCCGAGGTCGACGAGCTGCAGGGGCAGATCAACCGACTGGTGATCCTGTCGGCGGCGGTCACGGCCGTCGGGGCCGGAACGCTCACCTGGGGCGTGATCCTCGACGGCGGCACGCCGGTGCCTGCCGTGCAGTTCCGCTGGTAGCGGTCGAGGCCGCGCGGTGAGCACCGCCACCTTGCCCATGGAGTGGCAGGGCCGCTCCGGCCGCCTCTACGTGCCGGTGCAGCGCAGCCGCATCCGCCACGGCTCCCTCGCCTCGGTGCGCAAGGTGTCGGGGCGTGGGCCGGCCACGGGCACGTCCACCGCCGACGAGGGCGTGCCCCTGGCGCTGAAGCTGTGGCGCGAGGGCGACGAAGCGAGCCTCGATCAGCTGCAGCAAGAGGCACGAACCCTGGTCGAGCTCGCCAGCGTGGGCGCCGAGCTGCCGTGCCCCCGGCTCTACGACCTCGTGGGCGACCCGCTGGTGACCGGGCTGGTCATGGAGTGGTGCCCCCTCGACCTCGAGCGCTGGTGGCGCGAGACCCTGCCCGAGCGGGATGCCTTCGGGCGGCTGTGCTCGGTGCTGGCCGAGGCGGCCCGGCGCGTGAGCGAGTACCAGCGCGACTTCGCCGGCAAGCGGGGGCTCGACGTTGCCCACGGCGACATGAAGCCCACCAACGTGCTGATGAGCGCCGATGGCCGCTGGCTGGTGAGCGACTTCGGCACGGCCCCGGTGCGCCCCCCGCAAGACGATGTGTGGGCCGAGAGCCGGGTGGTGGTGGCCACCGACAACTTCTTGTCCCCCGAGGTGCTGTTCTCGGCGCGCAGGCCCTACCCGGCGGCGGTCGACACCTGGTCGATCGGGGCGTCGTTCTTCGCGCTGCTGAAGCTCCGCCGCATGGTGCTCGACGGCTCGGCCATCCCCCGCAACGGCACGCTGTCGCCGCGCTTTCGTATGGAGCGGATCGCCCGCGTCTTCGAGGTGTTCGGGCGCGACCCGCAGCGCTTCGTCGACCGGGAGCTCGAGCCCGATGCGTTCGCCGACCCGTTGCGCATCCCCGACGAAGACCGCCAGTCGGTGCGCGAGGCGGTGCGGGGCGTGTTCGGCCAGCGGCCCGACGCCGACGCGGTGGAGGAGCAGCTCGCGGAGATGGTCAGCGAGCTGCTCGACCGGGCGGTGAGCATCGACCCGGCCCACCGCTTCACCGACGCCCGCGACATGTCGGCCGCGTTCGAGGCGCTCACCCGGAACTTCCTGGCTCTGGCGGCCGTCGACGACGACGCCCCGGAGGCCGACCCGGTCCAGCTGCGCAACGAGCTCGATCAGAGCAAGCGGCGCAACAAGGAGCTCGAGGAGCGCCTGGGCAAGCTCGAGCAGGCCCTGTCGAAGCTCCCCGAGGCCGGGCGCACGCCGATGCCCATCTCGCGCTCGGCGACCGACGCGCGCTCGGTGCGGGTGCGTCTGCCGGTGTGGTGGTCGATGCTCCTCGCGGCGACGGTGGTGCTCCAGGTGGTCACCCTGACGATCCTGGCGGCCTATGCCGTCGTGGTGTGGAGTGGCTGAAAACGAAGACGATCCACTCGACGACCTCCTCGAGGGAGCGACGTGGAACGCGCTGGTCGTCCTGTTCTACAGCCCGGTGATCCTGGGCTCGCTGCTCTGGCTGTTCTACCTGGGCGGGGAGTGGGCCGTGTGGACCCGTACCGTCGGCGACGAGCCTCTCCGTGATGCGGGTATCGGCGCGGTCGTGGGCGCGGCGATGGTGGTGGCGTCGCGCCTGTGGGCCTCCACGGAGGTGGGGGCCGCGCTGATGCGGTCGCTGCGGGAGGCGTTCGGTCACCTGAGCATCGGCACCGCCGTGATGATGGCCACGGTCTCCGCGGTGGGGGAGGAGCTGCTGTTCCGGGCGGTGCTCCAGCCGCGGCTCGGCCTCGTGGGGGCCAGCGTGCTGTTCGGCCTCGCCCACGTGCCCCTCGAGCGTGCCCTGCTGTTGTGGCCCGTGCTCGCGTTCGGCGCCGGGCTGGTGCTCGGCGGGCTCTACGAAGCCACGGGCGCGGCGCTGGCGCCCATGGTGGCGCACTTCGTGATCAACGCGGTCAACCTGGCGTGGCTCGGGTCCGTTTCGAGGGATTCCGCCACGTCGTCTCCGTGACCCCCGCCTCTGCCGCAGCCACCCGCGAGGCGACGAAGAGGTAGTCGGAGAGGCGGTTGAGGTAGCGCATCGCGCCGGGGTCTTGGTCGGGGGACGTGGCGAGGAGGTGCACCACGCGCCGCTCGGCCCGACGGCACACGGTCCGGGCGAGGTGCAGGTGGGCGCCCACCGGGCCGCCGCCGGGGAGCACGAACTCCTTCAGCGGCTCGAGGGTGTCGTTCAGTGCGTCGATCCACCCCTCGAGGCGGGCCACGTCGACGTCGCCCACGAGGTACATGCCCTCCCAGCGGTCGGCGGTGGGGGTGGCGAGGTCGGTGCCGACGTTGAACAGATCGTCCTGGATCGTGCCCAGCTGCTGATCGAGCAAGGCGGGGATCGACGCCACGGCGCGGGCCATGCCCAGCACCGCGTTCAGCTCGTCGACGGTTCCGTACGCTTCGATGCGGGGGTGGTCCTTGGCCACCTCGGCGCCGCCCACCAGCCGCGTGGTGCCGGCGTCGCCCGTGCGGGTGTAGACCTTGGTGATGCGCATCGCGTCCTCCGAGACGACCCGTTACCATTCTGGACTGCCCCACCGCACCCAGGAGTCCGACCGATGAGCTCGCGCGTACCAGCCCAAGACCTCCGAGGCGCCGACCTCACCCTCCTCGAGGTCACCCTGCCCGAGCTCGTGCGGAAGCCCACCAGCCAGCTCCACACCATCAACGTGCTCGATCTGGTCGAGCTCGCCGGCACCGATGGGGTGTCGAAGTCCCTGGCCAAGGCGCTGTCGTCGTTCGTCGACAACCTCGGCCGGCAGATCGCCGATCTGCCCCGCGGGCGCTCCTTCGACGAGTGGCTCGAAGAGCTTGCCAGCGTGCCCGCTGGTCGTGTGCCCACCCGCTTCCGCGAGATCCTGGCCCATGAAGGGGAGGAGCGCGACCACAGCGGCGTCCGCGACCTCCTCGCCAGCTGGGAGGGCACCGAGCCCATCGCCTTCGAGCTCAACAAGGTGAAGACCAAGGTGCAGAAGGCCGAGGCGGTCAAGCCGCGTCGGCCCTCGCCCGAGCCCTCGTCGGCGCCACGGGGCAGCGGTGGGGGCCGGGCCCGGTCGTCGCGCAGCTCCAGCGAGCCGGCGCGCAAGATCGCTGGCCCCGTGGTCGACACCGAGCGGCAGACGTTCCTCGAGCAGATCTGCATGGAGCGTCTGGCGTCGGCCACCGAGAAGGGCCTGGCCGAGGTGGTGCTCGTGGCGGGCGTGCGGCATCGGGCGAAGGGAACCTACGACGATGTCACGCCGAAGCAGGTGAAGGCGGCCCTCGAGGCACTGAAAGACTCGTCGCGGGCGCGCTACTCCGCGGGTCGTTGGGCAGCTGCCAGTCGCTGGTAGCTCCGGCCCGTTCCGGGCCTCCGGAGCGGTCAGCGGTCAGCGATCAGCCTGCATAGGAGCGTTGGAAGCGGGTAGTTGGTTGTCGGTGGCTACCAGCCATCGGGGTCCACCGACCAAGCGGCTTCGGCCGCAGCCGAGTGGCTCCGAAGGCCGCTGGGCCCGAACAGCGCGGCCGCGGCCTTCGTCTGGCGCAACCCACCGCTCCGCGCTCCCCCGACGGCTTCCGCGGGCAGTGGCGGACGGTCGCGCGCACGATCACCTACCTACAACCACCCACCTGCGGTGACGCGTGGGGGTCCAGGGGCCGCCGCGCCGCGTCCGGCTCAGCATCCCGAGCCGCGAGCGTCAGCCTGCCAAGCGACGGAGCACGAGGTGGCGTGTTCGCCAACGAGGAAGGCCTGCGCTGGGTGCTCGCCTTGCGTGGCTCACCACAGAGTCGCTCTGTCGCGCGGGTGAGGCCGGTCGCGCGCCGGCGGGGTCGGGGGTCGGTTAAGGTGCAGGGATGGGGCACGACCCGGTCCGCTTGTCCAAGACCATGGCCTTCCTCCTCCGGCACAAGCCGGAAGCGGGCGATCTCGTCCTCGACGACCGAGGATTCATCGAGGTCAGCGACCTGGCGGAGGCCGTCAGTCGCCTCATGCGTCGCGCCATCGAGCCCGCCGACATCCACACCCTGGTCACCACGGCCAAGGTGCGGCGCTTCGAGGTGGTACAGACGCGCATTCGGGCCGTGAAGGTGTCGCGACCTCCCCCGCGGCCGAAGGCGCCCGACATCCTCTACCACGCCTGCACCGCCGACCAGGTGGAGCGCTACAAGGCCCAGGGCTGCCTCCGCGCGGCCGACCAGCGCCCCGTGTGGCTGTCGGCCGACGAGTCGCAGGCCTGGCGCACGGCCCATCGGATGAACGGCGAGCCTCGCGTGCTCTACGTCGACACCGCCCGTGGCCGCCGCCGTCGCCTGCGCCTGCAGCGCCATCGTCGCAACGGGCTGTTCATGGCCCGCAGCCTGTCGCTGGGCGACGTGCTCAACCTGCAGCCCAACTTCGCCGAGCAGCTGTCGGCCGGCGGCATCCCCATCGCCATGGGCGACGACGGCCGCCCCCGCATGGCGCTCATCCGCGTCACGCGGCGCAGCGGGGTCACCTGGGAGGTGGCCAAGGGCAAGCTCGAGCCGGGCGAGCCCCCCGAGCGGGCCGGAGTGCGCGAAGTGCGCGAGGAGATGGGCATCGACGTCGACTTCGACGTGGGCGAGCTCGTCGGCCTGGTGCGCTACGGCTTCATGGCGCCGGGCGGCCTGCCCCGCCTGAAGACCATCTACCTCTACCTGCTCGACCCCAAGGGCGACGTGGGCAGCTTCACCCCGTCCGAGCGCGAGGGCATCCAAGACGTGCGCTGGTTCACGCCCGAAGAGGCATGCCGCGCGGTCACGCACACGTCGCTGGTGCCGGTGATGAAGCGGGCGCGGGAGCTGGTGCTCGCCCGATAGCGCTCGGGACGTCGCCCATACGATGGGTCTCACCAACACCACCACCACCACCCTGCGGTAGGGGATGGGGACCGAAGGGGCTCCTCGCTGGTGGGCGGGCCTCGGTTCGGCGAAGGCTTGGCGGCGAGGAACGACCACGAGGAGTCCGCTGGGGCCTGCGTCTGCGGCGAGGGCTGTCGTCGGCGGAGGTCGGGGACTCGGAGACGAGGGTCGTTGCCACGACGTCGTGTTGGTGTTCGTGTTGGTGGTGGTGTTCGTGGGCAAGCCGGGCGATTCCCCACTTCGTTGTTCGACGCAGAACTCGCAGGTGCCCCCGGATGCTTCTGGTCAGGACATCGTCGAACCGCTGCGCGCTACAGCACGGCGTGGGATTCGCCGACCGCGGGAGTGATCGGCCAGGTTCAAGTCTGGCGCTTCGCTTTCGGGTGCTGGGGCGAAGGGTCCTGAGCAAAGGGCAGGCGGTGCTGGTCCGGGGCAGGTGGTGGGTGCCGATTCACCCCGGCTGGGCACCCCAGCCCACCTGAACCTGCCCCCCGCTGACCCCCAGCCGGGTCGAGTCTGCATTCGGCGGGCTCCACCGCACGGCGCGCCACGGCAGAACACCGACATTCCGTTGGTGGGCGTCGCGAGGACCGACGCGCTGAGCAGGTTCGACCTGGCTGGGCCTTCGACCACGTCCGATTCACGCCGGCTGGGCACCCCAGTCGCCCTGAACCTGCGCTCATCGGACCAGGCCTCGGTTCGGCGAAGGCTTGGCGGCGAGGTCAGCCGCTCGCGGCGGGCCGAGCAGCCGGCAGCCCCTGACCGCGAGCCGAGGCCCAACACCACCCAGCCCTTTCCCCGGAGACCGTCGCCTCTGCGCCCGAAAGCGAAGCGCCGAACTTGCCCACGAACACAACCACCACCACCACCACAAACACGAAGCCGTGGCAACGACCGACGACTCCGAGTCCCTGACCTCCACTGACGAGCCCCCGGCCCTCCTTGCCCGCCGCCGTAGACGCAGGCCGCTGCCTCGTCGTGGTTGTGGCGATGGCCCGTGAGGGGAGCGCCCCGTCACCCAGGCAGGCTCACGATGCGGACCTGCGCGAACTGGCGGTGGCCTTCGGGACCCGAGTGGAAGCCGTAGCCCGACTGCCGTGCGCCCACCCACGGGGCTCCCTTCGCCCCCCCGACGCCGCGGTTGATGCCGATCATCCCCGCCCGCAGGCGCCGGCCCACGGCGGCCGCGCGCTGCAGGTCGCCGCCGAAGACCACGGCGCCGAGCCCGAACGGCGTATCGTTGGCCAGGCGCACGGCCTCGTCGTCGTCGCGCACCCGCTGCAGGCACGCCACCGGGCCGAAGGTCTCCTGCTGCATGATCGCCATGCTGTGGTCGACCTCGGACAGCGCCAGGGGCGGCAAGAAGTTGCCCTCGCCCCGCCCCTGGTCGAGCACGAGCCGCGCTCCGTGCGCCAGCGCGTCGTCGACCTGACGGAGCACCGCCTCCTTCTGGCGCTGGTCGATCATGGGACCCACCCGGGTGGCGGGGTCGAGCCCGCTGCCGACCGTGAGCGCCTGGGCCTCGGCGACGAAGCGCTGCTCGAACCGATCGGCCACAGCGTCGGCCACGTAGATGCGCTCGGTGCTCACGCACACCTGACCGGCGTTGCGGTAGGCGTTGCGGGCGGCGAACCGGGCCGCCTGGTCGATGTCGGCGTCGTCGAGCACCAGCAGCGGGTCTTTGCCGCCGAGCTCGAGCACCACGCGCTTCAGCTCCCCCCCCGCCTCGGCGAGGATGGCCCGCCCTACCTCCCGGCTGCCGGTGAACGCGATCAGGTCGACCGCGCTGCGCACCAGTGCTTTGCCGGTCTCGTCGGCGCCGTGCACCACCCGCAGCACGCCGGCGGGCAGCTCCGCGATCAGCGTGTCGGCCCACGCGGCGGCGACCAGCGGGGTGTGCTCGCTGGGCTTGAGCACCACCGTGTTGCCGGCCATCAGCGCCGCGACCACCAGCTGGTGCGGCATCATCAGGGGGAAGTTCCACGGGGTGATGACGGCGGCCACGCCGAAGGGGTCGCGGTAGCGGTGGGTG
>Ga0213839_1001840_pt1 | contig 12824 bp, 2 predicted proteins | sample SWPATP21_FD_160075 | JGI IMG/M metagenome (GOLD analysis project Ga0213839, IMG submission 160075) | Coastal seawater microbial communities from Marineland, Florida, United States - SWPA TP2 #1 | ecosystem: Environmental > Aquatic > Marine > Coastal | place: USA: Florida | collected 2016-08-14 | reverse complement strand
GGACGGCTGGACGAGCCCCCGAGCCGCCTCACACCTCACGCCATCCGCGAGGCGTGGCAGGCGGCGAACCAGCCCACGTAGGGCGCTGCGCGCCGCTCGTCAGCCCTGGATTGCTCGGACGCCTTCGGAGGGCTTGCTCCGCCCCTGCGCACCTTCTGCGGGAGCGAAGGCGCTCGAACGCTCCTCGACAGGGCGTCCCGCCCCGTCTCCCGGCCAGCCGCGGAAGCTGCCGTTGGCGCTGTCTCCGTCGAGCGCGGAAGCACCCGTCCGCGCCTCCTCCGTCGAGCGCCGAAGCACCCGTCCGCGCCACCTCCGTCGAGCGCCGAAGCACCCGCAGGGCCGTCACGCCCCGCCGACCCCTCTGCGCCGCAGCCCGGCCAGGACCCCGACCAGCCCCATCCACCCGACCGCCGGCCCACCGCTCACACAGCCACAGCCGTCCTTCTCGCCGGCGTCCCCTTCGTTCGCGCCGGGCGCTCCAGCGGACCCCGACGGCGTCACCGTGACAGCCAGGGCGCTGTCCACACAGGTCGTGGCGTCGCATACCTGCAGGGCCACCGAGTCCTCCAGCCGATCGCTGCCGTCGTGGACCAGGTTCACCTGCCCCGCCGCCACCGTCGCCGCCGTCGCCTCCCCGCTGGAGACCACGAGCACCGTCAACGTTTCCGAGTCGACATCCGTGTCGTTGGCCAGGACGTCGACCAGCACGGTCCCACCCTGCTCGACCGTCGCCTCGTCCGCCACCGCCATGGGCGGGTCGTCCACGGGCGTCACGGTGACCTGCACCTCGGCGCTTCCACAGCCCCCGTCCCCGTCGCAGACCTCGACGACGAGGCTGTCCGCGGTCGTCTCCGACCCATCGTGGGTGTAGGACAGCTCCGCACCGGCCACGCTGACCGTCCCCTGGCTGGGCGCTGTCACCACGGTGGCAGAGCCAGCGCCCAGGTCCGAGTCGACGTCGGTGTCGTTGGCCAACAGGTCGACCGTTCCGGTCCCCCCCTCGGTCACGGTCAGGACGTCGGGCCCGGGGATGGGCGGGTCGTTCACCGGCGAGACCTCCACGGTCACCGTGGCCGTCACGCAGGCACCATCGACGTCGCACAGCGCGACGTCGAAGGCGTCCGACATGGTCTCAGACCCGTCGTGGGTGTACGCCACCGTCCCGTCCGGCTGCGCGACGGCCGTGCCGACTCCGGGGGCGGAGACCACCGAGGCGCTGGTGGGGTCGAGGTCGGAGTCGACGTCGCTGGCGAGGGCGAGCAGGCCGAGGACGGCCGCGGCCCCTTCGTCGACCGTGAGCTGGGCATCGGGGAGCAGCGGCGGGTCGTTGACCGGCGTGATGGTGACCGCGACGCTGCCGGAGGCGCAGGCGCCGTCGACGTCGCAGACCGTGTAGGGCAGGGTGTCGCTGGTGGTCTCGGATCCATCGTGGGTGTAGGTCAGGCCGGTGGGGTCCCACGTCGTCGTGCCCCAGCTTCCGTCTTGTGCGCTGGACGTGGCAGGGTCGAGGAGCGAGTCGGGATCCACGTCGTTGGCCAGCGGGTCGACCGAGCCGGATCCCCCCTCGAGGACGGTGAGAGCGTCGGGAACGGGCAGGGGTGGGTCGTTGACGGGGCGGATGGTGACACCGAGGACGCCGACCGCCGAGCATTGCCCGTCGGGGTCGCAGGCCTCCAGCTCGATCTGGTCCTGGGTCGACTCATCGCCGTGGTGGATGTAGCTGACCAGGCCGTCGAGCAGGTCGGGGTAGGGGATGACGTCGTAGGGCTGCTGGGGCACGCCATCCAGGAGGACGTCGCCGTAGGTGGGGAGCGCGACGAGCTGGAGGGTGAGGTCGGCGTCGTCCGTATCTGCGTCGTCGACGGAGACGGCGTCGAGGTCGAGGAGCAGGATCGCTCCCTCGTCGACGGAGGCGGTGTTCGTGACGAGGAACGGTGGGGTGGTGAGCTTCACCACGTAGGCCCTCTCGGTGGTGCTCGTGTACTCCGAGACGATCACGTGGGCGTCGTCTCCGATGAAGAACCCGTCGATTCCCCCGTCGGGGTCGCCGCTGATGGGGTGGATGACCTCGGCCAGGTGGAGATCCAGGTCGTCGCTGACCTGGAAGAGCTGCAGACGGTTCACGTCGAGGGTGTTGAGCATCCAGTCGCCCGAGGGGGACAGGTCCGGCCACATGCCGTCGATGTCGGGCTGGGTGCTCGTTCCCGTGACGTCGCTGGCGACCTCGTAGTCTCCGTAGGCGTCCCAGACGATACGGCCTCCCATGACGGAGAGCGCCGAGACGGCTGCCCCGATGTTCTCCTCGATGGTTCCGATGACCTGGAGGTCAGGGCCGTTCTGCACGACCGAGCGGAGCTGGCCCTTCTGGGTGTAGCCACCCTCGTAGTTGGACACGTGAAAGATGCCGTCGTGGGACGTGGCGATCTGACTCCATCCGTGTGACGGAAGGACCCCCCAGTCGTAGGTCTCAGACGACGCGGCCACCTCCCAGGTCCCGGAGCTGTCGTCCATCAGGTACAGGTTCTGGACCCCAAGCCCGAACGTGACGCCAGAGATGGCCAGTAGCCCGTCGGGGGCCCATGCGACCGCCTGGATGTCGATGTCCGTATGCCCGTAGGGGTCCGGGGGGACGGGGAGCATGGCCTGGGGCTCGAACAACCCGGAGACGGGGTCCAGCTCCCACACACGGGCCGGGTCGGAGTCGCTGCGGGTGACCATGCGGTCGTCGAAGGCGCCCACTTCGTGGGAAGCGCGGCGGATGGGGATCTCCCCTCGGAAGACGGGGGTGTCGCCGACGAGCTGCCACACCCAGCTGGCGTCGGCTTGCCGCCCGGCGATGTAGTAGTCGTTGCTGACGAGGCCAAGCTCCACCGCGGAATACCCGTCGAACTCGCCGAGGGTGAGGAAGGGGTCGACGGTGACCGGGTAGTGGGCGCCATCGTCGTCGACCTGGAGGCGCACGTTGCAGGCGTCGGCGCTGGGGGGGCCGTCGCAGCGAAGCTGCATGTGGGCCGGGAGGTCGCGGCCGGTGGCGTCCCAGGCGAGGAGGTCGTCGTAGGTGGCGACGACCCGGCGGCCGTTCATCCAGGTGATGCCGCGCTCGGTGCGGTGGGGGATGCCGTCGATGCCGGTGAGGGCGACGTCGATGGCGAGGGGGCCGGAGTGGTGATGGGGGCGGTCGAAGGTGAACCCGTGCTGGAGGCGGTTGTTGTGGGGGCGGAACCACTCGGCGTCGGCGGGCAGGGGGCGGGGCTCGCCAGTAGTTGCTTCTTGATCGGCCAAGGCGCTGTGCAAGGAGGGTAGGGATGGGTGGTAGGAGAGGTACGGGGAGGATTCCATCCTCGTCGGAGCCTCGCAGGCGACGGTTGCGGGCAGGAGTAGCGTGAGCAAGGTTACTTGCCTCAACGAATCTGGACCTCCGAGGGCTTGTGCGAGCGACGCACCTCGGTAGCAAGACCGGATGGCGGTGTTCTGCGAGGAGGGCGAAAGAGCCACGGTGCGGTGCGGGCTACTGGAGGTTTGAGGATGGGGAGGGCTGTCGGTCACTCGATTTCCCAGCGATAGGCGCGTCGGTCCAGTCGAAGTACGGCCTCAAGGAGGCCCCTTCGACTGTACATCTGGCGCAGCAATCTCAGCACTGCGACCGCGTCGAGGTCGTCGGCGGATTCGCCATCTATGAGGTTCAAACAGGTGAGGCCGTAGCTGAGGAACTCCCGCTCACCTTCGTCGCTAATAGAGGCCAGAAGCTGCCGAGCGTCGTCTATTCTACGTACATTCACTTTTCTACCATATTGTCAAGGTTGGGCTTCATCTTCGATCCAACGCCCGTGTAGTCTCCGGCGTGCGCGTTCTTCCCGTGGAAGACCTTCCCGTCAGGTGTCAGCAAGAGCGAGTCGTCCACACCTCCCAGGAACACCGTCGAACCATCCTCCAAGTCGATGCGGTCTGCCACCCAATCACCCGGATGCGCGTCCTCGATCTGCCCAGCCATGATGTCGAACGCGTCCGCCCGCTCTCCTGGCGGAAGCGACTTCACCTTTTTGATGGCTTCCTCGGTCATTTCACCTGGTGCCCCGGACCGCAGGAGGAAGGGGTTCCCCATAGGCTTATTGTGAACCAGAACTCCGGGCAGCTTGATGCCGGCGCCCCGAACGAAGTATGTGTGAGCCTCCGCTACCTCGATATTGAAGACCTCGAAGTCCCCCATGCGCCGGGCCACATCGACAACGACAGCCTCTCCGTTTGCGCTGGTCAAGAGGACGGTCCCAGGCTCTAGTTCGCCGAGCGGGAGGTACCGGTCGAGCGCCGGCACAAAGAACGGGTGGTCGTGCGTCCCGGTGATGATGGCCTTCTCACCATCTGGGAAGGCCACTTGGAGGTCGAGCACCTCGTTGGCGACCATTCGCTTGAAGGTCTGGACCACTTCAGCGAGAACCTGTTCGGTCGCCCGGAAAGCCAATTCGCCATCGACCACAGCGGTCTCGAAGACCCGGCCACGGAACGCGAAGCGAACCCCGATAGTCAGGCACTGTAGACGCCAGTGCCCAGCTTCCGCGTCGTCACCGAGCACGAGCACCCAGTCGTCGCTATCGGGGACGCTCGTGACCCTGTCGACGGTCCAGGTCGCGTCGGCCTCCCTGAGCTGCTCGATCTCGGCGAACCCGCGGTCCTCGACCCCTTCCCAGGTCACGCGCAACAGGTGCCCGGAATGGAGCACTTCATCGCCTACCTCAAGGTCGCCGACCGTAATGTGCTCCCACGCACCTGTCCGCGCGTCGTACACTTTCACAACCGCCACATCGCTGGGCAGTTCAACAGCTGCTGCCGCGGAGTCGCAGGCTGACGTCATCGCCGGTTGCGCGGCCTTGTGACGGGCGCTCGCGACTTGAGAGCGGGCACTATGCGAAGACCATGGGTCCTTCCTCGCATTCTTGTCGGACGTAACCCCCACCCAGACGTCCTCACTCCAATTCGTAGAGGCGGCCGGATCGCGTGTCAACACGCGGTCTCCCGCTCGGGCATCCTGAATAGGGGCGTCTCCTGACACCAATACGACTGCAGTATCTGCGACGAAGCAAGCGCCTTTGACGCGCGCCACGACATTGTCAATTGCACCGGCAGCGCTCTTCATGGTTCGGCCAACGATTGTATTCTTCAACACAGTCTTGCTGCCGGCCGCCGCGCCACCACCGGGGCCGACCATGCCAACTCCGGTGGCCACGGTGGCGACCACGGCCTCGCCCACGGTGGCCCCTCCTCCGGTAGCCACGGAGAAGACCGTTGCTCCCGTCGCGTAGATGTCGGCTCCTGTCAGTGCGGCTTCGGTGTAGGCCCACGCGACGGCGGCGTGGCCAGGGGTTGTGCCTGCAGGATCGGCGAACAGGTTGGTGTTTCCAGCTGCGTACACCTGACCGTACGCCAGTGGGCTCTTCGGTTGCCCTTGGTTCGGGTAGGAGGCCAGGAGCGGCTCCCGCTGCATCCACAGCCCATCCCCGCGCATCGCCATGTGCCGCGCCCCGAAGTGCGTCACCCCCATCGCGTCATCGGGCTCGCTTCCGTGGAGCCCATCCAGGGGCCAGTCTCCGGTGGGGCTGTAGCCCGGGTACCCAGCGAGGCTGCTGAGCTCGACGCCGTAGGCGCTCACGAAGCGCTGCGCCTCCACGGCGCCGGCCGGCGACACCACCATGCTCGCGCGACCATCGGGCTCCGCGAGCGTGTACTGCGGCAGCCCGTCCTTCAGCGTCAACCAGGGCAGGACGTCTGCGTAGGAGACGCCGCTGCGTTCCTGGTAGCCCTTGAAGCGGTGCACCTCGCTACCGCTGGACCGAACCTCCTGGGGGATGCGGTCGCCGGGAGCGTACCAGTAGTCCACCGAGGTGGCGTTCTTTGCAGCCGACATCAGCCGGCTGCTTCCGTCGTAGGCGTAGGTGAACGTCGCACCACCGCCGCGCACGTCCTGGGTGAGGCGGTGTGCTGTGTCGTGCTGGAGGGTGTGGAACGTCGTTGGCGGCGTGGCAGAGTCCTCGATGCTGGTCGGGTTCCCAGTCGCGTCAGAGTAGGAGATGTGCCGCTCCAGCAGCCCAGCCGCCGGCACCTCCACGAACGTCGTCCGGTTGGCGTTGTCGTACCCGTAGCGCTCGGCCAACCCAGAGGCCCCGCCTCCGACCTCTACGCTCAGCACCTCCGCGATTCGTCCAAGCCGGTCGTACGCGTAGCGCAGCTCGTGCTCGTCCGAGACGATGCCGTCATCGAACTCGTGCCGCCGGACGGCGATGCGCTCGTCCTCCCCGCAGTACTCGTAGTCGACGTCGAGGGAGGTCCCGCTCACATTCCAGAAGAGCCCATCGACGCGCCCGGCCGCGCTGCGAATCGTGCTGCCCGTGGCGACATCCGTGGTGTGATCGAGGCTCCAGTCCTCCAGCTGCCCCCACTCGTCGTACAGCATGTCGTAGGCGAGCGCGGGCGTGCCTGCGACCTTGACCTCGTGCCGCTTCTGAAGCCCGTTGACGTGGTATTCGTGCCACACGTCGAGGGCACCCGTTGGCTGGTCCGGCCAGCTCGTGTGGATGACCCACCCCTGGCCGTCGTAGTCGTGGCCGAAGGTGTAGGTTCGGTCGTCGGCCGGGAACACCCCAGGGAGGAACTGGCTCTCCTCCGTGACCCAGCCGAACTGCCCGATGCTGCCGACCGGGTCGTAGCGGTACGACAGCTCTCCGTCTCCGTGGGCTGTCGGGAAGCTGACATGGGTGACGGCGCCCAGCCAGGCTGCGCTGCCGTCCGGGTAGGTGTCGTAGGTCCAAATAGTGGTCTCGTTCCCGGTGTGGCCCGTCACCGTCTGGGTGAGCGGCCTGCCCAGGTCGTCGTAGGTCCAGGTCGTCGCTCCACCTGCAACGTCCGTCATGGAGGTGGGCTTGGGGCCCGCATCTGCGTAGGTGTAGGCCACCCAGTCGTTGTAGAGTTCCTGGAAGCCTCCTGGCACAGGCACAACCGCGCCAGCCTCGCGCGTCTCGACCTGTTCGAGCCGCCCTGCGCCATCGTAGTTGTAGCGGTACTTCTGCCCCTCGCCGTTCGTGAAGGTGAGGATTCTCCCCGTCGCGTCGTAGCTGTAGGTTCCGGTGCGTGTAAGGTTCGGGAAGGTCTCGGTCGGGTCCCCTTGGAAGACCTCGAGGAGGCGTCCGCGGGCATCGTAGTGGAGGCGCCGAGCATCCGCGTGGCGGCAGTCCGCGCTCGGGTCCCCGACTCCACCGTTGTCCGTCGATGCCTCGTTCACCCATCCGGCGTCGACCCTCGCGAAGGTGGTGCTGCCGGTCTCAGCCGTCCATGACTCGGAGACTTCGCCCAGGCGATCGAAGGTGGACCAGCTCGCCAGGTGGAAGTGGCCCCAGTTGAACGGCACCTCGATGATGCCCAGCTGCGGGATGAAGGCGCCGGCGGTCGTGGTCCACGTGGCCTCGTCTTGACCGTGTACGCCCCTGCGGTGGCCGGACAGACGGAAGCTGCCCTGCCCTTGCTCGTCCGCCTCCCAGGTGACCGCTTCCCTCCCCATGGCGTCCATGACGACGTACGAGGCCTGGGTGCCGGTCTGGACGCCCTGGTCATCGTATCTGGGCGTCGAGATGAGGACATAGGCCGGCCTGGGCACGACCGTGAAGTCGGCATCGACGTAGCCTCTCGACTGCCGGATCAACGTATCGGAGGTTGGGCCGGCGCCGACCTCCTCCAGCTGCAGCATGCGGCCGAAGGCGTCGTAGGTCGTGTGGGTCTCGTTGCCGTTGGGTGCGTCGACCGTGCTGACCCGACCGAGCTCGTCCACGTCCTGGGTGGTGACCCATGCGCCGAAGTCTCCGGACACGGTCTCGATGGACCACTGGGTGCCACCGAACTCGTTCCAGGTCCGGTCGAAGGTGAGCCCATTTGGCCAGACCTCGTGGTCCACCTGGCCTCGATCGTCATAGCCGAAGGACCAGGAGAGGTTGGTGCCCCCACCAGAGGGGTCCAGGGCGACGTACTGCGTCGTGAGCTGCCCCTTGGTGGGCGTGGCTCCGACCGAGCCGTCGTCGTAGGCGAACGCGAGGCGTTCGTCCTCGATCAACGTGCCCGACCCGTCGTCGCGGAAGAGATGTTGCTGCTCGGGGAGCCAGAGGACTCCGTCACTTGACCCAACGTAGCTACGGGTCTGCAGCACGGTGTGGATGGGGTCGTAGGTCACCGGGGCTGGAAGCGGACCCGCGTCGAGGCGGGTCGAGGTCACATTGCCGAAGGCGTCGTAGGTGCGCTCCACCTTCGTCCGTTGGCTGCTGTTTGGACGCCACTCGTCCGCATGGAGCACGGTGGCCCATTGGACGAGCTGATCGCCGCCGTCTGGGGTGTAGTCGACAGTGGATTGCTGGTACACGAGGTTCGTGGCGTCGACGTGGGGCCACACGTGAGAACCACCATTGTAGACCTCGGAGCTCCAGAGGCGGGCGCCGCTCAGGTCGAACCAGTAGTGGTCTCGGGTGGCGACTCTGTGGAGCTGGGCCGCGTGCGGCAGCGTCTCGTTGATGGGCACGAAGTCGTTGCTGTCGGGCTTCTTGCGGATGCTCTCATCGACGCTGACGATGGTGTCGAAACCCCAGCACGTCCCGACGTCGCAGTACGCGCCCTCGTAGGCATAGCTTCGGCGCCACTGGTCCGAGGTGTAGTTGACGTCGAACGGATCGCGGAGGCTCGTGGTGGCCAGGAGGGGGCGGACGATGTGGTTCTCGACCGACTCGGGAACGAGCTGGTGGAAGTGGCCTGCTTCGCGAACCTGCGTCGAGCTCATGTACTCGAAGTGGTTCTCGACGCCTGTGCCCAGGACAACGCTCTCCAGGGCACCGGGAGGCTGCTGTGGTTCGATTCCGCCCGCGAAGACCCAGCGGTCGACGGCACCCGCAGAGTTGGGGCCGTCGTTGACCAGGCCATCTGGCAGCTTGTCGCCGTTGAGGTCCATCACGAGCGTCCACGTGCGTGTCGTGGACGGGAATCCCATGCCTTGCTGCAGGTAGTGGGCGCCCTGGTAGCCCCCTCCCGCCTTCATGGACGTATAGGACGCGGACAGGACCTCGTGCACCCCGTAGTCCGCGGACTCAGCGGTGGGCCACCAGCTCGGGATCGGTTGTCCGATGGAGTCGAAGCCATCTCCCAGGTTGCGGTGCCATACGTGATTCCAGCCGTCGAAGAAGTCTGGGCGACCATCTGCATCCATGTCGATGAGGCCAGACGCGACGTACGCGTCCTCGCCTCCGCTCTCGCTGACACTGCCGCTGAACGCTACGGGGCGGTCGGGGCTCTGCAGGTTCTCGAGGTACTCGGCGGGCCTCTCCCACTCTACATCCAGGTTCATGTCCTGCGAGCAGACGCCCACGGTTTCTGGCGTCCCTCCGTCGTCACATGCGTCGTCTGAGTCGACTGGGAGAAAGCTGTTGGCAGGGATCGCCATGGGATCGCAGAGGTTGAGATCGAAACATGTGTAGGGAACAGAGGTGCCCCCACCCAGGACCCACTCCTCGTCAAGCGGGTCGTCCCAGGCGGTGCCCGGGACGTAGGTCTCTCCGGCTCCGAGACCACCTGCCGCACTCGCCGATGTGACGTGCGGGCGCCCCTCGAAGGCCTTCTCTACGTACATCTGTGGTGCTGGCCACGTCATCGAGGAGGCTTCGAAACCCGCGCCATTGCCAAAGTAGACGCTCCACCCGCTTGCAAGCTCGTCTGCGACGATCAGGTCCACCAGTCCATCACCGTTGAGATCCGCCGTGGTGGTTCGGGTCTCGTTGTGATCGAAGGAGGCGACGTCATTGACGGTGGTCTCGCCGGTCTGTACCGAAACCCGGTCGAGGTAGCTCCTTCGGCGCACGAGAGCAGTCTCCGCCTCGCCAGCCCCGTTGAGCACGCTGATGGAGATGTTGACTCGGGTGTTGGCCTCGAAGGCCCACCCAGCGGTGCGGCGGGCCCCGATGGGGTCGTCACTCGCAGCGACCTGCTGGTACGGGTAGTAGTAGAGCGCTCCTGCGGCGGGTCCCTCGCGCTCCATGAACACCACATCCAACCAGCCGTCGGCGTTCATGTCGGCCAGGTCGACGAACGTGTCGTAGTGGTCGATGGAGCTGTACGAGTAGCCATTCGAGTCGATTTCCTCCCACTGCGGGAGGACGACACGGGTGCCTGCCCCTGGGGTCGCGAACGGGGCGGGCACCACGTCGCAGTCCGAGAAGCCTACGGCTGGGTCTGAGTGCCCCCAGCACACTTCCCACGGGAAGGACTGCGTAGTCCATGTCCACGTGCCCCACTTCGTCTCGAAGCCCGGATCGTGCTCGTGCACCGGTCGATCCGGGTAGAGCTGGGCGATCGCCAGGTCGTGGCTCCAGTTGCCGTCGAACGAATAGCCCAGGGGGTCGTCGAGAAGGCTGGACTCGCGATTGCGCACCCGGTCGAGCAGGCCGTCGCCGTCGACGTCGACCATCCGGACGCTTCGGTAGGTGCCGTTCTCTGCCAACTCCAAGGGGCCCCCGCCCCAGCTTCCGACCTGCTCCGCGTACACGCGCACGTTCACCACGGTCGCGTCGCTTCCCACGACCGCGTCCTTGGCGAGCTGGAAGGCATCGTCTGTGGAGTCGCCGGCACTCCAGAACCAAGAACCGAAGTCGTCCGGATCGCGCACCATGGGGTTGATCTCGAAGTTCGGCCCCACCACGTCAGGCAGGCCATCGCGGGAGTAGTCATGGAGGCCACGGACAGTCTCGTTGACGAATCCGGGGCCGTTCCTCGCATTCTGGGACGTGCCTGGATCGAAGGCATCCACAGTAGGGTCGATGAGCTGCTCGTCGTACTGATCCAGGTCCACCGTGTGGTAGTCGAAGCGGGCTCGCAGGCGCGTGACTCCTCGCTGGGGGTCCGCCTCTTCGATGGTCTCCAAGAGTTCGTCGTCAGCGAAGTGTGCATCCTCGGCACGGTACGAGAGTACGTACTGCAACTGGTTGTTGGCGCCGGTGGCGACGAAGCTGGGGGTGTGCACCTCCACGCGGCGAAGGCGCTGGTCGATCACTTCCAGCTCACCGTGGGTCGCGGACCAGCTTGCGTGGGCCGCAGCCTCGTACACCGGAACCACGTGGACGTTGTGGTTGGTGCCCGAGACTGTGCCGCCGTAGTCGATGCCGTCGAGACGCGAGCCGGCCCAGGTGTAGTCGATGAGGTTGCCGGCGCGATCCTGTGTCTGGACCGTACGCCAGGTGCGCATCGTCGTTTCTTGCAGTGTCCAGCGGCGGGTGCCCGAAACCACCTCGAGGTCGCCGTTGCCGAGAAAGGTGATGCCCGCGATAGAGGGGGTCGCAGACTCCCAGCGCCATCCATCGGACGTCGCCACGAACATGCCGTCGAGGCCATCGCCGGACACGAGGAGCACGTCTCGCACGCCGTCGCCCACGTATGCGCGCTCACCGCCGCTCGTTGGCTGCTGCACCGTGAGCCCCGTCGAGAGCGACCATCCACGCCCGACCCAGGAGTGCGAGCTGGTACCGGTGGAGTACGTGAGGCCGAGCTGGGGTTGCAGCAGCCCAGGGGGAAGGGGGAAAGTGTGGCCCTGCGTCAGCTCGCCACGGGGATTGGCGAGACCAGCACCTTCGGGAACAGGAGCACTCCGGGTCGCCTCTTTCCACAAGTCGATCGCACTCGGCGCGATACCACTTCCGCTCACCGGAACGTCGAGGTAGTTCCCTTGGTCCAGGTAGGTGTTTGAGTCCGAGGGAGGGTCGGAAGCGAGTGAAGCGGCCAACCAGGTCAGGGCGAGCATGTGGGCTCCGAGGATGGCCTAGCAGATCAACACTACGGTCGTTCGGTTCGCAAGGTGTGAGGAGCGCTTGCTGTAGAGGGTACTGGATAGATCTGCTTTGTTTGCCGATAATGTTGGTTGGATCATCTGGCGGTGGCTTGTGGGATCAGTTTGGAGGGGCGGGGAGTCTCGCTGTCCGGGTGACACTGTGGCTGTGTCGTGCCTGGCGAGTGCCGGTTTGGCTTTCGTGGGGCGCGTGAGGTTGGTGCGGATGGGCGTGGCTGCTGCGCTCTGCGCAAGCGCTCGATCACACCGGTGCTCTCGCCTGCGGCGACTCGGGACGGCCAACGCGCCGAGATGCCGTGCGAGTGGCTGCGGCCTGCCTTTCTGGGCGCCCCTTGAGGGGAGGCGCGGGCAGGTGCTTCCGCGGTCCAGGGGCAGGGCGGGACGGGTGATTCCGTGGTCCTCGGAGGCAGGGCGGGGCGGGCGCTTCCGCGGGAGATCGGGAGACAGTGCTTCCGCCGGCGGTCGGGAGCCGTGGCGGGACGCCCCTCTGGCGAAGGGTTCGGGCGCCTTCGCGCAGACGGTGCGCAGGGGCGGAGCAAGCTCTCCGGGCATCTCAGCGCTTCTGTCCCACCTGTCGCCTGCGGCGATTCGGCGGGCCAAAGCGCTGGGAGATGCCCTCCGAAGGGCGGCCAGCCAGCGCATGGTTCCCACCTCTCGCCTGCGGCGATTCGGCGGGCCTCCATGCGCTGCGGCTGGCCTTTGGGGTGAGAAGGCGACCTCAGGAGGGGTGCCGACCCGGGCGTCGTCGCAGGGTTCGAGGGGTGCGGCAACAGCGTCGGCCAGAGTGAAGTGACTGGGACTGGGCCTCACCAGGGTGAACCAAGGAACCGCGGACCCGACCGTGGAGGGAGGAGCGCTCGAATCCCCAGGGGGGCCTGGAGTCATGACCGAAGGCGGCCCACGGCGATGGGGCCAAGGCGTCAAGGCATGTCGGTAGCGCCTGGACGGGCCGAATCGCCGCAGGCGACAG
>Ga0213839_1001839_pt1 | contig 12827 bp, 12 predicted proteins | sample SWPATP21_FD_160075 | JGI IMG/M metagenome (GOLD analysis project Ga0213839, IMG submission 160075) | Coastal seawater microbial communities from Marineland, Florida, United States - SWPA TP2 #1 | ecosystem: Environmental > Aquatic > Marine > Coastal | place: USA: Florida | collected 2016-08-14 | reverse complement strand
ACACTGGTGGCTTGCAAGAAACTTTTATAAATTTCCTTACTGCACTTGTGCTTTGACATCCTTTTAAATCCTGCTGTTTAAAAACAGGTATATTCTAACTAATTTTTCTCAAGTGCGAAACTCGTGTAGGTAATAATATCTGGAGAGTGCCTTATATATTAAGTATTCTTTTCTTTGTGGTATATTGGTATTATCAAAAAAAATATAATATTAGTGAAGAAAGGGAGCCTAAACAGCCTCAACAAAAGTTTTTTTCATCACTATCAAAACAATTGCCTGCATTTATGAGTGTTTCATTGCTAGTATTAATGGCAGGTATATTTTACTTTTTCTTTTTTACTTACATGTTGACGTATTACATGAATCATATGCATATCTCCGCATCCGTAGCGTTTCTAATGAATTGTGTTATATTGATTTTAGCTTGTGCTCTTTATCCGGTATTTGGCAAACTTGCTGATAGAATTAATAATCATAGATTATTTTTAATATCTTGGCTAATTATACTCTTTCTGACTATTCCTTTTATATATAGTTTAGTTTTTGGAAATTTATGTTTAATACTATTGCTTATGTTTTTTTTATCTATCGGTATGTGCGGCATGCAGGCAGTATATCAATCCTCTGTTGCCTACTCTTTTTAAAGGGTCGTGGGCAAATAGTGGCTTTTCTATAGCTTATGCCATAGGTGTTAGTTTTTCTGGTGCTGCGCCAATGGTTGCACATATATTAGTACACTGGAATTCTTCTGTGGGTATTTGTTTGTTGATGTTTGCATCTCTTTTATTAGGAATTACGGGGTATTGTCTTGGGAAGCATATTTTAAGATGTAGGGATTAGGTGAGTAAGCCAATGATCCAATTTTTTCTGAAAAGGCAGTGTATATGCTGGGCTAGTTGAGGGTAATTGCATTACATGAATATGTTTTGGTATGTCTGTTAAAAAATACTTCTTAAAAAGTTTAAAGGCAGTGCCACCGTTTAAGCCAATCAATTTGATTTTAGGATGATTGGTTAGAAATGTTAAGATAGAGTTTGGCTGAATGGTTCCAGCGACAATATCAGCATCTAAGCTGCCTTGCCGTTTACATTGTGCAATGACATCCCAAACTGCAATGCCATTAGATTTTATGCCATCACATCGAGCTTGATCGCTTGCATTAAACGGCACTGCTGTAATGCTCTGCATAATTTTCCAAAAAGCATTCCTGGGATGGCCATAATATTGCTGTGACTCTAAACTTTTAACGCTGGGCATTGAGCCTAAAATTAAAACTGAAGCTTGAGGTGTGGAAATAGGTTCAAAGCTGGTTAGTGTCATTCTTTAATATCAGCATTAAAACGGTAAGGCAAGTATTCAGGTTCCCATTGTGCTTTTTTAACCAAAGCTTCAGCTTCTTCAATGTTGGTAATTGGTGAAAACCCTTGCTCGATAGCTTTTTTTGCCACAGCAATTGCAACAGATAAAGAAGTTGCTTTTGCTTCGTCCAAGCCAGGCAGTAATTGACGTTTCTCTGGGTGAGTATGTTCACTAATAGCTAGGGCTGCTGACATAAGCATTTCATCACTAATGTGAGAAGCTTGTACAGCTGTTACGCCTAAACCAATACCAGGGAAAGCTAAATAGTTATTACACTGGCTAATGGTAAAAGTTTGATTGTTATAATCAACAGGCTGAAAAGGGCTGCCTGTAGTAATTAATGCTTTGCCTTTAGTCCAAGTTAGCATATCAGTAGGTGTAGCTTCAGCTTTTTCATTCGGATTTGAAAGCACAAACATAATAGGGTGTTTGTTATATTCTGCCATCAATTCAATAATTTCTTGGGTGAAGGCGCCTTTTTGAGCTGATGTTCCAATAAGCATGGTTGGTTTTAAGTTTTGTACTACTTCTTTTAAAGTAATATTTTGAGGATCTTTCACATCCCAGTCTTTTATCATATCTAAAGGTTTAGCGTATGGTTTTTGTGCCGGTGTCATATCGACTGTTTCTTCAGTAATTAAACCATAGCGGTCAACCAACCAAAAGCAATCCTCTGGAGCGCAATCTGAAGATTCAAGTTCAATGGCATTGGCTATTCGTTCGCTCACGCCCATACCAGCAGACCCTGCGCCTAATACAACGACACGCTGATCTTTTAAGTCTTCATTTTTATGATGCACAGCAGACAACATAGCCGCTAAAGCAACAACACCTGTGCCTTGAATGTCATCATTAAAAGTGCAGAGATTTTCACGGTATTGTGATAAATTTCGATAAGCATTGGTTGTACCAAGATCTTCCCAATGTAAAAATAATTTAGGAAATTTTCGCTTGCATGCGTTTACAAACTTATCAACAAACTCATTGTATTGATCACCTGAAATGCGTGGATGGCGCCAACCTATATATAAAGGGTCATCTAACAGTTCTTGGTTGTTGGTACCCGTATCCAGCATAATAGGTAATGTATAGTTTGGGTTCATGCCAGCAAATGCTGTGTAAACAATTAACTTGGCAACCGGAATAGCCATGGCATCAGCACCTTGGTCGCCAATGCCTAGAACACCTTCTCCATCACTGACTACAATAAGTTGAATTTCAGCGTTGGTACGATTATCGAGTATTTCATCAATGCGGTCCATTTCAGGGTAGCTTATGTATAGGCCGCGTGGTCTTAAAGAGCGTTTATGGAAATGAGTCACTGCTTGGCCCACGACAGGTGTATATACCATTGGCAACATGTCTTCTAAGTGATTATTTACCAGGTAATAAAATAAGGTTTGGTTTTGGTTTAGTATCTTATTAAGATAACTATTGCGGTTAAGTGGCTCATCATAGGCATAAAATTGTTCTAGCGCTCTCTTAGCTTGCTGTACGATGGTTTCAACACCACAAGGTAGTTTGCCTAATATGCCTAAGGCTTCACGTTCCTCTTCTGTAAAAGCGGTGCCTTTATTGAATTGAGCAATATTTAATAGAGCTTTGCCTTTTAAATCGAGCTCAAGTACTTTTTGGCCTTGGGCATCTTTTACAATACGATAATGAATCATCTAATCACCTTAGAGTGTTTGTATTAAACTTTTGGAATAGTTGGAAAATATGACTACTCTGATAACTGCTCATAATAGTCACTTTTATCCGATACGTCCATCTTCGGGATACAGTTTTTAAAACTATTGGATTGTGTAATGCCAAAATCGTCATTACTGACATACCCATGGTTCCATGGTAGGTGATGATAAGCCGGGGTTTCATGCGAATGAAACTTAGGAAATTTGATGATCTTAAAATACGGTGAATAATCGAAGTCTGCTGGTATAAATAAATTAGGATTGCGGTGTATAAATTGTGTCTCATTAGCCTGGTTGCTATTGATAGTCGGTAAAATAGGATAACGTACGGACATAAAAGCTTTAGCTATCATACCAGAACAAATTTGCCTAGTTGCCTCACCTGTCTCTTTGTCAAATAACGTCGAGCGCCATTGTCTTGGGATAATGCGATTAGATAGCAAAAAACGGCCAAGATCAAAGAAATGGCGTAAATTATAATCAGCCCCGATGTGCCTAATGGCGTAATTTAAAACATTTTGTACGTCTTCATGGGATATTTGATAAGGTCTACAAAGTCGAATTTTATTATCTTTGTATGCATGCAGGGTATCAATATAATTACCTCGGCCTAATACGCTCTCAAAAATTAGTGGTTCAGCAGGGTCCGGGTTAAATGTATCGATAATAAGCTGGCGCATTTCTGCTGATTCTATGTCATGTAACCTGCCAAGATAGAGGCTGACATGAGTCCAAGGGGTTTGTGTAACTTTTTTTACAAGTCGGGCTGCTCTGGAAACGCCTGAATCTAATAGGATATCCCCAGGTCGAATATGATGAAGAATGCTTTGAAACTGAGCATGATCAGGCCTTATGGTCAATAGGTCTCGTGTCCAGTATTGATTGAATTTATTAAGAAGCCATTTCATTTGTCTTGTCCACGTCCTTGGAATAATAATAGTGTAATCTATTTCATAGGTATTGTACAAGCATTTTACAGTTAAGGTGCTTTGCTAAGACAGTTGCTCTAACGTAGCAGGTGTAATAACTAGACTTAGCAGCGTTCTGCAATGAATTTTGACAATATCAATGCAGCAAATGCATATAAAAGGCATAGAGATAGGGGCTGTATTAGCAGGTATTGGTTGGGCACGGTTGATTTAAGCATATTCCCTTTGCGGAATATATGTTAGACTTAAGGCTAATCGCCATAAGGAATGCTTCACTTTTCAATGTATACTGTCTACTTATTACGCTGCTGTAACCAAAGCCTCTATTGTGGCTATACCACTGATTTAAGCAGACGTGTTTTTGAGCATCTTTACGCTAAAACAGGTGCTAAATACACCAAAAGGTTTCCGCCAATAGCCATAGCAGCTGCTTGGGTAATAGATAGCGATTTATCGCATACACTAAAAATTGAACATGCTATTAAAGCGTTAACAAAGCAAGCTAAAGAAAAACTAGTGGTTAGCCAAAACCTGGCAAGCTGTATAACGCACATCAACTTAAAGTTAACACCAAAAGAATACAAAAGCACACAGCTCAAAGCAATTTGGGGGAAAGCCATACAACAAAAAGAGGTAAATAATTGTTTATAGATCGTCATGAGGGCGGCGAACGCGTCGCTATTGTTTATGTTTATCAGCGCAACGATGACACTTTTGATGAATTTTATGCTCTGGTTGATGCTAGTGACGTTGAAATCATTAGCTTTCAAAAAGTGCAGCGTCAATTGTTTTCAGCTAAATTTTTGATCGGTTCAGGTAAAGTTGAAAGCATCGCCCAAGAAATTAAAGAGCAAAAAATTGACTTGGTGCTTATTAATAAAGACCTAACCCCCGCACAAGGTCGTAATTTAGAAGAAAAATGGTGCGTCAAGGTGTGTGATCGCACTGATTTGATTTTAGATATTTTTGCCCAGCGGGCATTTACTTATGAAGGTAAGTTGCAAGTAGAGCTCGCACAGTGTCATCATTTGATGAGTCGATTGGTTCGTGGCTGGACCCACTTAGAAAGACAAAAGGGTGGTATTGGTTTGCGTGGTCCTGGTGAAACGCAATTAGAAACAGACAGACGTTTGTTGCAAATGCGGATGAAACAGCTGAAATCCAAACTTAGCAAAGTTAAAAAACAACGTGACCAAAGTCGCCGCGGCAGGGCCAGAGGTGATATTCCAACAGTTGCGCTCGTTGGTTACACCAATGCCGGTAAATCTAGCTTGTTTAACAGCCTAACGTCAGCAGATATATTAGCAGCAGATCAGCTATTTGCCACGTTAGACCCTACTTTAAGAACTTTAGTGCTACCGTCAATTGGTAAAGTTATTTTTGCTGATACTGTAGGCTTTATTCGTGATTTGCCCCATGATTTAGTTGCAGCATTTTCAGCAACTTTAGAAGAGGTCGTTTATGCTGATTTATTATTGCATGTCAGCGATGTCGCCGACAGTCATCGCACTGAGCAAGCTTTGGCTGTGCAAACGGTTTTAAAAGACTTAGATGCCGATAAGCTGCCGACGTTGCGAGTCTATAATAAAATCGATTTAGGCACGCAATGGGTTGCTAAAATAGATCGCAATGATGCAGGTTTGCCGGTAGCTGTTTGGCTGTCGACACATACAGGTGAAGGCATTGATTTGCTTCAACAGGCTATTGTTGAAAGACTAGCAAAAAATAAAATAAGGCAGATCATTCAGCTTTCCATGGACAAAGCTTGGCTTAGAACCGAGCTTTATAATCGCAAGGCTGTCATAAGCGAAAGCCATGATGCGATGCCTGAATTTTGGAAGCTTGAAATCGAATTAGATGCCCATACTTTTGACAAATTAAAGAATCATTGGCAATAAAATTATTTAACTAAAAATAGATCTCTTCCATTGCTGTTACCCACCTTTTATTGTACGATATATTCTTCTAATTAATGAGTGTTGATTCCATGTCTGATAATAAACAAAAAGATCCTTGGAGTGGTCGCGATAATCAATCGCCACCTGATTTAATTGAGCTGATTTCAAAGGTTTTTAAGAAATCGAATAAAACGCCAGAGAATACTGGACAAGAGCCACATTTAAACGACAGTAAATCGTTAGGCATTATAGCTGTATTGGTGATTATTATTGTTGCAGTTGTTTGGTTTGTTGCTGGCTTTTTTATTGTATCACCTACCGACCAGGCTCCGATTTTACGTTTTGGACGCTATACAAAAACAGTTGGCTCAGGATTGCATTGGATTCCACGATTAGTAGAAAAATCTTTTCCAGTTAACACCACAACCATTAATAAAGTTAATGTGTCTGCTGATATGTTAACCCAAGATGAAAACATTGTAACGGTTGAAATAGCAGTGCAATATCGTATAGATAATCCAAGAAATTATTTATTTAATGTGGTTGATCCAATCGGCAGTTTAAAACAAGTGACTTCAAGCGCTATGCGTCAAGTTATTGGCGATAATAGTTTAGATGATATTCTCACCACGGGCCGTCAAAAAGTTCGTGATGATATTGAAAAAGTAATTAAAAATACTTTGGCGCCATATCAAACAGGTATTATTATCACTGATGTGAATTTACAACCAGCTAAACCGCCAACGGCTGTAACCGCTGCGTTTGATGATGCTATTAATGCACGTGAAGATAAGCAAAAATATATTAATAAAGCGCAAGCTTATCAAAACCAAGTGATCTCAATGGTTAAAGGTCAGCAATCGCGTATTATGCAAGATGCTTCAGCTTATAAAACTAAAGTAACGCAAGAGGCTAAAGGTAATGTGTCACGTTACTTAGCGTTACTTAAGCCTTATGAAAAAGCACCTGAAATCATGCGCAATAAATTATACTACGATACAATGACTAATGTGTTTAAACACACTAATAATGTGATCAATAATACCGATGGGCGTTCTATTGTGAATATATCTTCTAATAATTCTAAGACAAACAAGTCAGATAAAAAGCAAAGCAATAACGCAGTTGCTGCTGCAACAACTGTGCCAGAGTTACAGTCTGACAATACTTCTACAGATAGCCAGTCATTGAGTAATAATAATGCTGCCTTAGGGTCTCCGTATGATGCTAATGCCAGACCAAGTTATAACACGGCAGGAGGTCAATCATGAAAGCTACAATGACTGTGATAACTGCAATCATATTAATTGCCATATTTGTTTTATTTTCCTCTATGTTTACAGTGAACGAAGGTTCGCATGCACTTGTGTTGCGATTAGGTAAACTACAAGTAAATCCTAAGACTAAAAAAGCTATTGTTTATGGGCCTGGTTTACATTTTAAAACACCATTTATAACTTCGGTCAGTCATTTTGATACACGTTTACAAAATTTAAGTGATGATGCTAGTCCAAAGCGTGTATTAACTGAAGAACAAAAATATGTTTTAGTGGATTATTTTGCTAAATGGCGCATTGATGACTTGCCATTATATTACAAGCGTACTCTAGATAATTCGACTAGAGCGAACATTCTTTTAAAACAAAAAATTAACGATGAGTTACGCGCTTTATTTGGTGAGAGAACTATTTCTGAAGTGGTCTCTGGTGAGCGCAGTGATATTATGGCTAAACTACAAGATGACGCCAATGCCAGTGCAAAAAGCTTAGGTATTAAAGTCACTGATGTACGTATTCAGGGTATTGAATTACCGAAAGAGGTGCAAGATTCGGTTTTTCAAAGAATGAGCACACAGCGTGAACAAGTGGCTACTAATTTGCGTGCCCAAGGCAAGGCTTCGGCAGAGCAAATTCAAGCAACTGCTGATGCGCAAGTGACTATTGATCTAGCAACTACCAAAGCAAAAGCACAAGCCATGCGTGCTGAAGGAGATAAAGAAGCTGCAAATATTTATACGCAAGCTTATGCAAAAGATCCTAAGTTTTATCGTTTTTATAAATCATTATTATCATATCAAAATGCATTTGCTAATCACGCGCATACAACTATGATTTTAGATCCTAAAAGTGATTTTTTTAAATATTTTAATCTAATACAATAAATGCGAACGAGCGGGAATACATATGCAAACAAATACTGTAATAATAGGCCTTCAATGGGGCGATGAAGGTAAGGGTAAAATTGTAGATATCTTATGTGAAGATTATCAGCGTGTGGTGCGCTATCAAGGTGGGCACAATGCTGGCCATACCTTGATAATGGATGGCAAAAAATTTGTTCTGCGTTTAATACCTTCTGGAATCTTTAGAGAACATATTAAATGTTTGCTGGGTCAAGGTGTGGTTATTCAGCCAACTGCTCTACAAGAAGAAATTGAAGAGTTAAAAAGTCACGGGGTTGATCTTGATGGTCGATTAGGTATTTCACCGGCTTGTCATTTAATTCTGCCTTATCATATTGCTTTAGATCAGGCGCGTGAAGCTGCTAAAGGTGGCAAAGCTATTGGCACGACTGGCCGCGGCATTGGTCCATGTTATGAAGATAAAGTAGGGCGCCGCGGTATTCGTACAGCTGATCTTGCGCATCCAGATATTTTAAAAGACAAATGTGTGCAAATTGCAAAATACCATCAAGTTCAATTAGCTGCGTTTGGCCTGGAATTGCCAATGACTGCTGATGAGCTGTTTGATTATTTGAATTCGTTTGCAGAGATGATTTTGCCAAGGCTTTGTGATGTACCAATTGATTTAATGCAGGTGCATGCTGCTGGCGGTGCTGTTTTATTTGAAGGTGCACAAGGGTGCTTATTAGATATTAATATTGGTACCTATCCATTTGTAACCTCTTCTTCAACAACAGCGGCATCAGCTAGTATTGGCTCTGGTGTTGGTCCAGCTTTCTTGCATGAAGTCATCGGTATCGTTAAAGCTTACACAACTCGTGTTGGCGCAGGTATTTTTCCTACTGAATTAAAAGATGACACAGGGCGTAAGTTACAAGAACTTGGTCATGAGCTAGGTTCAGTGACTGGCAGAGAGCGTCGTTGCGGCTGGTTAGATTGTGTGGCATTAAGACGGGCAATCATTTCAAACTCTGTAGAAACTTTTGTTTTAACTAAGGTTGATGTGCTTGATAGTTTTGAAGATATTCTTATATGCGATGCCTATGATATCGATGGTGAGATTATGACAATAGCACCAACAGACACCGCATTATTAGAACGTGCTAAACCGATATATACAACGATCAAAGGCTGGCAAACAGATACGACAGCTTTAAAAACTTTTTCCGAACTTCCAGAAAATCTTAAAAATTATATTAGCATCTTAGAAGAAAAATTAGGTGTGCCTGCCTTATCAATATCTGTAGGTCCCGATAGAAATCAAATCATCGAAATGCCTGATGATTTTATAATTATCGATGAAGAAGATTCAGCTCAAACCTATTCATAGTCAGGTCTTATTTTGGTGATACAGCTTACGTGTCTGATGACTTTCAAGACAAGCAAGCATCAATTTAGATTAAAAAAATAGGGCGTCAACACTTGAAAGTAGGGTATACTGGCTCTTTGACAGCTTCATTTGCAATATGATGCGGCAAGCCAACTTGAATAAGTATCGTTTGCATTTGAATATTACTGACAATGGTGATGAGTACTGATGAGCCAATACAAAAATTTGATAGCTCCTATCCTAAGCCTTGTTATATTTACGTTAGGCAGCGCTTTATTAACAACCTTCTTGTCATTAAGACTGCATTCTCTGGGTGTTAGTAGTTTTCTTGTTGGTGGATTAAGTACAGCCTATTATGGTGGTATGGTTATTGGTGCCTTTAAATTAGAAGCAATCATAATTAGGGTTGGCCATATTCGAACTTATGCTGCTGGTGCCTCTATGCTGGCAGTAGCTTCTTTGCTGCATGGTTTTTATGTGAATAGCTACTTTTGGTTAGCCCTTCGCTTGGTTGAAGGTATTGCGACAGCTGGGCTATATATTGTAATAGAAAGCTGGATTTTAACCTCTTCTGATACAAATAAAAGAGGATCTTCTCTAGCCATCTATATGATTGCACTTTATATTGCTCAATCAATAGGACAGTGGTTGCTTAATTTGGGTAACCCAGCAACATTAATTCTGTATGCTGTAAGCGCAATGTTTGCAGCACTTTCTGTTATTCCTTTGGCACTGACTAAGGTTGAAATGCCATCTTTTTTAGAACCCGAAACACTGAGTCTAAAAAAAATATTTATGCTAAGTCCTGCTGGTGTTACAACATGCTTTGCATCCGGTCTTATCTTAGGTAGTTTATATGGTTTATATCCTGCTTACTTGCAACACTTAAGGTACTCAGTCGCAAGCATATCCATCATTATGGGTATTACTATTTTTGGTGGTATGTTATTTCAATACCCTTTTGGTCGTTTATCAGATTGGATGAGTCGTCGCTACGTAATTGCTATCTTATGCTGTATGTCTGCAGTCTTAAGTGCGAGCATATTGTGGTTGCCAATGGTATCATTATGGCAGATGGGTATCTTATCCTTTCTTTTTGGTGGTGCTATTTTTTGTTTGTATCCATTGGGTATTAGTCACACCTGTGATGTCATTGATAGCGGTCACATTATTTCTGCAACACAAACTCTTTTGCTCTCTTATGGTATAGGCGCAACGCTTGGGCCTTTGGTCGCTCCGTTCGGAAACCTATATTTTAACGGGTCAGGTGTTTTATTCTTTATCATGTTAATTAGCATTGTTTTAGGCGTTTATATGATTTGGAGAAAAAGCCAGCTAGCTCCAATTCGGTCAGAAAACAAACAAGACTTTACACTTTCTGTTGAAATGACGCCAGTTGCTATTGAGCTTGACCCTAGAATTGAGGAGGAAGATGATGAATAATTCAATTCTATTTTTTGAGCTGAATGGAGAAGGTGGCATTACCTCGCTCACACAAGAGCAATGGCTTGTATCCAAACAAATTACATGGCTGCATGGAGACATTACCGGTATAAAACCAATTCTTAAAAAACTGGATTGCATCTCAAAAATAGATGGCCATGCGCTTACGGCAAAAGAAACGCGTCCACGATCTAGCTGTCATCAAGGAGCATTATTGGCCACAATTAGAGATATAAAGCCTAATAAAAACCACAAAAATCCAGAATTACTATCCTTACGACTATGGGCAAACAAGAATAGAGTCATTACCATTCAAAAAAAGCCATCAGCCACGATCGAGGTATTAAGGCAATCATTGGAATCAGGTAATGGCCCTAAAGACATATCTGAATTTCTAATAAATCTTTTGACTATGTTGACTGAATCAGCCAGCAACGCTATTTTCAAAATGGATGATGATTTAGATGCCATTGAAGATTTGATCCAAAAAGGCCCCAGTGAATCGGCAAGGGTGAATCTTAACCAAGCACGAAGAAATATTATTGTTATGCGTCGCTATTTACTTCCTCAATATGAAGCAATTAATAATATATCGGTTGAGCATTTGTCTTGGCTTAGCTTAGAAGCCAATAACCAAATAAAAGACATGGCTAGTACTAACAAACATCTTTGTGAAACGCTTGATAGCGAATTCCAGCGTGCTTCTATAATCTATGACAATATGTATGCACAATCACAAGATGTCATGAATAAAAAAATATACATATTAACGATCATTGCTTGCATATTTATGCCTTTAAGCTTTATAACAGGATTGCTTGGTATTAATGTTGGCGGCATACCAGGAAATAATTATCACTATGCTTTTGCAATTGTTTGCATTACTTTAGTTGCTATTTTTGTGCTGCAATGCCTTTATTTCAAAATTAAAAAGGAGTGGTAACTTATGCTTGCTGAGTTCTTTAAAAGCTCATATGGTATACGTATGATCAGCACAGCTATGTCAGCTTTTGTGCTTATAGCATGTGTAACTGTTTTATATTATCTCTTTAAAAATAAATTTCATACTGCTCGCAAACAGCGTCAATTTAAATTACGTATGGCTTATCTAGGTATATTAATTTTTTTACTTGTATTAACAAGAATATGGGTAAATGGATTTACACATGTTTTTACGATGCTAAGTTTGATCGCTGCTGGTCTTGTTGTTACCAACAAAGAATCGATTATGAATTTTTCTGGTTGGCTTATTATAAATTGGCGGGGTGTTTTTTCAGAAGGTGACTATATTCAAATACAAGGCTTTACCGGGTGCATAGACTCTATTTCCACATTTCATTTTAAAATTATTGAAAGCACTTCTATAAATACAGGATCCTTTACGGGTAGGGTAATAAAGGTTCCTAATTCATTGGTGATAAACACACCATTTCTATTGTTCTCACCTGAGCATCATTGTTTATTGCAGTCGCTATCGTTTCAATTATCTATGTCAGATAAAATTTTTGATATTAAGTCAAAGGTAGAGGATTTTATAAAAGAATTATGGAAGACTAAATATGACGATGCCAGCAGTTTCAAAAGTTTACCTTCACACAGTAAATATGCCTTTCAAGGAGATTCATGTGCATTTGACCCATGCTGCCAAATGAAACTTGTTTCAGATAAAATATCTGTGGTGAGTATGACTATTAGTTTTTACTGTCTGCCTGACCATATGGCTTATTTTCAAAAAAAAATTAATGAAAAATTTATCGAACTTTCTATTTATAAGAATCAAGATACCTATAAATAGCAATGGTTATACCCATTATTCTAGGTGGAAATAAAATTTTTGATTTACCACATAACCACAACTCTCCCCTCATGGGGCGTTGTTGCATAATGCAGTTTAATCATATATTGCCCCCAAAATTAATGGGTTTTTTCAAAAATTTGGTCTAATCATTCTGTTAAGTATATGGCACTTAATGGCCACTTCAGCTTGCTGAGTGG
>Ga0213839_1001838_pt1 | contig 12828 bp, 6 predicted proteins | sample SWPATP21_FD_160075 | JGI IMG/M metagenome (GOLD analysis project Ga0213839, IMG submission 160075) | Coastal seawater microbial communities from Marineland, Florida, United States - SWPA TP2 #1 | ecosystem: Environmental > Aquatic > Marine > Coastal | place: USA: Florida | collected 2016-08-14 | reverse complement strand
TGAAGAAAAAGATTTTTATAATTATGAACTTCTTGAAGCTATTGGAGATTACGCTGCTTGGAAAACAATGACACAAATTTTCTTGCAATATATGAAAAAAAATAATATAGAAATGAAAGAAAGTATTATCACTTCTCTGCATAGAAGTTTTGCATCAAAGGAAATTCAGTCAAAATTATGTCAAAAATTACATCTTCATAAATTTGCTAAAATAAGGGGTAATATTACTGTTAGTATTCGAGAAGATTTTTTCGAAGCATTTACAGGTGCCTTATTTCTCATAAATCAGTATATCATTATTTTCCTTGGAAAAGATTTTAAATTGGATTATAAATTTTTAGAATGGTGCTACACACCAGTTGATTTTTCAGATTTTGAAGAAAAACCCGAAATTACAAAATTTCACGAATATATGAAAATTTTAATAGGTCCTTCTCATTTTAAAGAAGTAAAAAACAAAAATAATTATTCTATGATTTTTGATAAAAAAATTATTTTTGAAAAACTTTTTCAAAGTTTGGGAGGAAAAATTCAAACTGATAAAGAAATACTTAACAATCAAATAAAAGAAATAATTGAATTAATATCAAAACCATATGGATTTAAAGCGATTAATTATAACAAAGAAAGAAGAGAAAAATTCGCTGATATTAATAAAAAGATTTTAGAATATTTTGGAGAAGAAACTTTTTTATTTGCAAAAAATAATACTTTTTTTGAGGAATGGGAAGAGGAAGAAATAATGGAATTTAAGAAAGAAATTCAAAATTTAATAAAAGGAAATTTTATTCTTGATAAAAGATATTATGATCATTCAAAAAGTGATTTTTACTGGATTGTTCAAAATGAAAAAAAAGAAGAAATAGTCAACTCAAATTTTTTCTCAGAACCTGAAAAACCTGAAACATTAATTTCTATCATAAAATCCTATAATAATCAAAATGAAATTCAGAATGAAAAAAATTCAATTGATAATGTAGAACTTGTTGATTATGATGGAAACGGAGATTATCTTTTAGAGAACGGAAATAAATTTTCATTAACAGGAAATAAATTTGAAATAGAAGCTTATTTAAAAGAAAATCTTGGATGGAGGTATCCAAATAGAAAATATTTCTTAAAACTTTCAGACTTTCCAAATACAATAGGAAATAAATTTTCCGATCAAGAAGATATTTTTGTTCAATATAGTCCATATCATGAAATCAATTTTTCTGAAAATTTTGATATTAATTTTGTTAAAAGAAAATTTTTTAAAGAAATGACCGGGAATATTACTCAAAAAATAGTAAAAGATTTAAAAGATATTGGAAAAGATAAATTTCGTAAAGAAGAAGTTGAAAAAGAAATAAGCAACATTGATTTAAATTTTTTAAAGGATTCGACGTTGATTGATTTAATTAGGTCTTCTTTGGTATCTCATATTTTACGAGAAAAAAGATTTGATTTGGATACTCTCAATAAAAATATAACAAATTTAAAAAATATGTTAAAAGATAAAAATATCTGGAATTTCTTTTTTAATGAATATCCAAGAGCTATATATAAGACAATTGGAGATCGAATGTCTTATGGACAATTAGCTTTTATTTCTCTTGCAAAACATAAAATTTACGATGAAAGAAATTTAGATATAATGAAAAATTTTTATAGATCTAAGAATTTGAAAGACGAATTAACAAGAATTGTATCAATTCATGAGAACAATGATCCAAAAAAACCTTTAATAAGTTTTGATGAATTATTAGGAATGAATTATTCAAATGCTCCAGTAATTATTAATTATTTTCTATCAAATATGAATTTTTCAAAAAACATATTAATAAAACCCCAAAAAAGACTTATTGCGTTTCATCAAAAATTTTCACAAAATAGAAAATATAATAAAGAAGGAAAAATAATTCTAAATGGGGATTTTTATACATATACAGATACAACTGGAAAAAAATTCTCAATTTCTATAAATGGACATTTTTATTCTCAGGTTGAGTATTTTTTCGCTAAATATCTTATGGAATACGAAAAAAAGATTAATCCGAATTGGAATGCTATACAAAATATTAAATTTTCTTCTCTTCCGAAATATTCTGAAATGGCCGAAATTTTAAAACATTATGGTATCAAAGGTTGGGAAATGGAGCATGTTGGAAAGAAAAAAAAATATATTTCAATTTCTTTTGAATATAATGATGATATCTATTTCTTTAAGGGATCTGAAATTGAGAATATTATCAAACAGTTTCCTTTTACAGAAAATTAACTTTGTTCTTGACAAATACTTATATAAAAATATAATTTTATATTTATTATTAAAAATCTTCAGCATCATATTCTACTTTTTTATCAAGAGGCTTAAAATATTTTTTACCAATTAATAATCCATCGCCAAAAGCTGAAGTTTTCAAATTTGTTTTAATTTTTTGGTCTTTAATAACGAAAAAAATTTCATCATTTTCTTCTTCGAATTTTATCAAATAGATGCGAGATGAATTAATCCACAGATCTTTACAAAAATTTTTTGTTTTTAAGTAAAATTGATATAGATCTTTTGAAGAAATTGATATTGTTATAAGAGCAAAGAAACAACCAAAACAAATATATAGATGTATTCCATAGACAAACATTACCGGAATGATCAGAAAAAGGAATTTATTACCAGACATTTTCAAAAAGATCTTAAGAAACCCATGCTAAATAATCATTCTCACTAATTGGACTGGGCAATGCAGTAATTTGTTTTTTGGTCTCATTGGCTGTGTCTTTTTCCGCATTTTCAACTGAAATAGGAAATGTTTTCCCATATACACAACAACATTTACAACATAATAGAAGATTATCAATATTTGGTTTTACCATTAAATTCTTTCTTGATTCTTCATTAAGATTGTTCTTTTCAATAAATTCTTTTAAATAATTATAAAAATTTTCATCATATGCATAAAGAGGAAGTTCTTTTCCACATGTGCATAATGTTCTTGTAATTTCAAAAATAGGATAAAGAGATTGTGAATTATCAAATGGCATTTTTTTATATTTTTAGAGAAATTGTAAGTATCCGAACCACATTTATAAAATTGCGATTATATTTTTAATAAAGTCACGATTAACCAAATTGTATTTTTAATAAAGTCACAATTAACCAAATTGTATTTTTAATAAAGTCACAATTAACCAAATTGTATTTTTAATAAAGTCACAATTATCCAAATTGCATTTATAAAATTATAACTGAATATAAACTACATTTCTAAGAAAAAATATTTTATAAATTTTGAACGTCAAAGATTCTATCTAAAAGCATCTTGATAGCAGTAGGACTTCTATTAGCTTTTTCATATTGATCTCTGTAATTATCCGGTTGACCAAGAAAATTTTGTGTTTCTTTTGAATCTATCCTTAGTTTTGTTATATCTTTCAAAGGATATGTTGTAATAATTTTAATAAAACCTGAAATTACTGCACCCGTATCATGATCAGGAGAAAAAAGTTCTCCAAATTTCTTTTCAAAATTAGCATCACCTATAAGAATTTCTCTAAAATCTTCTCGAGTGGGTATATATTCATCTTTCGATTCTAAAAAATCTCCCTTTGATAGTATCTCATTGGACTTTTCTCTTAATCTTTCTAATATTTTCATGCTAAAAAAAGGTTTTCTTGTTATCAATGGATATAACCAGTTAACTAAATTTCTTGTAAATATAAAATTATGCCAAGGACCTTCTTTATTATTATCTTCATGAATTTCCATATCTATCTCAAGTTTGTTTTCAATCTCAAAAAAATCTCTTAATAGTCTTTTGCTTAAAATTTCTTCTTTTATACTTTTGATATAATTTGAATATTTTTCTTCGATTTTTATTTTTTCTTCGGTAGTTAATTGAGGCAAAGGAGTAAAGGAAATAGAAATATCTTCAATTTCCCCTTTTTCATCGAAATGAATGCCATCATATATTGTATAATAAATTTCCATAAATTCGGGAATTAAATAATAAAAACCCTTTACAGTTCTATTATAATCTTTCAAAACTAAAGAAACTTTTAATTTGTCCATCTTTTTCATGAATAAATATATATTTATATGATCATATAAAATATTCCGGAAAGATTTAGGTATAATTTCTATATTTTGCATGAAATAATTTGAAAATGGTTCTGTTTTATTCAATAGGAAACCTCTTGTAAGAGCCGAAAGATAAATTAGATCTTCAATTTGGTAAATATTATCTTCAATTTCTGATTCTTTTTGTTTTTCCGATGTGATATAATCCATTTTCTTAAAAAAATGTTTAATGATATTATTAATATTTTGAAATATCCTATTTTTAATGAAAATTCTGTTACTTATCTTGTTGATGGGCATTTGGTAGTCAGGGTAGAAAACAGAGAAAAAAAATATTTTTCAGAGGTGAAAAGAATTTTCAATTTAACAGAAAATGAGATTGAAAAAATAAAAACAGAACATGAGATTCAAAAAAAGGATAAAGAAAGTATTATTTATAAAATTATTGATGAGAAGAAAGATAATATCAATGATGAAGAAAAAAGGATTGAAAAAATCTTAGAAAAAAGTGAATTTTTCGCTGGTTTAAATCTTAACGATAAATTCCCAAAATTTAAGAAAGTTCTTGGTAATCCAAATCTTTATATTCAAAGGAAAATTGATTTTATTGATATAAATTTAGATGTTTATATGTATTTTCCATTTGATAGAGATTTTGATAATGGATATGATTTTCAACAAAAAATTTTACCCACAATAAAAGAAAAAGATAAAAGGTTATTTATAAATCCAGGTTCCATTATTGAGGATTTTAAATTAGGAAGTGTTATCACCAGAGAAAAAACAAAAATAATTATTGAACATTTGAGAAATCCCAATTTAAAATTTATCGATAATTTTATCTCATTGGGAGGTTGTGCACAAGATATGAATATTTCGGAGTTTCGAGAATATTTAAAAGAATGTGCAGAAACAAAAAATAAAAATCTTTGTCTCTATATTTCCAATTTATCCGAGAAACCATATAATATTCTTACTTTCTATACCAGAAAATTAAAATTTAGATTAATCTCAGAAATTTATTCTATTCTTGGTAAACACAGTGAATATATTAATTTTTTTCTCGAGTTTTTATCTATATTTGCAAAAAGACCGGATATTTGCCAGTTTTCTGATACAATGGCTATAGGAGAAAGAAATAGCTATTTACAAATGAAAAATTTCTTAAAAATCAATATCATAGAACCTCAAAAAACTAAAAATATTGAATTTATGAAATATGCAAATTCTTTCAATGTAAAATCTTCAGAAGATCTTATTATATCAGATAAAGATAGAATTGGAGATGGTTATCTTTTTATTCTCAAAGAGGGAATTAAAATAAAGAAGTATAAAAAAAATTCTATCTATATTTTTTATGATGAAGAAGGAAATGTTCTTAAAAGCAATGAAAGTGGATACGATGAAAACGAAAATAATTTTTCTCTTTCGTCTTTTATGATAAATAAAAAAATTCAAAGTAAATATCCTTCTTCATCTTATCTTTTTCAAAAATTGGTAGATAAATTTGCGGTCAAAGAGAATAAATGTATAACAGTTAAAAATAAAGAGTTATTATCACCAAATTTTGTGCATCGAAATGATATGAAATCGATTTTCAAAAATCCTTATGTTAACGATAAAGATCTTCAAATGATTAATAAAGTTAAAATTGATATATTGAAGGATTTAATCAAAAATGAAGGACTTGAAAATGAAGTAAATATGGAAAGAACTGATTTTTCTTATTTTTATGATTATTTGCTAAAAATAAAAGACACGGAAGAAATTGACAAAAGGCTGAAAAAAGAAATCTCGGATGGGAAATTAGAAGTTTTAAATTTTGCTTCAATTATTGAGAAGATTCCAAGATTAAATTTCGAAGGAAAAATTTTTGAACTTTTAAGAAATAATGTAACTAATCATGGAGAATTTACCTTTTCTGATAAAAATATTTCATTCTTAGATTCGTTAAATAATGATCATGAAGGAAAAATCTTGAGAGATTATTTATTTAAATTTATTAAATATAATAATTATCTTTATGACCCTTCAGTTTATATTTCTATGTTTAATTTAAGTATTGATATTGGAAATTCTCCAAACATTACTTTATTTTATAATTTTCTCGAATCTTATAAGGATTTTGTAGGAAAGAATTCTGAATCAATGAATGAATATTCTTTTTTGGAAAAAAAGACAAATAATATTGAATTAGAAGAATACATGAAAAGTAAATTACTTTCATATTTCCAAGATAATATTTTCTTTCCTAATTACGATGAAAACGAAGAGAAAAAAATTATTATATATTTAAATTCTTTAACTTATTTGGATGGAAATTCGGAAACATTTAATGAAGATCAATTAGGAAATAATAATGAGATAACAATTGATGATTTTATTAACATATATGAACAAGACAACATATCAACAGAAAAAATATTTGAAAAACTGAATGAAAAATTTTTTAAAAAAGAATTAGATAAACTTTCTAAATTTTTCACAAATCAGTTTAATAAGATAGAAAACGATGGAATAAAACTTCAAGAAACAAAAAATAGTGTTAAAGAGAAGAAAAAAATTTTATTGGGAAAAGTTCTTTTGGATAATTATAAAAAATACCAAAAAGAGGAGAACCAAATAAAAAATATTATTGAAAGTGGTCTTTTTGATACAGATAATGATGCTGCTTTTAGAAGAGCATTAGAAACTCTTATTACAGAAACTTACGGATCTCCCTCTGAGAAAATTAGGGAATATATAAAAAAAAATAAGAAACATTATAAAAGAAAAGAAATAGTTGAAAAATTTAAAGATATTTTCCTTAAAAATATTGATATATATGATGCAATATTAATAAAGAATAGCATTTTAGATTTAGCAAAAGAAATTACAAATGACAATTCTTTTATAGGGGATTTTATAAACTTTGAGGAAAGAAAAAAGATTAAAATCTATAACATTATGGATAAAAAATATATTTCAAAGCTTTCTTTGAAATCTTTAGATAATGTTTTTAAAGATTTTGAATCCTTGTTCGAGAAAGACAAAATTTTGAATATTCCTCTTAGAGCATCTATGTTAAAAATTGATAAAATTGCAAATAACCTCTCAAATTTATTATCAATTTTTAAAGAGAAAACTTTTAATTCTTTTCAAGATATGCAAGTGTTAACTAATCGTGAATTAAGCAATAGCCAAGATTTTCAAAAATTTAGAAATTGTCTTAATTTGATTAAAAATGATCTTCCTGATCTTGATAAAGAAACTAATGATCAAAATCATCAAACTTTTTCTATATATTTTCAAATGATAGAACTATATTTACAAACAGAAGATGAAAAATATATTCATTTTGAAAAAAAAGAGATGATGAAAAATACCTTTGCAAAAAAATATGGGATTAAAATACCTGAAAGCAGAGATCAGAAAAATAAGAAATTGGAAGAATTATTTACTAAAAGATATGATGAATTGAATCCAAAAGTAGTAAATAGCCCAAAGTCACCAAATAAAAAATTAGAACTTTCAGAAGAAGAGAAAAAAAGAAATAAAGAATTATATGGATTTGAAGAGCCAAAAGCAAGTAAAAAAAAGGATAAGAAAAAGACAAAGGACAAAATTCAAAAAAACACTTTATCAAATGAAGACTGGAAAAATATAATTAAGAAATTTATTGAAGACGAGTTACTTTATTATGGATATCAATCAAATAAAAATGATATAGAAAAATTTTTCAATAAAGAAGAAACATCTAATTTTATTTTAAAAATCAAAGATCTCAACAATGAATTTGATAAAATTTCCAAAAGTCGAGAATTTAATATATTTATCTCACAGTTTTTAAGAATGGAATTTGTCACCCTTGGTTCTATTAAAACTTTTAAAGAAAAATATTTTGGAGCAAACAATATTATAAAGTTATTTAAAGATGATATACTCAAATATTTACAAAACTATTATATATTAAATCTCTTTATTAGAAAATCAATCAATTTGATCCAAAAGAATTTTCTTGCAGAAAAATTAATAGAAAAAGAAAGATATCCTAAAAACAATAAAAATAAATTATTGCCCTATAATTTCTACAGAGAAGTTTCTGATATTTTTCATTTCAAACATGAAAAATTTGAATACAGAGAAAAGTTTATTATAGAAAATTTGGGATATACCTTTATGGACTTTCTTGGTAAATATAAACATATTCATAAATTAAATATGAAAGATTTTAAGAATATTTATGAAAAATTAAAAGATGGTTCTTACGAGAGAGATGCAAAAAATGTTGAAAAGATATTAATAGATAAATATGAAAAAATTTATGATACGAATCAAACATTTATTATTTCCAAATTGGGAAAAAGTAATTTATCAGAAGAAGAAATTAATGATAAATTAAAAGTTCCGAAGAAATATGATAAATTAACCGAAAGTATTAAACTTGGAGTTAAAAATCTTCTTTTGAAATATCATGATTCATACACAAAGACAAATTCTATCCTTAAAAAAGAGACAAAACAACAAGAAAATAATGATTTTTTCTATGAATATTACTTGAGAGAAAAAGAATTTATAAATGATTTATTAATTTCTTTTTCTGGTGTTGCTCTTCCTCCAAAATATTTATTTAGTCCAAAAGATGGATTTGAATTTTTAAAGCAAGAACTAAATAAGAATAATCTACAAAACAACACCGAGAATGATATCAGCGACGAAGAAAATGTAAATTTTTATGATTCAGGTATTGAAAACACTGAATATAAAGAAAAGTTTATTGGATTGAACTATTATATTGAAGAAGAGGATAATCCAAATTTTTATGATGAAAGTTCTGATTCAAATTCGGAGCAAGAATCAAATTTTTATCAAACAGAGATCTCAGATAAATTAAAGAAAGAAAAATATCTTAGGGCCTATAATTTCAGTCTTGGAAGCGGCAAAAATAAAATAAAATACTTAATGCAGCTGAAATATTTTTATAAAATTCCTCAGGTTCATAAAATCGATAATTCTTATTTTGACAAATTTAGGGATAATGGAAGTTTTGTTACTAATGATGAAGAATTTAGCCCTATTATCAGCAAAGAAGATGTTGAAGTTTTATCAACATTTAGGATTCGTGCATTGATAGAAATAGCATTTATCAATGAAAATTTATTTTCTGATTTATTATCCATTGCAAATAGAATTCTTTTTTATGAGAAATTATTAAAAGTCAAAACTATCAAAATTACAAAAGAAGGAACAAATAAATTAGATAGTATTCTCAAGAGAAAAATGGAAGGTGATAAAAAAACTAAAGGAATGCTTAAACATGAGGTTTTAAATATTAATATTCCTTATTCTGAAAAAATGTTTGAAGAGGAATATAGAAATAAGAAATTTCTTGCTTTATCGTTATTCGATAAACTTGTTTATGATAACAATAATGTTCTTAATATTTTTGAATTCGAATTTATTTAAAAATTTTTATTATTAGAATATCTTGATTTATATAAATGTAAACTATCAAATTCCACAAACAAGAAAAATTATTTTTTACCAAAGATTATATAAATATAATAAAATGACTTCGTTATATGTTATAAATCCAACAAATAAAGAAAATTTACAAGCAACTGTGGAAAAATTAAAAAATTTAAAAATCACTCCAAATGCAAAAGGGGAAAAAAGAGTTATTCTCAAACAAATGGTTGATTATAAACAATTAAAATTTCCTCTTATAGAAAAATTTGATAATTTGGAGGAATATCCAGGAGTAACTAAAGAAACAGATTCCGCTCTCAAAAGAATTTTATATGAAAATAATAATCTTGATGCAAAAGTTTCTTCTGGTTTTCTTGTTATAGAATATCCCGATAAATTTAGGAATAATGAAGCCATAGGCGTAGATACATTTTTAGATCTCGAAAGTCTATATGATTATTTAAAAATTTGTTCAGCTAAAGAACCTGATGGAACAAATTTTGATAATTGGCGTCTCAATCTTATTAGAAATACAAAACCTATTCAAAATGATATTCATTATAAGATTCTTTCTACAGGAACTTCAAATTGTGTTTTTTCAATCCAATATTCGTATTTTGAGTTGGAAAAAGATTTCGCAATTAAATATCTCGAAAATATTATCGAGAAAGGTCTAAAAAGCGTTTATAACTTGGAGGATGAAGATAAAACTATTTATAGAATGAGTCTTGAAATAAAAACATCAAAGTTATTTATTGTAAATAATGACCCGATAAATATAAAAATAGATCCTCTAAACCCAAAAATTGATAAGAAAAACACAAGACAAAGATTTTTATATGTTTTTGAAACAATTAAAGACTGGATTTTCTCTTTTAAAGATAAATGGATAGATATTGAATATCACGAAAGTGAAAAAAGTTTTGTTTACACTTTGAAAAAAAGAATTGGTTGGAATATAGTTAAAGAACAAAATTCTGGAACAAAATTTTTTTCTAAACCTTTAAATTTCTCTCGAAATAGTATTTGGTATCTTTTCTCAAGACCTGATATGAATAATGATGAAAAAATAGAGAATTTTGAAAAGTTTCTTGAATTTTTCCAAATTAGCTCATCAGAAATGGAAGTAATTTTATCCGGGTCAATGATATCAATTGATTATTCTCAACTAAAATTCGAACTTAACGGAAACAAAAAAAATTTATTGGAGTTAAAAAGTTTTATATGATAAAATGATTAATTCCTCGGATATTAAAAGGGAACATGATGATATAGAAACTGTTTTGAATAATGTCATTAAATATTTAGCTTATTCTCGGGAATCAGAACCTAAAAATTTTATATGTGATAAACCAGACCCTGATAAAGAAAAATCTGATATTAGGTCTGTGATTCTCGCATTAATATTTTTTATTCAAATTTCAAATTTAAATAATAATTCGAAAAGGTCTTTTTACGCAAATTCATATCTATATAAAGAAAGAGAATGCGAACATGGGGAAAATTGTCCATATGTAATTGGATGTGCTATTTTTATTTGGTGTTCAAAAAAATTTGATCGATCTTTTATTTCAGATGATCCAAATGATGATGGAAAACCTTTACCTGATTATTATGAAAAATTTAGTGGATGTAGTTTTTTTCATAGCGAAGAAGAAATTGAAAAAACAAGAAAAAAAGTTTATACAATTATGGAAAAAATATATGACAAATATGATAATTTATCTCAAAATAATTCACATCCTATAGATATTGCTTTATCAAAAATAAATTTTTTTGTAAATTTTAATTCTAATCAAAGAAGAGGCACGAGAAGAGTAAGATTATTCAAATTAACAAATCTAAGCAATGAAGAAAAAAAAGATCCCAGAAAAAGAACATTTGAAACACTTCTCCTTGTTTATGGAGATGAAGTTTTCTACAATGGAGAAAACAATTTTATGAAATTTCGTGATGGGCTTAATTTTTTGTTTAATTCGAAAGATAAGCTTTATTTTCAAAACAGAGAGAAATTAACAAATCACAATAAAGATCCAAATGAATATTATGGAGTTTCTTGGATTCATAATAAAGATCTATCTCCATTTTTAGAAGATGTGTATCCTTCAGAAAAAGAATCTTTTACAGCAGCAAAAACTAATAAAGTTGCTCCAAAAAAATCATATCAGGAAAATGATTATTCTGAATCAAACGATTATTCTGAATCAGATGATTATGGAGACGATATTTGATATGGAATAAAAATATTGATATTTATATAAATATAAATAATTTTCTAATAAAATGATTAACAATCAAGCAAGAACTAATCGTAAAAAAATCGAATTTTCACCTATTATGGAATTTTCTGGACATAATTCTACAATAAATACATGTGTTTCGTTAACCATCGAAAGTATGTTAGCTATTCTTTCGAGAATAAATCTTTCCAAAGATATTGAGAATTCTAATTTTTACTTTTCTCAACCTGAAATCAGAGATAACAAAAAACATTTTTATTTCATGTTACCCAGAAATTCAAGAATCGAAAAACTCTCTGGTATTGGATATGGTAAAAAAGTTGTAAATATTTTAGATCCTATTTCGAACAAGAACAAAGAAAGACATATTATCGAGGCAAATCCTAAAAATATGGAAAACAATGTTTATATCATGCCGAGAACAAATGACACCGTTTTAATACCTCTTACACCTGGAAACGATTTGAGTTTATCTGAAGACAGAAATAAAAAACCAACAATAAAAAAAGCTCATAAAAAGAATAGAGGAATAAGTTTTTTAAGTCCTTTTTGGGATGTTTATTGTATTCAGCTTAAAATCAAGGAAAATTATTTTGATGATGAAGATCCCGACGGAAGAGTCTTTTTCCCTTTTAGGGTTTTTTGGGAGCTTGAAAATTCTTCAGAAATTCATGTCTCTTATATTTCCTTTTTTAATGATCATAATATTAATAATGGAGAAGATGCTATAACCGATGATTCTTTTTTGACCACAGTTAGAAATTATTGTATGCATATGATAAACAACAATTATTATTTTGGTAAAGAAGATGTCAAAAAATATATTTTTGATAAAAAGGGACTTGAAAAATTCCTCAAGGAATATTCGAAGGAAAATAATGAAGATGATAAATTCCCAAAGAATTATACTCCCTTTAAGGAAGTAAAAATTGAGAAAGATAAAACTTTCTTTTATAAACAACAATCTATCGATATTCCTTTTTTTGCAAAAAATATTGTAACACCATACTATAAAATTAATAATAATAATAATAATAATAATAATAATAATAATAATAATAATAATAATAATAATAATAA
>Ga0213839_1001837_pt1 | contig 12830 bp, 10 predicted proteins | sample SWPATP21_FD_160075 | JGI IMG/M metagenome (GOLD analysis project Ga0213839, IMG submission 160075) | Coastal seawater microbial communities from Marineland, Florida, United States - SWPA TP2 #1 | ecosystem: Environmental > Aquatic > Marine > Coastal | place: USA: Florida | collected 2016-08-14 | reverse complement strand
CGCACGACCGAGCCCCTCGGGGGTGCTGAAGTCCACGACCACCCGCGCGCCGTCGAAGCACCCCGGGGTCAGGGGCACGAAGGGCACGCCGCCGGCATCGTCACCGGCCGCGGCGCTGCCGGCAGAGACCACCGCCGCCGCCAGCCGCAGTCCCTTGCTCGTGGCCAGCTCGGCCCGCACGTGGCCTCCCATCACGCCGGCGGCTCCGAGCACCGCCACGCCCACGTCGTCGGCTCCCACGTGCACCTCCGCCTCCGTCCTACCACCCGCGAGGACCCCTCGCCCCCTGGCCACCCGTGCCGTCGCCGGGTACCGGGGGCGATGCTCGCTGCCCTCCGCTCCCCCTGGTTGCTGGTCGCCGTGCCGCTGCTCGCCGCGGCCTGCAACGACCCTCGGCCCGCCGCCCCGCCGCCGGTCGACCCCACCGCCGCCCCCGAGGTGAAGCGACCGCGGCGCGTGGTCCGCGAAGACGCCCGTGCCCGCATCGTCGCGGTGGGCGACATCATGATGCACGGCATGGTGAAGAAGACCGCCGCCGACCACGCCAGCGCCGACAACCACGACGGCTTCGACGTGCTCTGGGACGATGTCGCCGCCCTGGTGAAGGAGGCCGACCTGGCCTTCGGCAACCTCGAGACCCCCATCGCACCCGACCACGACAAGGGCACGCGGCAGATGGTGTTCAACGCGCCGCTGATGGTGCTCGACAGCCTGGCCCACGCCGGCTTCGACGTGGTGTCGTTCGCCAACAACCACGTCTACGACCAGGGGCGCGACGGCTTCCTGGAGACCGTGGAGCGTCTCGAGGCCCACGAGCTCGGGTTCATCGGGGCCGGCAAGACCTGCGCGGCGGCTCGAAAGGCCCGGCTGCTCGACGCCGGAGGGATCACCATCGGGTGGATCGGCAGCACCGACCTCTACAACCACGACCTGAACACCACCGACGACGCGCCCTGCACGGCCACCTTCGAGCCCGGGTGGGTCGTCGAGGAGGCAGCGGCCGCGCGCGAGGCCGGCGCAGAGCTGGTGATCGCCTCGGTGCACTGGGGCGTGGAGTACGCGGTGGAGCCCCTGGCCGAGCATCGGGCGGCGGCCACCGCGGTGATCGACGGCGGCGTCGACGTGGTGCTGGGGCATCATCCCCACGTGCTGCAGCCCCTCGAGGTGCACACGGCCCCCGACGGGAGAAGGGGGCTGATCGCCTACAGCCTCGGCAACTTCGTGAGCAACCAGAGCGCGTGGTACGTCCACCCCATGCATTCGGCGAACGCGGGCAATCCCCGCGACGGGCTGCTGCTGGGCTTCGACGTGGTGCGCAAGGACTACGGGGTGGGCGGCGACGGTGAGCCCGTGATGCGCACCGAGCTCGCGGCCGTCACCGCCACGCCGCTGTTCACCCTCAACAACACCCACCACCGCCGCGGCGACGCCAAGGTCGACATCCACGTCGAGCCCACCGCCACCCGCTGGGCCACGGTGTGTGCCGCCCTGCCCGATGCAGGCCCCGACGACCAGGTGGCCCTGCTCCGCGAGGCCGACACCCTCGCCACCCGCTGGCAGCAGGTGCGCAGCGTCCTCACCGAGGCCTTCGTCGCGCCGGCGCCGCCGACGGCGACCTGCGGCGGTCAGAGCCGCGGTCAGAAGTAGACGGGCTTCTTTCCGGGGATGCCCACCTCGATCAGGTAGAGCTCGGCGCGCCGCGTGATGAACAGCTGGTCGCGCTCGAAGCCCCCCACCCCGTTGCCGAAGCGCATCGAGCTGTAGCTGCCCCAGTTGTCGACATCGAGCAGCGCCTCGGCGACGCCGTCGGACGACACCCGGTAGAGCTGACCGTCGGTGAACTCCACGATGTAGAGGTTGCCGCAGACGTCCATGCCGATGGTGAGGAAGGCCCCGGCAGGCGGCGTGTAGAAGACCGTGGGCGTGCCCCACACGGTCTCGCTGATCCGAGGGATCGCCCAGATGCGGGAGTCGCCGCTGCCCCACTCGCCGCCCTCGGTGACGTAGAGCGTCTGCTCGTCGGGGGACAGCTCCACCCCATTGGGGTGGTCGAGGCCGCTGGCGACCGGCCACTGCTCGAGGGTGTAGGGATCGGCCATGCGCACCCGGCCGTTGCTGGCGAACTCGGCCACGAAGACGTAGCCGTCGGACGAGGCGGCGAGGCTGTTGGGGAACGACAGTCCCGAGAAGATGGGCTGACTCCCCCCGGTCTTCGCGTCGACGAGCACCACGTCGCCCGTGTCTGGCTGGGCCACTGCGAGGTCGCCGGTGGACAGCACCCGCAGGCCGGCTGCGTCGACCCCCACGTTGGTCGCGTAGATCTTGGTGGTTCCATAGCGATCGAGGCCCTCGATGTTGCGGTTTCGCTGGGACACGAGGTAGCCGCGAGGGTCGAAGTCGAAGTCTTCTTCGGTGACGTAGCCGGTGCTGGAGACCGGGCCGATGGTCGGGTTGGGCTGCGAGCAGTCGTAGATCTCGTCGGTGGACAGCGCGGTGTCGGCCGTGGGCGCGGTGTCGGAGGTGCGCACGAAGCCCGTGTCGGCCGTCGTGGACGGGTCGGAGTCGGCGACGGGCACCGTGGACGTGTCGCCCGTGGTGACCGAGCCACCTGTCGGCGTGCCCGAGAGCAAGCCGCGGTCGGCGGCCGGATCGTCGGTCGGGGGGGTGCAGGCGAAAAGCGCCGCGGCGACGAGGACGGACATGCCTCGACTATAGACCCGGCCCGCGCCGATCGTCTCAGAACTCGATGAAGATCGTGCCGCTGCTCCGCGGCTCGGTGGTGGAGGGGGTGGTGGTGGGCGACGTGGGCGAGGTGGTGCCGTCGTCGCCTCCCTGTTGGCTGGCGACGTAGGCGATGCCGCCGCCGATGGCCGCCACGGCCACCACGCCTGCCACCACGCCGAGGATCAGGCCCGTCTTCGGCTTCTTGCGATCGTCGTCGTCGTCGTCGGGGAGCGGGAGCGGCGTGGGCGGCGCGAGCAGCAGCGAGGCCAGAGCTGCGTTGGTGCGGATGTCGAGAGGGACCGTGTCGTCGGACAGCGCCGAGAGGGTGCCGTCGGGCTCGACGACGTTGAGCAGCAGCCCCACGCTGGCCACCGCCTCGTCGGCGATCGACCCCTGGTAGGGCACCGCGATGGGGCGCGACCAGCTGTCGGTCGGCGAGTGGTAGAGCTGCATGTGCAAGGACTCGGCGTCGACGCCTCCCAGCAAGACCAGCTCGACGTCGGCGGCGCGGGTGCCGAGCGCACGGTAGAGCGACGCCACCTGCTCGGCCCGCTGCAGCGAGCTCGACGCCGCCGTTCCCAGGTAGGGAGCCAGCACCTCCACCTCGACCGACTCGGCACGCGGGGGCTGCGGCGCGGGCGGCGCGATGGTGGGCGGGTCTGCGTCGTCGGGTGCGTCGTCGCCCTCGGAAGGTGGGTCGTCGTCGGGGACCGGGGAGAGGGACGGCAGTTCTGGGGGGGACAGGTCAATGCGCTCGTAGCCCACCCTCCCGTCGCTGCCGCGCACCACCACGTGGTGAACCCCGGCGCCCAGGCCCCTGGCCACCGCGGGCACGGGCCCGACCGACACCCCATCGACGTAGGCCTCGCCTGCCTCGGTGCCGTGGATGGTGAGGGTGACGGGCGCCCGCTTCAGCTCCTCGAGCGCCGCAGCGTAGGCCTCGACGACGTTCGGCGGGAACAGCGCCGGGTCGAGGGACAGGTAGGGAGCGAGGGTGGCGGCGATCCGCACCTGCTCCTGCAGGCCTCCCTGGCCCGCCTGCTCGCGTGCGTTGCCGAGGTAGGTGTGGGCCTTCCACAGGTCGGCCACGTCGATGTGGCCTGGAAAGCCCAGCTCCATGCCGGCGATCGCTTCTTCGAGCAGGCCCGCCGCCGCTTCGAACTGCGCCTGGTTGTACAGGTCGATGCCGCTCTCCAGCTGCTGCCGCGCCGTTCCCACCAGCCCATCGTCGAGGATCGGGCGCTCGCGACCGCGGATCGTTCCGGCCACCTGCCGGGGCAGCAGGCCGCGCAGCTCACCCCCCTCGTTGATGGTGACCACCAGCTCCTGGGCCAGCGCTTCCTGGTCAGCGCCGGTTAGCTCAGCCTGGTGGAGGCCCACCACAGCAACGTCGGGCTTGTCGGCAGCCACCGCCGCCGAGCCGAGCGACACGCCGAGGGCGGCCGTCAAGGAACGAACGAGGGAGCGAGAGGTGATGGTGCGGAGGCGGTGCATTCAGCTGGCATTCATAGCACTGGCAGCGATGTCGGGGCTCCGCCACGCCGCGGCCGCCCCCGCGGCGGATGCCGAAGACCTCGCACGCCGCGGTCTCGTGGCCGAGGCCATGACGGTGAGCAAGGCACGCATGGCGAGCCACCCCGACGACGTGGAGAACCTCGAGCTGTACATCGACCTGCTCCTCAACATGGGCCTGTCCATGACCGCCGAGGCCACGTTCGTCGAGCGGCTCCGCGCAGCCCCCGACGTGCCCGACAACCACTACCTGCTCGGGCGGGCGCTCGTCGACGTGCGCTACGCCCGCGAGGCCTTCGAGAACGCGCTGAAGCTCGACCCTGAACACGCCCGCAGCCACATGGGCGTCGCCGCCGTGCACTCGGGACAGGGTCGTCTGGGCGATGCCGAGGCCGCCTACCGGCGCGCGCTGTCCTACGACCCGACGCTGTCGGAGGCGTGGCTCGGCCTCGTCCGCACCTACGCCCAGGCCGGGCAGACCGACCGCGCGGCCCAGGCCGCCAGTGACGGCCTCGCCAAGGTCCCCGACGATCCGGGCCTCGCTCTGGCCGTCGCGAGGCTGCAGCCGGAGCGCGCCGGCCCGGTGCTGTCGAGCGCGGTGCAGGTCACCCCCAGCGACGTTCCACTGCTGGTCGCGTGGGCGAGCCACCTGCTGCAGCAGGGCGGCGCCCAGCAAGCGCGCGACGCGGCCGCCGCGGCCCTGGCCATCGAACCCGCCGACCCCGATGCCCGGCGCGTGCACATGCTCGCCGACGAGATCGCCACCGGTCGCCTGTCGCTGGCGCAGGCCAACGACGTGGAAGCGCACCGCGACGACGCGGCCCACCTCGACGCCGTGCTGCAGGCGGCCCCACGCTCGGCGGTCGCACGCCTGGCACGGGCGCAGCTCCACCACAGCGCAGGCGACGATGCGGCGGCGCTGGCGCTGCTGCAAGAGGCGGTCGACACCAACCCCCGCAACCTCGAAGCGAGCGCCATGGCGGGGCAGGCGTGGCTGAAGGCGGGCGACGCGAACCGTGCTGCGTCGCTGCTCGAGCGCGCCATGGCCGGTCGCCCGTGGGATGCCGAGACCACGCTCACGCTCGCCGCGGCCCTGATGGAGCAGGGAATGAAAGCCCGAGCCATCGGGCTGCTGGGCGAGCTGGCCGGGGCGCGTCCGTACCACACGGTGGCCCAGGTGCACTACGCCCAGGCCCTGGTCGACAGCGGCCGTGCCACCGAGGCCTACGACCTGCTGAAGGTGGCCATGCAGCGTCTGCCCGACCCGCGCCTGGCGGCGGCCTTCATCATGATCGCGCCCGAGGCCGGCCACGCCGAGGAGGCAGCCGCGTTGATGGAGGTGATCGCCGAGCAGACTGGCAACGACGAGCTGGCCGAGAAGGCCGCCAAGCTACGCAACAGCCCTTAGCAAGCGGTCAGCAGTCAGCTCGATCCGTCGGGCACCGACCAGGCCCCCTCGTACACCTTGTCGCCGTCCGGATGGGGCGCGGTGATCGTGTAGGTGCACTCCTGCCGGCCGTGCTTCCCAGGGCTCGTCACCTTGCGCAGCGGCGCCAGCGTGTAGCCCTTGTCTTCGCCGGCGAACACCACGTCGTATTCCTTGTCGTAGTCGGACTCCGAGCGGCTCTCGCCGTTCGACGTGGTGCGGATGGTCGTGCAGTGCGTCTCGAACCGCACCTTCCACGTGCCCTTCTCGCCGACGTTGGGCACCCGGAGGTGGGCCTGGATGGAGTAGTCGCCCGCGGGCAGCTCCCCCGGCGTGTTCCCCAGGTAGTCGTCGCAGGTTCGCCCCACGCCCTTGCACAGGCCGATCCCCTTGGCGTCGAACGGCCGCACGCCCGCCCGCACGTCGTCGACCAGCGGCCCGATCAGGCTGTCTTCGAAGGGACTCATACCCGCCGCGGCCCCATCCCCCGGCTTGGCCTTGCCCTTCGACTTGCCCTTCGCCTTCGCCTCGGCCGGCTCGGGGGCAGGAGCGGCCTTCGCGCAGATGTCGGCACACTCCGCGGCTCCGCACTCGGCCTCGCCGCCGCAGCCCAGCGCCAGGCTGCAGGCCACGATCGCCGCCACCGCCCACCCTCGCGTCGCCGAATCCCACCTCATGCCGTACCTCCCGGTCGGCGGGACGCTACCACGCAGGAACGGCCCGGGTCGGATAGGCTGCGCCATGCCCAAGCCTCCCTCTCGCGGTAAGCGTCTGTTCAAGCTCGCCTCCATGACCGCCTCGGTCGCGGGCGGCTACGCGAAGTCGAAGGTCAAGCGTGCCCTCGGCAGCGACGCCGAGGAAGAAGAGCGCAGCTTCCGCAAGGCCAGCGGCGAGCGCATCGCCAGCACCCTCGGCGAGCTCAAGGGCGCCGCCATGAAGGTGGGACAGATCGCCAGTGCCGCCAAGGAGCTGTTCCCCGACGAGGTCACCGAGGCGCTCACCAAGCTCCAGCGGGAAGCCCCGCCCATGGAGTACGAGGTGATCGCCGAGGTCATCGAGTCGGAGCTCGGCGCCCCCCCCGAGGTGCTGTTCCAGTCCTTCGACCCCGAGCCCTTCGCCGCCGCGAGCATCGGTCAGGTGCACCGCGCCCGCACCGACGACGGCCGCGAGGTGGTGTGCAAGGTGCAATACCCCGGCGTCGACAGCGCCCTCGACTCCGACCTGCAGCAGGTGAAGCTCGCGCTGAAGCTCGGCGGCCTCGTCAAGGTCGACAAGCGCATGGTCGACGCAACCTTCGCCGAGCTGCGCGAGCGCATGCACGAAGAGCTCGACTACTGCAACGAGGCCGACAACGTCCGCGCCTTCCGCGCCTTCCACGCCCCGCACGACAAGGTGGTGGTGCCCGACGTGGTGGGCGAGCGCAGCGCCAAGCGGGTGCTCACCCTCACCTACGAGCCCGGCCACGCGCTACACGATCTGGGCCGCGACGGCGTCGACCAGTCCCTGCGCGACGAGGTGGGCACACTGCTGGCCGACATGCTCACCCGCCAGCTCTACGAGAACCGGCTCATCCACGGCGACCCCAACCCGGGCAACTTCGCCTACCGCGACGACGGCACGCTGGTGGTCTACGACTTCGGCTGCGTCAAGGCGTTCGACGAGCCCACCCTCGCGAAGTTCGACGCCATCCTCCAGGCGGCGTTCGAGCGCGACTACGCCGGCCTCGACCGTGCCCTCATCGATGTGGGCCGCATGAAGTCCGACAAGTCCATCGACCCGGCCGACTACGACCGCTGGCTGGCGGCGCTGGCCGAGCCGCTCTACAGCCACGAGCCCTTCGACTACACCGACGCCGAGATGGGCAAGCGGGTGAAGGCGCTGGTTCCGTGGGTGATGAAGCGCGCCCACTGGTGGGACCCCGTCCCCGAGATGACCATCCTCGACCGCGCCGTCGGGGGCATGTACGACAACCTGCGGGAGATGAAGGCGCGCGTGCCCGTGCGCGACATCCTGCTGCGCCACGTAGGAGTGGAGACGTGATCGTGTGGATGACCCTGATCGGGCTCGTCGCCTGCAAGGGCGAAGACCCCGCCGACCCGTCGCCGTCGCCCGAGCCCACCGGCAGCCCCAGCGTCACCGAGTCCCCCGACACGGGAAGCGGGCTCCCCACGGGCACCACGCCCCCCACGCCCACCGCCGCCACCGGTAGCACGAGCGAGACCGGCACCCCGTTCACCGGCACGCTTCCCCTGCCCTTCGCCGACGGCCGCCCGCCGCGTCACCTGCTGATGCTGAGCATCGACACCCTCCGCCGCGACGCGCTCACCCGCTACGGGGGCGACGGGTCGATGGACTTCCTCGACGGCCTGCTCGACGACAGCTACGCCCTCGACGACCACCTCGCGTGCTCCAACTGGACGCTCCACAGCACCTCCTGCGCGATGACGGGCGCGCAGCCGATGTCGTGGGGCTTCCTGCCCACGGTGATGGGCACGCCCGTGCCTCCCCTGCCCCCGGGGATCGAGATGATCCCAGGCTGGCTCGGCGACGAGGGCTTCGTGTCGGCCCTGGTCACCACCAACAACATCTTCAGCTCGAACCTCAACAACGCCACGGGCTTCGACGAAGAGTACCGGGCGCCGAACACCCGGTCCACGCCGGCCGCCGTCGCGGGCGAGGAGCTGCGGCAGCGGATGCTGGCCATGCCCAAGGGGTCGCGCCGCTACGGCCACCTCCACCTCATGGAGCCCCACCAGCCGTACGCGCCCCCCATCGACTACCTCTCCGACCTCATCCCGCTGGGGCCCATCGCCTACGACCTCGGCGACACCGACGGCCACAACGCCGCCGTCTACGACCTCATCACCGGCGCGCTGACGGGCGCCGAGGCCGACAAGGTCATCGCCCACATGAAGATCCGGTACCGGGGGGAGCTGCAATACCTCGACGATCAGCTCGAGGCGTGGTGGGCCACGATGCAGGCCGACGGGCTGCTCGACGACACGCTGGTGGTGGTGTGGACCGATCACGGCGAGCAGTTCTTCGAGCACGGCTACCAGACCCACGCATGGACCCTGCACGACGAAGAGACCGAGGCCTTGCTGTTCTTCTGGAGCGACCAGCTGAGCGGGGTCCAGCACAGCGGGCCCACCTCGGGAATCGACATGGCCCCCACCGTGCTCGCCAGCCTCGGCGTCCCCGTGCCTTCCAGCATCGAGGGCCTCACCGTCGACCAGATCCCCGCCGACCGACCCCGGTTCACCGCGGTCTCGGGCAAGGGGGGCGTGTTCCAGGCGGTGGTCACCCCCACCCACAAGCTGCACTACGGCTGGACCGACCCCGCCGATCCGCCCGAGTTCGCGCCCTACTCCCAGGGAATCTACGTCTACGATCGCGTGGCCGACCCCGACGAGGCCACCAACCTGTTCGACGCGGGCGACCCCACCACCCAAGACCTCTGGAACCTCCTGCTGCCGCAGGTCGAGGCCGCCCTGCCGCTCACCACCGAGACGCCCACCTGGCCGGCAGGCCTCCCGCAGCCATGACGCTGGCCACGGCCACGGTCCGCGGACGATCCGCCGCCCCCGAGGGCTCCTCCCCCTTCGACCCTCGAGCGCTCGCCCCGCTGGTGGGCAAGGCGTTCCTGCTCACCCCCGACGACGACTGGGTGGAGCGACGCGACGAGGCGGGTCACGCCTACCTCCACGGTGCCGACCTCGGCTGGCGCGAGCACCCCGAGTACATGGACTTCGTCGACCCCGACTCCCCCATCCGTGGCCTCAAGGAAGCCGAGCGCGACCTGGTGTGGCACCACTGGGAGCGCTGGGTGCAGGGCGGCCGTGTGCTCGACGTGGGCTGCGGCATCGGTCGGTTCACCCTGCCTCTGCTCGACCGCGGCTACGAGGTGGTGGGGGTCGACGCCGATCTGGCCAGCCTGCAGCGCCTGGTGTGGCATGCCGCGGGGCGGAACGGGGCGCTCGACGTGCACTGGTCGAGCGTGCACACCCTGCCCGAGGGCCCGTTCGACCTCGCCATCGCCTCCGAGGTGCTCTGCTACGTGCCCGACACGGTCGGCGCCTTAGCCACCATCCGCGAGCGCCTGGCTCCCGGCGGCCGGCTGCTGCTGTCGATGGAGGCCCGCTGGGGCTGGGCCCTGTCGGAAGACGCCCCCGAAGACGCGCTGGCCATGGCGCTGAGCGGTGATGGCGTCATCGACCTGCCCGGCGAGCGCTGGGTGCGCACCGTCGACGAACCCACCCTGAGAGCCCTGCTCGCCGAGGCAGGTTTCCAGGTAGACGACATGATACCAAGCCACTGGGTGCCCGACGGCCCTCTGGAGGCGCTGGCCCCGCCCGAGCTCTCCCTCGAGGAGCTGCTGGCCTTCGAGGCTCGCTGCCGCGCCCACCCCGTCTTCGGCCCGCTGCATCGCCTGTGGCTCGTGTCGGCCCGTCCCCAGGAGAGCGAATGAGCACTCCCATCGCCGTCGTCGACGCTCACGACCGCTTCGTGCGCTGGTCCACCCGCGCCGAGGTGCACGGCCAGCGGCTCCACCACCGGTCGGCCGCCGTCCTCGTGTTCCACCCCGAGCCCACCGAGGCAGGCGAAGAGCGCATGCTGCTGCAGCAGCGACGCCACGACAAGCAGACGTGGCCCGGGTACTGGGACGTCGCGGTGGCGGGGCACGTCGAGAAGGAGAGCTACCCCGCAGGCTGGGACGAGCGCCTCGACGAAGTGTACCGAGACACTGCGCGGCGCGAGCTCGAGGAAGAGCTCGGCGTCTCGGTGCCGGCCGAGGCCCTCGAGCAGCTCGTGCACCTCCCCCCCGACGCCCGTCACTACGACCAGTGCCGCCTGTTCGCGGTCACCCATGCCGGTCCCTTCACGCTGCAGGAAGACGAGGTGGAGGACGCCCGCTGGGTCACCCCCACCGCCTACGACGCGATGGTGGCCAGCGGCGCGAAGATCACCGAGATCCTGGTGGACGAGATCGCCTGGCTGCGGGCCCGCGGGCGATTCGTTCGGTAACCAACGGAAGCCTGGCGACATACGCTGGTCGTGGAGGTCCCCATGCGTCGCGCTCCCCTTGCCACGGCTCTGCTCTCCCTGCTCGTCGCGTGCAGCGGCGGCGACGACGAAGCGGGCACCCTCGAAGGCACCACCCCACCCGCCGAGCCCGTCGACATCCAGATCGTGCTCACCAACCTGTCGTCGCCGGGCGATCTGGTGTCCAGCACCGGCATCCCCGACGACCACGTCTTCGCTCCCGGCATTGCGGTGGTCCACGACGACCACTGGGCCTTGTTCTCCGAGGGCGTCGCCGCCGACGCCGGGGTCGAGGCCCTGGCCGAAGACGGGAACAACGCCCCCCTCCTCGACACCCTCGAGGCTGCCGGCGCCGTGGATGCCGCCGCCTTTGCCGCCAAGGACGACACCTACGCCGATGCGCCCATGCTCCCCGGCGACGAGGCCGTGCTGTGGGTCGAGGCCGTGCCCGGCGACCACCTCACGGTCGCCACCATGGTGGGCCAGTCCAACGACTGGTTCGCCTCGGTGGTGCCCGGCGGGTTCCGCCTGTTCGACGCCGACGGCGCCGTGCGCGAGGGCGACCACACCGCCGAGCTGCGGTTCTACGACGCCGGCACCGAGGCCGACGAGGAGTACGGGGCGGGGGCGAGCCAGGCGCCGCGACAGGCCGCGCCCGGCGAAGGCGACGCGGGCGAGGGCTACCTCGAGGAAGTCACCGAGCTGCCGCCGGTCGAGCTGCTGCTGCGGCTCGAGATCCGCCTCGAGAATGGATGAGGCTGGCTCTCGCTGACTGGAGGGACGGGGACCGAGGGTACGCGCTGGATGCAACCTCTCAGCGCGGCCTCGGCCTGCGCCTGTCCCTGACTGGCGCTCCGCGCTCCCTCGACGCCTTACGCCAGCACACCCGGCCGTGCGTCCCGGCACGCGACGTGGGCTCCCCTCGCCGCCAACCCACGCAGTCTGGTATTCCCTTCGGATGAGCGGCTACGTGGACCGTGAGAGGGGGCAAGGGGTACTCGGTACCCCAGCCAGGGGGGTTGAAGGGGGGAGCGGAGCGCCCACCTGGTAATGGTAGCCGGATAGACCGACCTGGCGAGGGGACCTCCCGAGGAGGCAGCCCTGCGGGCCAGCGCTCCCGTCGCCAGCACGACCCAGGCGAGGTCATGGTGACCGCTCCCACTTGATGAATGGGCTGCCGCGCGCTGCCTGTGGGGACGGGGACTTCGCCCCAGGGATGCGCTGGACGGGGGCGTGCTTGGCCGAGGGTCCAGCCGGCTCGAAGGGAGGTGATGGGCGGGGGACCGTGCTGGCGGGGGATGCTGATGCGGCAGCGGCGGGCGTGCTCGTGGAGGGGGTCGATGGATGAATGGGCTGCCGCGCGCTGACTGGAGGGACGGGGACTTCGCCCGAGGGATGCGCTGGATGGGGGCGTACTTGGCGCTCGGGCAGAGGGGAAAGGCCAGGAATCGTGGGGCGTCGGCTGGGTCGTGCTGGCGCCCGGATCGCTGGTTCCCAGGGGTGCCTCCGCGGAGGGTCCCCTCGCAAGGACGATCTATCCGGCTACTTGTAACAGGGGGCGCTCCGCTCCCCCCTCGCCCCCCTGGCTGGGGTACCGAGTACCCCTTGCCCCCTCTTTCAGCGTCGGTAATGCAACATTGACGTCATATCGTTGTTCGTTGGTTCGGGCGGATCACACCCGCGGACCGTGGCGGGGCGCTCGGCCCGGTGCTGGCGGAGCGCGTCGAGGGAGCGCGGAGCGGAGGTCAGGGACAGGCGGAGGCCGAGGCCGCGCTGATCGGTTGGCGCCGTGGGTGGCGCGTGGACTCGCGAGCGTGGAATCACGACCGCCCGACCGGTACCACCCCGTCCCTGCAGCGACGGCCGACCGAACCAGATCACCGGCTCCCAGACGGCGGCCCGCCGCCGAGCGTCGAGCGGCCGCGCCGAGAGTGCCCGCAGAGCGTGCGAGGCCGGGCCGCCGTCAGCTGGTGCTCATCTGCCCCGGCCAAGCACCGCCCTGCCCCTTCCCCCGAAGCCGCCGCCCCAGCACCCGAAAGCGCAGCGCCTGACTTGCCCACGAACACCAACACCAACACCAACACCAACACGAAGCCGTGGCACCGACCGACGCCTCCGAGTCCGC
>Ga0213839_1001835_pt1 | contig 12850 bp, 9 predicted proteins | sample SWPATP21_FD_160075 | JGI IMG/M metagenome (GOLD analysis project Ga0213839, IMG submission 160075) | Coastal seawater microbial communities from Marineland, Florida, United States - SWPA TP2 #1 | ecosystem: Environmental > Aquatic > Marine > Coastal | place: USA: Florida | collected 2016-08-14 | reverse complement strand
CACGCGGCTCGGTCGCGTCGGCTGAGCGGCCGACGCCCTCGCTCGGCGGCGGCCCACCGTGCGGGAGCCGGTGAGCTGGTTCTGCAGGCCGTCGCCGGTTGGAAGCGTGCGGCACGGCCTGGCCTGCGACCGACTCGGCCGGCGGCGTGCACGGCATCGACGCGCGCGTGGGGGAAGCGGTCGGCCACGGTCTCGTCCGCCAGGGAGGAGACCCTTCGCTCCCCATCCCCTACCGCAGGGTGGCGATGGCCCCCGGCCAGCGTCAACCGCCCTCGTCCACCTTCGCCCGCCCGGGCCCCACCCGACCGCTCCGCGCTCGGGCAGGTCCCGCGCGGCCATGCAGGAGGCCCCGCTGCGCCGAGCGCGGGCAAGCCGCGCTCGCCTTGCTCGAGGGCGGTGGACGCCGTCCAGAGGCCACGCCCGGGGGCGGCATGGATGGGGACCGAAGGGCGGTCTCCTCCATGGAGGACGAGACCATGACCGACCAGACCTTCCCCCACGAGCGCCTCGAAGCCTGGCACACCGCCTCCCGAGCGCTGGTCGCCGTCCAGGCCTACCTGGACACGCTCCCGCCCGGCTACGGCGACGAGCGGAACCAGATCTCCAGGGCAACCCGCTCGGTGGTCCGCAACCTCTGCGAGGGCGCCGGTCGCTGGCAGCCGGGCGACAAGATCCGGTGCTTCGAGATCGCGAGCGAGGCGGCGGGCGCCGTGCAGGTGCTGCTCGCCCTGGGGGTCGGCGACGAGAAGCTGGGCCGCGACTTCCTCGCGGCGATGCGCCGCACGGCGGCGATGCTGACGGGGCTCATCCAAGCGCAGCATCGGCGGAGGGGGTGAGCCCCCACGGGCCGGCGCCGGCTCGGCGAGGGGGAGGTGCTCCATGAACACCACCCACCACCACGACGAGCGGCGATGGCTGAGCGGGGAGGAGGCTGTCGTCGGAGGAGGTCGGGGACTCGGAGGCGCCGATCGTCGCCCCTGCGTGGGGACCTTCCGCGGAGGCACCCCTTGGAACCAGCGCTTCCTCGGCCAGCACGACCCAGCCGACGCCGAGCACGGCGGTCCAAGTTCCGCGCCCACCCCGCGCCAGGCACGCCTCCGTCCAGCGCATTCTGACGGAGGCCACCCCCGTCCCGACGGCTACGCGGGCGGCAGCCCCAGAGACCCATCGACCACCTGCACGAGCACGCTCGCAGCTGCGTCAGCGCCATCCTACGACGGCACGTGCCTCTGTCCGTCGACGTCTCAGGCGGATCGCGCCCCTGCGGCGGCCAAGCACGCCTCCGCTCAGCACCGTCCGCTCGGCACCATCCCGGTCCCTCCGCCCCGCCCTGCGGCAGCCCAGAGACCCACCGATCACCCCCACGAGCACGCTCGCAGCTCCCAGCAGCACGAGCCTGCGCCCATCTCCTCCTTACGAGTCAGCGAACCGGTCTGTCGGAGCGATGGTTTGCGCCGGCCGCAAGCCGGGCCGCGCTTGGCTACCGGCTCTGCTCGCAGTTCACCGTGAGGTGGGCCGGCCCGCCCTGCACTGTGCACGCCGAGAACGTGCTGTCGGTGGGGCACAGCGCCGCCAGCTCGTCGCGACAGTCGTCGAACGAGCTGCAGAAGTCCGACCCGAAGCGCTCGTCGCGGGGCGGCACGCAGCTGGGCGCCGGCTCGCACACCTGGCTGTAGATGTTGACGCCCGACGCCACCTCGACGCAGAGCTCGTCGTCGCCGCAGTTCTGGTCCCCGCAGGCCAGGAAGCCCGAGTCGGTGCTCCCGACGCCGTCGTCGTCGTCGTCGTCGCCCCCGTCGTCGCCGCCGCCACAGCCGAGGGTCAGCAGGAGGAGGTAGGGAGTGGCTCGTCGCATGGGGACTCTCTGTTCGTGGACGGGACGCTCCCATCGATCCGCTGGTCCGTCAAGACCGCAGCTTCGCCAGCAGCGAAGGCTGCTTCGCCAGCCCCACTACGGCCGCCACCCGGATGGTGTGATCGAAGACGAAGGGCGCCGAGCGCACCCCGCCGTGCACCGCTCGCTCGGCCACCCGCCGGGCCCGCTCGCGGTCGTCGAGGTCGGTGGCGGCGGCAGGGGCTTGCTCGTGGAACAGGTCGTGGAGCATCAGCAGCGTGGAGAGCACCCGTGTCTGGTCGGGGCGGAAGATCTGCACGCCGAAGGTAGGTGCCCCGCGGAAGCCTGCGAGGAACAGCGGGTGCTCGAGGCTGGCGGTGTGGGTGATCCCGGCCACGTTGGCGCTCACCCGCATCGGGGCTCGGTCGACCGCCCACGCCTCGGCCGCCATCATCTTCGTCAGGTACTGCGCGGCCAGGTAGGTGGGCCCCTGCAGCGGCACGATGGAGCGTGCGATCTGCACGTCGCCGTGGCTGTGGTACGCGGGCTCGGGGAGCAGCCGCGCGCGGCTCAAGGCCCGCTGCCAGCGGGGAGCGGTCTGCCGGCGGGTGAAGCGGTCGGCCCGGTCTTCGGGCTGCACCTCGCCCGGGGTGGTGGGGGAGACCCACATGGTCACCGAGGCGAGGTCGTCGACGCCGTCGGCCAGGGCGTTCATCGCCGTGGTGAGCTTCAGCTCGCGTCCCTTCCCCGGGGCGTAGGCGAACAGGCCCACGTGGAGCGGGCCGTCGCTGGCGGCGCGGGCGAGCTGGGCGGCGATGGCCGGGGTGTGCTCGAGCAGGTCGGAGGCGTCGGCGGCATGGGCCAGCGTGCCGGCGTAGTCGGCCGGCGCGAGCGTGGGCAGCTTCTTGTCGACCCACAGCACCCTGGCGCCTGCGGCGAGCAGGTAGGGGGTGGGGGCGAGCTCGGCGGCGGCCCCGAGCACCGCGAACCGGTGGCCGGTGAGCACCACGGGCTCGTGCAGCATCTCGCGGGCCACCCACCGCAGAGCGTCGGCGGCGGCCTGGGTGAGCTGGTGGTCGTCGCGCAGCCGCTGGGCCAGGGCCCCGATGGCCGCGCCCCGGTAGGTCTCGCCGCGGTACGACAGCTCGGGCACCCAGCCGGGCTTCGCGGTGCCGTCGACCAGGGTGAGCGGCGAGGCGGTGCCGCCGGCCAGCGCCTCCTCCAGCGACGCGTCGCCGAAGCGCGTGTGCTCCCGCACGTGCGCCGAGAGCTGCCGGGCCACGGCCACCCGCTGGCCGCTGGCCGCGCGGCGGGCCTCGAAACGGCAGATCAGATCGGGCAGGGCCTGGCGGAACCGCTTGGGGTCGTCGGGGAGCTCGGGCAGTCCCACGTCGATGCGGCGGGACGCGCCGAGGGCCTCGTGCAGCAGCGACGTACCGGTCTGGCCGTCGGGGAAGGAGATGCTCATGGGGGGCGGATTACGCCGATGGCGAACGAACGTCCAGGGACGGTGACGCCGGACGCGGCGAACCTGGTCGTGGCAGATGTGGTCAGCTGTGTCCATGCGGGCACCCCCTTGGACTAGCGCGACGGGTGGCGCCTCCGGGTGCGGGTGGATCAGGGCCACGCCATGAAGTTTGGGGTGACCGACAACGACGGCCAGCCGCTCGTGCACTCGACGGGCGGACCCGAATTCGTGCGCGGCGGATGCGCGCGTAGCGAAGATCGAGACCGATGAACGACGGACAGGACTTGTCCGCCGGAGTCGGCGGTCTGCTGATACGATGACTGTACCGCTCGACTTGGGCGGCATCTCGGAGGTTGTCGATGCGTACCTACGCTTGCTTGCTCTGGCTCCTGCCCGCCTGTGGCGCGATAGTGGAGCCCCCCCCCCAATCAATCAGCGAATGAGCCTAGCGGGGATCCGCCGAGCGAGCGCCGAGGCGACCCCCGGGCCGATGCGGCCTTCGCGGCCAGGGTCGCGGCCGCCCAGTGGGCCACCTGCGAGCCGCTCCCCAGCCACTGCGAGCCGCTGCACGTCGACCCCGCCCGCTGCGTCGACGCCGAAGGGCTCGTGGTCGCCGAGCTCGCCGCCGATGGCCAGGTGGTCGGCGCCACGGTCGACGCCAGCGTGGTGGCCGAGCTCGAGCTGGCAGATGGAACCTGGCACGCCCGCTACCCCGACCCCTCGGGCGGCTGCGACGTGCTCGTCGTGTCGTTCGATGCCCACGAGCCCGCCGCCGGTGTGCCACGGCGGGGCGACGCCATCGAAGGAGGCGGCGAGCTGGTCGACGGTCTGCCCAGCTGGGCGGTGGTCTCGGGAGGTGCGCCATGATCGCGCTCCTCGCTCTGCACTTCACGGCGTCTGCGGCCCCCATCACGGTCAACAACGAGGCTCAGCTGCGCAACGCCATGTCGAGCGTGTACTCAGGAGACACCATCGTGTTCGGGCCGGCCGTCACGACGATCACCCTGACAGCCGCCCAGGGGCCACTCCCCGTGATCGATGACGACGATGTGACCATCGACGGCGGTGGCGACGTGGTCATCGACGGCAGCGCCATCACCGGCGACGGCTTCGTGGTCGACGGCGCGACGGGCGTCACCATCCAGGCGCTCGAGATCGTCGGGTTCAGCGGCGTGGGGGTGCTCCTCGACGGGGCCGACGACGCGGTGGTCGGCGGCGACGGCGTGGGCAACGTGATCCGCGGCAACGGCGAAGCCGGGGTGCGCATCACCAGCTCCGACGACGTGGTGGTCGAACAGAACCGGGTGGGCATTACCGCGGGTGACGTGGCCGACGGCAACTGCGGCTCGTCGAGCGCCTGCGGAGGTATCGAGGTCGATCGAACGAGCGATCGTGCGACCCTGGAGGCCAACCTCGTCGCGGGGAACGAGGTCGACGGAGTTCGTGTGAGCGGAGACGACGCCGTCTTGCGGAGCAACCTGATCGGAACCACCTCGGGGCTCAGCGTCGCTCGCCCGAACGGCGGGCATGGGGTCATGGTGTTCGGCGGCATGGTGGGCATCGGTCAGATCGACCCCTGTGAGCGCCTCGACATGGAGCTCAACGTCATCGTCGCCAACGACGGCGACGGTGTTCGGCTGGGCCAGCACACCAGCGATGCCTCGCTCAGCGGCAACTTCGTGGGTGTCGGCGCAGTCGCCCTCGGCAACGGCGGCGACGGGATCCATCTGTCGTCGACCAGCTATGGGCACACGATCGACGGGCTCGCCTCCCCCTTCGTGCCCACGCACATCGGCAGCAATGGTGGCAGCGGCGTGGTGATCGACGGTGAGGGGCACACGGTCGACAACACCTTCGTGGGGCTCACTACCACCGACGCCGATCTCGGCAACGCGCTCTATGGCATCCGAGTCGTCGGGCACACAGCCCCCGACGACGTGGCGGTTCCCCACCGCATCGGCACTGTCGAGGGCAACCGGGTGAGCAGCAACGGCCTCGGAGGCATCTGGGTCGACGCGCCGAACACCTTCGTGCACGACAACGTGATCGGCCTCGACTACGCGACGACCACGGCGGCAGGCAACGGGCAGAACCCACAGTCGCTCCCAGGGAGCTTCGGTGGCGTGCTCGTCACCGCGCCGGTCGAGGCCGACGCCGTGCCGCCCGAGGTGACCGGCAACGTCGTCGCGGGCAACGCCGGCCACGGCATCTGGGTGCTGGGCGGGCAACACGCCGACGGCACCGACAACGTCTACCTCGACGACAACACCGTGGGCGTAGGGGTGGGCGGCACTCCCGTGGCCGATGGTGGCGACGGCATCCGCATCGAGGGCGCGACGGGCGCGACGGTCTCGGACAGCACCATCGCCTCGGCCGCGGGCGCGGGTGTCCATGTCGTGTCGACGCTGACCCGCCCCGCCGACGACGTGCTCATCGCCGACAACGACATCGGCGACGTGGCGGGCGGCGCCTTCGGCCCCGGAGGTCACGGTGTCTGGCTGCAGCGGGCCAGCGGCGGCCTCCAGGTTCACTACGGTGAGGTTCGCGACAACGTGATCCGCGGCAGCGGCGATCAGGGAATCGCGCTCACCGGCGGGGCAAACTACACGCTGGTGACGCACAACCTCATCAGCGACAGTGGCACGTGCGCCTACCGGAACGACGCCCCGTCCAACGATGGCAACAACGTGTGGTTCGCGCCCCACATCACCGCCTTCGACAGCACCTCCGTGGAAGGAACGGTCGACATGCCGGGCAGCTCCGTCGCCCGCATCGAGGTCTACGAGGGCAGCGACCTCGAGGCAGGCACGCACATCGGCGATGTGACCGTGATCGACCCCGACGGGTCGTGGGAGCTGACGGGGGTGACCGTGGCCGCCACCAGCATCGACGAGATCCGGGCGCTAGCGGTCAAGGCCGATGGCGCCGGCCAGACCGGGCTCACCACCTCCGACCTCACCCGAGTGCCGCTCGATGGCTGTGAGCCCCTCGACTGCCTCGCCAACAACACCGATGCCGACTGGTGCACGTTCGAGGCGAACTACGACGACGAGACCTGCCAGACGGTCATCCGTGACGATGGCTACACCTGCAGCAACAAGGAGCCACGCGACGACCAGGTGACCCTGGGCGATCTGAGCGGCCGCGACACCTGCCAGTCAGGGGTGTGCACGGGGCCGCTGACCACCGACCTCGACCGCAGCGAGTGCACCTACGCCACCAACTGCAACATCGCCTACTTCGACGACGCGGCAGGCTGGGCCGAGGCGGGCCTCACGCCGGCCCCTGGCCAGGAGTACGAGAGGATCTGCCGCTACCGTGCCAAGTGCGGCGACACCGTCTGTGGCGTCGACGACCTGAGCACGGGTACTGGCGATCCGTGCACGCAGACGTGCGCCGAGGCGGCCTGCACGAGCCTGCAAGACGGGGATGGTGACGGCTACCCGAACACGTGGGAAGAAGGCTACGACCTTGGCCTCAACCAGGGCTTCGACTGGGACTGCGATGGGGTCGCCGATGACGTCTTTGGCGACGCGGACGATAGTGAGAAGCAGACGTTCCTGGTGCTCGCTTACATGTCCACCGACTGCTCCGACACCAGCGAGACCTACCAGCTCACCGAGCCCCAGGTGCACAGCCATCGTCCCACCGACGCCGATCTGGACGTCATGGTGCAGGCATTCGCTGGTGGCGGAACGAGCACGCTCGTGATCGATCTGGAGTGTGTGCCCCACTACACCCAGGTGTCGATGGCCCACCACCGCCCCAACCTCGACCCCGACTGCGACGGCCTGTTCGACTTCATCTACTTCCGGCAGCTGAAGGCCTACGCCTTCGAGCCGTGGCAGCGAGGGATCTACCGCTTCGGGCTGGTCGCCCACGGCCTGCTCGACCCCGACCTGTCCACGAGCCAGCACTACGACGGCAAGTGCACCAGCGTCTACGAGAAGTCGGGCGATGCAGAGTTCAACGGCGACGACTTTCGGGTGTTCCGGCAGAAGGGCGTCGACTTCGACACGGGCAATGTCGCCGACCTCGACAACGAGCCCAACCACAGCAAGGAGTTCGAGACCATCTTTCACGAGTATGGCCACACGCTGAACCTCGGCCACGGCGGCGCCGGCAGCGTGAACAAGAAGCCGCACTACCAGAGCCGAATGAACTACCGCTACCAGGGCAACCTCGAGGAGGAGGTGGGCGCCTGGACCGACCCTGGCGGCAAAGGCGGCGTCATCCTCTTCGACTACTCGCGCGAAGACGAGGGCGACTTCAACGAGAACCAGCTGTCGGAGGGGGCGGGCTTCGTCTCGGGCATGCCCAACGGCGAGCGCCGCTGGATGCGCTGGACGTGCCCATCACCGGGAATGCCCCACGAGTATCCCTACCTGCCTGATGGCCACCTCGACACCGGCCTCGCGACGCCGCAGTCGTGGGTCGACTGGGACTGTGACGGGCAGCTCGACCCCACCAACGTAGCCGTCGACCTCAACGGCGACGGGCAGCTCGACGCCCAACTCAAGGGCTCCAACGACTGGGCGCGCTACGAGAACGCGGCTTTCTGCTCTCTCGGCAACTACATCGACGACTCCCGCGAGCCCGAGGAGCGACGCACCGACACGCTGTCGCGGGCCTGGCTGGAGGTGGCGCCGCAGTGCGCCGCCAACGCCGTGAGCCTCGACGACCACATCCCCCTACGGGCGGTGCTCCACGGCAGCGCCGACCACGACGTGTCGACCGTGGAGCGCTCCACGTTGTTCCTCGCTGGCGGCCAGCCGCGGCGGATGGAGGTGGGGGATGTCGACGCCGACGGCTACGACGACCTCAACCTGTGGTTCCGGCCCTCCGACCTTCACCTGATGCACTCCGGCTCGGCTCGTGCCTTGTTCAACGCGCGCACCTCCGACCACGAGCTGTGGTGGGATCTGGCGCCCATCGACCCCGACACGTGGCCCGACAGCGACAACGACCGCGTCGTCGACGCCTGCGATCAGTGCCCAGGCTCCAACCCTGGCACGGCGGTGAACGCGGTGGGTTGCCCATGACCTGGCTGCTCCTGCTCCTCGCCTGTCGCGACCCGGCTCCAGCCGACGAGCCCGTCGTGTCGACCTCCGACGACGACGATGACGACGACGCCACCGCCAGCGGCGACACCAGCGCCACGGGCAGCAGGCTCGACAGCTGCCCCACGGGCAGCACCGGGCCCACCGGTGGGGGCGGGCTCACCGGGCCCACGGCCTCTGGCAGCGGCAGCACCGGGCCGACGGGCACGAGCTCAGGGCGCACGGGGCTCACAGGCCTCACCATTACCGGCGACACGAGCGCCACTGCTCGAACGGGCATTACGGGCGCTAGCAGCGAGACGGGAGCGACCGGGCCGACCGGGCTCACGACACCGACAGCCGCCACCGGCGCCACTGGCGACACTGCGAGCACGGCACAGAGCCCGACCGGCGACACCGCGCTGCCGTGCGGGCACTACCCCCTGGGGCTCCCGCTCTATCCGCCGGAGTCCTACGCCTACGTCGATCCGGGCCTCAGCTGCACCTCCGACACGGCGAACACCGGCGCGACCGGCGACACGGGCTCTACCTCCCTCGCCTGCCCGCAGATCGACTGGATCGTCTACGGCATCGGCGACGAGACCCAGAGCGTCACCGAGGTGCTCACGCTGTCCGATGGCGACATCCTCGTGGTTGGCAACGACCAGTACACGTTTACTTTGTCGGAGGGGCAGCCCGATGAGGCGACCGTCGCGCAGAACTGCGCCGCCTACCACACCTCGTGGTTCGCCCGACTCGATCCTGACGGCACCGTCGAGTGGGCACAGCGGCTGACCGACAGCTGCCAGGCCGCGGATGTCGACGGAATCGTCAACACGCCCGATGGGAGGCTCCTGATCTGGGGCAAGTACTTCGAGCAGTTGACCATCGGATCGGAGTCGAGCAACCCCATCGTCCTTGGGCCGGCGGTCGATTGGCGTCGAGCGTTCTGGGCCATCCTCGAGGAGGACGGCACCCCCGTCGTGGCGCGGGCGCTCGAAGACGACTCGGTCAACGACCTCAGGCCCCTGTTGGGAGCTGTCGCGCCGGACGGGACGATCTACCTTGCGGGTGAGCTGATCAACCCCACCACGTTCAACGTCGACGAGCCCGACGCGCAGGTGCTCGCGCTTCCCGAAGAGAGCGTCAACGAGTCGGGCAAGGCGAGTTGGATCGCTGCCTGGGAGCCGAGCGGCGCCCTGCGGTGGGCTCGCCTCGATGGCGTGGTGCTTGGGGGAGAGGACGGTGACAACCCTGAAGGGGTGGGCAGCCCGCTCGGCTACGGCCCCGACAGCTTCATCCGCGCTGCCGACGCGGGTGTGACCATCGTGTCCGACCCCACGGGCGAGACCATCGTCGACGCCTGCGGCCCGCATGAGACTCGGCTGCCACAGGGTCCATGGATCTCCGCGACCTACACCAGCAGCGATGGCACGCTGGCGGGCGCCCCCGAGCTGTTTCGGGGGGTCACCGTGCAGGAGCATCAGCAGACGGAGCATGGCCTGCTGGTGTACGGAAAGGTGAGCGCCTACCCCGAAGACGTCCCGGCAGGCGTCGGGGGCATCGGATTCTACGACGACACCCAGGGCATCTACTGGGCCGATGACTTCGGCCGACCGCTCACCACGAACCTGGCGCGGATCGACATCGATCGCAAGGTGCCGACCGTGCGCGCGCTCGCGGCCACCGACGAGCACGTGATCGCCTTGAGCGATGGCAGCGACGACGAAGGGGTGCAGCATGGGTGGCTGTGCGGGCCCGACCAGGGCGCCCTGCCACGTGACGTGCCGAGCGTGCCATCGAGCGGGCTGCACGCTGCCTGGTGGAGCACCTTCGACCACGGGATGGAGCCCGAGTGTGGCGGCCTGCTGGGCGTGAACTATTCCACCAGCTACGGCGGCCAGGGCATGACCATCGACGGGGAGGGGGGCATCGTCATCGGCCTGTCGTTCTCGGGCCGATGGACCTTCGACGAGGGCGGCCCGAACGAGGTGTCGCTCGAGTCATGGGACAGCTCGGACGTGGTCATCGTGCGCCTCTCGCCGCCCTGAGGCCGCGCCGTGCCGTGGGAGCAAGGGGACCTCGATCTGTCGTGCGACGGATGGCCCCTGGATGTGTGGCAGTCGGTCGACCTCCGGTACAACGGGCAGCTCTACGGGGAGGTGCAGCCATGACCAAGAGCCTACGCGCGTGGCTCGTTGCAGGATGCGCCGTCGCTGTCCTCGGCGCGGTGCTCGCACGGCCGAGCCTGCTGGAGCGCATCGGACCCCAGGCGGAAGCCTCGGGCGCACCCGAGCTCGACGAGATGTGGCACGCGCTGTCGACCTACCGGACCTTCTACGGCAGCGCGGGCGTTGGGATGCTCAGGGTGGACGCGTCGATCCCTGCGTTCACGCTCGACGTGCATGGGCATCGCAGGGCGGTGGTACTGGGGGCGTCGAGAGAGGAACGCTCGCGGCGCGGGGCCACAGGCCGCCTGTCGTGGAACGGGCAAGAGCTGTTCTGGGCCCCCACCGGCGAGGAGCCGATCCTCCTCCCGGCCGTCTACGAAGACCGCGTGGCCGAGGTGTGGGCTCATCTGCGAGCGGGCACCGGCGAGGGGTTCACGCTCACGCCGGCCACCGAGCAGCAGCGGCCCGTCGGCCTCCTGCCTCCTCGCGCCGCCCTCGTGCCCTACGTCGTCGACACCCCCTTCGACTGGCATGACGGCTGGCGCCTCCTGGTGTGGGTCGAGAATGGCCGCGCCATGTTCTTTGGGGTGACCGACCTCGACGGGCAGCCCCTGGAGCTGGGCGGGAACATCCTCGGCCAGGTCGGCTTCAACCCAGCGAGCAGTGGCATCATCCGCGACGTGCCCCTCGACCCCGACCTGCTCGACCCCTGGGCCCCCGAGCACCCCGACCAGCACGCATTCCAGAACCCCCTGTCCCAGGTGCGGGCCCCCCATGGGGAGGTCCGCCTCCGCCACTGGACCGACGCGATGTACCACCACAACCTGCGTCGCGTGTGGTTCGAGGCCGAGCATGTGCAGGGCGACCTCGGCAACCAGGTGTACGTCGCTACCTGCGACGACGGGCCCGCGCTGCACAAGGAGTCGATCCACACCCAGTGGACCGTGCCCGACGATGCCGAGACGGTCACCCGCCTGGCGTCCGCCCAGGCGGCCTGCGACAGCGTGCACTTCCACATGGGCATTCGCCCCTGGGTCGAGTCGTTCGGGCCGCACGTGCGCTCGTGCGTGGAGGGGGAGTGGCGGATGGAGAACACCGCCACCGATCCGCCGACCCTGCTGTGGACGAAGGACGTCGACCTGTGCGAGCGCGACGACAGCCAGGGGGTGCCGCTGTTCCGCGACGCCGACATGCCGATGAGCGCCGACCTGTCGCAGCTGCGCATCGTGTTCGAGGGGGCGGCCAGCGTGGAGTGCCTCGCCGAAGGAGAGCGCGGCGGGCGGGCCACGCTGCGGCAGACCACCTTCCGCACCCGCACTGACCATCGGGTGCATGCGCCCCTGCTGTCGTGGGACTGCTACCCGGGCTGGAACCCGGTGGACCCTGACTGACCTTGCGTACGCGACGAATCGTCTGGCTCGCACTCGCGCACGGGTGCACGCAGGAGTCCCTGGACGAGCGGGAGGCTCCCCCCGAGCCGTGGGTCGATGCGGCGGGCTTCTACGGCTACTTCGAGGCGCGCCTGGAGTGCTTCCCGCTGCGCCACGTGCTCACGCTGTACCGAGAGCGGATGGAGGCGGAGATCGTGTACGACCTGGACGAGGTGGTCTCCGTGCGGGTGTTCCACGAGCGTGACGGCGACGAGGGGCGAGGCCACATTCGTCGGGTTGGGGGCGGAGGCTTCCGGATCGGGAGCTGGGCGGGCGAGCGCTCGAGCCTCTTCTTCACCCTCGAGTGTGGCGCTCCCCCGCTGGCCTTCGAGCCCGAGTTCCCGTCAGAAGAACTCTGAGAGCCCCGGCGTCGGCCCGGCGAACAACGCCCCGAGCCGCTCGAGCTCCTCGGCCGGCCCGCTTGCCTGCCCGAGCGATGCCAGCTCGTGGGCGGTGGCGTGGCCGGTGTACAGGCTGGCCAGTCCGCCGATGGTGAGGGTGACCTCGGCCCGGGCGCAGGGCAGCACCTCGGCGCGCCCGGCGTCGACCGTGAGCGTCCATGGACCCTGGTTCGCCGTGAGCAGCGGGTCGTCGACGGCGAACGACACCTCGCCCCGGAGCACGGGCGACCAGCCGCGCCCCCACAGGGCGGCCCGCACGTCGGCGATGCGCAGCAGGAAGGGCTCGACCAGCTCGACGCGCTCGCGGAACTCGGGCAGCGCCGACAGCAGCGGGGAGGTGTGGCCGAAGCACAGCTCGAGCTCGGTGTTCATCGCCGCGAGCCCGCGCACGAAGCCGCGCAGGTGGCCCCAGCTGACGCCGTCGACCGCGCCCAGGTCGTGGAGCACCAGCCGGAAGAACTCGGTGCCCGGCTGGCTGCGCTGCGACAGCACCACCCACGCAGCCAC
>Ga0213839_1001830_pt1 | contig 12869 bp, 12 predicted proteins | sample SWPATP21_FD_160075 | JGI IMG/M metagenome (GOLD analysis project Ga0213839, IMG submission 160075) | Coastal seawater microbial communities from Marineland, Florida, United States - SWPA TP2 #1 | ecosystem: Environmental > Aquatic > Marine > Coastal | place: USA: Florida | collected 2016-08-14 | reverse complement strand
ACACAATGTTCCGTGTTGAGCTAGAAAACGGTCACGTAGTTACTGCTCACATCTCTGGTAAAATGCGTAAGAACTACATCCGTATTCTTACTGGTGACAAAGTAACTGTAGAGATGACTCCATACGACCTTTCTAAAGGCCGCATCGTCTTCCGTGCTCGTTAATCTCTGATTATCGAATACATCAAAAAACGGAGCCCGATGGCTCCGTTTTTTGATGCTGTTCGACAGGCAGTTATTTATCCAGAGCCGTTTTGTAGTGATAGCGACATACAGATACGTACTTATCATTACCACCAATGGCGACCTGATCACCCTCTTTGATTGGCGTACCATGTTCATCTGTGCGAATCACCATATTGGCTTTGCGACCACAGTGACACACCGTCTTCAGTTCAATCAGCTTATCTGCCCAGGCTAACAGATACTGACTACCTTCAAACAACTCGCCCATAAAATCGGTACGCAGACCGTAACACAGCACCGGGATATCCAGCTTGTCGACCACTTCAGTCAATTGATAAACCTGCTGTTTGGACAAAAACTGGCACTCATCAATCAAAATACAGTCCACTTTCTCTTTGAGGTGCAGCGTGTCGATATCCTGATACAGATTCGTTTCTTCACGGAACAGATAGGCATCGGATTGTAACCCAATGCGTGACGCAACTTTGCCGATGCCATAACGGTCATCGATGGCTGCGGTATAAACCACAGGATTCATACCGCGCTCCTGATAGTTAAACGAAGACTGAAGCAGCGTGGTGGATTTACCCGCATTCATTGCCGAGTAATAGAAATACATCTGAGCCACTAAGGGATTCCCATAATCATGTTAATGACAGAAAAAAGGGCTGAATTCACAGCCCTTTAAATTGAAATTCAATTATTTACGACGCCAGGTCGTGCCATCCGGCCCATCTTCCAGAACGATACCCATTTCGGTCAGCTTATCACGCGCCATATCGGCGTTGGACCAGTCTTTTGCGGCTCGGGAATCATTGCGCAGTTTAATCAGTGCTTCGATTTCAGCCACTTCATCATCATTGCCGGCATCGCCTTTTAGGAATGCATCGGCGTCCTGATACAAAATGCCAATTACATCCGCCAGTTCACGCATACGCGCACCCAACGCGCTGGCCGCATCCAGATTGTCGCCTTTCAGACGGTTGATCTCGCGAGTCATGTCAAACAACACGGAGTATGCTTCCGGCGTGTTGAAATCGTCGTTCATCGCCTCAGTGAATCGCTGCACGTACTCTTCACCCCCGTCAGCCTGAGCCGTCATGTCCAAGCCACGCAGCGATGTGTACAGACGCTCCAGAGAGGCGCGCGCCTGATTAAGATTTTCTTCGCTGTAGTTTAGCTGGCTACGGTAGTGACCCGACATCAGGAAGTAACGCACCGTTTCCGCATCGTAATGCTTCAGTACGTCACGGATGGTGAAGAAGTTGCCCAAAGATTTAGACATTTTTTCTTTGTCGACCATCACCATGCCACTGTGCATCCAGGTATTCACATACTGAGTACCGTGCGCGCAGCACGACTGAGCAATCTCATTCTCATGGTGCGGGAATTGCAAATCCGAACCACCACCGTGAATATCGAAATGGTTGCCAAGAATGGACGAGTTCATTGCGGAACATTCAATATGCCAACCCGGACGACCGGCTCCCCACGGAGACTCCCACGTCGGTTCACCCGGTTTCGACATTTTCCACAGCACGAAATCCAGCGGACTGCGTTTCGCGCTTTCGACGTCAACACGAGCACCGGCCTGCAGCTGATCCAAATCCTGTTTAGACAGTTTGCCGTACTCATCGAATTGGCTGACTTCGAACATAACGTCGCCATTGTCTGCCACATAAGCGAAACCACGTTCGATCAGTTTTTCCACTAATGCGATGATCTCATCGATGTATTGGGTGGCACGAGGCTCAACATCTGGACGCTTCATATTCAATGCATCGAAGTCAGCGTACATTTCAGCGATCAGGCGCTCAGTCAGAGAGTCACACGACTCACCATTTTCCGCCGCACGTTTGATGATCTTATCATCAATGTCAGTGATGTTACGGACAAACGTCAGGTCATAGCCCAGATAGCGCAGGTAACGCGATACCACATCAAACGATACGAACGTACGGCCATGACCGATATGACAGAGATCGTAAATAGTAACCCCACACACATACATGCCGATTTTACCGGCATTAATTGGCTTGAATTCCTCTTTCTGTCTTGTGAGTGTGTTATATATTTTTAACATGAGCTCTGTCTGATATTAAGTTAAACAAAATAGTGGCTCAGTATAACAACTTGGGCTGTGTTACGTAATCCCCGATTCGAGCAAAAAGAAAGCATAAGCTAAACTTCTTAAACGATTTCTCCGGTTTTTCGCGTATTAATGTTCGGGAAGTTGAGATAGAATCTCAGTTTCAAATCAAAAAACATCAGCAAAGGTAATAATCATGATCACCCTTCACACTAATTTTGGTGACATCAAAATTCAGCTCAACGAAGAAAAAGCACCTGAAACAAGTGCAAACTTCCTGCAGTACTGCCGTGATGGTTTCTACGACAACACGCTGTTTCACCGTGTTATCGACGGTTTCATGATTCAGGGTGGCGGTATGGAGTCTGGCCTGCGTGAAAAGGCAACCCGTGCATCGATCAAAAACGAAGCGAACAACGGTCTGAGCAACAAGACTGGTACCATCGCTATGGCACGTACGATGGAACCACACTCAGCCAGCTCGCAGTTTTTCATTAACGTCAATGATAACACCTTCCTGGATTTCCGCTCTGAAAGCATGGATGGCTGGGGTTACTGTGTATTCGGCGAAGTCGTTGAAGGTATGGATATCGTGAACAAGATCAAAGGTGTGAGCACCGGTTCATACGGTATGCATCAGGATGTCCCTCTGGATGAAGTGATCATCACTGGCACAACCATCGAAGCATAATCAATGACAGAGAGCGCTGACGGCGCTCTCTTAAATGACCGACTATGACCACACTGTTTATTTCCGATCTCCACCTGACTCCTTCCGTTTCCGACATCACGACCTGTTTTATTCGCTTCATGCGCGAGGAAGCTGTCCATGCAGATGCTCTGTATGTGCTCGGCGACCTGTTTGAATTCTGGATAGGTGACGATGACAAAAGCGATTTTGCCACGCTGATTAAAGCCGAATTCCGCGCGCTAACCACCAAAGGCGTTCCGTGTTATTTCATTCAGGGAAATCGCGATTTTCTGCTGGGTCGGCGCTTTGCCCGTGACACTGGAATCACGTTGTTGGACGAAGAATGCGTGATTGACCTCTACGGTCGTCAGGCGGTCATCCTGCACGGTGATACCCTGTGCATAGATGATATTAAGTATCAAAATTATAGGAAAAAAGTTCACCAGCCCTGGTTGCAATGGCTATTCAATCGTCTGCCGTTTGCCGTAAAACAAAAAGTTGTTGGCAAAGTCCAGGGCGATATCCGGGAACAAAAACAGCATAAATCCATGCAGATTATGGATGTCACTCAAAGTGAAGTCGCACGGGTGATGGACCGCCATCACGTCGATTTGATGATCCACGGTCACACTCACCGTCCCGATATTCATACTTTCCGCACATTACAGGGTGACAAAACTCGAATTGTGCTGGGAGACTGGTACACTCAGGGCTCTGTTTTAGTCTATGATAAAGACGGATTTGATTTGCAGTCTCGCCCTTTTCACCCAGTGGAATGAGGTTGGCCGGGCATGTTGTCCGGCGTATAAGAGCCAATTGATAATATAAGAAGTGTCCTTTGAAATACTCATATATTGCCAGACAGCCTATTCTTGACAGCCACAAGCGAACCGTCGGTTACGAATTGTTGTTTCGTGACGGGCCTAAAAATACCTTTCCGGAGATCGATCCCGATTTGGCCACCAGCCGTTTGTTGTCCGATCACTTCCTTTCGACCCACTATTCGACGCTGGGTAACAAACTCGGCTTTGTTAATTTTCCCTATCAGAGTCTGATCAACCGGGTACCCACATTGTTTCCCGCCGATAACCTGGTCGTCGAAGTGCTTGAAGATTGCGCTCCAACGCAGGAATTATTGCACGCCATCCGGGAAATGGCCGCCAAAGGCTACCGGATTGCTCTGGACGACTTTGTTCCGTCGGTCGAGTGGAAAGCGTTTCTGCCGTTTGTGTCCATCATCAAGTTTGATATTCAGCAGTTTCCAATCGATAAGGCGGCCAAATTTATCGCCAAGCTAAAACACACCAAAATCGATTTTCTGGCCGAGAAAGTGGAAACACATCAGGAATTTGAGCAAGCCAAACAAGCCGGATTTGACCTGTTTCAGGGCTACTTTTTCAGCAAGCCGGAGATGATCCAACGTCGCGCGCTGGAGCCCGCCTTTCTCACTATCGTGCATCTGATCAAAGAGATTGCTAAGCCACAGATCGATTACACCACGCTCGAAGAGTTGGTCAGTAAAGACGTCACGCTATCGTTTAAACTGCTCGCTTTTGTCAATTCTTCCGCGTTGATCAGCGCGAAGATTCAGTCTTTCCGCCAAGCCTTGGTGTATCTTGGTGAAGAGCGCCTGAGAAAGTTCATCTCTCTGGTCGCTATCGCCTCAACTCATGAATCCAAACCCGATTATTTGTACGGGCTGTCCATCCAGCGTGCACGATACTGTGAGCTGTTGTTTAGCTATTGTGATTGCGACGTCGAACCCGGCTCGGCCTTTCTGACCGGGATGTTTTCCCTGCTTGACAGCCTGCTCGATCAACCGATGGATCTGCTAATGGAAAAGATGCCGATCGACAATGCAGTCAAAGTCGCATTGAAAAATGGCGATGGACTCCTTGGGGATATTCTTACCGTAACGCGTGCGTACGAAAAAGGCGATTGGGACCAGGTCGCACTTGTCAACCAACGACTGGGACTGCCAGCAGACACCCTCAGCCAATGTTACGATAGCGCAGTGCAATGGACCGCCGATCTGCTGAACCTCAAGCCGTAATTACCTCATGCCTGTCGTGAGTGTTTTTGCGACTAAAAGTCTGGCTATTTACCTCGTAAGCAAAGCCTTCTAAACTTAACGCCCTGTTTATCTGGCGTGTCAGCCACACCAACGAAAGAGACATTTATGACTGCCTGCCCTTGTGGAAGCCAATCCGATTACACTGCCTGCTGCGAACCCGTTCATCAGCAACATGCTCATGCACAACAACCGGAACAACTGATGCGCGCCCGCTATAGTGCGCATGTGCTTGGGTTAGTCGATTTCGTCATCGAGACATATCACCCGAGTTGCCACGCAGAAGACCAACGTGAAGGGATTCAGGAATCAGTCCATTCAGAGTGGAAGAAGCTCGACGTCATCCGTAGCGAAGACGGCAGCGATAAGGATGAAGGGTATGTCACCTTTAGCGCGCACTTTGTCGATCAAGGTGCAGAGTACTGCATGACCGAACGTTCACGCTTTCTTCGTCAAGATGGCCTTTGGTATTACATCGACGGCGAGTTTCCCTCGCAAGAAGAGACCAATTCGGATCCAAGACTGAATCATTCCGTTAAAGAGCTCAAAGTCGGCCGTAACGATCCGTGTATTTGTGGCAGTGGTAAGAAATTCAAAAAGTGTTGTGGCTAACCATCGCGCAATTGCAGACATAAAAAAACCGACCTGACTGGTCGGTTTTTCTTTTTTATCGCCACCGATTAACCGATGTGCGTTACGCCACCCATGTACTTTTGCAGCACAGCTGGAATCGCAACGCGGCCGTCGGCTTGTTGATTGTTTTCCAGGATCGCGACCATGGTACGACCAACAGCCAGACCTGAACCGTTCAAGGTGTGCACCAATTCAGGCTTTTTCTCGCCTTTACGACGGAAACGCGCTTGCATCCGACGTGCCTGGAAGTCCCACATGTTTGAGCAAGATGAAATCTCACGGTAGGTCTGCTGTGCAGGTACCCACACTTCCAAATCGTAAGTCTTGCGAGCGCCAAAGCCCATATCCCCCGTACACAGTACGACTTTACGGTACGGTAGCTCAAGCAGTTGCAGAACCTTCTCGGCATGGCCCGTCAGCTCTTCAAGTGCATCCATTGAGTCTTCTGGCTTGGTGATTTGTACCAGTTCCACTTTATCGAACTGGTGCATGCGGATCAAACCACGAGTATCGCGACCGTAAGACCCCGCTTCCGAGCGGAAACATGGCGTGTGAGCGGTCATTTTCAACGGCAGATCGGCCTCTTCCGAAATAGTATCGCGCACCATGTTGGTTACCGGCACTTCCGCAGTTGGGATCAACGACAGTTTACGTGGTTCTTCGTCATTGACTTTCTCTGCCAGCGGTTCAGTGTGGAACAGATCCTTACCAAACTTCGGTAACTGACCGGTGCCAAACAGGCTGTCCGAGTTGACCAGATACGGCATGTACATCTCTGTGTAGCCATGTTCATCGGTGTGCAGGTCCAGCATAAACTGAGCAATTGCACGATGCAGACGTGCAAACTGACCTTTCATAACGATAAAGCGTGCACCGGTGATTTTGGTTGCGCTCGCAAAGTCCAGACCGCCGCCAATTTCACCCAGATCTACGTGATCTTTCACTTCGAAGTCATAAGATTTCGGCTCACCCCAACGAGAGATTTCAACGTTCTCATTCTCGTCTTTACCATCTGGCACATCGTCTGCTGGCAGGTTAGGCACTGACAGCGTAATTTCATCTAGTTTCGCCATTACTTGGTCAAGTTCGACTTTTTTCGCGTCCAGATCGCTACCCAGAGTACCAATTTGTTTTTTGATCTCTTCAGCGCCTTCTTTATCACCAGCCGCCATTTTCTGACCGATCTGCTTGGAGATGGAGTTACGCGTGGATTGTAAATTTTCAACTTCTACTTGAATGGACTTGCGTTGCTCTTCAAGTTTACGAATGGTCTCAACGTCGAGGGCAAAGCCACGACGTGCCAGTTTAGCAGCTGTTTCATCCAGCTCTGTACGAAGTAATTTAGAATCCAGCATTGTTAATCCTATGCTTTTTAGTGATGAAAAAACACGTGAAACCTTTCACGTGTTATTGAATAGTCTAACCTGACAAAGATACCCAAAAGACATTACTTTTCATAGCGCTTTTGCGGGCTTTTTGCGTCTAAACTAGCCAAGTAATCCAACTTCTCGCCAATTTTAGTCTCAAGACCTCGATTTGTCGGAAAATAGTAGCGTTTTTCTCCCATTTCCGGCGGGAGGTATTTTTCACCCGCAGCGTACGCACCAGGCTCATCATGGGCGTAACGGTATTCCTCGCCATAGCCCATGTCTTTCATCAGACTGGTCGGGGCATTACGCAGGTGATGGGGAACCTCATATTCCGGCAGGTTATGCGCATCGCTGAGCGCCTGCTTCCAAGCGCTGTACACCGCATTGCTTTTCGGCGCACAGGCCAGATAGACGATAGCCTGAGCAATCGCGCGCTCCCCTTCCGCTGGCCCAACCCGGGTAAAACAATCCCAGGCTGACAGTGCCACTTGCATTGCGCGCGGATCCGCATTACCAACGTCTTCTGACGCGATCGCCAGCAGGCGGCGGGCAATATACAGCGGATCACAGCCCGCAGACATCATTCTCGCAGCCCAGTACAGCGCCGCATCCGGGTTGGAGCCACGGATAGACTTGTGCACGGCGGATATCAAGTCGTACCAGATGTCGCCTTTGTTATCGAAGCGCGACACTTTCTCACCGGCCACCTCCGCCAGCAACTGCAGCGTGATCTGTTTGACGCCTTGGGCATCGTCCTGCGCCATGTCGTACAAAAGCTCAAGATAGTTGAGCGACATGCGCGCGTCACCGTTGACCAGCTCAGCCAGGCGTTCCAAAACGTTATCAGAAAAATGGGCCTCAATGCGGCCTTGCCCCCGGGGCGCGTCTTCAATCGCCTGATGAAGCGCCAGCAGGATTTCCTCTTGGTTGAGAGAGGTGAGCTTGTACACTCGGGCCCGTGACAACAAAGCGTTATTCAGTTCAAACGAAGGGTTTTCCGTGGTGGCACCAATGAAAGTAACCGTGCCATCTTCAATGTGGGGCAGAAAGGCATCTTGCTGCGATTTGTTGAAACGGTGCACCTCATCGACAAATAAGATGGTGCGACGCCCCGCCATTTTATTTTCTCGCGCTTTTTCAATTGCCGCGCGTATCTCTTTTACGCCAGAGGTAACCGCCGATACACGCTCGACTTCCGCGTTGGCGTAATTCGCCGCGACCTCCGCCAGTGTGGTTTTCCCTGTGCCAGGCGGGCCCCACAAGATCATTGAATGGATATGCCCCGCTTCCAGTGCTCGCCGTAACGGCTTTCCCGGACCTAGAATATGCTGCTGCCCGATATACTGATCCAGTGTTTCTGGGCGCATACGAGCAGCAAGGGGACGAAAATCTTCGTCCCCTGCAAAGTCTAAACTGTAATTACTCAAGACTACTTCCTTTGGTCATCGACCTCGACACCTTGAGGCACCACAAACGTAAAACGGTCTGCCTTCGGCTTACTGAGGTTTACCTTACTGAAAGTGAACTGGCTCTTCTGACCATCCTGTTCAATCACATTGAACCCTTTCACCACACCTTTCGTGTTGATATCGATTTGAAACTTGCCCTGATTGGAATCCACGGCGGTCGGGGTCAGCGTAAACAGATCGCCTTTTTGCACGACGGCGTAATTATCCCAGTCACTGTTGCGATTGCGAGTGAGAAGAACAAACGGGGTTTGCTCCGTAGCTTGCTCCTGACGATAAATCGTCACCTGTTCAATAAACGGGCTGTAGTACCAGACCGACTGACCATCTGAAACTAAAACGTTCTCATCTGGTGTGTTGGTTGTCCAGCGGAACAGGCTTGGGCGCGCAATTTCGACGGTCCCCTCACCTTCCATAACAACCTCACCCTCTGGGCTTGTCACCTGCTGAGTGAAATCAGCACTGAATCCGTCGTTTTTTGCCAGACGAGTGCTGAGTTCATCTTTTGGCGCGGCCAAGGCAGAGCAACTTACCAATAACAAGGCTAACAGTTTCTTCATTCAAAAAGCTCCTCACTAAATGAGCGATAAAATCTATATGGTGACGGGCTAACCCGATTTCCAGTCCTAACGTTGATTATAAATCGCCGCAGCCAGGTTATGACCGAATAAGGTCAGACATCCGTCTGAATCACGCGAAGCGTATCGATACCAGTCAGACACGCAAAACCTGAGATAATTCCACTTACTGACCGCAACACTGTTTGAACTTTTTCCCGCTGCCACAAGGACATAGATCATTGCGACCAATACCTTTATATGGGTTGACACTTTGTGACTGCGCCCCGACCATGGCCTCGTCTGCCGCCATCGCCACTTCCGCCACCATCAAATCCAACTGTTCAATAAACTCCTCCAGCGACGGTGGCGATTCGACACCTGCCTTTCGCATTTGTTGCTGTGTCTGCTCTTCATCGATCGCCAACATAAAGCTGGTCAGTAACGCCTGTAACATGCGCAGCGTTCCATCCCCGACCTGCGTCTCCATCCACTGCGCTTCGACAGTCGGCCATACCTGCATGAAGCCTTCTGCCAAGTCTGCGAGTTGTTCACGTTTATCAGCCCCGTCCACCAAGGCCAATAAGGAATATTCATTTCGTTTCAATTGCGCGTATTGTTTGTGAATCTGTTCAACAATCACTGGCTGAACGTCACTGGCGGCCGCTCCCAGCAATTCACCCAGCCAGGCTTCGGGCGCCAGAGGCTGCGTGGCAAAATTGGCCGCCAAAATGGCGCCTTCAATAAAAAACGGAGATTCCTGTACATCGGTGCTCTCCAGTGAGATGAGCTGATAAGTCATAACATGCTTTCTGAACAGAACAAAAAACTGAGTATATCACTGTGTGCTTCGCTTGCTAACCATAGTGCGGACAGAGGCCCAATTCATCACCATCTCAGCGTAAAAATCAGCGTATTGGCTCAGGCGATGCGTTCCCCCTTAGTGACAATATCAACCAATACCTCTACAATCTCGCCTCCCAAACGGAGGCAAAATGGTATGCGAGTAATTCTGGGCCCGATGGAGGGCGTGTTGGATCATCTGATGCGAGAGATCCTAACCGACATCAATGACTACGATCTGTGCGTCACAGAATTTGTACGCGTGGTCGATCAGTTGCTGCCAGATCATGTGTTCTACCGCCTCTGTCCTGAGCTGGAACAAGGTTCACAGACCAAATCCGGCGTACCGGTTCATCTTCAGTTACTTGGTCAGGAGCCGGGCTGGATGGCAGAGAATGCCGTTCGCGCCGCCGACCTTGGCGCAAAAGGCATTGATATCAACTTCGGCTGTCCGGCCAAGATGGTAAACAAAAGTAAAGGCGGCGCTGCTCTGCTTCAGCATCCGGAATTGATCCACCAGGTAGTCAAAACCTGCCGTGACGCCGTGCCAACTCATATACCGGTGTCTGCCAAAATTCGCCTCGGCTGGGAAGACCCAAACGACTGTTTCGAGATCGTCGATGCGATTGAGCAAGCCGGCGCCAATGAACTGACCGTGCATGCAAGAACGAAATCCGGTGGCTACAAAGCCAGTGAGATTCGCTGGGAATACATCGACCAAATTCGTGGCAAAACCACACTTCCACTGATTGCAAATGGTGAGATCTGGAATTATGACGACGGGCAAGCCTGTATCGCGACCACAGGGGTTGACTCTTTGATGGTGTGCCGTGGCGCATTCAATGTGCCGAACCTTGGCAACGTGGTAAAACACAACCACAGCAAAATGGCCTGGCAAGACGTGGTCGATCTGCTGCTGGTGTACTCTCGTTATGAAATGAAAGGCGATAAAGGCCTCTATTATCCCAACCGGGTCAAGCAATGGTTCTCATACCTGCGCCAAGAGTACCCTCAGGCCCAAGAGTTATTCCGCGATATTCGAACCTTCAGCAAAGCCGCCCCGATAGTAGAGCGGATCGAATACTATCGCGACAACCTGTTGGCCGATGCCAGCTAGCCATTACCTCAGAATATCAACTTGTCTTTGCCATTGGTCTTAGCCTGATACAGCTTGTCATCTGCACGCTTAAATGCCGTCTCAAACTCGAATTGGCCGGCTTTGGTGATATCTACACCGCCAGACACGGTAAATCCGCGTTCGAGTAAGCGACTGGCATACTCGGCCAGAGCGGCTCTGACCCTGAGCAGAATCTGCTGCAGTTTTTGCTCACTGTCACCCGTCAGATAGATAACAAACTCTTCTCCACCGAAGCGGGCTGCAATATCTGCCTGACGGATACTGCACAGGATTTGATCGGCGACGTAACAGATAACGTTGTCCCCTACATCATGACCATGGGTATCGTTGATGTGTTTAAAATCATCGATATCCAAAATCGCCAGCGCAATATATTGCTGATGGGGTGTGCGTTGCAGCAATGACTGGAAACCACGCCGGTTTAACAAGCCAGTCATGGGGTCGCGCGCGGCCAGATCTTTGAAATAGGTTTTTTCGGCATCGCTGTTAAAGTAAATCAAAACCACAGTGGAAAGCACGTAAATGAACACTATGCCCAGTAATGAGTAGACCTTGAAACTAAAGAAAAAGGCGATTTCGTTGCGGATATCCAGGTCGTAGTAGACGGCGTGATGAAATTCGACGCCGGGAATATTGAAATGTTTAACATGTACGGCGTTGTCCGGTATGCCGGATGTCCGCAAATCAATCAGCTTAATCGGATTGGGTAAATCACTGTCTTTACTCAGCAGTACCTCAGTGTTGACATCCAGTTCCACCATGCCGCGGTAATCGCCGTCAATGACAACCGGCAATGTCATTGCAAACACCTGTCTCTTCTGCCCGTCAATCAGCAGGGAAGTCGAACTCAGACGGGAGACCGTGATTTTATCTTTGTTCTGGGCTGTATCGCGCCAGTATGGACGCGTCTTGATGATAGACACGAAGTCCCGGTCGATTTTCGCCGCACGCGATGCCGGAGATGACATAACAAAGCCACTCTCGTCAATGTAGCGAATACCAAAAATCTCATCATCAAGATCATGCAAGAAGGACAAACTCGGTGCCAGAATGACACGACTGGCCACTCTTTGATACATTCGACTGCTCGGATCGCACAGCGACGCATCCGCAGTAATCATGTAGCTAAAATCAATAGACGGAATCGGGACATCCCTTGATTCATCAAGGTTGAGCAGCGGGTCAATCGGCCACATCCGACAGACGCCGTCTTCCACTTTACGATTGTGGCTGAGCAGCAGATCCGGCCGGGCGACCAGATAGTGGTTGAACGCGTAATCGATGGCGGTCAGCAAACGCGTGGTGCGCTGAAGTGAACGGTCTATGCGGTCGTATTCTGAGTCTATTTCGCGATTGATCGCATTCAAATAAGCATTGATAGCCAGAACGAGTACCGTCATCGCCAGAGTCAGTGGTGCGACAACGACAAACCTGTGGCTGAAATGCCTCTTGCCCTTCATGAAATTCTAACCTTATCAATATAATAGAAAAAGCCCATCGCAAGATTACACGTGATGGGCTTTAGGTTTCTATGCGCTGGATTATGGCATAGGCAAAATGTGAACTCTGTCAGAGTTAAGTAAGCTCCGGCTTAGTTGAGCAGCAAACTGTCGTCCGCTAATTCCTCTCCCCGAACTTTCGAGAACATTTCCAGCAAATCCGGCACCGTCATATTGGCGCGCTGGTCACCAGCAACATCCAGCACAATTTCCCCCTGATGCAGCATGACGGTGCGATCGCCACACGCCAACGCATCTTTCATCGAGTGTGTCACCATCATTACCGTCAGGTTGAATTCACTGACAATCGTTTTGGTCAAATCAATG
>Ga0213839_1001828_pt1 | contig 12872 bp, 10 predicted proteins | sample SWPATP21_FD_160075 | JGI IMG/M metagenome (GOLD analysis project Ga0213839, IMG submission 160075) | Coastal seawater microbial communities from Marineland, Florida, United States - SWPA TP2 #1 | ecosystem: Environmental > Aquatic > Marine > Coastal | place: USA: Florida | collected 2016-08-14 | reverse complement strand
ACTGCGGAGTCGCCCGGATGTCCGGCGCTCCGGCCCCCGGAGATCGCGGCGAACGGGTCCTTGCCGGACTGCACGCGCCTCATGACCTCGTGGTAGTCCAGTTGGCGCAGGGAGGGGGAGTTGAGCTCGCGCCAGGTCCGCGGCGCCGCCACGGTGGGCCGCAGCCGGCCCCGCAGCGAGTACGGCGCGATCGTGGTCTTCGCGGCGCTGTTCTGGCTCCAGTCGACCAGGACCTTGCCGGTGCGCAGGGCCTTCTTCATGTCGCTGACCACCAGGTCCGGGTGGTCCGCCTCCAGGGCGCGGGCCAGTTCGTGGGCGAACTCGGAGATCTGTTCCGAGCTCCGGGTCCCGTCCAGCGCCGCGTAGAGATGGATGCCCTTGCTCCCGGACGTCACGGGGACGGCATCCAGGCCCACGTCCTGCAGAATGGCGCGGGCCAGCCTGGCCACCTCCGCGCATTCCGCCAGTCCGGCCCCCTCGCCCGGGTCCAGGTCAAGGACCATCCGGTCCGGGGACAGGGCGTTGCCGTGCGAATCCACCCGCCACTGAGGTACATGTATTTCCAGGGCCGCGATCTGGGCGAGCCAGGCGAGCGTGGCGGCATCATTGACCAATGGGTATTGGTTGGTGTGCTCTTTGTGCTTGATGGCTGCCCGGGATATCGAGCCGGGCGCCGATTCGTCCAGATTCTTTTGGAAGAACACCTGCCCCGGCTCCTCGGACGTTCCCACGCCATGGACCCAGCGCTTGCGGGTGGCCGGCCGGTTCCGGACGGCCGGGATCAGCACCGGCGCGACCGCCGCGTAGTAGGCCAGGACGTCAGCCTTGGTAGTGCCGGTCTCCGGGTACATGACCTTGTCCAGGTTGGTCACAACGAGCTCTCGGCCACCCACCCGGACCCGCTGCCTGCCGTTTGCCGGGGCTGTGTTGTCCCGCTGGAAGTCCTGCCGGGCGTCCGGGGCGGTGTTTCGCTCAGCCAACGGTCTTCACCTCCGAACCGCTCTGGTGTTCACTTGTCCCATGAGAGCCATCTGGAAGGGCGCGATCGCATTCGGGCTGGTCAACGTGCCCGTCAAGGTCTACAGCGCGACTGAGGACCACGACATCAGCCTGCATCAGGTCCACAACGCCGACGGCGGGCGGATCCGCTACCAGCGCCGTTGCGAGGTCTGCAGCAAGATCATCGACTACGAGGACATCGACAAGGCCTACGAGGACGACGGCCGCACGGTGATCCTGACCCGGGAGGAACTGAAATCCATCCCCGCGGAGAACAGCCACGAGATCGACGTCGTGCAGTTCGTCCCGGCGGACCAGCTCGATCCCATCATGTTCGAGAAGAGCTATTACCTGGAACCGGACTCCAAGTCGCCAAAGGCCTATGTGCTGCTGTGCCGGGCGCTCGAGGACACCGACCGGGTGGCGATTGTCCAGTTTGCGCTGCGTGAGAAGACCAGGCTGGGGGCCCTGCGGATCCGCGACGACATCCTGATGCTGCAGTCGCTGCTGTGGGCCGACGAAGTGCGCGAGGCCAGCTTCCCGGCGCTTGAAACCTCGATCCGCATCTCCGCCCAGGAACGCGAAATGTCCGCAGCCCTGGTGGATTCGATGGCTGCGGATTTTGAGCCCGAACAGTTCACGGACGACTACCAGCTCCAGCTGCGCCAGCTCATCGACGCGAAGCTGGAGAAGGGGGAGTCCCTGGACACCGAAGAAACCTTTGGCGCCGTCGAGGCCGAGGCCGGCAGCGGCGAAGTGATTGACCTGATGGAAGCACTCAAGCGGAGCCTCGAGAAGAAGCGCGGGGGCGGGACGGCGGCCGCGGCAGAGTCCGTCACGGCACCCAAGGCCGCCGCGGCCAGCGGGACGAAGGCCGCGGCTTCGTCCAAGGCGCCGGCCCGAGCCAATTCCAAGACTGCCGATTCCAAGCCCGCCGCCCGCAAGACTCCTGCATCCAGGACGGCTGCTCCCAAGCCTGCCTCCGGCGAGGCCGGTGACAGCAACGCCGGGGCAGACAAGAGCGCAGCTGCGAACGGCCGAGCCGCCAAGGCGGCTGCTGCCAAAGCCCCGGCGGCACGAGCGCGCAAGGGTGCCTGAGGCCGTGGGCAGGGACGCCGCGGCCATCGGCGTCAGGAGTTCCGCAGGGAGGAGATGAGCTCGCTCTTTTTCTTCGCCGAGTAGCCTTTGAGGCCGATCTCCTTGGCGCGTTCCTTGAGCTGCGGAACCGTCCAGTCCTCGTAGTCTCCCGCCCTGCCGCCCTTGCGGCCCACGGCCGAGCGGCCGCGTTTGGCGGCGGCATTGGAGATCCGGGCGGCCTTTTGCTTCGATGCGCCGTCCTCGAGCAGCTTCTCGTAGAGCTCGGGGTCCTTGATGCTGGGGCTCTCTGAGCCTTGGGGCTCGCCTTTCTTCGTTGGCATGGCTGTCCGATCATCTCCTTCGGCCGGGAACCACTTCGGCGGCGGCTCGCGGTCGGTGCCGCCGGGCTTCCAAACTAGCCGCGCCGCCGGGCGGTGACAAGCATCGCGGGGTCACTTAGCGCCCAAGTTCCCTACCGGCATGGACCGTAGGTGACCCCGCGTTGCTTCTGAACTGAGCGGCAGGCAACGCGAAGGCCCGGCCGGCCCCCTCGTCGGGGGCGGCCGGGCCTTCTGATGCAGCCGGGTGTACGGCGCGGGCGCCGAACGGTGAGGCTATTCGGCGTCGTGATCCGTCTCGAGGATCTGCACGAGACGGTCCAGGGCGGCGTCGGCGCCTTCACCCTCGGCACGCAACACCACAACCTCGCCGTGCGAGGCGCCCAGGCTCATCAGCGACAGGATGCTGGCGGCGTCCATGGCCTCGTCCTCCGGCTCACCCAGGCGGGCAATCGTGATCTCGAGGCTGTCGAACTCGCCTGCAGCCTCGGCGAAGATGGCGGCCGGACGGGCGTGCAGCCCAACGCGGCTGGCAATGGTGGCGTTACGTTCGGTCATTTCTGCTCCTTGAAGTCAGCTTTGGTGTTTATCAGCTGTGAATATCTGCTTGGAAAATCGTCTGGAACTGTCGGCGACGACTGGCTCAGGCGGCTACGGGAACCGTTTCCACCGTATCAACCGGCTTCTTGACTGCCCAGCGCTTGAGCGCGATCACTGCGAAGGCACTCACGACGGTACCGGCCGCAATGGCGATGACGAACCAGAGGAAGGGATCGATCGCGAAGAAGACGAAGATTCCGCCGTGCGGGGCCTTGGACCCCACGCCTGCCGCCATCGAGATGGCGCCGGTCACGGCTCCGCCGAGCATGCTGGCGGGGATGACGCGCAGCGGGTCGGCGGCGGCGAACGGAATGGCGCCTTCGGAGATGAACGAGGCTCCCAGCAGCCAGGCGGCCTTGCCGTTTTCCTGTTCAGCGAGGCTGAAGAGCTTCTTGTTCAGCACGGTCGCAGCCAGTGCCATGGCCAGCGGCGGGACCATGCCGGAGGCCATCACGGCGGCCATGATCTGCCACGGCGCCTGGTTGGTGATGGAGGCGGCACCCAGACCGGCCACGGCGAAGGAGTAGGCAACCTTGTTGACCGGACCGCCGAGGTCGAAGCACATCATCAGGCCGAGGACAATGCCCAGGGCGATGGCGCTGGCACCGGTCAGGCTGGACAGCCAGTTGTTGAGCCCGACGGTGACCGCGGCGACGTACCTGCCCAGGAACACGAAGAGCAGGCCGGACGCCGCGATGGACGCCACGAGCGGGATGATAACCACCGGCATCAGGCCGCGCAGCCAGCGGGCCACGGTGAGCTTGCCGATCGCATGCGCCACGTAGCCGGCGATCAGGCCGCCCACGATGCCGCCAAGGAAGCCTGCACCCATGAAGACGGCAACGGCGCCGGAAACGAAGCCCGGGGCGATGCCCGGCCGGTCAGCGATGGCGTAGGCGATGTAGCCGGCCAATGCGGGTACCAGGAAGCCCAGGGACAGGGCGCCGATCTTGAAGAACACGGCACCCAGGAAGGCGCCCAGCGGACCCCAGGCCAGCGCCGGGTACACCGTGGGCAGGTTGAACAGGCTGTTCTCCGCCAGGATCTTGTCTGCGAAGGCGGTGATGTCGTAGCCGCCCAGCAGGAAGCCGAGGGCGATCAGCAGACCACCACCCGCCACGAACGGGATCATGTAGCTGACACCGGTGAGCAGTGCCTTCTTCAGTTTCGTGCCGATGTGCTCGCCCTTCTCCTCGGCGTCGTGTTCGGCCTGCTCCTCGGCGCCGAAGTGCGGCACGCGACGGGCGTGCGGGTTGTCCGCGGCGGCGAGGGCTTCCGCGACCATCTGGTCCGGCTCGTCGATGCCGCGCTTGACCGGCGCATTGATCACCGGCATGCCGGCGAAGCGCTCCTTGCCGCGCACGTCCACGTCCACGGCGAAGATCACGGCGTCGGCGGCGGCGATCACGGCGGGGTCAAGGGCCTTGGCGCCGGAGGACCCCTGGGTTTCCACCTGCAGGTCCACACCGACTTCCTTGGCCGCGGCAACGAGCGAGTCGGCGGCCATGTAGGTGTGGGCGATGCCGGTGGGGCAGGCTGTCACGGCGACGAGGCGCTTGGGCCCCTTGGCCTTCGCACCGCCTTCGCCAGGGGCACCGCCGGCGGTGCCGGCGGCTGCACCCGCGGCGGCACCCGCCGCTGCGGCGGCCGGTGCTGCAGCAACCGGTGCTTCAGCGGCGTGGGTGGCGGGCTTGTCCGCCAGCGCGGCTTCGACGAGCTCCACAATCTCCGCCTGGGATGCCGCGGCGCGCAGGCTGGCCGTGAAGTCCTTCTTGATCAGGGACCGCGCCAGTTTCGACAGCAGCTTCAGGTGTTCCTGGTCCGCGCCCTCAGGAGCGGCAATGAAGAAGATCAGGTCCGCGGGGCCATCCTTGGCACCGAAATCGACCGGCTGGGACAGCCGCGCCATCGCCAGCGTGGGCTCGGTGACCGCCGTCGAGCGGCAGTGCGGGATCGCGATGCCGCCGGGGACACCCGTGGCGGTCTTGGACTCCCGGGCGAAGGCGTCGGCGAACAAGCCCTCGACCTCGGTGGCCCGTCCGTTGGCCGCAACTCTGCCTGCCAAGTGCCGGATCACGTCCTCGGGCGTGTTGCCCAGATCCTGGTCGAGCTCGACCAGTTCGGTAGTAATGAGCTGAGTCACTGTCAATCCTTCCGGAGGGCCGTGATGGTTACGGCATCAGGGGTGGTTTGGTTGACTGCCGGGACAGTGGAGCCTGGCAGGGAAGCGGCGGCGGCACCATGGGCCACCGCCTGACGGAGGCAATCAACCGGGGCGGCGCCCTGGCTGGAGGCGAGCAGGTATCCGGCCAGCGACGAATCGCCGGCGCCGACAGTGCTGACCGCGGTGACCGGCGGATGCGTGGCCAGCCACGCGCCGTCGGCCGTCACAAGAACGGCACCCTTGGAGCCGAGGGTTGCCAGTACAGCACCCACTCCGGAGCGCACGACGGCGGAGGCGGCCGCTGCTGCAGCCTCCGGGTCCGCTTCGAGCTCCTCGGCGGATTTGTTGGTGGCGAAGCCGGCTGCGGCAGCCAGTTCCACCAGTTCCTCGGCGTTGGGTTTCAAGAGGTCCGGCTTGCCCGAGGTATCGCCGGAGACCGCTGCGGCGAGAGGTTCGCCGGAGGAGTCGACGGCGACCCGTGGTGCGGCCTCGCCATCAAACAGGGAACGCAGCCGACGGGTGACGGTCGCGTAGAAGTCGGCCGGAACCCCGGGTGGGAGCGAGCCGGCCAGGACAACCCAGGCGGCACCGCGGGCGTTGTCCAGCAGCAGGCCGATCAGGGCCTCCTGCTGCTCCCCGCTGAGTACCGGTCCGGGTTCGTTGATCTTGGTGGTGACGCCGCCGGGCTCGGTGAGGGCCACGTTGCTGCGCAGCGGCTCGCCGATCGGGAGCGCCGCGAAGGGAACGTCTGTATCCCGCAGTCCTGCGAGGACGGGGTCGGCCTCGGCGCCGGGGAGGACAGCGATGGTCTTGAGCCCCGAGGCCACGAGGGCGCGGGAGACATTGACTCCCTTGCCCCCGGATTCCTGGCGGACGGAGACGGCGCGCTGAACTTCCCCGCGGAGGAGGGGGCCAGGTAGCGCAACGGTGCGGTCCAGGCTGGGGTTGGCGGTGAGGGTGACAATCACGCGACCACCACCTCCACTCCGGCTTCCGCAAGGGCGCTGGCGAGTTCCCGGCTGGGTTGCGTGTCTGTGATCAAGGTGTCCAGATCTTTCAACGAGGCGAACTGGACCAGCGTCTCCGCGTCCAGCTTGGAGGAATCAGCCAGCACCACAATGCGGCGCGCTGATTGGACGAAGGCCGCCTTGACGGCGGCTTCTTCAGGATCGGGTGTGCTCAGCCCGAAGGCTGCATGGATGCCATTGGTGCCGATGAAGGCGATGTCCGGACGGATCCGGCGGGCGGCCTCCACCGTGGACTGGCCGACCGCGGCTTGGGTCAGCCCGCGGACTTTGCCGCCGAGCAGGTGCAGGGCGATGCCGGGTCCGCCGGACAGCCTGGACGCGATGGGCAGGGAGTGGGTGATGACGACGAGTTCGGCGTCGGACCCGGATGCCGGCAGGCTGCCCGACGCGGCGGCTCCGGCGGCACGGGCGGACAGGAGCTCGGCGAGGGCCTCGGTGGTGGAGCCGGCGTCGATCAGGATGCTGCCGGTGAGGCCGTCCGGGATGAGGGCCAGGGCAGCCTCGGCGATGCGGGTCTTTTCGGACTTTCGCTGGACGGTCCGCTCGAGGATGCTTTCTTCGGTGGTGCTGAAGCGGTCCGGTGAGACGGCGCCGCCATGCACCCGGCGGACGCTGCCGGCGGCTTCCAGGGCGGCGAGGTCCCGGCGGATGGTTTCGGTCGTGATGCTGAAGCGCTCGGCCAGGTCCGTGACGCTGGCCCGGCCGCTGGCGTAGATGAGCCCCACGATCAGCTGCTGGCGTTCTTCGGCGAACACTTACCCTCCATTGCGTACTGCGTCTGTCCTGGCGTTTGCCTTGGTGCTTGCTCTGGTGTTGTGGGGGCGATTGTCGTGCGGATCCGCCCCTGGCCGCTCCCGTGACTCCCATCACATGAAGTGGAATTGTTTGACTTTATCTTTGTTCTTGTTGGTTTGTCAATGAAAAACAACATGAACGCAGAAGTGGCAGGCCGGCGCCGTGGGACATGCCCATTGGTTGGGCGCGGCGCCGTGGGACATGTCCAGTGGTTGGGCTGAGGGGTGGGCGGGTTGGTCTTATGTCCATTGCTCGTCCCATGGGCTGGGCATGTGCCGCCGGGCTCCAGTGGCATGTTCCGGGGGCGCGGGCGGCGCACATGGCAGAAGCCGGGCCAGACCTCAGGGTCCGGCCCGGCTTCCGGGTCGTTGGGTTCCGCGCCGTGCAGGTGCGCGGGTAAGGCTCAGATGCCCGCGTCGCGGCTCTCATTGCGGGTGATGGTCTCGCCGGTATTGGGGTCCACAACCGTGCGGCTTTCGCTGACCCGGCGCGTGCGGCCGCGTCCGGGGGAGGCGAGGACGAGCGAGGCGATGAGGCCAATAACGCCCACCACCATGAGGATGTAGCCGATCATTGCCTGGTCCACATTGGGGATCAGCCCCGGGGCAATGGCCCAGGCCAGGATGGCGCCGATGGCGATGAGGAAGATTGCGGAACCGATTCTCATTACGTGCTCCTTGATGTCCCGCGGGACGGATCGATGATGCTAAGCATGCTGTCCAGCGTCACGCTACAACCCCGCCCCGGCTGTTTCAATGAATCGAACTCCGCCCCGCCGGGAAATTTCCGCATCGTTTCCGGACAGCCGCGCCTCGTTAGGAAGGCCGCACCGCGGATCCGCGGCGCGGAAGTCCGATTCCGTGGCGGAAACGGGCGCGGGGCCAGGCGCCGGGAACGGAGCACGCGGCGGCGCTGGATAGGCTGGGCCCATGGAGACGGTTGTCTGGTCAAAACCCGAACACGAACGCGCCGGAACACCGTTGCTGGTGATGCTGCACGGCTACGGCACGGACGAGTCCCGCATGTCCAAGCTGTTCGATTCCCTGCCGCCGGAGTTCAGCTGCGCCGCCCTGCGCGGACCCAAGGAGATCGGCGACCACTATGGCTGGTTCCTGCTGGACTATTTCCTCACCCATGACTTTGCCGACGTCATTGCCTCCACCAACGCGGTCTTCGGCTGGATCGAGTCGGTCAAGGACCGGCACAGCAGCGTCAGCCTGCTCGGATTTTCGCAGGGAATGGCTATGGCCAGCACGCTTTTGCGGCTCCGGCCGGACCAGTTCCGCGCCGTCGTCGGGCTTTCGGGCTTCGTCCTGGACAACGAACTCCTGGCCATGAGCGAATCCTTCTCATCCCGGCCGCCGTTCTTTTGGGGCCGGGACAAGGGCGACGTCGTCATTAACGACGCCGCCGCCGAGCACACCGAGGAGTGGCTGCACCGGAACACTGCGCTCACGGCCCGGACCTACCCCGGCATGGGCCATTCGATCTCGAAGGCCGAACTCGTGGACGTCAGCGCGTTCCTGCGCCACTACGTCCTGCGCTGACCGGGGCTTGACGGGCACAGACCCGCCGCTCACCTGCGCCGACTCTGCGCTTGCCAGGTAGCAACAGGCAACAAGAAGCCGCCCGGCCCACGCCTGATCGTCCACTTGCATGCCAAATTTGTAAGCGCTTACAATCGACCTCGGCCATAAACACCGGGCCCACTACTTCAGGGGGAAGAAAGGGCTGAGCCCGTGCCGCAGGCCAAGACTTCGCGCGTGAGAATCCAGGACGTCGCCGCGCTCTCCGGGCTCTCCATCTGCACCGTCTCCCGCGCGCTCCGGCAGCTGCCCAATGTCTCCGAACACGCCATGGCACGAGTGAGTGATGCGGCGGCCAAGCTCGGCTACAAGGCTTCGTCCGCAGCATCCCGGCTGGCCGGCGGCAGCACCGGCTCCGTGGCCATCATCGCGCCGACGGCTACGGCGTGGTTCTTTGCCCGGGCGGTGGAAGCGGCCGAGGAAGTCTTTGCCGACGGCGGCTATGACACCGTCCTGATCAGCCTGCGGAACCGGCCCAGCGTGCAGCAGAAGTTATTCGGCGACCTCGCGGGCCTCGCCCAGCGGGTGGACGGCGTACTGCTGCTCAACATCGCCCTCGGCGACGCCGAAATGGCCGCGCTCGCCGAATCGGGCCTGGCCGTCGCCAGCATCGGAATGCACGGCGTCCCGTGGGACAACGTGGGCATCGACAACGAAGAAGCCGCACACGCCGCCACCAACCACCTGTTGGGAATCGGCCACCGGGACCTGGCCATTCTCGCCGGCAGCGAAACCGGGGCCCCCTCCCTTGTGACCGCCACCGAGCGGCGGCGGGGTTTCGAGCGGGCCATGGCCGAGCACGGACTCACCGTTGAGCCGGACTTCGTGATCGACGCCGGCTCCAGTATCGAAGCCGGCCGGCTGGCCATGGTGGGGCTCATCGAAAACCGCCGGATGCCGTCCGCGATCTTCGCCGGCTGCGACGAAACAGCCTTCGGCGCGCTCATGGCATTGCGGGAGTTCGGTTTGTCAGCGCCGGAAAACGTGTCCATCATAGGTATAGACGATCATCAGATGAGTTGGTTCCTGGGCCTGACCACCATGGCCCAGCCTGTGGCCGACCAAGGCGCGTTCGCGGCCAACCTGCTGATTGAAAGACTTCACCGCTCGGGCCTTCCCAACCCGCCGCCTGCCGGTCCGCCGTCGAACCATCTGCTGGAAACCAAACTGGTAGAGCGCAAGAGCACGGCGCACTACTGAACGGCGCACTACCGAACGGTTCGCTACTGAACATCGAGCGCTGCTGAACCGGACGGCGCCCGCCGTCGAAGCAGCCCCGACCAAGGCCGCAGCCACCGTTGCATCGGAACAGCGCCCTGAACCGAAGGCCCGGCCCGAATGTCCGGAACAGTGCCCTGAACCGGCCGCCTCAAACAAGAATCTTGAACAAGACCGTTTTGCCTGCCCGTCGTCTGAAAGGACCTCGACCCATGACTGCAGTTCCCGATACTTCCGGCCTCGCCGGTGCGCTCTCCGGCGCCTCCGCCATCCTTTTTGACCTCGACGGCGTCCTGACCCCCACCGCGGTGGTGCACGAGCACGCCTGGAAGCAGCTCTTCGACGGTTTCCTGGCCTCCGTCCCGGAGGCCGCGCCGTACAGCGAGAGCGACTATTTCGACCACATCGACGGCAAGCCGCGGTTCGACGGCGTCCGGGACTTCCTGGCCTCCCGCGCGATTGTGCTGCCCGAGGGCCCGGCCGACGACGACCCCGCGCACGACACCGTCCACGGACTCGGCAACCGCAAGAACAAGGTCTTCAACGACATCGTCGAAGCCGGCGGAGTCCAGCCGTACGAGGGCTCCGTCCGGTTTGTCGACGCCGTGCTGGCCCGCGGCCTCAAGCTCGCCGTCGTCTCCTCCTCCCGCAACGCCCCGGCCGTGCTCAAGGCCGCCGGGCTGTCCGACTACTTCCCGGTGGTGGTCGACGGCGTCGTCGCCGTGACCGAAGGCCTGCCGGGCAAGCCCAGCCCGGCCACCTATGAATACGCCGCGCGCCTTCTCGGCGTGCCGAGCCAGGAGTGCGTCGTGGTGGAGGACGCCGTCTCCGGCGTCCAGGCCGGCAGCGCGGGAAACTTCCTGTCGGTGATCGGCGTCGACCGCGGAGCGGGCCGGCAGACCCTGCTCGACGCCGGCGCCACGGTAGTGGTCAACGACCTCGCCGAACTGCTCTAGTCCGGCGCGCGCATCCCGCGCCTGACGCAACCGCGCCCAAACCAACCCGGCCCCCGCGCCTGCCCCAACCGCGCCCCGGCGCGCCCTACTGCTGACTAGCACTGCACACCGCACTACTCACCCGCCGAAGGAACCCCCAAACCATGGCTCTCATCACCTCGGACCGCGCCCGGTTCCCCAACGATCCCTGGCAGCTGGTCGAGACCGTCCATCTCCCCGGCAACGCCGGCACCCTGGAGACCCTGTTCAGCCTCGGCAACGGTCATCTGGGGATCCGCGGCGCGCATTGGGCTGCCGCCGATGCCGAACTGCCCGGCAGCTTCATCAACGGTTTCCATGAGACCTGGGACATCAAGCACGCGGAAAACGCGTACGGCTTCGCCCGGACGGGGCAGCGGATCCTCTACGTTCCGGATGCGAACAATTTCACCGTCATCATTGACGGCGAGCAGCTGAGCCTGGAGGAGTCCACGGTGCTGGACTACCGCCGCAGCGTGGACTTCATCACCGGTGTCTACGAGTGCCGGATCACCTGGCAGTGCCGTTCCGGCGCCACCGTGTCCACCACCGAGCGCCGTGCCGTGGGCTACGCATCCCGCGGCGCACTGGGCATCAGCCTCGAGGTGGCGGCCGACCGGGACATCTCCGCGGACGTCACGTCCTCGGTCATCAACCGCCAGGACCAGCCGGTGGAGGACCATTCCGCCCACGATCCGCGCCGCGCCGGCCGCCACGCCGGGCGGGTGCTGCTGCCGTTGCGGCTCGACGGCGGCGACGGCTCGCTGCGCCTGTCCTGGGAAGCCTCGGAATCCAAGCAGCGGCTCGGGATGGCGGTGGACCACTGGACCTCGGCCGGGGTGCAGCCGTTCGATACCCTGGTGGACCAGGACGACAGCAGCGTCCGCTACGTGCTCGCCGTCAGCGCGGAGGAGCCGTTCGTGCTGGAGAAGAGCGTCAGCTACGCCGTGGGCCAGGCCGCCGAGGACCTCGCGGACAACGCCGAAGCGGCCTTGTTGCCGGTCAGCGAGATCTTCGCCCAGAGCGAGGCCCACTACCGGGCGTACTGGACTACGAGCGACATCGTGGTGGCTGGCCAGTCCGAGCTCCAGCAGGGCGTCCGCTGGAACCTGTTCCAGCTTGCCCAGGCGACGGCCTGCGCCGATGTGGCCGGCATCCCGGCCAAGGGCGTCTCCGGCTCCGGCTATGACGGCCATTACTTCTGGGACCAGGAGGTGTACCTGCTGCCCTACCTGACCTACACCAACCCGGGCAACGCCCGCCAGGTCCTGGAATTCCGCCACGACCTGCTGCCCGAGGCGAAGATCCGCGCCAAGGAGCTCAGCGTCGACGGCGCACTGTTCCCGTGGCGCACCATCAACGGCCTCGAGGCCAGCGCCTACTACGCGGCCGGCACCGCCCAGTTCCACATCGCCGCCGCGATCGCGTTCGCGACCAACCGGTACATCTGGGCCAGCGGGGACCGGGCGTTCCAGGAAACCCTCGGCGCCGAACTGCTGATCGAAACAGCGCGGATGTGGGTGTCCCTGGGCTTCTTCGGCAAGGACGGGCTCTTCCACATCCACGGCGTCACGGGCCCGGACGAGTACACCGCGGTGGTCAACGACAACCTCTACACCAATGTCATGGCCCGCTTTAACCTCCGCGCCGCCGCGGCGCTGGACCACGCCGAGATCGGCGACGCCGAACGCCAGCTCTGGGAGCAGGCCGCCAACCGCATGCACATGCCCTACGACGAGGACCTGCAGGTCCACTCCCAGGACAACGACTTCATGGCCCTGGAGCCGTGGGACTGGACCACGCCCCGGTCCAAGTACCCGCTCCTGCTGCACTTCCACCCGCTGGTGATCTACCGGCACCAGGTCCTGAAGCAGGCCGACACCGTGCTGGCCATGTTCCTGCAGTGGCAGGACTTCACGGCCGAGGAAAAGCGCCGCGCCTTCGATTTCTATGACCCCATCACCACCGGCGACTCCACCCTGTCCGCCTGCGTCCAGGGCATCATGGCCGCCGAGGTCGGCTACGGCAAGGCCGCGCTGGACCACTTCACGCATGCCCTGTTCATCGACCTCGACGACACCCACGGCAACACG
>Ga0213839_1001827_pt1 | contig 12874 bp, 9 predicted proteins | sample SWPATP21_FD_160075 | JGI IMG/M metagenome (GOLD analysis project Ga0213839, IMG submission 160075) | Coastal seawater microbial communities from Marineland, Florida, United States - SWPA TP2 #1 | ecosystem: Environmental > Aquatic > Marine > Coastal | place: USA: Florida | collected 2016-08-14 | reverse complement strand
CAGTCCACTCACTCACTCACTCACTCACTCACTCACTCACTCACTCTGTGGGCGTGAACGAGCGAAGTTCGTTCGATGCGTTGTTTGACAACGAACAACAACAACAACAACAACAACGATGACACCACGAACACAATCAACGAACAAACAAACACAACGCAACAATGACAACGACGACGATGACAACGATGACGATGACGACGATGACAACAACAACAACGCAACCAACGCAACGCAACCAACGCAACGCAATCCACCTCGGCGTGAATGAGTGAGTGAGTGAGTAAGCGGTAGTAGTCTATTCATTGCGTTGATAACTTTAACAACCAACAACAACGCAACGCAGCGCAACACAACGCAATGCAACGCAACGCAATGCAACGCAACGCAACGCAACGCAATGCAACGCAGCGAAAGCGACGAGACAGCGGAGAGAAGTGACCATTTCATGGCAATGAATGAATGAAGAGGACGATGACGACCACGGCGGCGGCGAAGGGGAAGCAACAAAGACCACCACGCAGCGACGATGCGACGCAGACACAGACGCAGATGACAGGAAGCGGTGACGACGAATGAGAGCGACAACGGCAAAGGCAAGACAAGACGAAGTCATTGGTGAGAGATGCACCAACCGACAAGTACAGTGCGACGAACCTTTTTAAAACTGCGGGTTGGGTTCGTTGGGTTCGTTGGGTTCGCTCGCGTTTCGTTTTGTTGTTTTTGTTTTTCGTCTTTGTTTGCTCCCTGCCCTTTTTCGGGAAGCTGGCAGTGTCGTTGAGACGCACATGCATTGCGCGGATCCCGTTCGTTCCGACGTTCGTGCGCTGCGCGGTTGTTCGTGTCGCCATTTGATTGACAGTGTGTTGGGTTTTTCGTTGTCCGTGTCCTGAACCATCGTAAATCGTGCGAAGTGCCGATAGTTCCAGCACTGTCGGCACCTTGACACTCGGCAACCATGCCCATCCGTCTCGACAGCATCATCAAGAAGAAGCTCATTCAGAGATCTGAACGAGTGAAGTGCACTGACCTGCATCCAATTGAACCATGGTTGTTGGCTGGCTTGTACAGCGGTCACCTGCACATCTACAACTTCGAAACTGAAAAGCTCGTCAAGTCGTTCGAGGTCGTCAAAGTACCCATCCGCAGTTCAAAGTTCGTTCCACGAAAGCACTGGGTCGTGTGCGGATCAGACGACTTCTTCATCCGTGTCTTCAACTACAACACCATGGGCAAAGTGGCAGAGTTCGAAGCCCACACCGACTACATCCGTTCCATCGCCGTGCATCCGACGCTGCCGTATTTCCTTTCGACGTCGGATGACTTCCAGATCAAACTGTGGGATTGGTCGCGTGACTTCGAGAACACGCAGCTGTTTGAAGGACACCACCACTTCGTGATGATGGCTCAGTTCAACCCCAAGGACCCCAATTACTTTGCGACAGCTTCTCTGGACAAAACGGTGCGTGTGTGGTGCCTTGGCCAGTCCACCCCGAACTTTTCCCTGGAGGGCCACACGCAAGGCGTGAACTGCGTGTCGTATTACACCGGCGGCGACCAACCCTACATCCTCTCCGGCTCCGACGATCAGACGATCAAATTGTGGGACTACCAGACCAAAGCGTGCGTCACCACTTTGACCGGGCACACAAACAATATCGCAGCTGTGTGCTTTCACCCGGTCATCCCGGTGTTCGTGTCGGCTTCCGAAGACGGAACCGTGCGAATGTGGAACAACACGACGTTCCGCTGCGAATCAACGCTCAACTATGGCCTCGAGCGAGCGTGGACCCTGTGCACGCGCCCGAACAAGCACGAACTTGCAATCGGCTTTGACGAAGGAAGCGTGGTGGTGAAGATTGGCTCCGACGAGCCTGTCATGTCCATGGATCGCACCGGTAAACTGGTCCGCGCCCAAGGCAATGATGTCATGAAGGGCTCGATGAAGGGGCTCGAGTTCTCTGATGGCGAGCCTGTGGACGTCGCCTTCGCTGAACTCGGCCGCTGCGATATGTTCCCAACCTCTGTGAAGCACAACAGCAACGGTCGATACGTGTCTATCCTGGGCGACGGAGAGTACGTGATCTACACTGCTATGAAGCTGCGCAACAAGACATTCGGTACCGGTCAGCAGCTTGTGTGGTCCTCGGTTGCGACCGGCGACTACGCCGTCCGCAGTGGCAGCGAGGTGCACGTGTTCCGTGAGTTCAAGGAGTCGAAGACCATCAAGTTGCATTACTCACCGGAGTCCATCTTCGGAGGTGTCATGATTGGCGTTGTGGGCAACAAGTGCGTGCGCTTCTACGACTGGGCTTCGTGCACTCTGGTGCGTCAAATTGACGTCACTCCGAAGACCATTGTTTGGGCCGACAGCGGCAACCTTGTGGCCTTGTGTTGCGAAGACGCGTTCTACGTCATCAAATGCGACGTGAAAGGTACACAAGCCAAGATCGCTGCAGGTGACGTTAGCGCAGACGGTGTCGATGGTTCGTTCGAGCCCTTGCACTCCATCCCGGAGGCAGTCAACAGCGGAGCGTGGGTCGGGGACTGCTTTATTTTCGTGAGCAAGAACCGGTTGAACTATTACGTGGGCGGCGAGGTCATGTCGCTCGCACACGTCAACCGTGACGTCCGAATGCTGGGATACCTCGCAAAGGAAAACCGAGTATGCCTCATCGACGGCAAAAAGCAAATTATCACATACGAGCTGCTCACGAGCGTGTTGAATTATCAAACGGCGGTCGTCCGAGAGGATTTCGATGCTGCCCACAAAATTCTCCAAAAAGTCCCGCCGGCAAAGTACGACCAAATCGCGCAGTTCCTCACCAGCCAAGGCTTCAAGGAACAGGCGCTGCAGGTTGCCGTTGATCCCGACCTCAAGTTTGAACTGGCCATTGAGCTGGGCAAACTCGAACTCGCGCACAGCATCATTGTCGCGCTTCCCGAGGCAGAACTTAACACCACGCCAACGCAGCACAAGTGGAAACAGCTCGGAGATTTGGCGCTGGCTTCTTGTAACTTGGCACTTGCTGCGCAGTGCTCTGAGGCGTCAGGTGATTTGGCCGGTCAGCTCATCATGTTGTCGAGCAACGGCGACAGCGAAGGTCTTCTCCGACTTGGAGAAAAAGCGAAGTCACGGGGACGCTTCAACATCGCTTTCCTGTGCTTTTTCTTGCTCCACCGGCTTGATGACTGCTTGTCCCTACTGGTGTCAGCTGGGCGAACTCCCGAAGCTGCGTTTTTGGCCAGGACATACGCCCCATCTCGGGTGTCCGACATGGTTGCGTTGTGGCGGCAAAACTTGGAGAAAATCTCGAAGCGCGCTGCAGAGTCGCTGGCCGATCCGTCCGAGTACGCTAACTTGTTCCCAGATTTGTCCACTGCCTTGGAAGTAGAGTCAAAGTTGAAGGACCAGTTAGCGAGCAACGGCTTGCCAGCGGCTAGCACGTACTCGAAGGGATTCGCGGAGCTGCTCGGCTCAAACCTGGTAGAAAGCTACCTCGCCAACGGAGGTCAGCTTGACGCTGCCGAATCTAAAGAAGAGGAAGGAGACGTAGCTCCTGCCGACGACGAAGCTGAGTCGAATGCGGCAGAAGCGGCGGCGGCCGCAGAGGCAGAGGCTGAGGCAGTCGCCAAGGCAGAAGCTGAGGCAGCCGCCAAGGCAGAGGCTGAGGCAGCAGCAAAGGCAGAGGCTGAGGCAGCAGCAAAGGCTGAGGCTGAGGCAGCAGCTAAGGCAGAGGCTGAGGCAGCAGCAAAGGCAGAGGCTGAGGCAGCAGCAAAGGCAGAGGCTGAGGCAGCCGCCAAAGCAGAGGCTGAGAAAGCCGCAGTAGACGACGATGATGACGACTTCCTCAAAGAATTTGATGACATCGATGACCAGGATCTTGCCGGAGCAACGGAAGGCGATGACGACGTCGACCTGGATGATTTGTTAGAATTCGAGTAAATGTAATTTCATACAAAATTGATGCCAAACTTGCGGCCGTCTACTTTCGTTTCTTCAAGTTTTTCACCCAATTGTGCAGCTCAACGGCATGCCCTTCAGCATGCAGCCATTCCGCGAACTCGTTCTGGACGTATCTTTGCAAATCGTTCACTTGCTCAACAGAACACCCTGCACACGCAAAACATCGATGACCGTAAGCGCAAGAATCTTCGCAGCAGAGCGGACGGCAACCGAACAACAACGAACAGCCGTAGGAAGGGCACATACCGGCAGCTTCGATGTTACTCTGCAGAGCCATCGTCTTCGCGATGCGGTTCTCAGTGACCGACGCGTACGGCGCTGGGAGTCGTCGCCACGCAGGATACCGCTCAATGTCTTGAGATGACGCCTTGCGTGCGAATCCGCTCGTGCCATCGTGGTATGGCACCAAAGCAGGCACAAAATCTTCTACGGGAAGAATGCTCCAGTTCGCGCCTTTGGGCTTTGAGCCCCCAGCGATGACGGTGCCACCCCCGCGGCCAGAGGCTTCGTCGTCGTCCACTGGATTGTTCCAATGATTCTGGATGGAGCTGTGGCCTTCAGTGCCAACATTCAGTTCCGCCTCCAAGCCTGGGAATCGTGCCATGGTTAGAATCGGTATATCTCGGTGGTGAAACGATCCATTAGGGGCCAGCCGGATTCCACGACAGTCGCCTGACAGAATGGGCTGAGTGGTGGTGCACATGTAGAGCGACGTGTCGACGCAGTTGCACACCGCGACGGAGCGAGTTGTCGCCTACGTATTTTGAACACCAGATAGCACGGTAAATCACGTGATACACACAAGTCGTCACGCGGTCACCCCGTCGCGAGAAGCAGACTTGAACGGGGGTCACTCACCGTCACCTCGCAAAATTCGCAATTTTCGACCGTCACGTTGAAGCGAGCGGCAGACACAAAGATCTTGCAGTTTGAGCACCCAACGATTCGCAGGAAGGCCACTGGTGCAATGATGAAGACACTGGTGTGTGAACATTGAAGAATAGTGACAGCACGTCCGCGAAGAGCATGTTGCCTATCCGACGGCTGTGGTGCGTCGGCGTGGGGGAAGTGACGCTCGTCCACAAACACACTTGAGTCCGTTTTCCGAGCGATAAATAGCGGCCGGCCATTGTCAGGCGTCGCTTTTAAAGGGACGTCGGTTGTCTGAACGAATGCATGCTTGCCGGACGGGTGGTCTTGTATGTTGTCTCCGTATGGGATCGACACCATGTACTCTTTCATCCACGTCTCAAACGCTTTCACGGACATCGGTCCCTTGCCCGCGACGAGCAGAGATAGCAGTGCCTGTTCTTCCGTGGGATGCTAACAATGATTTGCGGTGTTTGTTGAGCAAGCACATGTTTGTGGTGAGAAGGAGAACGGCAACGCAACAAGTGAAGATGGCAGAACGGCAGAAAGTCAATGACATGACCACACAAGCAAACAGTGCGCACCTCTTGCACGCAGCAACCAAACAAAAAGTTGAAGTTGTCAATCTCCTCCTCGGTGATTACGGCTTCATCGAAACTGGGGTGTTCAGCAAGGTCACGCACGACAAGGCGCAGGAGCGATTTAAAGTTCTTGAGCACATATTTGCAGTGTTGATCAGCAGATGACTGCCTCAGCTTCATCGTCGACGACCATGAGTGAGACTTCAGATTCAAGGCCGCCCTTCGCGGGTTGCTAGCCGACGTGCTTTGTCCTGAGGATGGATACACACTTTCAACCTGCAACTTCAGATCTGTGGCAGTGGCAGTGGGTGGAATGCTGTAATTGCGCACAAAGAGGAACTGTGCCATCAATGACACAAGACCCAGATGGGAGGCGTTTTCGCCCGGTTTCGCCACGCTCTCGGCCCGCTGCTGCAACGCTTTGTCGAAGCCAGCCCAGGCTTCCATGATTTTGTACCCTTGGAACAATAGCGCAGCCTTGCGTTTGCGCAAGTTGAGAACGTCTTGGCACACTTGCACCAGGACGTCGCGTGAAAAAACATCGTTCCTCGACTGCTTCCACAGCTGATCAACGACTCTGTATGTGGCGATCAGGTCAATATCAACAGCTGGACAAACGCGTTGCTGGAACAGCTCCTGTCGCACCCACACGACTACAGATTTCTTTGTGTTTGGCATTCTAGTGGTCGTCCTTTGAGGCACGCCCTCAAAGTGTATGCAAGACGGCGTAGCAGTGTCAATTAGAACCGTTGTCGCAACACCTAAAGTGCTGCGCTTCAACACATCGCTTCTCCGCGTGAGCGAGCAGCGGCCATGATCACCGCACCTGCAGTCACATCACAGCTTCAAACCAGTGCACTCCGGGCAGAGGCATTGCCGTACAGGACTGTGTTGCCCGTTCGCAAATAAATAACCCTATTTTTCCTCAAAAAGAGACACGGGACAAACAATTATTCCACGGTCATGACAGCAGAGCATGCAGAGCCGTCGAATCCTCTCGACTGAAGAAGACGCCAACACTAACAAGCATGCACTATTCAACAGCTGGCCAACGAACAACCAACACATTCACACCCTCAACGAACCAACTTTACCAACCAGAGACTCAACCCAACAACCAACCAACCCAGTGACACAAAGGCGACTAACTCTTCAACCAAACGACGTAACGATCCAACTTCGACAACACTGCGTCTTCCTCACTCTTCTTCCTTTCGGCGTTGCGACCTATAACCAACACACGCGACGCAACAACAGACCGGCCGACTGCGTCTTCAACGTTTCTTTCCACGCGTCGGTCGTTCCTTTTTGCTGCTTCCAGCTTCCGTCTTCGAAAGTTTCCGTCCGTCGTCGTTCGTTCGCTTCGTTCGTTCGTTTGCTTCGTTCCTTCATTCGCTTCGTTCGTTCGTTCGTTCGTTCGTTCGTTCGTTCGTTCGTTCGTTCGTTCGTTTGTTCGTTCGTTCGTTCGTTCGATCGCACGGAGCCGCCGCGGTCATTGTGCGTACACGTACACGTTTTGTACGATCATTCTGATCTTTATGTTTGTCTACTGTACATTGCTTTTGAATTTTAAACCATTTTTGTCCACGCCTTCACTCGCTCTATATTTAGCAGTGTTAACGGTGTTTGCAAGTTGAAGGATTAAATTAGTCATGTACATGCATGTGTACATTGTCACTGTACATGCTATGTACGTACAGTACTGTACTGTTGTGCGAGTGCGGCTGAACATGATGTCAATGTATCTATAATCAACATTTTGCGTTTTTACACCCTTCTATATGTGGTGCTACAGCGTAATACCGAATGTAGATACTATTTCGCCTGCCTGCTGCCTGTCACTCACTCACTCACTCACTCACTGGCTGACTGCCACACTGTGGAGCATTCACAGAATCATCTTTTGATCTTTTGATCTTTTTTCTTTTTTCTTTTTTCTTTTTATGGTGTTATCTTGTTATCTTGTCATTCCCAAAGTTAAATGAATGCACAGTATTTGAAAATACATTTTATAAGCGCGCAATGACTGTGCGTAAATGCGTGGTGTTCTCCGAGGTCAAAGTTTAAGTAAAGTACTGAATTCCTTCAAATTGCGCAGAATGAGAGAAGCAGAGAAATCACAGAAATAAGAAATCAAGAAATCAGAAAAGAAGAAAAGAAGAAAAGAAGAAATCAATCAATCAATGACTGCGACAATCAATGACTGCGACACTGAGAGTGAGTGAGTGAGTGAGTGAGTGAGTGAGTGAGTGAGTGAGTGGGAGGCAGGGAAAGAGAGTGGCCAGCGAACTCGCTCGAATACGACAGTGACTGGCTGACTGACTGACTGACTGACTGACTGACTGACTGACTGACCTCCCATTGTCACTCACTCACTCACTCACTCACTCACTTTCACTGTCAGTCATTTGCATTGAGTGAGTGATCGATCGATTGATTGATTGATTGATGGCATTGTTGTTGTTGTTGTGGTTTTGTCCAACAAGGCAAAGCATTCCTTCCTTCCTTCCTTCCTTGGCCACGCGACGATGCCACGATGCCACGATGCCACGATGCCACGACGACTGGCTTCGTTTAACGATCGGAAGATGAGGCAGACTGACTGTGTGGGTTTCAAGTGGATTGTGTGTATTGTGTGTTGTGTATTGTTGTGGCAGTGACGCGATGTGGTGTGATGTGGTGTGATGTGGTGTGGTGTGGTGTGGTGTGGTGTGATGTGATGTCTGTCGCATACGTGACTCGCGACTGATGACACGACGAAAGGGATGCAGCAGCAAACCTGGCGGCCCCAGTCAAACAAAGTTGGCAATGGAGAGGATGAAGTAAAGGGATGGAGAGTTCGCAATGGAGAGAGAACCACGACGAACGACGACAGTGCTCCAGGTACGACCAAGTCGTGCAGGCACAAGACACATGTGATCGGTGAGATCCCGATGGTGTTTGTGGGCCGACAACCGTTCTGTTGCTGCAGATGTGTACGCAGAGCAGCATTTTGAACACCAGAAATGTTGCTTGCTGGAAATTGCGGCAGCGACGATTGGCCGCATTATTCACTGTTCTGTGTTCAGTCAGCGGGTGCCCTTTTCCTTCCCCACCTTCGCGTGTCGTGCACTGGTTGTTTGATCGTGTGCGTGTTCGACAAATATGCCTGCGACAAACCCTTACACACTAAACGCAGTTACTGCTGAAAAGTTGGCAGAGAAGCTCGATGGGCGTGACTCGAATTCTCTTTCTTTTCCTGAGCTCTCAGAGCTCCTCACGCACATTCAAAAATATCGTCTCCGGCGGCCGTCGATCGTAACAAAGTATGGCCCCGTGCTGCTTCGCAAATTCGAGAGCCGGTTGGGACACGCACGTGCTTCTGTGTTGCGTGAGCAAATTTTCTTAGCTGCGTTGGACATGCACAATGACGGCCTCATGGAGGAAATGGACGAAGAGCTGGCCGCAGCGTTTCCGGGTGGTTCCAACCGCCGTATGCGGTTGCACGCGATGCGAGAGGAGGTATTGTACTTCCACAACGGCAACAGATCAACAGAGGGCAAAGCGAATGCATTCTATGAGGAGATGACAAATGAAAATTTCTCGAACGTGCTTGCTAGGAAGCGCCAAATTGCCATGACACGCGACCGCGGCGACGAGAAAAAAGCTATCGAGATGCTGGTCGCGTTCTTAGGTGTTTTCCAGAATGATATCGCCGGATGGTTGGAGCTAGGTGAACTCTATGCCTCGCGCAACAATCTAGAGGAGGCAAAGTTTTGCTACGAGGAAGTGATGACAATGAACCCACGAAACCCGTCGCACCCGTTCCACGTGTGCCGATATGCGGAGCTGTTGTACAGTCTGGGTGACGAGCGGAACATTGACCCGGTCGAACAAGCCCGCTGTTACTTTGCCCTCTCGGTGCAAATGCAATTGAAGGGCAATTTGCGCGCGTTGTACGGCCTCCTGGCGGCCAGCAAGCGCGTTTTGGAATCCAAGACCACTGCGTATCACACTGAGGCCAAAGCTTCCCTGAGACATGCTCAAACTGTACGTTCCGTGATAGTACTCAGGGACTGCCCGGTCGATATTCGACGCTCCGCCAGCGCAGCCTCATCTGTGTGTTGCCACGTGCCCTGTAGGAAATTCAAAATTATTACAAGGCCGCCGCCGTAGATAGTGAGGTTCAAGAAAATGTGGATCATGTTATTGCTGCTTACAGCTCCAAGTGAGCGAGTACGACACTCGAGGGCACGGCGTCGAAGTTCTCACCGGACTGCTGGGTGTTTTCTAGTTTTACGACTTATACAATTTTCAACAATACGCGAGCGTTCGGCCTTTCTTTTTTTCCTTGTAGGTCGCTTGTCGTGGCTTGTGGGCCTCCGACCGTTATCGTCACAGCCAAGCTCCCCAACCAGCATACAACGCGCACAGGTTCCGCGGGTCCATGGCCGCGTTGATCAGGTGGTCAACCTAACATCACAAGAGTTCAGTGTCTCTCGAAACAACCAGAACACAGGCATATAACAGTGGCATCACAATATTTGCTGGGCGAACCTGGCCGGTGACTCCCAGAGGTTCTGCAGTGGCGTGTGCCTGACCGCGTAGTTTCTGGCGAATTCTGAGCAGAACGCGTGAGACATCTTTGTCCGTCTCCTTGTCACCTGTTGATACACCTTGGTCCTCTGTGCAGTCGTTGGTGTTAGAAGCGTCGCCACTCAAGTCCGTCACGTCTGTACTTTGTGTCGAGTCAGCAACACTTGCGGTGGAGCGAGCACCTTCACGATGATGGGCGTCTTGTCGTTGCAGAAGTTGCGGCACGGTTCGTGTCCAAGCAAAGAGGGGATCGTGCACGATCACCTCCAGGATCATGAACAAATTGTCGGTGTTCTGTCGAAGCACCGTGAGCGCTTGTTCACAACAATGGCGAAACGTTCCCTCCGTCCCTAAAATTCCAAGTCCATCCACTATGTTCCGCGTCAAGCGAAACGGCACAGTCTCAGGCACACGGAGAAGCAGTCCCTGGTCGAAGACATAACCGAAGTCGATATGCACAAGCTCGCCTGAGCGCAGATCAAGCAAAATATTTTCACAGTGACGGTCACCAATTCCGAGGATAAAACCGGCAATTGAATTCACAGCAACCGATCTTGCATAATTTTCGCGACGCTGGAACCAATCGCAGGCATTCGGAAATGTTTCCTGGAAGAAATGCCGAAACTGAGGTTTGTGATTGGCACAGACCTGTGCGAATAGCGCCAACTTCTCCGCGTGGCTCAACTTCTCAGCAGCCCTCATCTTATGGAAGCAAATGCTATAATTCCATTCGCTCTTGGCAGCGTACCGACTGAAGGCACAATTTTTCCCCTTGTGAAGGTAATCCGACAACGAAGTTGAACTTCGGACAACCTCCATTAGACCAGCGCGAGGGGCTAATGGCATAACTTTGTAGGTGCGGATGTGCAAAGGTGAGCTTGAGTTGGCGTGACTGCTGGAAGATGCCGTGCCACTGTCTTCATCATTCGGGGATGCGTGGGCAAGCAGATCATTCACAAACGTGAAGACTTGCTGCATGATTGCATCGGGCTTAACATCATCCATTTTTGTGAGCTGATGGTACGTTTGCCCATCGCTTCCGATGCAGCGCAAAAACTTGGGACGCGTCAAACCACTGGCCGATATTGCAATTTTTTGATCGTAGCGCGTTATTCTTGGAACCTTGTCGTACAGCCGAAAGTCGGTGGAGCCTGCTGTTGCTACATTTATCGCGCAATACGCTTCCGAACTACTTCCTGGAGTTGCTGGTATGTCGACCGTCAAAACTGGTACCTTGGTGAGGTCAATTGGCTCCAATAGCCGCATGAATTTACGGACGTACACCTTAGGCAGCTCGCTTGGTGGTTTCGCATGGTGTGCTGCAGATCGCCCGCGTCTCATGTCTGTGTCAGGACTGTTCAAGTACATCATTGCGTCACAAACGAGAGTGTAGCTCGACACAATACTATTGTGTTTGCGGCGCAGGCTATCCATTATGCTCTTTGCCGCTTGCACTTTCGAAGAAGCCAAACCTACCATCATCACAGTGCACGCGCAGAAAATACAGTCACAAATCAATCAAACACATTCGCTCATCGATGCTGGCTACACCGACCTGTGTGCGTGTCGTCTACATCCTGGCCCTTTGTCAAAGGAAAGAGAACAGCGACCACATGATAAATGTGGGTTTCGCCAATTTTCTGCACCAAACTTTGTAAAATGTGCTGGAATTGTACCGCTGGCACCACTGGTGAGCGCGATCGCGCCACGCGACCCGAATTGGCGCCATGGTTTTCCAGCCGAGAGCAGAGTTGCCGCAACAGGTCGACGAATAGGTAAGTAGGCACCACGTTGCCCGATGGTGCAGATGTCTGTCCAACACCAACCAAAGCACTCATCATGTCATTGATTTGTGTGTCTTCGCAATGTTCGAACCACAGTCCAATTAAACGATAGATCACATTGCTGACGCGGCTAGCGAAGGACGCCGATGGTGATGAACTTCCGGTAACTGCAGTAATTGAACGATCACAACTTGCAACACGAATGAAATTCCCGTATGTTTCGATTGTTTGCGCGAGCACCTTCTTGACGGCAGTTTCATCTGGCAGTTTTTCACCGACAACTCGGAGCTTTTTTTCGGTGTCTGCAATTTGGCGCGTAATTTGCCGCTCCTGTGCTTGGGAGATTGAACCTTTGTGTGCATCCCTCAATTTATTGTAGTGCTTCAAGTCTGCTTCGTAGCTCTCCTTGACACGGACCCAACGTAGCGAATCGGCGGAGGAGGCTTCAACTTGAGCATTCCTGTACCGTTCAAACATATACTGCGCCATCGTGTACATTATGCGGCATTGAACTGCGTTGGCATGAGCACAGAACGCCGTCCCAGTATCGAAACCAGCAAAAGGAATGCCAAAATACGACGCAGACCGTACTTTGCGGCGCACAGAGATATTGTGCTTGCACCAAGCGAGCGCATCTTGTACTTCCTGAATAGCTGGCTCGAAAAAATCACTAAATATTTCCGTCGTGTCTTTGATGTGGCGACGCGCGATCCATAATCCAGCTTGGAATCGGGACTCAGCATGTACGAGGTTGCACACAGCCTTTAACGACGAGCTCATTTCCTGTGTTGTCTTTGACGCGGAACCAGTGCCCGTTGCATGCTTTGCAAAAGCGTCCCCATGTTGTCGCAGTGAAGTCGAAATTCGTACGGCGATGGATATTGCACGCGTTGGCTCCTGTTGTGCCCACGAGCAGAACGCGTCCTCGAGAGCAATTTTTGCTTTTGTGAGCAAGCAGAAGCTCGAGTCCAAAAATGGTACAATATTTGAAAAGGTTTCATCACTGTTGCTCATCTTTCGCTTCCGGCGAGTCTCAGATGTGGTTCGCAACGCAAGCATTGTGGTATCGAGGTTGTACACTCGTTGAATCACGGGCG
>Ga0213839_1001826_pt1 | contig 12876 bp, 20 predicted proteins | sample SWPATP21_FD_160075 | JGI IMG/M metagenome (GOLD analysis project Ga0213839, IMG submission 160075) | Coastal seawater microbial communities from Marineland, Florida, United States - SWPA TP2 #1 | ecosystem: Environmental > Aquatic > Marine > Coastal | place: USA: Florida | collected 2016-08-14 | reverse complement strand
GAAGGCGGCCCGGGTGGCGCGGATGGCGTGGAGGTCGCCCCGTCCTTCAGCACGCGCCCCGTGCGTGCCGTTTGCACCCGGGCCGCGATCAGGTGGTCGCTGTCCGATGTCAGTGGAGTCGTGCGTCCCCCACCTGGGGACTGACTGCATGAGGTAGGGTCCCAGGCGCGTATGGATGCGCTGGGAGGGGACATGTCGAGCGCTGGAAAGCAGCTTGTCGCCGTGATTGTGTTCGCCAACATCGTGATGGGGGCGGTCTTCGTCGGCGCCATCACCAGGTCCGGGGACCCGGCCGAGGCCGGCCCACTCTGCGAGCTTCCATTCGGATGGGCAGCGGCGCAGTACGTCACCCGAGAGGACGAGCCGAACCTCCCGGGCAAGTCCGCTGCGATGCTCCTCGTGGACATGGAGCAGCCCGACAAGCGGCTCGTGGATGACAGCCTCTACGAGGTCCGAATCACAGGCAGCGATGGCACCGTTCTTGACTACGACACGCCGCTGCTGGCCGATCGCAACCCTGGGCGGCCGAGCGTCGAGGGTAGGCACCGGCTCCGGATGACGTACACCGTGGGCGAGAGCCCACCGAGCCTCCCCGTCACCATCGAGCTGTTCTCCCGGGTGGGGCTCATCTGCACCTGGACGTCGCAGGGGGCCGACACCGCGAAGGTCGTCGATCCCTGACCCCTTCGTGGGGACTGCCTGCATGAGGTAGGGTCCCGGGCGCGTATGGATGCGATGGGAGGGGCGATGCCCGACGAGAAGACCTTCATGGACCAGGACGGCGTTCTTGTGACGACGTCTCGGGCAGTGCTCAACGGGACCACGTACGCCATGAGTGGTGTGACGGCAGTCAAGGTCGCCTACACCCCCGCCAGCGCTCTCCCCACGGTCGGGGGAATCATCATCGGGTTCGTGGGAGCCGTTCCGGTATCGGGCGCAATCGGCGCCGGCGATATCTTCAGCAAGCCAACGCTCGTTGGCGTCGGGATGGTCCTTGCAGGTGGGTTCCTGGTCTGGACTGGCGCTCGGTCGAAGGGCACCTACACGGTGGTCCTGTCCACCGCCTCCGGCAGCACTACGGGACTCCGCACTGTCGACAAGGCGCTGGCGACCTCCGTGTCGGAGGCCATCGCGGAGGCCATCGTGGCCCGAGGATGACGGCTGGCACATCATGCGGTGGTCGGGCTTGTGGGCTGAGCGGCCAGTAGAGCCCAGGCCATGAGTCGCTCTGCGTCCGATGCGCCGTAGAGCTCCAGGAGGCGCTGAAGCGATTCGGGGGCAGGATTGATGCGGTCAGCCTCCCAGGCGTACGGCGTGCCTCTGGACTTGCCGGTGTCCTTCGCCACCTGACTGACCTTCAGCTTCTTCCGTTCCCGGAGGTTCCGGAGGTGTTCGCCAAGCGTCATTGGGGCTCCATGTGTTGCCCCACAACACTAGCAAGGAGATGGAGGGGTGTCTAGCTTAGCCACACATCGTCATGGGCTACGAGCACGAATGGACCTGTCACGTGTGGGTAGACAGCTGCGCGAAGCGCGGCGTGAGGCTGGCGACTTGAGCCTTCGAAAGGTCGCCGCGGACCTTGAGATTTCCTATGCCCAGCTCGGCCAGATCGAGCGAGGCAGCCCCACTAGGACGGAGACTCTCTCCCATCTGGCGGCCTACTACGGGCTCCGTGCAGAGGTGCTGTTGGTGCCGGAGGACGTCGGGGACACGCAGAACAGGCTGCTTGATGCGCTTGGGCGTGCCCTTCCGAAGCTCGACGACAAGGACGCAGACCTCATCCTCGGCATGCTCCAGATCATCGCCGACCGCTAGGAAGCCAGAGCCAGAGAAGGGCTCGGCAAACCAGAACAACCGGAGCCGGAGCACGGGCGACCGCGAGCGCCACCTCGGAGCGCCAGTTGTCACGTTTCGTCACGGGACTGTGTTGTCCCACTAGACACCCCCTCTAGCCCCTGCTAGTGTTGTGTGACAAGACGGCACAGTCGTTGGCCGCTTGGAACAACAGAGTAGCTGAACACACGTTCACCCACCACCTTTGCGGTCATTCTCTGACCGCAGATGCCAAGGGTTGGTTGCACGGCGTGATCGTAGGGAGGATCGGAGATGGGCGTTCTGGAACTTGTGGACTGCGTAGTCAACGTCGGTTGCTTCGCCATCGCTGCCTACTCCCTCTTGCTCGTCGGGAACGTCCCGCCGGCTGGCGGTGCGGCATGAGCTTCCTCGTGGTCCTCGAGGGGAAGAAGTCGGACATCTCCCGCTACCTGGACGACGTCCGCGCGGAGCTCCGCTGCACGCTGCAGTGGGTGGCGGTCCACCGGTCGTGGGCTGTGAATGGGCGCAACCCGGACGTCAACGTGCGGATCGTGCTCTCGGGTCCGGAGGCGCCGCACCAGGTGGCCCGGGCCTACCTGCAGGACATCGTGTCGAGCGCCCACCGGCTGACCCGCCGCGAGCCCATCATGGGCTCGGCGGTGCCGCTGACCGAGGCGCCCCCCATCACGGCCGAGGAGCTCCGCGCCGCCCTCCTGGCCATCGCGTGCCAGGACACCGGCTCCATGTCCCTCCGCCTGGTCGGCGAGCTCGAGGAGCGTCGGCTGGAGTCCGGCGGTCCGGAGCTCACCTCCAAGGACCTCGCCAAGGTCTGCAAGCTCGTCGTCATCCATGCGCGGAACACGGAGGAGCTCGATGCGGGGCGGGGCCTCACCCAGCGTGAGCCGGCCAACAACATGTGGTCCGAGCTCGCCAACCGCATCGAGGCTCGGCCGCCCAGCGTGGACGCCGGCGTCGCCAAGCGCATCGAGACCCGTCCGCTTGTCGTGGACGCCGGCGTCGAGGGGAGGTCCTGATGGCCCGGACACGAGAAGAGTGGGTCGCCCTGGTCGAGGACTATGACGCGACCGAGCTGGAGCCCCACGCGTGGGCCCGCATCCACAAGGTGCCCCTTAAGGTCATCCGACGGTGGCGCCTCCAGCTGATCGCCGAGCGCCTCGCGGAGCCCGCCGGCGAGGCCAAGGGAGAGGACCAGGCGCCCCCGTCGCCCCCGACTCCCCCCGCCACGGAGAGCGCGTCCACGACTGCCTCTTCGACCGCGAAGAAGCCGTCGCCGGCGAGCGAGGAGGAGCCCCCCGCTCCGGAGCCGACGCCGACTGCGACGGCCGCGAAGCCGCCCTCGAAGTCGAAGCCGGCCCGTCGGGCGTCGAAGGTGAAGCGCAAGCGGTCCAAGGCGAAGCGGTCGCGCTCGACTGAGGCGCGCGACTGGCCAGCCATCATCGAAGCCTACGAACGCTCTGACATGAGCGCCAAGCAGTTCTGCCTCGGTCGTGGCATCCCGCAGAGCACCTTCAGCTACCAGCGGAAGAAGGTCGAGAGGGCCCGGCAGGGTGAGGCCAAGGCGAAGCGCGGCGTGAGGAAGACCGCCCCGCCGCCTCCAGCGCCCCCCGCTCCAGCGCCCCCCGCTCCGGAGCCGTCGGTCCAGGGCAACGCGGATGGCCCTGCTCCGGCGCGTTCCAGCCCGACCGAGGACATCCAGGTCTTCCTGGACGTGGATGTCAGCAAGGCCCTGGCGGCCATGGACCAGGTCACCGACGCCCTCGATGACCTGGCAACCCAAGAACAGGAGGTGACGGATGCCCTAGCACCCAGGCCGCCGGCGGTGGACGCCGGCGGCCCCACCTCTGACACCGACACCGACACGGATGCCGACACCGATGCGGGTGGCTCGCCGGCGACGCTGGAGGACGTGGTCGAGGCGGCGATGAGGAACGCGGACGTCATCACGGTGTTCTTCGACGAGGCACCCGAGGACCCGCCGGACGACCCGTCGACCGTGGTCATCGACCTGGAGCCCTACCGAGCCGCCATCGTCGTCGATGCCGACACCGACCTTGGCCTGCTCCGCCAGGTCCTCGAGGCCTTGGCATGAGCGGCGCGCCCATGCACCGCCGGCTCGTCCAGGGCGACCTGGTCGCCGGCGACAACTTCGAGGACGAGTGGCTCGTCGTCGACGCTGGCCGGTTCTCCGTCAGGCTAATCGACACGACCCACTACGACTGCTGGGAGTGGGCCCTCCGCCACGACGGCATCCGGGTGGCCCAGTGTCGGGTCCGGAGCGCCGACGACCGCGAGTGGGTCGCGATGCCCATCAACTCCTTCCCGCCCCCCAAGGCGGTGGAGATCCACCTCCGTCCGCCCCGGAGGGCCTCATGACCTTCGTTGGACTCGACCCCGACCTCGTGGTCGGGGCCCTGCTCGGGCTGCTCCTCGCTGCCGTGTGGGCCCTGACCACCTCTCCCGCCGCCCGCTGCCGCCAGATGGCAGCCGTCCGGAGGTGCCTGCGATGAAGACCGATCGCCCCCGCCCGCTGCTCCCGGCCTCCCACGAGCTCCTCGAGGGATGGTCCCCCCGCGTCCTGCTGCCCGACGGCGGCGTCGGCGTGGTCCACCTCGAGATCGACGCCAACGTGTGGGACGTCTACAACCTGCGCACGGGCGAGCTCGAAGAGCGACGCACCGACGAGCTCCGTCTGGACCCCTGCCTCCCCCACGTGGTCGCCCAGGCCGGCATGGCGTGGTTCGGCTCCGCAGGGCTGTACCTCACCCCCAAGGGCGGCCTGGTCGCCGGCGGGCGTCCCGTTGCGGCCCCCTGGCCCCTGGGGGACCAGCTCCACGTCCCCGAGCTCGCCAAGCTCCCCCCGGTGGACACCATGGCCCATGCCCTGGTGGCGGTGGGGAAGGTGCGCGACGCCCTGCAGGCTGCGGCTGCTGCTGGAGGTGCGGCGTGATCATCACCTCGAGCGACCCTCCGCACCTCATCCTCCGGACCCGCGGCGCCCCCCTCTCCATCGAGCCCGAGAGCGTCCCAGGGGGCCCGGCCTGCGTGCCGGCGACCCGGGCCAACCCAGGCCACGGCGCCCCCACCCGGGGGGTGTGGGTCTCCCCCGAGCTCGTCGTCACCCTCGACGGGCAGCTCCACCAGGGCGACGACCTCGAGGGCTGGGAGGTCTGGCTCCACGACCTCTACGGCGCCGGGATGCCCTGGCTTCGTCGCCGCGTCGAGGACGAGATGGTGGACGCGTTCGGTGGCGCCGACGAGGAGCCCAGGGTCCCGCAGTGGCTGGCCTCCCACCTCGGGGTGCCGCGCCATCGGTGGCACCAGGTCCGCCTCGTCGAGCACCTCACCGACCACCAGGTGGTGCAGCTCTCCCGCTACATCACCTGGTCCCGTCGTGTGGCCGAGCTCGCCGGGCTCGACCTCACCCTCCGGGAGTACGACCCTCCGCGTCCACGGGGCGGCTGGGGGGCGCGCCCACTCCCCGGCCCACCGTGCCCTGGCTGATGCGAGTCGGGGTCGATGACCACTGGACGCTCTACGCCTTCAGAGGCCAGCACCACGTCATGCACGCGACCGCCGACCAGGTCCCCGCCTGGGAGGACGCCCTACAGCTCGAGCTGTCCAAGCTCCAGGAGGTTCCCGATGTCGACTCCCCGTCTTGACCAGGTGGCCGAGGCCCGCTCCACCCTCGAGAAGGCCATCGAAGCCGTCGCCCAAGCCCACCAAGCCCACTACGCTGCCAGGCGCGCCCTTCGCAAGGCCCAGCGCGAACACCTCGCCGACCTCGAGGAGGTCCGCCGCGTCGCTGGCCTGCTCCGGAACACCTACGACTGGATGTCTGGAGGGGAAGACCCCAAGGTGGAGCCGGTCGTCGGGGACCCCGAGGACGGCAACCGGGTCGAAGCCTTCGACATCTGGATGGGCGGGATGTACCCGAGCGTCCGGGTCAGCGGCGACTTCGAAGGCGAGGGCGGCGACCAGGAGCTGGCAGACGCCATCGCCAGCGCCGGCCAGCACATCCTCGACCTGGCCCAGGAGGTCGAGGACCTCCGGGTGTTCGCCACCGGCGTGCCCGACTCCACCCTGTCCATCCTGCAGGCCGTCGCGGTCGAGCGCCGGCGCCAGGTCGACATGGAGGGCTACACCCCGGAGCACGACGCGCGCGACCACACCGAGGACGAGCTCGCCGAGGCGGCCATGTGCTACGCGTGCCCGCCCAACCGCCACCTCCGCCGCACGGGCGACGAGGTGGACGACGAGCCCCACGAGTGGCCCTGGCTCGGCGCCTGGAAGCCCGTGCCCAGAGACCGCAAGCGGGAGCTGGTGAAGGCGATGGCCCTCCTGGTCGCCGAGCACGAGCGGCTCGACCGCGCCGATGGAGGTGCGTCTTGACCGCCCTGAGGATGCGCATCGACCTGTCCGGCGTCCTGCTGTGCCACGCCGAGGACCTTTCGGAGGTGCTGGGGCCCATTGAGGCCCGCTTCGAGGCGCTCGGTCCGGACGACGACCCGTGGGACCTCGAGCAGGAGACCGCGCTGTCCAACCAGGAGCTGCTGGACCTCGTGGGTGGCCACAACATCCACATGCTTCTCCAGCTCTACCAGCACCTGTGCCAGCTCAAGGGGATGCTGGACGCTGGGCACGACGGCGGGAAGGCCGTGGCGGACCTCTTCGACCTCTACGTGGTGCCGGAGGCCCACAGCCAGCTCGTCCACTGCGAAGCGTGCGACTGGCGAGGGCCCGGTGTCGCCGCCATGTCGGGGAGCGATGCCGGGCGCGCGTGCCCGAGCTGTTCGACGGCCATCGCCGACGACCAGGCCGGGGAGGCGTCCTGATGCCCGTCATCGGCGCCCATCGCTGGCACGGCGGCCACGCCTTCGCCGTGAAGACTCGCGGCCGACTCATGGAGCCTCTCGTCTGTCGGTCGCGCTCCTGGCCGAGCTCGGCCGACCTGGACGGCAAGGTGGCCGTCGCAGCCTTCCAGGACGCCCTGGCCGAGCATGCCCGGTCGGCCTACCGGCAGCTGCACGAGACCACCTGGTCGCGGGCCGACCTGTGGCCCCCCCTGCCCACCATCGGCTCCCCCATCGGGATGGGGCTCCGGCTCTACCGGACAGGCCGGAGGCCCGTGGGCGTCTGGCGGGACCACCTGTACGCGGCCTGGCGCGCCACCCTCGAGGCTCACCTGGACGCCGGCGACGGGATGAGCCTCGCCGAGCTCCACCGGACGGCGGTGGCCCGCGGGCAGCGGTGCCGGGCCGACCAGGTCCCCTACATCGTCTCTCCCCGGCTCCTGTCCGAGCTCGTGGGTGACCGCGTCCGGAGGGCGGCATGAGCCAGCTCCACCTCTGGGCCCCGCGCTCGGTCGACCTGTTCGCCGGTGGTGGCGGTGCCTCCGAGGGCATCCTTCGCGCCACCGGGCGCGCCCCTCTCGTGGCCATCAACCACGACGAGGACGCCATCGTGATGCACGCGAAGAACCACCCGGGCTCACTCCACCTATGCGACGACGTGCTCTCCGTGAAGCCGTTCCTCCCTCACGGCAAGCCCATCCACCTGCTCTGGCTAAGCCCGGACTGTCGCCACTTCTCCCGCGCGAAGGGCAGCAAGCCGCTTTCAGCCAAGATCAGGGCGCTCCCGGGAACGTCTGTCACCTGGGCCCGTGCCGTGCGGCCCTGGGTGATTGGCCTGGAGAACGTGGTCGAGATCATGAGCGCCGGTCCGCTCTACCCCGAGGACCACCCGAACCCCAAGCTTCGAAACCGACCCATCCCGGAGCGTGCTGGCGAGCACTGGCGCCAGTGGATCTCGGACCTCCGCAGCGAGGGGTACCAGGTCGAGTGGAGAGTGCTGAACGCCGCCGACTATGGCGCCCCCACGGCTCGAAAGCGCCTTTTCCTCATCGCCCGCTGTGACGGTCGCCCCATCGTCTGGCCCGAGCCCACACATGGGCCAGGGCGCCAGCATCCCTACCGCACGGCCGGGGAGTGCATCGACTGGTCGCGGCCCATGCTGTCGGTGTTCGCGACTCGCGCCGAGGCCAAGCGCTTCGCAACAGAGGTGGGGGTCCATCCCCCCAGGCGACCGCTCGCAGCGAAGACGATGGCCCGAGTGGCCGAGGGCGTGCGTCGGTTCGTTCTGGAAGCTGACGACCCCTTCGTCGCCCCCAATGCCGGACCGTCGTGGCTCATCTCCACGCGCAATGGTGAGCGCAAAGGCCAGACCCCGCGGGTCCGGGACCTGCGCGACCCCTTCCCGACCGTGACGGCCAAGGGCAGCCAGGGAGCGCTGGTCACGGCGTTCGTGGCCAAGCACAACGGCGGGGTCATCGGGCACGACGTGCACCGCCCGCTGGGGGCCGTCACTGCGCGAGACAGCCACGCCGTCGTCCTCGCCCACCTCACCAAGTACTACGGCACGGGGGCAGTGGGTCAGAGCCTCGGAACGCCTATGCACACGGTCCCCACCAAGGACCGCTTCGGCCTGGTGACCTCGCACCTCATCAAGTTCTACGGCACCTCAACCGGCTCCTCCCTCGCCGCGCCGATGCCTACCGTGACGGCGGGCGGCAACCACCTTGGGCTGGTGACCACCTACCTCTACGGTGAACCCTACGTCCTGGTGGACGTCGCCATGCGGATGCTTCAGCCGCGGGAGCTCGCTCGCGCTCAGGGCTTCCCCGAGGAGTACATCCTCACCGGCACCAAGGAGCAGCGCACCGCTCGCATCGGCAACGCCGTCCCTCCGCAGGTCGTTGAGGCCGTCGTCCGCGCGCAGTTCGGCCTGGACGTTCACGGACAGCCCCAGCCGCTTCGGATGGTCGCATGAGCTGGTGGTGCAGCCCCATCCGCCACCACGTGGCCCGCAAGCACCACCACTGCGAGCTGTGCAGTGCTGGCATCCACCCGGGTGTCCGCTACGCCACGTGGCGATGCCGCTTCGACGACCACATGTCGACGGTGAAGGTCCACGTCGGCTGCTGGGCCCTGGTGCTCGAGCACGGTGAGCCCGACGGCGGCGTGTACGAGCTGAGCCCGGACGGGCTCGCCGAGGACCTCCGCTACCACTGCCCCGACGCCCGCGACCTGGTCCGGGTCGGCGGGCCCGAGGGCTGGTGGTGGTTCGAGCAGGTGGTCCGCATCGAGCTCATCTACATGGAGAGCGGCCCCGAGGCCGCCGAGGACGCCCGCGATGCGCTGGAGGCCAGCTGATGGTGAAGGCGCTCGACCAGGACGTGGAGGCCGACGAGAAGCCGGCGGAGACCGACGCGCCGAAGCGGCGCCGGCGGATCTCCAAGGCCGACCTGTTCGCCCGGGTCCAGACACGGGCGCTGCTGCACGCGGCTCCGGACACCTACGTGAGCGCGGGGGAGGTGGCCGCCATCTTGGGGCGGAACGAGGTGCATGTGAGAGCCTCTCGGCCGGACACGGCGCTGGAGCTCGAGCACTGCAGCGCCAAGATGGCGCGATGGGACGACTGGCTGGAGGCACTTGGCTATGGGCGCGACGAAGAAGCCGGAAGCGGTCACGCTGGGGGATATCCGGGCGTCGGTGGTGGCGGGTCGTCCTCCGAAGGAGGGGCGGTGGTACTGGCGGATCAGGCGCAAGGGGAAGACCCTGCGGGGGCTGCGAGCCACACGCGACGAGATCGAGATCGTCGTCGCGCGGCTGCGCTCAGAGACGCCGACGAGCTCACACGGCGGAAGAGGCCGCGGCGCCGCCGGCGTCCGGACCGTGGATGACCTGGTGCGGTCGTGGCTCGCCTTCCAGTCTATGCGCGCCAGCATGGGGGAGATCAGCGAGTCCACCCTCGACGTCTACGCCGGCCGGGTCCGTCTGTGGCGCGAGAGTCACATCGCCGACGTGCAGCTCCACGCCGTGACCCGGGCCGCCATCAGCGACGAGCTCCAGCGGTGGCGTGCGGTCGAGGGATTTGCGCAGTCCACGACCTACAACAGCTTCACCGTGCTCTGCCTCGCCTGGCGGTGGGGCAAGGACCGTGGGCACTGCCCGTCGCTGGACCTGCGCAAGATGGTGTCCCGCACCCGCATGAAGCGAGTCAACGCCGACTACACGCCCACGTGGAAGGAGGTCTGCGCTATCGTGGACACGGTGCCTGCGTGGGTGCGTCCCATCGTGCGCTTCATGGCTCTCACCGGGGCTCGGCGGGCGGAGGCGTTCAGGCTCCAGGCCTCCGCGGTGCGGCTGGCGGACCGGGTCGTGGTGCTCACAGGCAAGACCGGGTCCAGGTCCTTCCCGCTCAGGGGTGAGCTGCTCGCGATGCTGGTGGAGCTCCTCGAGGACCACCCCGAGCCTGGGGGACGGCTGTTCCACAACGTCGCCAAGGACTCCGCGTACAACCAAATCCGAAAGGCAGCGGATCAGCTCGGCTATCCGCGCATCTCTCCCCACGGGTTCCGCCGTCGGGTCGTGATGAGGCTCCTGGAGGTCACCGACCCGGCCACGGTGGCGAAGCTCACGGGCCACACGGTCGAGGTCCTCCTACGCGACTACGTGAGACCTTCTCACGCCGAGCTCGACGCGGTCCTCGCTCGAGCCGCCCTCTCCACCCAGCCCGCCGGCGACGTGGTGCCCTTCCGGGCACAGAAGTCGGGCACAGACTCCAAGGATTAGCCGTGGCACACGAGATAGTCAGTACACGTTGTACTTCTTGCGGTTGGCCTCGTGCTCAGCGGCGTTGCGGGCCGGGTGCAGGTTCTTCTCGGCGTCGTGCAGGTAGTACCAGAACTCCGAGGACTCGGGCTTCATCGCGGCCTCCAGGGAGGACAGCGTGGGGTTGCCGATGGCGGTGGGCGGCAGGCCGGCCGAGAGGCGGGTGTTGTAGGGATCGCCGGGGTCGCGGAGCTTCTTCAGGAAGGCCTTGCGGTCGTTCCACTCCGGAAGCGTGTAGCGGCTGGTGGCGTCGATCCCGAGGGGGGTGTTGGCGTCGAGGCGCTTGTACATGATGCCCGCCACCAGGGGGCGCTGGTGGGGCTTGGGCTCTTCCCGCTCCAGCATGCTGGCCACGACCACGAGCTCGTGGAGGGTGCGGCCGCCGAAGTCCCCCTCGGCGTGCGGGTCGAGGAAGCGCTCCTTGAAGGTCTTCAGCTGGCGCTCGACGAGGAGCTCGGCGGTGAAGCCCTCTGCGGGGACCATGTAGGTCTCGGGGTACAGGTAGCCCTCGAGGGTGGGGCTCGGGACGTCGAAGGGGGCGGTGACGGTCTTGCCCTCGGCGACCTTGGCGTAGGCGCCGGGCTCGATCCAGCCCTTCTCCACCAGGGCCGCGTCGATGTCGCGGATGCGCCAGCCCTCCAGCACGGTGAAGGGAACGTCGTCGGCGATGGGGACCCCGCACAGGGTCTCGAGGAGCTCGTTGAGGGACATGTCGCCCCGCACCTCGAACTTGCCCGCCTTCAGGCAGCTGGCGTCGGTCTGGCGGAGGAAGAGCTTCCACTGCCACTCCGACGGGGCCAGGCCCTCCTCGACCAGACGGGGACCGAGGCCTCCGGCGCTGGCCCCCTTGGGGACCTCGAAGACGCGGGCCTCGGTGTCGGAGGCGTCGACGGGAGCGTCGGGGTCGACGCAGGCGAGCAGCAGGGAGAACAACAGCACAGGGACCTCGCGGGGCGCAGTGTACCGGCTACCGCTTGGCGGCCCAGCGGGCCATGCCCTCGATGTTGGCCTTGACCACCTTCGACGCGGCCACGTCGGCCCCCTTGGTGAGGGCCGCCCACTTCAGGCGGCCCACGTCGCCCTTCTTGGGGGCCGAGGCCAGGGCATAGCCGAGGACGCCGTCGGCCACGATCCAGGCGCCGTTGTTGTAGTCGCTGCGGAAGCCCTCCTTGGCGGACAGGGCCTCGCTCTCCGGTCCGAGGAGAGACCAGGCGGCGATGCGGTACCCGCCGCGCTCCCCCATGTCGTGGAGCACCAGCTCGTGGTGGACCGAGCCGAGCATGGGGATGCTGACCTTCTGGTAGAAGCGCACGGCCTCGGGGGGCGTGAAGCGGCCGTCGGCGACGCTGCGGCAGGTGGCGACGTGCTCGACGTTGCCGACGTAGTGGTCGACGTCCATGACGGCGGCGATGACCTTGTCCGGGTCGACGCCGGGGATGGGCATGATGCCGAAGCCCTCCTGGGTGGGGCGTCCCGCGTGCTTCCAGGCGTTCCAGGTGAAGGACGTGGGCTTGCCGGCGGGCAGGCGGGAAAGGACGCGCTCGACGAAGGCTTCGTGCTCCAAGGGTTCCTCCAGGAATGGGGCGCAGGGTAGCAGAGCCGGGACCGTTTGAGCGCGCTTCGAGGGGCGATGCGGAGAGAGGCGGGTTCTCGGCCGCCATGACCCGGTCGTGATGGCTGGTGTGCGGGGGAGCGACGGGTTTCGGGCTCGGCGCGACCGTTTTCGTCGCAGACGGGGGCCCTCTGGCGTCGGGGAGGGGCTTTGCAGGCTACGGGCTACAGCTCGCAGCCATGGGGCCTCGCTGCCGGGAGGGCGCAGCGCTACCAACCTTGCGCCCTTGCATGCCGTAGCCTGCAGCCTGCGGCCTCGCCCCACGGCCTGCGGACACCTGGCACAAAGCGTCCGAGTCGTCGCGTCCGCTACTTCGAGGCGGACCACGTCAGGGTCTTCTTGGCGCCGTCCCGCATGTACATGCCGGACAGGCTCCCGCCGTCGGTCTTTCCGGTGAAGGCGAGGTCGCCCGCCCGGAACGAGACGTTTCCGTTCGGGTCGATCGTGCCCCGGATGGACTCGGTGCGGACCTGGGTGCCGGCGTACAGGGTGAGGGTGCCGGAGAGCTGACCGCCGGAGCCGGCGAGCTCCAGGGCCATGCGCTGGCCTCCCGCCTTGCCGGACCAGGCGCCTCCGACGGCTGGGTAGGTCACGGGGGCCGGCTCCGGGGGCGCCGCTGGCTCGGGGATGGGCTCGGGCTCGGGCTCGGGGACGGCGTCCGCCGCGGGAACCTCGATGACGACGGGCTCGGGCTCGGGCGCCTCGTCCGTGCCAGTGGGGGCTGGATCCGGGGCGGCCGGAGCGGGGCGTGGCGCCGCG
>Ga0213839_1001825_pt1 | contig 12886 bp, 12 predicted proteins | sample SWPATP21_FD_160075 | JGI IMG/M metagenome (GOLD analysis project Ga0213839, IMG submission 160075) | Coastal seawater microbial communities from Marineland, Florida, United States - SWPA TP2 #1 | ecosystem: Environmental > Aquatic > Marine > Coastal | place: USA: Florida | collected 2016-08-14 | reverse complement strand
TGACATTCATATTACCTATCGTGAGTGGCAAGGGATCTTGCCGGGGTGAACTGTTGACGGTCAAGGCCTCTAGTGACCGGAGAACACAGCGAGTTTTTTCTCTTGGAAGCTGGTCATCCCGGATCGGAAGTCCCGGGTTGCGGTAGTAAATCCACTGGCGATCGCTTCCACGAGTGACGAATCGGCTCCCTGGGCGGCCGCATGAATGAGCTGTTTCGCTGTTTGCTGCGCTATCGGTGCGCCTTTAAGAAGGTCGCTGACGAGGTCCCGCACGGATTCTTCCAGCGAGTCGGCATCGGCCGTCTCGGTCACGAGTCCCCACGCCAGCGCGGTGTCGGGCGGGATTTGCCGGCCAGTCAGTATGAGCTCCTTGGCTCGTCCTTCGCCGACCAATTTGGTGAGGCGTTCCGTTCCTCCCCATCCGGGGATTGTGCCAATGCCTACTTCGGGGAGTCCAAATCTCGCCGAAGGTCCGGCAACCCGAAAGTCACATGCCAAGGCGAGTTCCAGTCCACCTCCGAGCGCAGGTCCGTCGATGACAGCTATTGTCGGCTGGCTGAGGTTGGCCAGCTGCCGGTAAATCCGGTGGCCTTCTTTGATCCAGGTCTTCCACATTTGGACGGGAGTGAAGCCTGAAAACTGTCCTATGTCGGCGCCGACGCAGAAAGCTCTGTCACCTGCGGTTCGGAGTATGAGCACCCTGGCATCGGATTCCTCTATTTCTTTGAGGGAGGCCTCGAGCTGGGCCAGAAGCTCAAGGCTGAGGGCGTTGAGTTTTTGTGGCCGGTCAAGAGTCAGGGTCGCCACTCCGTCGGCGCTGATTTCCAGGTGGACGGTTCCCATGGGCGGGTTGTCCCTCGGGGCCTGCTCGCCGGGATTTTGATTGAATCCGGGAATGGATTGGGTGGTTTTCATCGCTGCCCCATGTTCTGCAGGTTTTCAAGACGCGAATGTGTCGCTGCCTGGGGGAGTTTGAGACCGATGGGTTCTGCGACAAAAAGGGCTGCGTCCATGGTTGTCAGGGCGCCGCTGACCAGCAGCGGGAAGTCCGACTTGGCCAGAACGTCCTTTTCGAGGTCTACGCCGGGCGCGATCTCGGTAACGGTCAGCCCCTCGGGGCGGAGTTCCAGCACGGCGCGTTCGGTGATGTATTTGACCCTTCTGCCATTGTCGAGCGCTCGTTGTCCAGAGAAGGTGATGGCGTCGACGTTTTTGACAAACTTGGTGTGGGGGCCGTCCTGCCGGATGTTCAGCTGCCCGTCCTCGATGATGATGTCCTTCCGGCCGGCGGTGAATGCGCCGACGAAGACGATGTCGGACGCCGCGGAGGTGATGTCCGCGAATCCGCCTACTCCGGCCGTGACGTGACGCCGCTTGGGAAGGCTGTGGACGTTGACGTTTCCCTGCTGGTCGATTTCCAGGAAGGAAAGGAACGTGCGGTGGAACCCTCCTCCCTGGAGGAGGGTGAACTGGTCAATACTCGGCATGATGGCATCAGGGTTTTGTGACACTCCGAAGACGAAGTCCAGCAGTGGAACACCTCCCACGGCTCCCTGTTCGATGACCCAACTGACTTCCTGAGGAAGGTTCTCTTCAAGGAGGACGTGAGGGACGAGGGCGGCGACGCCGAACCCGAGATTGACGGTCTCCCCGCTCTGCAGTTCGAGACTGGCCCTTCTGGCCATGACTTTTTCCAGCGAGAAAGGCACGGCGGGCAGTGTGCTCAGCGATCTGCGTTGTTGTCCTGAGATGGCCGGGTCGTAGGGCGTTTGAGTGGTCTGCAGCTGTTCGGGTGCGTGGACGATAGCATCCACCAGGATTCCGGGTACTCGTACGTCTCGGGGGTTCAGCGTACGCCCTTCAGCGATGCGTTTAACCTGGGCGATGACGATGCCGCCGTTGTTGTGGGCCGCGTAGGCGAGATCCAGAGCACCGAGCATCGATGCTTCTTCTTCGAATGTCAGGTTACCGAACTCATCCGCGGTCGTTGCACGGATGATTGCCACGTTGGGAGTTATGGCCTCGAAGAAGAGCCATTCCTCGCCTTTGCGCTCGGTAAGCTCCACGATGGCCGGCGGGGATGCTGCATTCATGCGGCCGGCCTGGTTCCGCGGATCAATAAAGGTCCCGAGGCCCACTTTGCTCGTGACGCCGGGCTGGCCGGCGGCGGCGGCCCGGTGCATCTGATAGATGATGCCTGAGGGGAGGTTGTATGCCTCGATCTCGTCCTTTTCGATCATTTGCCAGATGAGCGGCGGTTCTGCGCTGGAGGGGCCGGAGGGAAAGGAACCGGCGATGACGCGGCGCAGGAGCCCGGGCTTTGCCAGATGATCGATGCCTTTGATTCCCCACATATCTCCGGCGGCGATGGGATGGATAGTCGTCAGGGCACGGGGGCTTGCTGTGTCGCTAAAGCGCGTTCCGATGCCTTCAAGAACGGCGTCGGGGCAACCCAGACCGGAGGACGAGTTGACGGATATGACGTCGTCGTCGTTGATCAGGTCCGCTGCCTGTCGTGGTGTGAGAATGGGCTTCTTGTTCATGTTCCTTGCTTCTTTCGGACGCGACAACATAAGGCACCCGGGTCGGGGTGGCCTGGTTGTGGTGCTGTGAGGCCGAGCGGGTCGGCGGTGGGGCAGTTAGTTCGAGGTGTTCCGGGGACGCCACGACGCTGTCGAGGCCCGGATTCGCAGTTCCGGGGTGACCAGGATGTGCGGAAGGTGTTGTTTCGAATCCGGTCCTGAGGCCCGGGGGTCCGCAATTGTTTGGAGTATGAGTTCAGCGCACTTTTCCCCGATGGCGGCGGGAAAGGTTGCCACTGTTGTCAGCGGCGGGACCTGATGCGCGGAGCTGGGAATGTCATCAAACCCTGCCACGGCTACGTCTCTTCCGGGTTCGAGGCCCCTGGCGCTGAGTTCGGCGTAAACGCCAACGGCGGTCACGTCACTGAAGGCGACTATGGCATCGGGAAGTGTTCCCTTATCCAACAGTGCTGCGGTCGCCTGAGCCCCGCCCAGGGCGGTAGTGGGACTTGAATACCGCTCGGGAGGGGTGAACTGGACAGCGGATTCCGCCAGGCCCGCGCTCAGGCCTTCGGCACGCTCCAGGCTGGCTGAAGTTCCCACGGGCCCACCGATCATGACCACGTTCTTTGTTCCAATAGCGCCAAGGTGGCGGCCCAGCAGTTCGCCGGCCAAGCGGTTGTCCGCGCCGACGTAGTCATGCTGCAGCCCGAAATGCCTGGCAAGCAGGACGAGCGGGGTACGGCTGCCTTCCAGCAGCTGGTCAATATTCGCCGCCTCGGTCGCGGCTGCGGGGAGTAGAACCAATCCGTCGATGCCTCGCTCCAGGAGTCTGGCGATCAGCACATCCTGCCTGCTGACATCATCGCGGCTGTAGCAGACGAACAGCGCGTAGCCGTGGGCGTAGGCCACATCCTCCAAGGTCATGGCGAGCTCCGCGAAGTAGGGATTTCGAATCTCAGTCACGACAAGCCCCAACGCCATGGACTTCTGATTTCGAAGGGACGCCGCCCGCCGGTTATACACGTAACCCAGCTCCGCCATAGAAGCTCGGACTCGCAACTTGGTGGATTCAGGAATCTCGGGGCTGTTGTTGAGAACCAGCGAGGCCGTCGAACGCGAGACTCCCGCGTGAAGGCTTACGTCCGCAAGTGTTGCTCGTGCCATTGCTCTCTCCTCACAAGTCTCCTGTGACCTGAATTACCACTACCGATGCTACACACCTTTACTGGACCGATCCAGTAAAAGTCTAAAAATGTTTTCATTTGGTGCCGCACACGTCGAAAATAGCCATGGAATAACTACTGGATCGATACTGACGGGATGGCTGCCGGGGCGGTGGAATCTCTCAGTACAAGCTCCGCCACGGCGTATCGGACCTCAGTGGTGGCGGATCCGGAGAGCCTTTGGGACAACAAGGACCAGGCGAGATCGCCCAGCTGCTGCGTCGGGCTGTGCACTGTGGTGAGATGAGGCTGGACGTGGCGTGCGAGAGGGATGTCATCAAAACCGGTAACCGACATCTGCCCGGGAACGTCGATGCCCAGATCACGCAGCCGGGAGAGGGCTCCGACGGCAGCAAGGTCATTAAAGGCGACAATGGCCGTGGGCTTGGACTCAAGCGCGCGATCGACTGCCGCGTAGGATGATTCGATGGTCCCCTCGGCCTGCACGCGTACTGCTTCCAGTCCCATATGCCGGGCGAGCAGGACGCCTTTCCAACGCTCCTGGTCCTGCCAGGAAAGTTCGGAGCCGGACAGGTAGACGATCTTCTTGTGGCCCAGAGCTAAAAGGTGCCCGCACAGCTGCATGATGGCTGCCACGTTGTCCACTGCGGCGACAGGCAGATCCACCCCTTGTTCCACGCGGTTGACCAGCACGGTCGGCGTGTCGGTCCGGGCCAGCTGCCTGAGTCCTGAGGCTTCGATCCGGGAGGAGAGCAGGACGAGTCCGTCGACCTGCGGCCTCAATTCAAGCGCTGTTGCAAGCTCGCGGTCGGGATCACCATAGGAGCTGGCGAGCAGTACGCGATAGCCATCTTCGGATGCCCCGCGGGTGATCTGATCAACCACATGAAAAAAGTAGGGGTTCGTCATGTCCGGCATGATGATCCCGATGTTGCGCAACGAGCCGATGGACAGGCCGCGGGCAGCCGCGTTGGGCTGGTAGCCAAGGGCCGTGACCGCGAGCCTCACCCGTTCCTCCAGATCAGGATTGACTGATCCTGCGTGCGAGAGGGCCCTTGAGACGGTCGCGGTCGACACGCCGGCTTCCTTGGCCACCATCTTGATGGTCACGCCGGCTTTCGCGGCCTGCCGCTTCCGTTGACGCACGCTTTCCGCCATGCTGACTCCTCAAACCTCTGCTCCACCAAGTGGACTTCTATATTCCGGCAAACCCGCGGAGGGCAGCTTCGGTCGCGTTCTTCAGCGATTCTGACCACCAATGCTCGCTGAGGACCTCAATTTCGATGAGTCCCTCGTAGCCGGCGCTGTCCGCTTGGGACACGAAGTCCTTCAGGTCGATGACACCTTCGCCGGGCATGCCGCGGCTGCTCAATTGGCCATTGATTGGTGTGACCCAATCGCAAACCTGCACCGAGAACAACGTCTTGCCGGCCCGCTGAATTTGCGCTGCCATGGATACGTCCCACCATACGTGATAGGCATCCAGAGCGATTCCAAGATTCGGCGCACCGATGCGCTCCACCAGGTCATTGGCCTCGGTGAGTGAGGTGATGGCTGACCTGTCAGCAATCATCATCGGATGCATCGGCTCGATCGCCAGCCGCACACCTGCGTCGGCCGCGTAAGGGGCAAGCGCACGCAGCCCGCTTTCAATCTGCTCCCGGGCTCCCGCTAGGTCCTTGGTGGTGGCCGCTCCGCAAACCATGACGAGGCATTCAGCATCCAGTTCATGTGCTTCGTCGACGGCGCGGCGGTTATCGGCAGCGATCGAATCCCGTCCGGGAGTCGAGAGCACCGGAAACATGCCGCCGCGACAGACGCTGGTAACCCGAAGTCCCGCACTGCGGATCTGCTTGGCGGCGAGGACGACTCCTCCCTCGGCATAGACGTCCCGCCACAATGCCACTCCGGGCACGCCATGGCTGACGGCGATATCGATAAGCTCCTGCAGGCCAGCTGCGCGTAGCGTAATTGAATTGATGCTGCAGCGATCAAGGTTCATGTCATTGCACCGGTTTCCTGTTGATTGTGGATGCAGAGGCAGTCGAAGCCTCCCTGCATTGGCGCCTCCAGGATCTGGAAGGACGCTGTCCGGTGTCCCAAAGCCAGGCACCGGAGGGTCGCCGACGCCAGTCACGGAGCAAAGCCTTGGCTCCGCGATGCGCTGGCGGCCACTCATCCTTAGGGATCGATTGATTGCCGGGGTCCCGTTCAGCCGTCTCGAAACCATCTCCTGTGAATGTAACCGATTTCTGAAGTGATTTTCTACATCTGTTTTTTGGCTTAAATCAAGGATATTACGTGCCTAGTCATCTCACAACAGGCTTGTAACCGATTACTTTCTGTGGTGTCATGAGTGAGTGGCAGGCGTTCGGCCTGTGCCGCCCCAAACCCCAAGACCAAGACATAGAAATGGACTAACCGTGAGCGCCCAGCAAGATGAACTTTCAAGCCGCACAGTCGTCGTTACGGGGGCTTCCGGCGGCATAGGATCGGTCATCGCCCGCGCTTTTCACGAACTGGCAGCAGATGTGCTTCTCATCGATGCCGATCCTCGCGTCCAGGGGACTGCGGAAAGCATGGGAGCCCGGTGGATGGTGGGGGACCTGAGGCAGCCTGAGGTTGCGCACGAAGTGATCAAGGCGGCCGTCGAAGGGTCCGGGCGCCTGGATGTCCTGGTAAACGCCGCCGGTGTCCAGTTGCGCAAGGAGGCCGTTGATGTTGGCGAAGACGAGTGGCAACGCCTTCTGGATATCAATCTCTCCGCCGCCTATCGCCTCATGCGCGCGGCAGCCGGCCCGCTGTCACGATCGCAGGGGTCGATAATCAACATCACCTCGATGGCGGCTGACCGGGTCCTCCCCCGAATTGTCCCGTACGGAGCGACGAAGGCGGCCCTGGTTCAGCTGAGCCGGGGGCTGGCGGTCGAGCTCGGTCCGCAGGGTGTGCGGGTCAATGCAGTCGCCCCTGGCTATATCACTACGCCAATGACGCAACACAACCTGGCTAGACCGGAAGTCCTCGGACCCGTCCTGACGAGGCTGCCTCTCAAACGGCTGGGAACCGCAGCGGATGTCGCCGAAGTAGTCCTCTTCCTGGCTTCCGATGCCGCCCGGTATGTGACCGGCGCTGTTGTCCCGGTGGATGGCGGCTACTCGCTAACCTAGCTCGCCGCGGGGCCCTTCGTGCCGCCTGCGCAAACGGGAAGCACGCAGGGCCCCACCAATGACTTGGAGGAAAAATGAAGACGGACAGCCGCCACGTGGCCATCGACCACTCCGGGGTCCCAGAACCAATGACGCGCACCTGGGCCGCCAGGATGTTCTGGACCCAGCTTGTTCCCGGCGAATTCGTTGACGTATGGCGCGGATCCCGGTGGGTGAGCTGTTCACGCGTAGATGACCTCGCGGGCGACGGCACCGTCGTTTGGCTCGTGGATGTGGCCACCGGGTGCCGGACACTGCATTTGGACACCGATGGCCTGACGCTCACACCGTGCCCGGTCTGACCGACCCTCCATCAGGAACTTGCTACCTGAGAGACGGGCACAAATCAGCCCTGCCGGCAGGGACTGCTGGCAGCGGCGCAATATACCGACTGCCCTCCCGCACGGGGCCGGCGACGCTGCCGGCCCCTACACCTACTGATGTTTGGAGAGATGAAGTGAAGAGGAAATTTCTTGTATGGCGGAGCGTTGAGGATGCGCTTGATACCGAACGTTTCGCGGGGTGTGAACTATGAACAGCGCACTTTTCATCGGCAAGAACGGCCTGACCCGCCAGGAACTTCGGCAAGCGCCCGCCTACACGAAGCCCGCGGCCCCGTTGCAAAGCCGGACGGCGTATGCGGCAGCTCATGTCGTGCCGCGGCAGCTGGGAAACAATGTTCCCGGGGTCCCAGCCGATATCGACTGGGACAACACCTTGCAGTACCGGCACCACCTGTGGTCCTGGGGGTTGGGAGTAGCCGATGCCATGGACACCGCGCAACGGAACATGGGGCTTGATCCCGTGGCCACGCGCGAGTTGATCAAGCGCAGCGCGGCGGAGGCCCGTAGTGTCAACGGTGCCCTTGTCGTCGGTGTAAACACCGACCATGTCGAGGACGAAGTCATCAGCCTCGACGCCGTCGTCGATGCCTACACCCGTCAGTTGCACTTTGCTGAAGAACAGGGGGCCGGGGTCGTGCTGATGGCCAGCCGTCACCTGGCTCGAGCGGCCGCGGATGCCGATGACTACCGCCGCGTCTATTCGGACGTTCTTTCGCGGGCCTCCCGTCCCGTCATCCTGCACTGGCTGGGCGCCGCCTTCGACCCACTCCTGGATGCCTACTTCGGGTCCACTGACTTCCAGAAAGCGGCAACGACGGCGCTTGACATCATTGCCGACAACGCAGGCGTGGTCTCGGGCATCAAGATGAGCCTGCTGGATGCCCGCAAGGAAATCCATGTCCGTGACCTCCTGCCTTCAACAGCGACCATGTTTACCGGCGATGATTTCAATTACGTTGACCTGATCGCCGGTGATGCCAACGGCCATTCCGATGCCTTGCTGGGCGCGTTCGCTGCACTTGGCCCGTCAGCCTCGGCGGCCCTGCAGGCGCTGGATGCCGGAGATCGCGACGCTTACCGCCGAATCCTGGGGCCGACGGAAGAACTGTCGCGGAAGATCTTTGAGTCCCCGACGTACCACTACAAAACCGGTGTGGCCTTCCTGAGCTGGCTCAACGGCCACCAGCCAGCGTTCAGCATGATCGGGGGACTGCACGCCGCCCGCAGCCTGCCCCACCTGTCCGAGTTAGTTCGTCTTGCCGACGCTGCCGGTGCACTGGAGCAGCCGCAGCTGGCAGCACAGCGGTGGAACAGCCTGCTGGCACTTAACGGCGTCAGCTAGCCATGTGCCCTGGGCGACTCACTCGGATCCCCACACGGGCCGCGGAGTGGGCCTTCCCTTTCTTTCCCCAGACAATCCCGATAGGACTCCTCGTGCGTATACTGATCGCCTCGGACAAAGTCAAGCATTCCCTTGACTCAGACGAGGTCGCGTGGCATCTCACCACCGGCCTCCTGGCCGAGCGACCCGACCTGACGGTGGATTCCATTTCGATTGCTGATGGGGGAGAGGGCACCGTCGCCGCGGCAATATCTGCCGGATTCACTGCCCACGTCGTAACCGTCAGTGGACCGACCGGCGTGCCAGTGCGGGCCACCATGGCCGTCCGCGGCCACGAGGCGATCATTGAGACCGCCGCGGCGTCGGGTTTGACATCCCTTCCCGGTGGGATACCCGATGCGCTGGGGGCGACCAGTCTGGGAACCGGGCAGCTGATTCGGGAGGCACTTAACCATGGCTGCACGGTCATCTGCATCGGAGCAGGCGGCAGCGCATGTACCGACGGGGGAGCAGGACTTCTTGAGGGTCTGGGAGCGACATTCTTGGACGCCCGGGGCCAATCCCTGGCCCCGGGCGGAGGTGCGCTGGCTGATCTGGCAGCTGTCGATCTGAGCGGCCTGGATCCACGACTAAGGAAGGTGAAGTTCGTCCTTGCCAGCGACGTCGACAACCCGCTGCTCGGAAAGCAGGGTGCAGCAGCGATCTTCGGGCCCCAAAAGGGCGCCGCTCCCAGTGAAGTGGACCTCCTCGACCGCGCGCTGACCCGGCTGGTCGATGTGCTCGAGGAGGAAATTGGCTCACGTGCAGCCGCAGCAGCGAAACAGGCTGGTGCCGGCGCAGCGGGTGGTATCGGGTATGCGGCCATAGCGGTTCTCGCCGCCCGCGTCGAGCCCGGCATCGAGGTTATAGGACGGATGATTAACCTGGACGCCAGGATCCGCGGCGCGGCGCTTGTCATCACCGGAGAGGGAAGCCTGGACGACCAGAGCATGGGCGGTAAGGCACCCATCGGCGTCAGCCAGGCAGCCGCCAGGGCCGGTGTCTCGGTCGTCGCCGTGTGCGGACGGACTACCCTTCCTGACTGGACACTCAGAGCAGCAGGGTTCATCCGAACGTTTGCGCTGGCAGACATCGAACCCGATCTCGCCCGCTGCATGTCAAATGCGGGCGCGCTCCTGGAAACCATAGGCATGACCGTCGCCGCGGAAATGCTGCCGCTGGATCCGCCAGAGGATAGGCGGAACGAAAACCTCAAACCCAACTCTTCGTCGATCTGCCGTCCGACATCGGGATTAACGGCATGAACCCGTCTCCAACAGTCGCACTTGCCAACGGTGTCCAGATGCCGCTGCTGGGTCTCGGCACGTGGCCGATGGACAATGATGCCACAGCCTCAGCGGTGAAAACCGCCGTCTCCAATGGATACAGGCTCTTCGACACCGCTGAGAGCTATGGCAATGAAGCTGGTGTCGGGGAGGGCCTGCGGCGCACCGGAATCCGACGCGACGAGGTCTTCATCACCTCAAAATTCAACAAGGAATGGCATGGCGGGGGCGGCGTGGCACAGGCGTTTGAAGCCAGCGCCAAACGGCTGGGTGTGGAGTACATCGACTTGTTCCTCATTCACTGGCCGGACCCCGCACAGGACCGCTACGTCGAAGCCTTCATTGGACTCGAAGCTCTGCTGCGGGAGGGCAAAGTACGCTCGATCGGCACGTCCAACTTCAAGCCGAAACACTTGCAGCGGCTCTTTGACGCTGGTCTGACGCCTCACGTCAACCAGATCCAACTCGACCCTGAACATGTGCGCTCTGACATCCAGGCTCTCCACAGAACGAAGCGAATCATCACGGGCGCCTATAGCCCTCTGGGCAGGGGCGGAGCATTCCTCAGCCGCCCTGCCGTCTCCGAGGCTGCCGTAAGGCATTCTAAAACCCCCAGCCAAGTCGTCCTGCGATGGCTTACCCAGCAATGCATTGCCGCCGTTTCAAAGTCCGCAGACCCACGACGGCAACTGGAGAACCTCGACATATTCGACTTCGAACTGACCGCCGAAGAAATGCTCCGCATAAGTGCCCTCGACACCGGAGGGCCGGCCCGCCTCGATCCGGATGAATACGCCCACTGATCGACGATGTGAACAAGCTCTTCTCAACCATCGAGGCCGCCAGCGCGGTAGAAGTAGCTGACATCAAGGCAGGGAAGGCCCTCGGCGAGAACGTATGGCTCGTCGTCAACTACCGACATCGAACACGGGACCGTCCCGCAGCAGACCCTTGACCTGATCCGCCGCGGCTGGGCCGTCGTGCGCGGGTAGGTCCCGGCCCAGACCGCCACGAATCACAGGACCGTTCCCTGGAGGCGCTGCAGTCAGCCAACGCCCCCGATGCCCGCAGCGTTGTCCGTGAGCTGGACCAGGCCGACGCACTGGACGAGGTGATGACCCCGGCCGGCGATTTTGTCGCCGAGGAGCTGATCGTTCAAGTCATTCCCCAGACCCAGGATGAATTCACCTGCTATTCCTGCTTTCTGGTCCACCACCGGTCCCAGCTCGCTCGCGAAAAGAATGGCCACTCGTACTGCATCGAATGTGAGTGATAGGGCGATCCCCGCTCCGGGTGCCGGGACGAAACAGCAGCCTCGACAGCGTGACTTGATCCTCCCTATGTGACTCCACTTGTCGTCTTGGCGTTCCTTGACGATACGAGCACTGGAAAGCCCGGCTGGCCGAAGGGAATGCCTCGTAATCCCAAAACTTGAGAGGCACGATGGTAAGTCAACATCGAGACCTCAGCCATCTGGCCTATCGCGGGCCATCCTCGCGGTGGATCAGATGTTCACGCGGATGAAGTGGTCAACAATGCTCAGGATTTCTTCCTTCCAAAACGATGGACCGCCGTGATCAGCGCCCTTTAGTTGGAAGAAAGTAACGGGCTGGCCCGCATTCCTGAGTGCATCGTGCAGGAGGACGCTCTGTCCGAACGGGACCAGCCGGTCCTTGTTGCCGTGGACGATGAGCAGAGGCCGCCGCCGGGGTGTTGGGGAAATGTGGTTCATTGCCACTGTTGGAGCGACGAGATTCGGATGGTCCAGGACGTTGGCGCCGCCGATGAGCATGCCCTCGGGGCTCTCAGGCTCGATGTGGTTCTGGATGGAAGGCTCTTCATTCATGCGCGAGATGTCTGTCGGACCGTAGTAGTCGATGAAACAGCGGATGTTGAGTGGCTCTTCGTCTACTGGTTCGTCGCTGAAAAAGGGGTCACCGTCAGTGAGGCATGTCAGCACTGTCGTGTGGCCGCCCGACGAGTCACCCCAGAGGACAATGCGGTTTGGATCGATGTGGAAGTCGGAGGCCTTCCGGCGCAGAAAGCGGATCGCCGTTCCTGTGTCGCGGATCTGGGCCGGGAAAGGCGCGACGGGGGACGGGCGGTACTCAACGATCGCCACGACATAACCCCTTCTGGCGAAGTGCGCCAGCGGCGGGAGGCTTTGGCCCAGGTCCTGCTCGAACCAAGCCGATCCCTGAACGAAAACGACCAGGGGGAAGACGGCAGTGCTCTCCCGGTCCATGGGCGGGAGCAGGATCTGCAGATGCAGGGGCAGCCCGTCTTTGCGGGCGTACTCCACTCCGAGGATCGCGGTGCCATGCTCGGGTTTCAGGTCTGCGTACAGGACTTGCATGCCTTCGCTTACGAGGGTGCTCGCCGGGAAATCGGCATAGTCGACGTCTCGCGGTTCGATGAACGTCGAAGGAGATGAAACGGGAATCATACCTGCTCCAGGGTTTTGATCTCAGTGTGTGCCACGTGGCGCGATGCGCCGTACCGGAGGCCGGTGAGGAGCGCGACAACGAGGACTGTGACGGCACCGACAATTAGCTGCACTGTCGCGCTTCCGTCGCCGATGAACGATCCAAACGCTTCGAAGTAATAGGGCGTTACAGCTGTTCCGATGGCGGCCCCGGTGAACAATACGGCTGTTGCCATGGCGGAAGTTTCAGGCGTTGCCCTGTTGTTGGTCGTCGTAATGAAGAAGGGCATGAAGGTGCCGAAGCCGAGACCGGCGACGATGGCTGCGGCATACCCGAGCGGTGCGCTGGACGCGTTCGCACAAAGGATGAGCGCAACGGCGACCGTTCCCGCGGCCGCGGCCCCAGTCCAGTTGCGCAGCCGGCGCATGACGAACCCGAAGACGATGCCCGCTGCAATCGATGCGACCCCGAAGGACGTCATGATCAAAGAAACAGCGGGCGGCTCGATGAGGTGTTTCTCAGCAACAAAGGCCA
>Ga0213839_1001822_pt1 | contig 12905 bp, 7 predicted proteins | sample SWPATP21_FD_160075 | JGI IMG/M metagenome (GOLD analysis project Ga0213839, IMG submission 160075) | Coastal seawater microbial communities from Marineland, Florida, United States - SWPA TP2 #1 | ecosystem: Environmental > Aquatic > Marine > Coastal | place: USA: Florida | collected 2016-08-14 | reverse complement strand
TCGGGCTTTCTGGTCGGCGACGTCCTTCCAAAAGCCGTCCAGCCACTCTGAGGTCGTTTTCGCAAGACGTCCACCAGTCTCGATCACAAACGGGACGAATGTTGTCGCAAGTCGATGCCTGCGCACACTATCCCGCGCCCACGTTCGGAGCATTCTCTCACACATGCCCAGGAACTCGAGGCACCATGTATGTATGTTGCGACATTCTGCGGTTCTTTCCCGGGCAAGTCCCGTTGTCACCCCTTGCCCTTGATCATTGAACTTGTCACCACTGTATGATACTGTGGTGACATTTCCATACCATAGAGCGACCTGCTGCTCACACACTGAAGTAAGTGGGCTCCCCGACCCACTCCAATGGGCAAAATCAACTACTCGTACTGTAGACTCTACTGTATGAACGGTGGTAAACTAACAGTCAACTCACGCAGCAACGAAGTCGCTCACCAAAATCGTTCGTCGTTCGTCCTTCGTCCTTCGTCCTTCGTCCTTCGTCGTTCGTCCTTCGTCCTTCGTCCTTCGTCCTTCGTCCTTCGTCCTTCGTCCTTCGTCGTCCGTCGTCCGTCGTCCGTCGTCCTTCGTCGTTGGATGCATCATTTTTCAACGCATCCGTACCCCGCTCACCTTGCCTGAGTTCCCACACGCGACGGGAGATAAACGATGAGTCGTGCAGCAAACTGTTTCTAGTGACAACGTCTGCGTTGACGGAGACGGAATTGTTGCAGAAGTGATCTCCAGTTTCAACGTTGACGGCGGAATGACTGTTTGGGTCTCCAGCTGAGCTCGAAAGCACCTTGCCAGTTCGAAACAAACGTCACAAGTAGAGCAACGTGGTTGGATACCAGGTTGAATGTTGCGACCGGGGCTCGTGGGGGAGTACAAAGCGGTTCGATGCGTCAAGTAATTGTGGCTGGCAAATATTTGCATTATATCTATTCTATTTGGTTGTGCGCCTCAACTTGGAGTTAACATGTGGACGGATAAACTTTTGCTCGCCTGCATTGGGTCCTTTTTTCTGTGTGTGTTGCAATGCGAGGCCAGCGGGCTGACCAATGACCCAATCGGGGCGGCAAATATTGTTCGTCTCGACGGGCAATGGCGCGCCCAACTGGAGAAGGGTGGCGACGCGGAGCCAACTGTGTATCTCAACAACGCCACTGTGCCTGGCGACGTCATCACGGACTTGCAAGCCGCAGGCCTTATCGGAGACCCGCTCTACGAATTGAACTTCAAGAACGCGACGTTGTGGGACGTTCCAGTGAACAGCACGGTGCGGTGGGTGTATTCAAAATCTTTCTCCACCACTGCAGTCGCCGGTGACCACCTTTCAGCACCTTCCAACGATGTCGTTCTCGTATTCGACGGCGTGAAAATGGGGGCAACTGTGTCTCTCAACGGACACACGCTAGGAAAAATGACGGACCAGTTTGTGAGATACAATTTTTCAGTGACCCATTTGTTGGAGGACGACCACAACGAGGTCAAGGTATCGTTCGACGACACCCCGACAGAGGGTCGCTTCATGGCCTGCACGGGAGGCTGGGACTGGGGACCTTACAGCAACACCTACGTCGAGAATGACCACACTTTCTCTCGCGGCATTTGGAAATCAGTGTACCTCGCTGTCAATCCAACAGATGCTGCTTCAATCCTTCATTTGACACCACATGTCTTCTACCGCGGCCCTCATGTAGTTGAACCACTTGTGGATGGACACCATGATGGGTTCGATGTGGTTGTCACCGCGTTTCTTCGAGGCGGGAGCGACGGAGCGACCGGACAATTGCTTGTCAAAGGTGAGTGGGCGGGCGCGTCTGCGTCGCATGATGTGAGTTTGGCTCCGAATGAAGAGCGAGCTGTTGAAGTAAAACTGTCGGCCAACGCCTCCGACATCGACCTGTGGTGGCCTATCGGTGTGGGTAGTCAGCGCCGCATGTACGAAGTCACTGCAGAGTTCTCACCTTCAGGTAGTTCTGCCACTTCATCTATTACAGCGGCGCGAACGATAGGATTCCGTGTTGTCGCCCTTGTGACAGGCAACGACACTGACCCTGCGTTTGTCAAGAAAGCGCAGAATTTGGAGGGATCAGCCGACCATGGTTTGTACTTCCGTGTGAATGGCGCTGCTATTCTCGCTCGCGGAGCCAACGTAATTCCCATGGACAATATGGAAGGACGATACTCTGCCGCTGCGCATGAGCAGATGGTGTGGTCCGCGGCCGATGCCAATATGAATTTCTTGAGGGTGTGGGGAGGCGGCGTGTTCCTCCCAGATGCGTTTTATGATGCCGCTGATGAACTCGGCGTTCTTGTGTACCATGACCTTATGTACACCACCACGTCACAGACACATGAGCCGAAGGGTACGGAAGCAGAAGCAGAGGAGATCGCACACAACTTGCGGCGCCTGTCCCATCACCCTTCTATCTTTGTTTGGAACGCTTGCAACGAATGCGGCGGAGGCGGACTCTACACTTCCTTTGCAATGACGCAGGTCGCAGCAGTTGATCAATCCCGCCCCATCTGGCCATCGTGCCCCTCTTCCGGTTGGGGATCCGGCGTTCGAATGTTGGATGCGCTTCCGACCGGGAATCCACTGTCTCTCAGGCAGAACGCTTCGCACATTGAGCGGCACGGCCCGTATGCCAATGGCAACGGGTGGCAAACCGTCAACCAAGCACCTTTCATCCCTCCGGGTGGAGACCCGATGGTTCGACCTCTGCGACTCCCCATCCAAATCAATATCACGACATTCGGTCTGAACACGCCGAATATGTTCACGTCCGAATTTGGAGCGTCCGTATTCTCTTCGTTCGAGTCGATGACCCCCACCCTTCATCCAGACCATTGGTCAGCTCACGGCGGGGATAAGGAGGACAACTGCAGTGCGCCTGATGTGACACTGTCGTTTTGGAAAGATTGCACGGGCACGAATGTGATGGCTGAGAGAAATTGTAAGTCAATGCTTTGTTGGTGTCTTGTTCCTTGTGCGGTGCGGGCGTTGACATCAAAGTATGGATTTGTGTTTCCGTTTTGTGCTACAGATCCGTGCGATAGCTTGATCTTGGGATACTTCGGCGCGGGCTCGACGGCCCACGGTGGACTTGATGACGTAGGAGAGTTCAGCTTCCAGCGACAGATTTACCAGTGCATGATCTCCCAGGCTCTTGCAATGCAGAGTGACATTGAGTCTCGTCGCGCAACCAACGCCTTTGGAATCGTAACCTGGCAGCTCAACGAGATCTGGCCAACGGGTGGATGGGGGTCGTTGGAATATGGCACCACCGGGTTCACTGAAGGCCAGGTGCTTGGTGGTAGATGGAAACCGCTGCACCACTTGATGAAGCAGCACTTGTTCACAGATGTCTTTTCGACGTGTGGAGAAGATGGTGTCTGTTTCGTCAAAAACGATAACCCAATTCAGGACTTTGATGGTTCTGTCGAGGTGAAAGCCACAAACTTGAGCTCAGGAGCTGCTGAAGTGCTTGCGTGGCACAACTTCAGCGTGGTGGCTGGCCCTGGATCGGTTGAGTATTTTTCGCTGGGAGAACGCTTCAGTGAACTCGCCGCCTCCAACCAATCTATTTTCAGTTGTATCGTCCGCTCGGGGGACGGGGAAGCGGTGTCTGCCCATGAATTTATTGCCGCTGCACCGTCATACTTGCGTGTTGAAGGAACGAATGTCACCGCGACTGTCGAATCAGACGGCCACACCGTTAGAGTGCGCCTATCTTCTGCGAAGCCGGCTCTCTTTGTGACGTTGACAACGAAAGCACAGGGCAGATTTGAAGAAAATATGATCCTAGTCAATGGCGAACGCATTGTTAGATTCGAGCCTTTTGACGGATTTGACGAAGCAACGTTCAGAAGTTCACTCCGAGTGGAGCACCTCGCTATGTATGTCCCGCTGCACTGAGCGTGCGCGGCGCAGTGAACAGTTATTTTGGCGGCTTGGCATGTGTTCATCCTAAACTAATTTATTGTTATCGTCCACTGACCTTCTCGATATTCCCCAAATGCTGCTGGTCCTCATCCTCGCCCGAACAATGGCACATTTGTCGCCATGATTGTGACGAACGGAACGTTCGCTTCCGGTGGCAGGGATGCCATCAAACAGCTGTGCAGCGCAGAGGGGCAACAAAATCAAGGACAACACTATCCTACAGAATGCCAACGTCATACACCGTACACAGTTCTGGCAACTTCAGCAACATCAAAGGATGGTTCCTGCAGTCGACACAGTGATGTGAGAACGCATCGACGGAGTTTCAACAACAGGATCACATGGTTGTACGCACAACTGCATATCTCTCGCTGCCGTCGATGGTGGGCTACAATACACATGACAAATACGAAGTGCCGACTTCAACGGAGGCACAACTAGCAAGAGCAAGGACCATCAACTCCGATGTACCTGCAACACGCCCCGCCCCTCGCGAATGCCGCTTGTCATCGGCGTTGCGGCGTTTCCGATATCAATTTGGCCGCAGCAAATGTTGAACTGTTGCGGGAGAGATTAGCTCGTGTAAGTTCAAAACACGCATTGCAACCACAGACGATGAAGACACGCGGCACACCTTGCGACCGTCCAAGATCGAAGACTTCGTGAGTCCTGTGACTGCATGCTTTGTCGCAGTGTAAGCGATGGACAATGGACGTGGTCGATCCGCAGAAATTGATCCATTGTTGATGATGCGGCCACCCATTGGGGACTGTTGCTTCATGTGTTTGAACGCTTGCTGCGTGCAAAGAAACACCCCGGTGAGGTTGACGTCGACGACATTTTGCCACGTTTTCAAGTCGATATCCTCCAGTGGAATGGCTGGGGCCCCAATGCCAGCGTTGTTGAACACGACGTCGATTCGCCCAAACGTTTCCTTGGTGATGTCGAAAAGACTTTTGACAGACTCTGCATCAGATACGTCAGTACGGACAGCTAACGCTGTTCCGGAATCATCTTTGATAGCACCGACAGTTTCATCAAGTTGTTCCTGCCGTCTCCCGGCAACAACTACTTTGCCACCGTTTCGCGCCATACCAAGTGCCACGGCACGCCCAATCCCACTGCCGCCGCCTGTGACGATACAGATCTTGCCCGACAGATCGTGCCCGTCCCGAATTGTGGACGCAGCCCGCACATGCGCTGCATGGCTGGCAACCTGAGCCGTTCGCGACCTGCGCAGAGCAGCACGAAACGGTGCTGTCACACCCTTCAAAATCCAGCTTGCTGCTAGCATGGCGTTACGTAGTTACAAAGAAATGTTCACGTCCAGGTGAATACTACGTTGAATACTTTTTGTTCTCATTCTACGAGAGGAATCTTCATCTTCTCGTGGAGACAAAGGATACTAAACCATGAAGCAGGACGAGCATTGACAGCGTCGTAGCCGACAAACCTGCCGGCCGACTGCCACGTGTTTACTAACTATGTTTCCGGACAACGCTGTTGGAATGGTTTGATAGTCGTGGAGGATGTTATGATAGTCGTGGACAAGTTGACACACCATGACGACATGTCGGAATGGAGACGATAAGACGACAAGACGACTTGACGACGCAACAGCGACATCTGGCGTCCACGATACATTAAGCCGGAAATACAACATAGAAGACATCGATGCAGCAACACGGCGAGAGGACACCCGGCAGGAACAAACACAACAACCACATGAAAACAACAACGACGACGGCGACGACGACGACGACGACGACGACGACGACGAGTTCGCCTCAGTGAAAGTTGCAATCACAAAGACGGCATCACTTACTTCAACATGCATGCACGATGATTGTTCGTAGTGACGAAAGCGACAACATAAGTCGCCTTATCATATCAACGCACGGGCCACGGGGGAGGGTCAAATGAACGTTTCCTGTGGCGTGTTGTGTTGTGCTACAACACTGTGGCGGAAAGACGTTTGTATCTTTGTGTTCGTGCGTTCGTATCTGTGTGTGCGACTGCTCACTGACTTCACGTCTTCAACAAGTTTGGAGTGTGCAGCGTCCGTCAGTGGTGGTGGTGGTGACGGATGTTGTGGTGACGCATCATTATGCTGACAGTGAGTGACGGTGCCAGCCACAACCAAGGCGTGTGGGCGTGTGGGCGTGCGAGTGAGAGTGAGCGACGGTGCCAAACTGACTGCACTTGTGTCCCAACAAGCCCTAACTCTCAACTCCCGCGCAGTAATTAATATCCTTCAGCACGCTTGTACACAAGCGAGGTCTCTGTACACCTTGAGTTGCGAATTCCTGGTGATTTGCATGTCCAATGCTGTCACACCGATGTCTGTTCAGGTGCTGTGGCTAGAGAGCCATGGAACAACTTCACTCAACCAATGCACGAATTGCGAGGTGATGACTCGATGAAATAAGTGCTGAATTGCTTGTTTTGTGGTGTTTGCAAGAAAATAAATTACAGTGTGCGTCATTCACCAAGTGATTGTGACGCGGGAATCGACGTAATCACTTTGGTGTGATGCGCCGGTACAGTTCATCGGCCTTCGGGCGGCGATGCGGGTTTCCATCCCAGCAGTCGTTGATCGCCCGAATAATGTGTCCAGGGGTGTACTTGACGAAACCTGTCTGGGACGGGCGGAACGAATTGAAAGCGACATTCCGCACAATCTCCAGTTTCGACATCCCAGCGCCAGACAAGTGCGTGTATGGCTCCACCTCGCACCAAGTAAAGACTTGCCACAGCACTATCGCCACGGCATACACATCAGCGAACATCTGCCTTTGTCTCATCGGAACAATTTGAATGTAGTCCGTCGACGGCGGTGCCAATTCCTCGGGCGCAACGTATTCGGCACGGGCCTCAGCACCTTTCTTTCCAGAGCAGAAAGCCCGCGTTTCTAACAATTGGAGCACACCCTTTCGCCGTCGACTGCGTCGTTTGCGTGGCGGTTTTTCCTGTGGTGGCGAGGAAATGAATCCAAGACCGACGCGTTGATTCGGCAAGGATGCTGATGCGGAGACTTGCTTGGTGGTAGGAATGTCAAGAGCCACCTGCTGTTGTGTTTGTTGCGAATCATCTCTTGCTGCCCCAGGGAGTCCGAGGCCACCGACTTTCACCACGAAATTCGCCACGACGTCGTTGATTTCTTTTGCCATTGGTGGCAGAGACACGTACATGTCACTAATGTCGATGGCCCCATGCGGTAGAACACAGATCATGTGGAGATATCGCAGTGCATCCACAATACCTGTCGCGGCACGCACCGTGATTTTGTTGAGATCCTCGCTCACTTTGCCTTCTGGGGCATGTTGTTGCAAGAAAGCGGCGAGGTGCATGTCATACATCCGCCACACGAGTAGCATCGACCACATTCCAGTTGTCTGGTCTTCCATCGTAGAAACTCCAAGAAATTCGTTGATATTTGCGTGTTGAACATGATGCCGGAGTCGAATGAGCCGAACCACCTCTTGGTACTCTTCTTGTGTAGCAAACGCCGAGGCATGCAACGATTGTGCTGCGACTGGGTCTTTGAACATCGACCCGCGCAAGGTGACGGTGTTCGCGCGTTTCAAAGAGTCAAGAGCAGAAACACTCTCGCTGCGTGAACGGCCGTTTTCGGATTGAACGAGGATTGATGAATTGATGGACAGATCGTCATCCTCAATTGTCCTTGCGAACTGCCCGAGTTCCAGGTCCTCGGGCTGAATGAAGCACGCGATGTCGTCTTGCATCTCATGCCATGCTTGAGTGTGCCATAAATGTGTGTCTGAACCGTGTCCATGGAAGGTACCAGACATACCCGTCCCGGAGGAGGCAGTGGTGTCAGACACGGATTGGGCCATGTGGAAAGGCCCTGATCTCGTTGTTGTAGAGTCAGAAAACGGATTGGTATTGTGGTCAACACTGCCAAGAACGTCTCTGTCGTCGGCCGTCCGAGCAGCACTGCCGCGATGTGTTGTCGCGCCCACTGCACCAATATCTGCCACATGTTGGCCCAAAGATTGCACAAACCACTGAGGCTTGATAGCCAGCGCCTCATTTTCTCTAGCCTCCAAATTCTGGTTGGCGAGAACAACAGAGAACGCAACACACATTTTTAGCACCAACCACGATCGACCAAACACATCATTCAAGCATCACAGACCTGGAGGTGGAAGAGGCGGCGCTCTCTTCTTTCGCTGACGAAGAGCCGCAATGGGAGCACCAGATAGCTGCACCACGCAACAATTTGAATGTGTAAACTTGACACCACTATGTCGACCTGATCGGCAATCGAAAACCAATTGCACTGATCGAATGATTGAAAGCTAACTGGATTTTGTGCAGGTAAATACGCCGCAAGCCAAATGATTAGTGAGCACAACGGAACCACGAGCATCTGCAGGTAGTTCCTGAACGGCAGAGCGAGGAGAAGCATCAAAACTGGATAGAGTAACATCCACAGAATGCTGATGTAGCCCAGATGCACACCGCTGAAAGCGCCCATGCTATAAAAAAACTCCCAAGTGTTGCACGACGACGGTATCCCGCTCACGTTAGCATCATAAGCCCCGGTGCCGGGTTGCGTAATTCCAGCACAGACTGTTGTGTTGTCGCTGTTGACGAGAAGTCCATTCACCAGTGTCGCCGTGGTACAATTCATGAATAGTGCTTGCCCGTGGACATCGTTTTCAATATGGGGCAGTATTCCATAAGTTTGCAAATTCACATACGACGCACGGATGAAGTAGAAAGTACAACGCGTGATTTGCTCCACGAAGAACACCCACCGAACGGACTGCCAGAGAACTTTCTTGCGGCATATAGCCAGGCACGCGACGGTAAACAGCACAACTGCTGCCAGAAGGGCTACGAGTACGTACGTAGATTGCCACCAGAACACAAACTCGAAGGAGCTTCCAAATTCAAAATTGGGGGCCACAATACCCATCATCAATGAGAGGTACGCAGCAAACTGCTTGTCGTTGTACACGAGCGCGATCGACATGCCGAAGCAAAGGAGTGCTACGATCCCTGCAACTGCAACAAATACTGCGAGGGCTCGCAAAAATGACGAGGTGTAGCGAGTGTGTAGAAGGAATCGACGTTCGTAGCTCGGGTCTCGAAACATGACACCACACCGCGACCAGACCCAAACCCACATTCTACTCAGACATTGCAATTTTCCGCACTGCCCACCATGTCGGGACTGTGAGAGCAAAGCCAAAGCGGATGAACGAGTAATTGAAGCACTCCGAGTGACTGAATTCAACCTTTGAGGTGTGGTGCTTGGAGTCGCCGAGTCAGCTCCGTCGTGCTCGAGCAACGGTGACTTCGGATGAACGGGATCGACATTGTCCAGTCGGTTGAGATCACTGCCGAGGCGATCTCGCTCAAGCATACTAACGAAGCTACCTGCGTAATCGGAAGACGACGAAGAGTGCAGCATATTTGCCTGTGGTGACGATACGTTGCGACTCTCGGATCGCGGGCTGACTGCGTCGCTTGGTGACCTCTTGGCAGTGGCAATAGCATTTTTCACGAAGCGGTTGAATGCCTCACCGCGAGTGTCTGCATTTTGCGGGGACGCCAAAGAATCTTCTGCCACCGCCGCCTTGAGAACCTCGTGAATATGGTTGAAACTTGGCCGATTGTCCCGCTGCTTCGTCCAGCAAGCTGCAGCAAGTGCTGTCAAACTCTCCTTCGCGAATGCTTGCAATCTGTCCAAGCTTGGACGAAGATTATCTTGAGCCACGGAATTGATGAACTTCCAGTCAAACCCTTGTCCACTTGCATACGACTCTTGGACAACGACTTCCCATGTAATAATCCCGAATGCAAACACGTCGATCTTGTCCGTGACAGCTCCTTGAGAATCATGCCCAACCAGTAGTTCAGGCGCCATGTACGCAAGCGTTCCCACTTTTTGTGCGAATTGCTCGCGAACTCGTTGAACAGTGTTGCCGCGGCGCCGGATGACTTTGGTCGGAGTTCGATGCGGTGGCTCTTTGGCGCCATTTTTTGCAATCGCTTCGCGCGTGCTGACACCAAAGTCTGCAATTCGAACGTTGCCGGAGGTATCGAGCAGAATATTTTCTGGTTTCAAGTCACGATGGACTATTCTTCGCTGATGAAGGTACTCCATGCCGCTGGCAATTTGACGCAGCGTATCTAGTTGAGCGACATACGCTCTTCGTCGAATTTCTTGTTCAATATCCGACCCATCGTCAGAAGAATCGTTACCCGAGTCGTTCATGTTGTACCGGACATCTTGCTCAATCAGCGTACGCAAGTTTTCAGGGCACCATTGCATCACTATCATGACGGATGATGCACGGTCGGACACATAATAGCAGAGGCCCCGAAATTGGAGAATGTGTGGGTGCTCCAATTGTGCCAAGATGGCTACTTCCGCTGCTAGTTCCTCAAAACTACTTTCCGCCACACTTCGATCGACCTCAAATACAAACATTCGGCCACATATAAACCACGTGTGCAATAAGTTCAAATGGCTGACACGCACACACCTGGGAATACATTTGCTTCGCGGCGACAATCTCCCCCGCGTAGACCGCCTTCCAAACCCATGCAGTGCCGCCCGACGCCAACTTGTCCAACAGCTCTAATTTGGAAGCGTCCAAAGCCCATGGAAGCTTCGGCGCGTGACTTGCAGATGCAGTGGTAAGTGACGCGGCGGATCCCGCGTCACCAGTCCGCAGCGTTTGCAACTGCACTTGCCCAGTCGTCACAGCTGCAGCTGAAATCGATCTCTCCGTGTAGCGCTCTGCCCTTTCCACCCATTTTGATATTTTCCGTGCATTAAATGGTGCCAGTTGCTCAACCACTCGGCGGTTTTGTTGCCTCAATCTCGATTCCACCACGAACAAAGTGCGAGCGCGCTTCTCCGACCATGCCAACCAAGTCACGCAAATTCCGTACATCAGGCCAATTAGAACCACAAACTCTAGTGCAATCTCCCCGTAAGGCGCATACCAAGTCGACTCCGAATGACACGGTCCAGAGCTTGGGTTGTCAGCTGCAAACCTACAATTGCATGACAACGAAATGGCAACATGTTGAGTCTGAAGGGACTGCTATCACCGATCATTACTGCCATTTCAAACGCCAGAACAAAACAAATGCTTACCGGAAGTGGGAATTTGGAGTGAAAAGCGCCTGTACAAGCGTGTAAGCCATCGAAACTATTGGGAGAATCAGGAGAAAAATGTATAGTCGAACGGGAAGAGCGACCAGCATTAGCATCACAGGGTAGCTCCAACTGAAAGAAAATTGCGAAAAGAAAATTATGCCGGAGGAAATGCCATACGCGAAAAATGCTGTTGTGATGTTGCACAGATCCATCTCGCAGGGACTGCCCACCGGAGCAAGCACACTGGTCGCGACGCTACTGCCATTCCGCACTGTTCCGTTGTACAACCCGTCCTTGAACGACGTACCGCAGATCTCGCTGGTGACATTCCTTTCAATAATAAACTCGGACGCTGTAATACTTGGGCTGGTGCCGAAAGCGGCAGAACTAATGTCGACGTGGAGCGTCTGCGCAATAAGTGAACCAAGTTGGCAAATCAAGACGATTGCCATGGCACACACTGACCAATACCGATGCAGTTTATATTGCGGGAGTACGGCAATGACCGACGCTGCGACAAAGAGCAAGAAACCGGTCGCCAGGAGTATTTTGTCAGGAATGTCAACGTGCACAACTTGAAGGTGGAAGTCAAATATGGCAACAATGCTGATCCCGATGATAGAGAATATCCCGCAAAATGCAGCCACAATCTTGAAGTACCGGAGCGGGTACAAAACGGTTGTCATGAATTGGCGTTCACGGCGTAGACCTGCAAACTGCAGTCCACGCACCTTCCAGAACGCGGAACACGGCTCAGCGCTACGGCACCGCACGACCATGGAAACCATTTTCGACCGAGGTTGTGGCACGCCAGGCAGCCGTCGAAAAGAGTGCAACGAGTCGGTTGTGACATTGCTGCGGTATATTGAGGACACCCAACTCGTGCTGAGGGAATCTGAATCCTGAGACGCTTCAGACATTTTGTCGCCCGACTGCGTGTACTGGCCACAACTCGCAACTACGGCCTCCCCTTCGCGGGACTTACAGCGTCAACCCTGTGTATGACAGGGGGCCGCCATCGTCGCCATGAACTTTGACGACATATCCGTGCCAGTTCCACGGCTCGAAAGTTATTTTCTCGGTCTGTGTGCAGCAACGTGGAGTGGGGACTAGTCACCTGTCGAGCTTCACTCATCTCACCTTCAACCTTCAACCTTTATCTCGCAAACCCCTAATCATCCGACCATCCAACGGCACATGCGACGTCAGAGTATCGGCAAGTGCTTGAGGACGACAGTGATACCAACACCAAAAAGCTACAACCACTCTGACTATGCACCATCATCACCAACAATCACAACCAGGACAATATTGACGGCGGCGGCGGCGGCGGCGACAACGGACGACGACACTAACGAACAACAAACCGGCAAACGACGATGACAAACGACGTTGAACGTCCAACGTCGACACAACGAACGACAGTGGCAAACGACGAAGAGCCACGAACGACGGCAACAACGAATGACGAACGACGGTGGCAAACAACGAAAACCATGAACGACGACAACAACGGCCGACAACAACGGCCGACGAACGACGGTGGCAAACGACGAACGACGACGACGACGACGACAATAGTGATGACGACGTTGTCACCAAAAACACTCCCGAGTCTGCTCTTTGACTTGCTTCTGTACGCCGCCGCTGCATGCGTTCACTGTGCGTAAGTAAACCATATCTTTCTTCATCCCGACAACGAACGACAACGAATGACAACGAACGACGAACGACGAACGACGAACGACGAACAACAAACGACGAACGACGAACAACAAACGACGAACGACGAACGACGAACGACGAACGACGAACGAC
>Ga0213839_1001821_pt1 | contig 12931 bp, 11 predicted proteins | sample SWPATP21_FD_160075 | JGI IMG/M metagenome (GOLD analysis project Ga0213839, IMG submission 160075) | Coastal seawater microbial communities from Marineland, Florida, United States - SWPA TP2 #1 | ecosystem: Environmental > Aquatic > Marine > Coastal | place: USA: Florida | collected 2016-08-14 | reverse complement strand
TCGAGCGTACCGAGGGTGCGTCGGACCGCTTGCGGGCCGGCGGACCGTCGGGATCGGCGAAAGCCAGTCCCTGGAGGCCCGCTTGCGGGCCGAGAGGGGCAGGACCGTAGGGGGGCGAAGCCCCCGGCAACTGGTAGCCGGGCGGTGGAATGACCACCCGGCCGGTGGCCGAGGCTCCTGCCCGCAGCCACGTCAGCGGCCGCCTGGGCTCCTCCGCGTCGGCGAGAGCGGTGGGGGTAGCTGCTCGGGGCCGTCAATGGCCCTCCGAGGGCGTACGCGGCGCGTAGCAATCGAACGTCTCCAGGTATGCGATTCGCCCGTCGCGCACGCGGACGAACTGTGCCAGGTGAGCCACCAGGACCTCCCCCGCTCGGAACGGCCCTGCGTCCGTCGAGACCTCGCCGGTCCAGCGCACACGCACGGCGACTCTCGCCCCGTCCTCCAAGGACTCGAGCACATCGTAGCGCTGGGAGGACAGCAACGACGCGCCGCTCGTGGAGGACGTCATGATGGCGTCCAGGTCGCGTCGCGATCCCGTCGGGGAGATGGCGTTCGGATGCTCCACGAACTCGACGTCGGCGCACAGGAGCGGCCGGAGCGCCTCTCCGTGCGCCCCAGAGGCGAGTGCGTCGTAGAGGGCCTGCAGGGCGGGATGGGTCATCGGTGCCTCCAATTGCACAACCATGGTTGTGTTTATTAGTCTGTCGACATGGACCCGGCCAACCTCGACCTCCCCGTTCTCGTCTCCATCGTCGGGCAGACCGTCGATCGCCACGTTCTGTCCGCCGTCAGGCACGTTCACCCCGGGATTCGTGCTTCCCATGGGTACGTGTTCCAGCGCCTGCTCCAGGGACCGAGCACGGTCACCGAGATCGCCCGAGACCTCCGCGTCAGCCAGCAGGCGGTGTCGAAGCTCGTGAAGGAGCTCGTGGCCCTGGGGTTCGTGGTGCGCATCCCCGACCCCCACGACAAGCGGGTACGCCGCCTGGAGCTCACCAACGACGGACGCGACGCCGTCGACCTGGCTCGTCGGGTGCGGGCCGAGCTCGCCGCCTCCGTTGCGGCTCACCTCGACGTTCCAGCGGCGCGGGCGGTGCTGGTCGCGCTCCTCGAAGCTGCCGGGGGGCTCGATGCCGTCCGCGAGGCCTCGGTGCCCCTGCCGGAGCCCTGACGGCCGGCGCGTGAGCCTCCGGCGCCCATGGGGTGCGGCCGCCTCTGGAGAAGGGGGCTCGATCGCTCGCCATCCTCGGGCTAATGCGTCCCGGCCCAACAGCCGGAGAGTCGATGCGCGCCCTTCTCGGAATCCTCGTTCTGCTTGGAATCGCCGTCGCGCTCTCCAAGAACCGCCGGGCCATCCGACCCCGCACGGTGGGCGGCGCCTTCGGGATTCAGGCGTTCATCGCCTGGTTGGTCCTGTACAACGAGGCCGGACGCAACGCGCTGAACGCCCTGGCGCAGTTCGTCAACGCGGTCATCGCCTTCGGCAGCGAGGGCATCGGCTTCCTCTTCGGCCCCCTGGTCGACGTGCCGACCACCGGCTTCGTGTTCGCCTTCAAGGTGCTGCCGGTCATCATCTTCTTCTCGTCGCTGATCTCCCTCCTCTACTACCTGGGCGTGATGCAGTGGGTGGTCCGCATCATGGGCGGCGTGCTGGCCTGGGCACTGGGCACCAGCCAGGCGGAGTCGCTGTCCGCGACGGCCAACATCTTCGTGGGCCAGACCGAGGCCCCGCTGGTGGTCAAGCCCTTCATCAAGGACATGACCGAGTCCGAGCTCTTCGCCATCATGGTGGGCGGACTGGCCTCGGTCGCTGGCTCGGTGCTCGCCGGGTACGCCGGCCTCGGTGTCGAGCTCAAGTACTTGCTCGCCGCCTCGTTCATGGCGGCACCCGGCGGTCTGCTGATGGCCAAGCTGATGGTCCCCGAGACCGAGACGCCCAAGACCAAGGGCTCCCTGACCGGGAAGGACGTCGCTGCGGTGTTCGCCGTGGTCGCCGTGGTCCTGGTCGCCCACGCCATCCTGAGCCGGGTGCTGCTGCCCCCCTACGATGGGCTCGTCGTCATGCTCGACCTGGCTGTCGCTGCGGTGGGCTACCTGGGGGTTCGGCAGATGGGGCTGCTTCCCGACGACCCCGATGCCATGGCCGAGGAGGAGGACGGTCCCGTCAACGTGTTCGACGCCGCGGCCCTTGGCGCGTCCTCCGGGCTGCAGCTCGCTCTGAACGTGGGCGCCATGCTCCTCGCCTTCATCGGGCTGATCGCGCTGATCAACGGGGGGCTCGGGGCCCTGGGCGGCATGGTCGGCTACCCGGCCCTCTCCCTGGAGCTGATCCTCGGCTACCTGTTCCAGCCCCTGGCCTACCTGCTCGGCATCGTCGCCGAGGAGTCGAACATCGCCGGCTCGTTCATCGGCAAGAAGATCGTGGTGAACGAGTTCGTGGCCTTCGTCGACCTGACGAGCACCCAGGGGCTGTCGGACCACACGCAGGCCGTGGTGGCGTTCGCGCTCTGTGGTTTCGCCAACCTGTCGTCCATCGCCATCCTGCTGGGGGGCCTGGGGGTGCTCGCGCCGTCCCGTCGTCCCGACATTGCGCGGCTGGGCATTCGGGCGGTGGTGGCGGGGTCGCTGGCGAACCTGATGAGTGCGGCGCTGGCGAGCTTCTTCCTGTCGATAGGCTGAGCGCGGAGCCGGGACTGTCCGCAGCGTAGGCGAAGGGCCAGCCCACCTGGCCCTCCCGTGTCTGGCGAGGGGTCGATAGGTCGACGAGTCGACGGGTCGACGGGTCGACGGGTCGACGGGTCGACGGGTCGACGGGTCGACGGGTGACGCGCCCACCGGCCGGGTGGTCCCGACCCACCCTGACGACCAGTTGCTGGGGGGCTTCGACCCTTAGTCCGCTGCGGCCCGGACCAGCTTCAATGCCCGTTCGAGCTGCTCATCCCGTCCGGCACGCAGGCCCTCTGGCGTGGGTTCGACAGGATGGGTCGGCGTCACGCCAACCACGTGGTGTTGGCGTCCATCGCGGTCGAGCACCTTCATCCCCGTCCAGCTGATCTGGTAGTTGCCGGGCAGGCGATACGGATTCACGTTGCCGTTGGCCCCAGCGGTCGCCTCGCCCACGATGGGTCCGATGTCGAGGTCCTTCACGTGCCCCAGCACGCTCTCTGCGTAGCTGATCGCCCGCGCGTCGGTGATCCACACCGTGTTGTCGATGTGGGGACCCCTCGGCTTCAGGTTCCACGACGCCCCACGCCAGCTCACGGGCTCCGCCTGGTCCGGACGCGTGCGCTCTGCCACGAACATCCAGTCCCGGTCGTCGGGCTCGCGAATCACGTACGGCAAGAGCTTGGAGCCGGCGTCCGTGGGATAGCCCCGCAGGTCGAAGACCACCCCCGGGGCTCGACGCATCGCCCGGCGCAGTGGCCGAAGCTCGGCCCACACGGCCCGCGTCAGGTCGACCACCATCACGCCGTCGTCGAGTGTGCGAATGGCGGGCGTGTCAGACGGAGGCTCCCACGACGAACCGTAGGCGACCTCCTGCTGACGGACCGAGCCGTCGGCGCCCACGAGGTCGACGACGGCCGTGTCCCCACGCTCTCCCGTGGTCACCGCCGCCAACGCGCGGAGGGCCACGTACTGGGGAGACCCCGAGACGAGCGGCACCCAGGAGGCGTGCAGGTCCCATGCGTCACGCCCATTCACGGCCTGCACGATGTCCCCTGGAGCCACGCCCTCTACGCTGCTGGCCCGCACGACGATGTCGTCTCCTAGGACGTCGAGGTGCAGGGGCAGGCGACCCGTCGGCGCTGCGCCGCCACGCACGAAGACGTGCCCGTCCTGCAGCGTCGCGGTCATTCGCTCCAGGACCTCCCGGAAGGCGTTGGCGTCGTCGGCCTCGATGGCGCCTCGTGCGGCCTTGGGCAGCTCGGCCATCCAGTCCACCCCGACCACGTCCAGGTAGGGGTGGAAGTGCTGGTGGATGTTCCACGCGATGGCCACGGCAGCGAGTCGTGTGGTGACGTCGTCGTGCCGCGTGCAGGGCACGGCATCCATGGCGTCGTCCAACGCGCTGGCATCCCCCGGCGGCAGCGTGTGACCCTGTTCGGAAAACAGGACCAGCGGGACCCGCGCTCGCACCCCTCCGCCGAGGGCCACCTCGGTGAACGAGCCCGGCTCCGGCACGGCCTCGAACGGTGGGGCCACCTCGACGGTCTTCCGCTCGATGCAGGCGATGCCGTCCGACCCCGAGAACTCGTAGCCCTTCCCTTCGCCCGACCAGCCGGCGGTCCCGTCCTCGAACGTGGGGTTGGCGACCGGCGCGGGGACCCACGCGTCGTCCCGCAGGACCTCCAGGGTGATGGAGGCGACCTCCCCGTGGCCGAGCCCGGGCACAAAGGCGCCGAATACCACTCGCTCGGTGCCCGCCGGGATCTCCCCCTCGATGACCACGTCCTGCCAGCTAGTGCCGCGAACGGGCCGACGGTCGGAGTTGTCGAAGAAGCGGTCCTCGCCGCCGTCCGTCCGGATCCAGGGCTGCACCTGGCCCTCGAGCGCACGCACGCGGCTGGTGTAGCGAAACCGGCGACCAGCAAGCGGCTCCCCAGGGAGGTCCTGCGTCAGGTTGCCGAAGGAAGCACCAGGGGCGGGCACGCGCTGGGTCCGACCGGTGCGCCCGGAGCGATACAAGGGGCTGGACTCCAGTCCCACGCCCCGGTGCATCCAGGCGATGGGCGTGCGCTCGGGCGCGTCCTCGACGACCACCGGGTCGGGAGCCGACGTGCCATCCACCCAGATCTGGACGGTCGGAGCCAAGGGGTCCGCCAACTCGGTCAGGGTTCGGGCGAGCGACTCAGGGTCCTCGGCCTCGGCGACGCGTTGTGCCCCAAGGCACGCCAGGCGCTCGGGGTCGACCGAGGAGAGCTCATCGGAAGGATGGAACCAACGGAGAAGGCCGTACAGGCGCGCCCAGGCGACCTGGGCGTCGATGGCGGACGCGGACGGTCCCGTCTCTTCTGGCGGCGGTGAACTGGACCCGTCGACGGCGAAGGCGAGCGTCAGGAGCAATGCTGCGTACATCGTCGCCAAGGGTACAGGACCTGGTCGTGGCTTCGGGCGGGAGCTACCGTCGGGCACTGCACCGTAGGCGACCGCTGGCGTGGCTGCCAGCGGGTGCCTCGGTCACCGGCCGGGTGGTCTCTGACCCCACCGGAGGCAGGCCCTCCTGGCCCCCCCCGTGCTGGCGATGAGGCGTCCGTCCGCGATGACCTCTCCGTGTGTCCTCCCGTGGAACCACCCATGCCCCGAGCACGTGGGCGGACCGTCGGCGACGCCCCATCGACCACGGCTGTCTCGGGTCCTCCGTGCCACTCCGTGTCCCCAGACCGCCGCCGCAGGCTGCAGCCCCGTCGTCGATGTGACCGTTCCAAGGAGCTACCTCCCACCGCTCTCGCCGGTGCGCAGGAGCCCAGGCGACCGCTGGCGTGGCTGCCGGCGGGTGCCTCGGCCACCGGCCGGGTGGTCATTCCATCGCCCTGGCTACCAGTTGCCGGGGGCTGCGCCCCTCTCGACCCCACCGGAGGGCCAGCCCTCCTGGCCCTCCCGTGTCTGACGATGGGTCGAGGGTCGACGAGTCGACGAGTCCATCGGTCGATCGGTCGATCGGTCCCGGGCCCGGCGGATGGGGCCTATCGCCTGTTCCTGCGCGGTGACACCTTTCGCCGGATCCGTCACCCGGACGGGCCGCCACGAACCGCGGCGCCGCCTACCTTCTCCACGTCGGACGCCACCCGACCCAGGAGGTCCCATGCTCCCCCTCGCACTCGCACTCGCCACGGCCCACGCAACCAGCCGTGACCTGTCTCCCGAGCCCCCGGTCGCCGCGACCGAAGAAGCCACCGCCCCCCCGCAGGCCCCCGAGCCCAAGGCGAACCCCGAGCAGCTCCTCTTCCACGGCTTCCGGGTCGGCTACACCTACGTCAACATCGACGACGACTCCCCCCTCCAGAGCCCCCACCCGTTCGTCCTCGGCTACGAAGCGACCTACCGCGCCCTCGGCGGCGAGTGGCTCGACGTGGTGATCATCGGCAACGGCAGCGTGGCCGGCATCAACCAGAGCATCTTCATCCCCAGCGCCAACGGGCTGGTCGGCTTCGCCATCAAGAAGCAGATCGAGGTGGGCACGGGCCTCAACTGGAGTCCCTTCGACCCCAGCTACAACTACGTCCATCAGGTGGTCGCGGTGGGCTGGACGCCCCCGGCTGGCACCTTCAACCTCCCCATCCACGTCACCTGGATCCCCGACGTCGACGGCCACTGGCGCCTCGGTAGCACCATCGGTGTGAACTGGTAGCCCCGGGGAGGATACGAGCCTCTCCCGACCCCGAGGACTCCCGTGGCCCATCGCTTCCTCCCCATGACCGCCGAAGAGGCGGGACACGAGCAACTCGACGTCATCCTCGTCACCGGCGACGCGTACGTCGACCACCCGTCCTGGGGGGTGGCCGCCATTGGGCGCTGGCTCGAGGACCACGGCTTCTCGGTCGGCATCATCGCCCAGCCCGAGTGGGAGAACCCAGACGCCTTCCGGGTCCTCGGCGAACCCCGCCTCTTCTTCGGGGTCACCGCCGGGAACATGGACTCGATGGTCAACAAGTACACGGCCAGCAAGCGCCTCCGGAACCGCGACGCCTACACGCCGGGGGGCGAGGTCCCCGAGCGCCCCGACCGCTCCACCATCGCCTACGTCTCCCGGGTCAAGCAGGCCTACAAGGGCGTTCCCGTGGTCATAGGCGGCGTCGAGGCCAGCCTCCGTCGCCTGGTCCACTTCGACTTCTGGTCCAACAAGGTCCGCGGCTCCATCCTCGTCGACAGCAAGGCCGACCTGTGCGTCTTCGGCATGGGGGAGCACCAGATCGTGGAGATCGCCCGCCGCCTGGCCGACGGGAAGTCCATCGACGACTGCCGCGACATCCCCGGCACCGCCTACCCCCTGGGCGCCAAGGGCACACCGCCGGACGACGCCGTGGAGCTCCCCTCGCTGGCCGACTGCAAGGCCGACCCCCTGGCTCTCAACGAGGTCACCAAGGCCATGTACCGGGAGTCCAACGCTCACTGCGGGCGGGTGATGAAGCAGGCCCACGGCAGCCGCTGGGTCGTCCAGAACCCGCCGATGCGTCCGCTGACCACCGAGGAGATGGACCGGCTCCACGAGCTCCCCTACGCCTACAAGGCCCACCCCTGCTACCGCCGCCCCATCCCCGCGCTGATGTCGATGCAGGGCTCGGTCACGGTCAACCGCGGCTGCTCCGGCGGCTGTGCCTTCTGCGCCCTGACCATCCACCAGGGCAAGGACGTCACCAGCCGCTCTGCCGAGTCGGTGATGAACGAGGTCCGCTCCCTCCCGAAGCGCGACGGCTTCAACGGCATCGTCACGGACCTCGGGGGGCCCACGGCCAACATGTTCCACATGAAGTGCAACTCGGAGGCCGCCAACAAGGTGTGCCGCCGGGTCAGCTGCCTGCACCCGGTCCGCTGCAAGCACTACGGTACCGACCACAAGCCCTACCTGAAGCTCCTCCGCGAGGCCCGCACCACGCCGGGCATCCGCCGGGTCTACGTGAACAGCGGCATCCGCTACGACCTGGCCTCCCTCGACGACGAGTTCGTGGAAGAGCTCGCCCTGCACCACACCCAGGGCCAGCTCTCCGTGGCCCCCGAGCATGCGTCCGACAACGCCCTGGCCCAGATGAAGAAGCCGAAGATCGGCTACTTCACCGAGTTCATGGAGCGGTTCAAGGAGGCCAACAGGAAGGCGGGTAAGCAGCAGTTCCTGGTCCCCTACTTCCAGTGTGCCCACCCCGGCATCGGTGCAGAGGAGACCATCGAGCTGGCCCTGTACATGAAGGAGCACGGCCTGCGCCCCCGGCAGGTGCAGATGTTCATGCCGACGCCCGCCACCCTGGCCACCAGCGCCTGGCACTCGGGCCACGACCCGATGACCGGGAAGCCCGTGCACGTCGCCAAGGACCGCAAGGAGCGCAGCCGCCAGCGTGCCCTGCTCTTCTACTGGAAGAAGGAGGAGTGGCCCCACGTGCGCGAGGCCCTCCGCGCCTGGGGGCGCATGGACCTCATCGGGCGGGGCAGTGACCAGCTGGTGCCCCCCGGCCCCATCTTCGGCGCCTGGAGCCAGAAGAGCCGAGAGGCCCGCAGCATCCGCTACGACACCCACATGGGCATCCGGGTCGAGCGGGCCACGAAGCGGGAGGAGCAGGAGGAGAGCTGGGAAGCGGTGGCCGAGGCACGCTGATGCTCCTCGCCCTCAACAAGCCCATGGGGGTGCTCTGCAAGTTCACCGACGACAAGAGCCGCCCCACGCTGGCGGACCACGTCGACGTGCCGAAGGTCTACCCGGTCGGACGCCTCGACCAGAACAGCGAGGGTCTCGTGCTCCTCACCGACGACGGCGGACTCCAGCACCGCCTCGCGCACCCATCGGCCTTCAAGTGGAAGGTCTACTGGGTCCAGGTGGAGGGCGAGCCCACCGACGGCGCCCTGGAGCAGCTCCGCGCAGGCATCCCCCTCAAGGACGGACCGACCCGCCCGGCGAAGGTCCGGCGCCTCGACGAGCCCGACCTGTGGCCTCGGGACCCACCGGTCCGCTTCCGCAAGTCCGTCCCGACGACCTGGCTCGAGATCCAGCTGACCGAGGGCCGCAACCGCCAGGTCCGCCGCATGACCGCCCACGTCGGCTTTCCCACCCTGCGCCTCGTCCGCATGGCCATCGGCCCCTACGAGCTCGACGGCCTGCAGCCCGGCCAGTTCCGGGAGGTCGAGGTCGTCCCCCTGCCGTCGCCGCCGAAGAAGCGAGGTCGGCGGCGTCGATGAGCGGGTGGCTGGCTGCCAGCCCTGGCCGAGCCCATGACGCGCGTCCCAGCAGGGGTCACGAAGACCACGAAGGAGACACGGAGGCACACGAAGGGCGAGGAGGAGGACGACGATGTTCATTCATCATTGAGGTCCTCTGTGAACCTCGGTGGCCCTCTGTGGTGACGTCGGCGTCTTGACCCCTCCTGGAGTGGTTGGGGTGACGCTCAAGAGCCGTGCATGAGGGCGCTGGTGGTGGCGCGGGCGTGGGTCTCTGGGTCACCCGGGCTCGGTCGAGGGCCGGGCCGCGGCGGATGACGTCGGACATGGGTGCCACGGCGAGGGGAGCTCCGCGACGGACGATGCGAGCGCCAACGGATGCTTCCGCGACCGGCCGGGTGATCAAGGGCACCGCCCTGACGACCAATTGTCGGGGGCTCCGACCCCTCTGCCCCCCGCGGGAGGGTCACCCTCCTGGTCCTCCCGTGTTGGGCGTGGGCCCTCGTGTTGGCTGCGGGGCAGGCAACATCATCGTCATGGTCGTCGTCCTGCTCCTTCGTGTGCCCTTCGTGTCTCGTCGTGTTCTTCGTGACCCCCTGGACGGCACCCGCTCACCTCCGCCGACGGCCCATGTCTCCTACGCTCCAGCTCACCAGACCCCTGGGGGCACATTGCACCATCGCCCAAAGGGTCACAACGTCCCCCCTGAGGCCCGGGCGCAGGTACGATTCGCCATGCGACGAGACTTCCAGCCCATCTTCCGCGCCGCCAATAGCCGCCTCGCCGACCTCCCCCTGGAGCGCTGCCGGGAGCTCGAGCTCATCGCGCTGAAGGCCGCCCCGCGACCTCCGGGCCCTCGCCCCGAGATGATGCGCCAGCTCCTGAAGGACCTGAAGGCGGCCCCCGCCGACGAAGCCCTCCGCAAGAGGTCCCACGACACCCTGCGCCGCGTCTACGTCGAGCTCCAGAAGCAAGGCTCTGCCGAGGAGCTCCGCACGGCCCTCAACGCGTACCTCGACGGGCAGGGCGAGCTCGCCGCGAAGTGGCTCTCCCTCGACGTCGTCCTGCGCCCCTTCGGCGAGCTCTGATGTCCCGCCCCCTCCAGCCCGAAGAAGCCGGCGCCCGCATCGCCATGGTGCTCTTCGGGGGCATCGCTCTGCTGGTGGCCCTCAGCCTCCCCGTCGGCTGCATGGGCGCCCTGTGGCTGGCGCTCGTGGCCGACTCCACCCTCTACGTCCACCACGACGGACGGGGGCCCGTCACCGTGGTCCTCGACGGGCAGGAGGTCGCGACCCTCGACGACGCCGGCGTGACCTGGCTGGAGCTACCCCGAGGCGACCACGAGCTGATCCTCCGCGGAAGGAACGGGGACCAGACCTTCGAGCTCGACGGCGTGTCGGGGCTCGATGAGTGGATGGTCCGCACCAACCCGAACACCTGCTTCGCCGTCGTGGACGTGACCCGGGTGATGTACGGGACCGACGACCCCTGCGACCACCTCGAGGGCGCGCGGGTCACCTGCTACCACCGCCGCTTCCCGAAGCGGGAGCTGGGGAGCCACCCCGCCTTCCGGGTCGACGACCTGCCGGCGCAGGCCGGCCGCCTGGAGACCCTGTGGCTCGACTTCCCCTGCAACGGCCCTTCGGCCAAGCCCACTGCGCAGGAGCTGCTGGCGGAGGAGCTCGGCTGCCGCTGAGAAACGATGGGTCGATGTCCGGGCTGTCTCACCACAGAGGAACACGATGGACCACAGAGGAGACTGACGCCAGACCGGTTGGACCCGCGCACGCCTGTCCACTGGACCCCTCTGTGAACCTCAGTGATTCTCTGTGGTGAAACCGGATCCTACGAAGACCCATGTGCCGATGTCTGCGTCGTCCGCCTTGCGAACAGCTGGATCCGCGCCACCAGAAGCACCCCCACACACGACAGCCCCGCCACCAGCCCGGTCCACACCCCCGTCAGCCCCCAGCCGTAGCCGTAGGCCAGCGTCAGCTGCAGCGGCACGCTCACCAGCCAGAAGGCCACCAGCGCGATGGCCGACGGCACGCGGGTGTCCCCCACCCCCCGCAGCACGCCGAAGGCCACAGCCTGGGTCCCGTCGAAGCCCTGGAAGGCCGCCGCCAGCGGAAGCAGGGAGGCCATGGCGGCCACCACCGCCACGTCGGGGCTGTACAGCCGCGCGATGGCCTCGGGCATGGTCGCGAACGTGGTAGCGGAGAGCGCCATCACCCCAGCGCCCAACCCGACAGCCACCCAGCCGGTCCGGGACCAGCTCATCCGCGCCCCCACCAGGTTCCCGACCCGGGTAGCGGCCGCCGCCCCGATCCCCAGGGGCACCATGAATGTCAGGCTGGCCACGTTCATCGCCCCGGCGTGCGCTGCGGCCTCCACGGCCCCCAGCGTGCCCGCCACCAGCCCCGCCACCACGAAGGCCCAGGCCTCCACGGAGCTGTGAAGCCCCACCGGCAGGGCCGTCCGGGCCACGTCCCGCCAGGTCACCTGCGCCCGCTCCACCGCCGTCGGCCACGCCCGCTTCACATGGGGGACCGCCACCAGGGCCAGCACCACCAGCATCGACCAGCGCACCCCCACCGTGGCCCAGGCGATGCCGTCGACGCCGAGCTTCGGAAGCCCCCATCGCCCCAGGCCGAGCCCGATGTCGAGGAACAGGTTCACGAGGTTCGCCACCACCACCGCGTACATGGCGGGTCGCATGATGCCGTTGCCCTGGAGCAGCTGCTTGAGGACCAGGAAGCCCATGAAGGCCGGCATCCCGGCGGCCGTGATCCACAGGTAGCGGGATGCCGTGGGGATGAGCACCGGGTCCTGCTGCAGCAGCGTCAGCAGCGGGGTGGCCGCGAGGTGAGCGGCGATGGTGAGCACCAGCAGCACGCCGACGAGCCCCGCACACTTCAGCGCCGCAGCCCCTGCGACGCGAGGCCTCCCCGCCCCGTAGGCCTGGGCCACGATCGGGTCCACCCCGCTCGCCGTGCCCATCGCCGGCACCAGGGCCGCGAACCCGAGGGTGTGGCCGACCCCGATGGCCCCCATGGGCACGGCCCCGAGCTGCCCCGCCACGAACAGGTCCACGACGCCCATCGCCACCATCCCCACCTGCGCGAGGACGACGGGCCAGGCAAGGCCTGCGAGACGCTGGGCCTCCTCCGCGACGGTGCCAGGCGGAACGACCGGTCCTTCGACGCCGGCCGGGACAGAGCTCACGTCGCGGCGTCGTGGAGCCGCGGATCCTGGGGCCCCTCCAGGTGCACGACCTCCACGCCGTGGTCTTGCAGGTAGGTGACCCCGTTCTCGCCAGCGTAGCCCCCGGACACCACCAGCACCCGGGTGATCCCGGCGTGGTGGATCAGCTTGGAGCAGAGCATGCAGGGCTCCCCGGTCACGAAGAGCCAGGCCCCGCGGCAGGCAACGCCACTGGCCGCCGCGTTGCAGATCACGTTCATCTCGGCATGGTGACAGCCGATCTCCATCCGTGTGCCCGACTGCACGCCGCGGCTGTCCCGCAGGCAGACATCGCCGCCGCAGAGGTGCCCCCCGTCCCTCGGTCCACCGTTGTAGCCATCCATGAGGACGACGTTCCGCGTCGGATCCAGCAGCAACGCCCCGAACTTGCGACGCGTGCAGTTGCTCGCCTTCGCCAGCGCCAGGCACTGCTCGATGCGGATCTGGACGTGCTTGTCCTTCATGTCAGGCCTCCCGGCGGGGGTCCGTCGTAGCGTGTCCACCCCAGGCTGGCGAGGGCCTCCCCGCTGGGGCATGCTGGAGCATGCGATCTGTCCTCGTCTCTGCTCTGCTGGTCCTCCCCATCGCCGTCGGCTGCACGTCCGGCGAGCCGAAGGAGCCGACCGAATCCGGGCCGACGGGGGACGACGACGACACATCCCCCGGCGACGACGACGACGACACCGCTCCTGGCGACGACGACGACGACACATCCCCCGGCGACGACGACGACGACACATCCCCCGGCGACGACGACGACGACACCACGACCACCGGAGAGACCGGCCTCGGCACCGGACCCGACGCGGACGCCGACGGCTACGAG
>Ga0213839_1001818_pt1 | contig 12944 bp, 9 predicted proteins | sample SWPATP21_FD_160075 | JGI IMG/M metagenome (GOLD analysis project Ga0213839, IMG submission 160075) | Coastal seawater microbial communities from Marineland, Florida, United States - SWPA TP2 #1 | ecosystem: Environmental > Aquatic > Marine > Coastal | place: USA: Florida | collected 2016-08-14 | reverse complement strand
CGATGAGCAGGGCGAGCGTCAGCATGCCCGCGTCTAACCCCTGACAGCTCCGACGGGTCAGGCCGTCCGAGGCGGCGGCAGTGCCGGGGCACCGAGGAGATCGAACACCTCGATCGGCGGGGGCGGCTCGCCGTCAGGGGCGCGTCGCGGGGCCGGGCGCACCGGCGGCGGTCGATCCGTGATCACCTTGGACCAGTCGATGCCCGGGGGCGTGCGTCGAGACATGGCGTCCTCCTGGTGCCCCTGTCGGCCCGCTCAGCCACGGGCTGGAGTTACACCCCGGTCGCTCCAGTGGGCTAGGGTGCCGGCCACCTCGCTGGAGTCCCCATGACGACCCGACAAGGACAGGCGCCCGACGTCCGAACCGCGCTCGACGCAGCGTCCCTCGAGCAGGCGGTGTTCGATCACCTCCGCTACACCCTGGCGAAGAACCAGGCGTCGGCCACCCCACGCGACCTGTACGTGGCCGTGTGTCACGCGGTCTGGGATCGCCTCGTGCATCGATGGATCGAGACGCAGGGCCACTACACCGAGGCCGATGTGAAGCGGGTGTACTACCTGTCGGCCGAGTACCTGCTGGGGCGCCAGCTCGAGGCCAACCTCCTCAACCTCGGCGTCTACGACGCCATGGCGTCAGCGCTGGCAGCGCGCGGCGTGTCGCTCGACGCCGTCATCGCCGAGGAGGAAGACCCCGGGCTCGGCAACGGCGGCCTCGGGCGACTCGCGGCCTGCTTCATGGACTCGCTCGCCACGCTGGAGCTGCCGGCGGTGGGCTACGGCATCCGCTACGAGTTCGGGATCTTCCGGCAGGAGATCCGCGGCGGCTGGCAGGTGGAGCACCCCGACGAGTGGCTGCGCCACGGCAACCCGTGGGAGATCGCGCGTCCCGAGCGCAGCGTCACCGTCGGCTTCGGGGGGCACGTCGACCACCGCATGGGGCTGTCGGGAAGCTACGAGCCGCGCTGGTTCCCGGCCGAGACGGTCATCGGGCTTCCCTACGACACGCCGGTGGCAGGCTTCGGCCGCAACACGGTGAACAACCTTCGCCTGTGGTCGGCCGTGGCCTCGGAGGCCTTCGATCTCCAGGTGTTCAACGACGGCGACTACCGCCGCGCCGTGGAGGGCAAGGCCGACAGCGAGTCGATCAGCAAGGTGCTCTACCCGAAGGACGACTCCTACGAGGGCAAGCAGCTCCGGCTCAAGCAGCAGTACTTCTTCGTCGCCTGCTCCATCCACGATCTCGTCGAGCGCTACCGCGCCCACCACGACGACTGGGCGGCGTTCCCCGACAAGGTGGCCATCCAGCTCAACGACACCCACCCGGCGGTGGCGGTCGCCGAGCTGATGCGGGTGCTCGTCGATCTCCACGGTGTGCCGTGGAACACGGCCTGGAGCCTCACCCGGCGCGCCACGGCCTACACCAACCACACCCTGCTCCCCGAGGCGCTGGAGACGTGGTCGGTGGAGCTCTTCGGGGGCCTGCTTCCCCGTCACCTGCAGATCATCCGTGAGATCGACCGGCGCTTCCAGCGCGAGGTCCAGATCCGTCACCCCGGACGCGTCGAGCTGCAGGAGCGGATGGCCATCGTGCAGCACGACCAGGTGCGGATGGCCCACCTCGCGACCGTCGGCAGCCACCGGGTGAACGGCGTCGCCGAGCTGCACAGCCAGCTCCTGCGGGATCGCGTGCTCGTCGACTTCGCCAACCTGTGGCCCGATCGGTTCACCAACGTGACGAACGGGGTCACGCCGCGACGCTGGATGGTGCAGTGCAACCGCACCCTCGCCGACGCCATCGTCGCGCGCATCGGCGACGGCTGGGTGACCGATCTCGACCAGCTCGGCAAGCTCGCCGACTTCGCCGACGACCCTGCGTGGCACGAGCAGCTGCGGTCCATCAAGCAGCACAACAAGGAAGTGCTCGCGCGGCTCGTGGGGCAGCGCACCGGCATCCAGCTCGATCCCACCCACCTGTTCGACGTTCAGGTCAAGCGAATCCACGAGTACAAGCGGCAGCTGATGCTGTGCCTGTATGTGGTGCACCTGTACGTTCGGGCCAAGTTCCACGGGGAGCAGCCCGCCCCACGGGCGGTCATGTTCGGGGGCAAGGCAGCGCCGGGCTACGCCGTCGCCAAGCAGCACGTGAAGCTCATCCACGACGTCGCACACACCATCAACAGCGACGTCGACCTGCACGATGCGCTGAAGCTGGTGTTCCTGCCGAACTACAACGTCTCGTTCGCCGAGCGCATCGTCCCGGGCACCGATCTGTCCGAGCAGATCAGCATGGCGGGCAAGGAGGCGAGCGGCACCGGCAACATGAAGTTCCAGATGAACGGAGCGCTGACCATCGGCACCCTCGACGGCGCCAACATCGAGATCCGCGAGGCGGTCGGGGCCGACAACTTCTTCGCCTTCGGGATGGACGCCCCCGAGGTGATGCAGCGTCGCCACGCCGGCTACGATCCGCGGGCGGCCATCGCGGGCGACGAGGCGCTGCAGGAAGTGCTCGAGCTCGTCGACTCTGGCTTCTTCGAGCCCGAAGCCATCGACGTGCATCAAGACATCGTGCGCTACCTGCGCGACCACGACCCCTACATGATCTGTGCCGACTTCGCCGACTACCGCCGGGCCCAGGCGGAGGCGGCGGCGGTCTATGCCGACCCGGCGCGGTGGTGGCCCATGGTCGCCCGGAACATCGCTGCGGCGGGCCGCTTCTCTTCGGATCGCTCGATCGCCGACTACGCCCGCAAGGTGTGGGGGGTGACGGGCTGCACGGTGGAGATCTGACCGGTAGGGTGATCCCTATGCGGTCAGGTCGATGACCACCTTGCCGCGGATGTGCCCGGCCTCGCCCTGAGCGTGGGCCGCCGGGAGCTCCTCCAGCGGGTAGACCTGGTCGATGGTGGGGCGGACCACCCCCGCGTCGACCAGCTCGGCGAGGGCGACGAGCTGGTCGCGGTGGGTGCGCTTGACCACCGTGGAGGCATCGACGCCGCGCAGGCAGCCACGGACGGCGAACCCAGCGATGCCGAGGCCGGTGGCGAGCACGCCGAGGTTGGGGCCGAAGCGCTCGGTGTTCCCGGGCAGACCGCTGACGATGGAGGCCACCCGGCCGCCGCGGCGGACGGCGCTCAGCGCCCGCTCGCGCTCGTCGTAGCCGAGGGCGTCGAGCACCACGTCGAGGTCGTCGAGCTCCTCCCACCAGCGCTGGGTTCGGTAGTCGATGGCCTGGTCGGCGCCGAGGCCGCGCACGAAGTCGTGGTTGCGGGGACTGGCCGTGGTGGCCACCCACGCGCCGTGGTGCTTCGCCAGCTGGATGGCCAGGTGGCCCACCCCGCCGCTCCCGGCTTGCACCAGCACCCGCTGCCCCGCGGACTCGGCCAAGCGCGGCAGCAGACACTGCCAGGCGGTGAGCCCGGCCAGCGGCAGCGCGGCAGCCTCTACGTCGGTGACCTCGGACGGGGCCGGAGCCACCAGCGCCTCGTCGAGCACCACCTGCTCTGCATAGCTGCCCGGCCGTCGCCAGTCGGGACAGCCGTAGACCCGGTCGCCCACCGCGGCGGTGGTGACCCCCGACCCCACCTCGACCACCTCGCCGGCCACGTCGAGGCCGAGGGTCCACGGGAGCGTGAGGCGGATGGCGCCTCGCTGCTTCCCGGCGCGGATCTTCCAGTCGATGGGGTTGATGGCGGCCGCCGTGACCCGCACCCGCACGTCGGTGGGGCGCTCGAGGGCTGGCTCGGGAACGTCTTCGACGACGAGGGCTTCGGGAGGGCCGTAGGCATGGAGTCGGGCAGCGCGCATGCGGGCGTCTAACCAGGCGGCTGCGCGGCGAAGGCACCGGATCGTGTCAGTGCACCAGGGCCGCGACCGGGACCGGCTGCACGGCATGCCCCGACCGGCCACAGCAGCCGCAGTGGCGGGCCAAGGCTGCCCACCCGTGGCCGCAGCAGGTCCATGACGAGCCGTGGAAGCGATGCGCCGTGCTGGGCTTCAGCTCGTCCCAGGCGGGGTAGCGCACCGGCTCGCCGTCGTAGCCGTGACCGCAGTTGGGGCAGTGGGCGTGGGTGTGGGCGAGGAGGTCGCGTGACCCACAGAGAGAGCAGGTCCATCCTGGCTGGTACGTCAAGGGCATGTCTACCTCTCAGGCGTGTCCCAGTGTACCTCAACCACGTGCAAACAATGTGCGGATTTGTCGACGACGTAGTTCGAATTCGTCTTCAGGGACGGAGGCGCAGGCGGTGCACCTCGCGGCCGGCGACGAAGCCCACGGTGCCGTCGAGGCCCACCAGGCGCCCGTGGCCCAGCACGGGATCTTCCAGGGTGCGTACGTCGGGGTCGCCGGGTCGGTCGCGGAAGATCTCCAGGCGCGCGCCCGTGCGCAGCAGGCAGACGCCGGTGGGCAGCCGCACCAGCTCGACATCGGCCACCTCTACGTCCTCGGTGTGGCGCGTGTCGAGGCCGGCGCCCGTTCGGCGCAACACCCAGCGGTCGGTGCGCCCGTCCCTGCGCGCGAGCAGCACCACCACCCCGGCGTGATGGTGGGCATCGAGCACGGTGGTGCCGTCGAGGAACGGGACCGCGACGGTGTCGCAGCGACCTCGGGAGAGCAGGCGCAGGTGGGTGCGTCCGAGGAGATTCTCGAAGGCGAGGCCGTCGAAGAGCTCGGTGGCCTCCCGGAGCACGGTGGCCAGGAGGTGCGGCAGGGCGTGGACCCGCTCGCCGAGGCGCTGGAGCCGCAGCTCGACGAGCCGTGGACCCGAGCGCACCACGAGCGCGCCGTCCGAGACAGTGAGGGCGTCGGCGGCGAGCTGGCACCCCACCGCCTGGGCTCTCGCTACGTCGTGCAGGTGCAGTCGCCCTCCGGCGCGCCACGCTGCCACCACGTCGCCTTCGGGGGTGATCACGACACGCTCGGCAGGCCCGACATAGTGGTGGGGCCCGACCGACACCCCGCGGGCGGTGCGCACCGCGACGACGCCGGCGGCCTCTGCCGCCTCGAGCACCTCGTCGGGGGCCGTGAGCAGCCGGTCGAGGGTCAGGCGGCGGGCCGTGGGCGACGGTCGCGGCGTCCATGTGATGGTGTCGAGGGGCCCCGTCGGCGGTGGCCCACGGGTGTCGCCGTCGAGCACCGCGCGGTACCAGCGTCGCCAGCGTGACGGAACCACGTCGTCGGGGCGACAGACGGCTGGGCGCCGCACCTCCGGGCAGAGCACCGACAGGCGCTGGAACATGCGCTCGTCGAGCCCCTTCACCCGGGGATGGGTGCCGCGGTAGGGGTGGATGCCGAGCAGCAGATGCAGGGTGACGACCGCGAAGGAGAACCAGTCGGTGCCTTCGTCGAAGCCCTGGCTGTGCCGATCACGTACGCCCTGCTGGATCGCGGTGGCGGGGTGACCCGGGAGCTGCCAGCTGCTGGTGTCGACGAGCACGGGGCGGTCGTGATGCTCGTCGAGGAGGATGTTCCCCTCGTGCAGATCGACCACCAGCGCCCCCGCCCGATGCACGGCCTCGACCCGGTCGCGCAGGCGGGCCACCAGGCGCAGGAGCTGGGGCACGGCGATGCCGTGGCGGTCGCAGTAGCTGCGGGCGAGCAGGCGGGCCCACGGCACCGAGCGGGGCAGGAACGGCATGGTGTGGCCCACGCAGCGGCCCTGGTCGTCGGTGAGCAGCGCGTCGGGCAGCAGGGCCCCCGGCACGTGCAGTCTCGTCAGCGCCCGCAGCCGGGCGGGGTCGATGGGCTGGTGGAACACCTTGTAGGCCACGTCGCCGATGGCGTGGACCACGGCCTCCCCCCCGTCGGCCACGAAGGTGTCGGGCGGGAGGTCGACCGCGCGCTGGTGGACGAACACGCGCATGGTCTAGAAGGTGAGGCTCGCGACGGGGCCCCCGCTCCCCAGAGCGGTGGAGCTCGCCGAGATGCTGCGGACGGCGAAGCGGGCCAGGCGCTTCAGGGCAGCGGCGTCGGCCTGATCGATGGCGATGTACTCGTCGAAGCCTGCGTCGGCGGAGAACTTCATCAGGGCCGATGAGGTGTGGCTCCCCACACCGACGCCCACCAAGACCGTGCGGATGGACTGGAGCTGCTCGGCGGAGACCGCATCGGCCACGGCGCGTCGCACCGCGGCGGCGTCGACGTGGCTGGCGTTGTCGCCTCCGTCGGTGAGCACGAAGACGAGCCCGTTGACCAACAGGTCGCCCTGTCCCAGCGTGTGGCCGTAGGAGACCACGCTGGCGACGGCGTTGTGAGCCGCGTCGTACAGGGCGGTGCTACCGCCGCAGGAGAGGCAGCCGGCATAGTCACCGGGGTCGAGGGTGGGCAGTGGCTTGAAGCCGTGCACTTCGCTCAGCGTGCCGTCGAAGGCCGTGAGGCGCATCATGAGGTGATCGGCCCGCGACGAGGCACGGCAGGCGGAGACGATCTCGCCGAGGCAGGCCTCGATCTCGGTGCGGAACGAGGCGACCGAGCCCGACTGGTCTGCTGCGATGGACACCAGCGTGTACTCGCTGGCCCCCAGGGCATCGAGGCGGGTGCCGCTGAAGCCGTAGGCGCTTCCAGCGAGCCGGCGGGACATGGACGGGAGCTTGTCGGACATGGTGGATCTCCAGGATTTGGTCGGCCCGCTTGGTTGGCCTTGAGATTACGGGCTTCGCTCCTTTCATCTCGGCGACCAACCGGCGTGGGCCAGTTCGAGAATCCGCCGCTACACGGCTCCGAGACCTCCGCTCGAACCTCCGGTTCTCGGAGAGGATCTCGTTCGCCTACGGCGGATTGGGGAGAGAAGCTGAGGGATCAGGCGGCCTTGCGCAGGAACTGGTCGGTGGTGGTGGTGCGCATGCCCAGGGCGGCCATGTCGCGGAGGAAGTCGTCGGCGAAGGCCTCGAACCCGGGCACGGGGCTCGTGGCGTCGGTGAGGAGCGTGAGCTTGCGCACCCAGGACGGGTCGGCGAACTGGGCCGCGATGTCGCGCACGGTGTTGGCGAGACAGTGACTGCTCGCCTCGCCTGCGAGCAGCACCACGTCGGCCTCCTGCAGGGTGGTGACGAGCCGCGTGTTCACCTGGGTGCTCGGGTCTTCGGGGTCGGGCACCTCGGCGGCCACCGCCGAGAAGTGCTCGGTCCACGGGTTGCTGCCCTTGGTGACGAAGTCGACGAGGGCGAACCGGTCTTCCCAGCTCGCGAGGGACTCCATGAGCTCCGGCACCACAGCGTGGCCTTCGCTGCCGATGAGGCAGTGCTCGGGCCACAGGGTGTGGGGGTAGCGGCCGTTGGTGGCCAGCGCCTCGAGGTAGGCCAGGGTGCGCTCCCAGGCGCCCGGGTGGGTGGTGGTCCAGCGTCCCTGACGGAGATCGTCGGCGGTGATGCTGGTGAACGGCGCGGGATGGTGGCCGTCGCTGTCGCGGAACCACAGCGGATGGCTGATGTCGACGCGGCGATGGCTGTCGAGGGTGACGTGCACATCGGTGAGCCGGTCGCGCAGGCGATGCACCAACACCGCCAGTCGGTCCATGTCGGCCTTGGCGCCCGGAACGCAGAGAGAACCAGCCGGATCGCAGAAGTCGTTCTGGGGATCGATGATCAGCAGCTGGATGTTCGCCATCGTGCACCTCCTTCGATGTTTGATGCATAAAACATATATGCATGACACAGAAAAGTGTCAAGGGGTCTGGGTGCACGATCGGCGTTAGGAGACCGGCTCGTCGGCTCCCCGGGGCCCTGGAGGTTCGTGTGAGTGCGCTTCGAACGCTGGTGTTGGGCCTCGCTCTGGCGGGCGTGGCCGAGGTGGTGGGCGCCGGTTCCGACGCTCGGGCCGCCGAGCCGTTCGGGGGCGATCCGCTCGTCACGTGGCTGCCGGCCGCCCCGGTGCCCGTCGGCGCTACCCGCGAGCTCCACGTCCTGGCCCTGGGCGCCGATGGCGCGCCGATCGAGGGCCTGTCCCTGACCGTGAAGGCCACGGGCGGCAGCGTCGAGGCTCTCGAGGAGGTGGGCGGCGGCCTCTACGTGCTCGCCTACACCGCCCCCGATGCCGAGGGCGCCTACGAGGTGCGTCTCAGCGGCAAGACACCCGACAAGCAGGCCGTCGGTGTCTCGGTGAGCGTCGACGTCGTGGCCGATGCCGAGCCGCTGAAGGGCAGTGCGGATCCGGCGCAGCTGGTGCTGGGGCAGATCTCCACCGCCACGCTCAAGCTCCGCGGCGCGGGCAGCGACGGGATCCTGGTGCGGAGCAGCGCCGGTAGCGTGGGCAAGCCCGTTCGGGTCTCGTCCACCTACACGGCCCAGCTCACGCCGCCGAAGGTCAACTTCCCGCAGGTGGGCCTGGTCACGTTCGCCGATGCCTCGGCCCCCGTCGAGCGGAACGGCTGGCTGGCGGTGCCGATGTCGGGGTCGGTCGCGTTCCCGGTGAAGGGCCCGGCCGGCGCCAGTGTGCTCCTTCGGGTCGCGGGCCGCGAGTTCGGCCCGGTCCCCCTCGGTGACGACGGCAAGGGCAAGGTGAACATCGAGGTCCCGCCCGGCGTGAGCTCAGCGGTGAAGGTGGTGGTGGAGGGCGGTGACACCTCGGAGAGTGATCTGCCGCTGGGCATTCCCGCCACGAAGCGGCTCGGGCTGTTCCCGGTGGCCGAGGCCATCCCCAGCGACCCCAGCGTCGCGGTGCCCGTCCGCGTCGTGGTGGTCACGGCGGAGGGCGAGCCCGACACCGCGGCGAAGCCCACGTTCTCGGTCTCGCGGGGCGAGGCGGGCCAGGCCAAGATGGTCGCGCCCGGCGTCTACGAGGCACAGCTCACACCGCCCTCCGAGCCGGGAGCCATCACGGTGTCGGTGGCCCTCGACGGCAGCGAGGTCGACATCGACGAGCTCGAGCTCGAGGTGCTCCAAGGCCTGCCCGATGCCGTGTCGCTGAAGGTGAGCGGCGAAGGCGACACGCGGGAGGCCACCGTCGGCGGGTCCGTCGACGCCACCCTGAAGGTGTCCGGCGCCACGGCCGGCGCAGCGAAGGGCATGGGCACCACCCGCACCTTCCCGCTGACCGACGTGGGCGACGGGGTCGAGGTGCTCGCCCTCGCACCGTCGGCGCTGTCCCCAAACCCGGCGCGTCATGTGGTCGTGCTTCCCGATCGCACCGCCGTCGCTCCGCGTGCCGCCGTCGGCGCGTGGGTGGTCACCGTCGACGCCTTCGGCCTGCCGGTTCCGGGGCAGGAAGTCGAGCTTCAGCTCGCGGGCCTCACAGGTCCCACCTCGGTCACCACCGGCGACGACGGGCGCGCCCGCCTCGAGCTCACGGGAGGTGGGGCAGGCCTCGCCCGTGTCTCCGCCACGTCCGGTGCCGCCGAGGGCGAAGCGGTGGTGGTGGTCGGGGCGGGGCTCGCCGAGATCTCCGGGCTTCGCGGGCGCGGGCCCATCGGCGCTCGCTGGGCGGCCACCCACCCGGTGTGGTCCCAGGGCGCTGCTCCCGCCAAGCCGAAGATGATGTCGTCACGGGAGTTCGTGCAGATCGAGCGCATGGCTGATGCCTCGCCCGGGGCTGTCGTTCCGGTGACGATCCGGGTGCTCGACGCCTCCGCCGCGCCCGTCGACGGCGACGCGCCGGGGGTCGAGGTCTCCGAGGGCGAGGTGGGTGAGGTGGTGCGCGACGACGCCGGCGTGTGGACGGTTCCGGTCACCCTGCCCGACGAGGAGGGAGAGGTGGTGCTCACGGTCACTACGGCCGCCGGCACCGAGGAGCGCCTGGTGGTGATGGAGGGGGCCTTCGCGCAGCCCGCGCCCACCCCTCCCGCGACCTCCGACGACCTCGACGTGCCCTGGCTCCGCGGCCGCGTGTCCGGGGTGGTGTCGAGCTATCGCTACCAGCAGACCCCTGCGGCGGATCCCGGTGGCCTGCTGCCGTCCACGCTCACCTTCGGTGGCGACGGCGGCGCGGCCGCGAGTCCTGCGGGCATCGAGGCGGATCTGCGCGCATGGCTCGACGAGGTGGGCGTGCCCTACCTCGGCTTCCACGGGAAGCTGCGCAGCAGCTGGTATGCCGTCGAGGCCGACATCTTCGACGCGCCCGCCAGCGACAGCCTGCTGACGCTGGGCTTCGACGTGGTGGGCCGCTACCCGTTCGACACCGCCGGCGACCGGTTCTGGATCGGCGCCAAGGCCGGGGTGGCCTACGACGACTTCATCCTCTTCGAGGGCTGTCTCGATCCGAGCTGCACCCTCGAGTATTCCTCTCTCGGGGTGGCCTCGCTCACGCTGGGGCCGGAGCTCGGCGCCGAGATGGGGCCGTTGTTCCTGGTCGCCGGCTACGGCTTCGGGCTCGCCAACTTCTCACAGCCCTACCGCCACGCGGTCGACGTGAACCTCGGGGTCCACTTCATCGACAACGCGTTCGTCGACGTGGGCTTCAGCTCGGTGTCCCGCCGCGTCGACCTGCTCGGGGCCGACAGCGGCGTGCAGCGGGGGGAGCTGTCCGACAGCCAGATGCTCGGCACCTTCGGCGTCGGCTTCGCCCTCTAGATGCCCCCGACGCAAACCCGGTGACCTCTCGATGCCCCCGAGCTCGCGCTCAGGCCGCGAGCTCGGCAGCGGCTTGCCGCAGCCGGTGCTGCGCGAGGCGGGCGAGCGCGCCCATGCCCGACAGGCCGTGTTCCGCTTCCACCGTGCCGTTGTAGTTGGTGGTGCCGTTGACGTCGTAGGTCCACCGGCGTCCCTGTCGATCGGTGACGAACTCGATGCCGGCCAGGTCGATGCGGTTCGCCGCGAGGAACGCGACGTAGGCGCGGACGAGCGGGTCGTCGGCCGTGATCTCGTGGGCGAGGCGGAACTTCCCGCTGTCCCCGACGGGGCAGAAGGCGTCGCCCGCCTGGCTCGGCACCGCGCAGACATCGGCGGGGCAGAGCTCGAAGCCGTCGGCGGTGGAGCTGTGGATGGCGTATTGGAAGGTGCCGTCGACGATCTCGACCCGGGTGATGTGCGGCTCGGCGGGCTCGATGTACTGCTGCAGCACCACCACGCCGTCGGGGGAGCCGTCGTCGAGTCCCCCGTCGTCGACGAAGCGGTCGAAGGTGGCCAGATCGTGGAACAGATGCACGCCCAGCCCCTTGCCTCCCTGGTTGTGCTTGGTGACGAACGGCCCCTCGAGCCGACGTGCGGCTGCCTTGGCGTCGGAGGCGACCACGCCGACGGTGCGCGGGGTGCGAATGCCTGCGGCCCGCAGGGCAGCGTCCTGCAGCACCTTCGACAGCTCCAGCTCGAACGCACGCCGGCCGTTGATGACCGGGCGACCGGAGGCCTCCAGCACCCCGAGAAGCTCGCGGGTGTAGGTGACGCCGCCTTGGTGGCCGCGCGTGTGCGACGACGGCGACATCCGATTGAGGAACACCCCGTCGGGGATGGCCTCGGTCAGGTCGAGCACGCCTCCGGCGGTGAAGTGCTCCTCGAAGGGGACGGCCAGCGCATCGAGCGCCTCACGGAGGGGCGGGAGCCAAGACTCGTTCTCGTACAGTACGTGCAGGGTGGACACAGCAGCCTCACTCGCCCCTGGCACCGACACGCACGACCACCGTGCCCGCCGACGCTCGGCGGGGCACTCGGGTTTCGAACGCGACGCGTTCCCCTCAGCTCACCCCGCCGCGGTCGCAGCAACAGACGCAGCGACAACAGGTCGTGCGGCGACAGCGGGTGTGGTGGGTGCGGGAAGTCATCGCGGCTGTCTTAGCATGCACGACCGCCGTGGCGGTCGAACGTGTCGTTCCCCAGCTGGAACGACCGCACCGGTTGTACGATGGGGCGGTGTCGACCGCCTCCACCCACCACTCCCTCGCCGCGGGCCGCTATCGCCTCCTCGAGCCTCTCGGGGAGGGCGGGATGGCCACGGTGTTCCGAGCGATCGACACGGAGGACGAGGAAGACCCGCTGCGGGCGATCAAGGTGCTCAGGGGCAAGCGGGCTCGGCGAAAGAAGACACGGCAGCGCCTGGAGACCGAGGCGGCGGTGATGATGGGGTTGCCCCACGAGCACGTGGTGCGGGTGCACCAGCTGTACAGCTCCGACGAGGAGCTGTTCATCGTCATGGAGTTGCTCGCTGGCGGCAGCCTGTGGGAGGTGGTGGAGGCCCACGAGCGGCTTCCCCCGCGGCTGGCGGTGGAGGTGTGTCGCGAGGTGCTCGATGCGCTCGTCCTCGCCCACGACAACGGGGTGGTTCACCGCGACATCAAGCCCCACAACGTGCTGCTCACGGTCGACGGCCATGCCAAGGTCACCGACTTCGGGATCGCGCGCATCGAGGACAGTGGGCTCACGCGCACCGGGGTGGTCATGGGCACCCTGGCCTACATGCCGCCCGAGCAGAAGCTGTCGGCGCGCCGCGTGGATGCCCGCGCCGACATCTACGCCGTCGGCGCGATGCTGTGGGCGGTGATCACTGGCCGTGAGCCCCACGACCTCTATGCGGCGGGCATGGACGAGGAGGTAGCCGGTGACTACTTCGGCGATGTTCCGCCGCCCCTCGTCGAGGTCATCCGCAAGGCCACCCGGTTCTCTCCCGAGCAGCGCTACCCCACGGCGGCGTCGATGCGCGACGCGCTGGAGGAGGTGCTGTCGGCGCTTCCCCCCACCGAGGCCACCCTCGCAGGCCTGATCGACACCGACCGCGCCGTGACCCTGCGCGATGCGGCGGCCACCGTCGTCACCGGCGACGATGAGGTGCGGCGGAGCGCCGAGACCTACCCCGACGACTCGGTGGCGCTCACCCCCATCCTGCCGCCTCCTCGGCAGGCGTCCCACGATCCGGGCCCCGCGGTGGCCGCGTCGCGGTTCGCGCTGGCCGGTGGGCTGTTCGCCATGATCGGTGCCGGGGCCTTGGCCACGGGCATGCTGGTGGCCAGCGGCGTGTGGTGGTGGTCCATGCGCGAGGAGGCCGTCGCGGCCGAGGCGCTGCCCGTCACCGCCGACCCCGCCCC
>Ga0213839_1001815_pt1 | contig 12955 bp, 9 predicted proteins | sample SWPATP21_FD_160075 | JGI IMG/M metagenome (GOLD analysis project Ga0213839, IMG submission 160075) | Coastal seawater microbial communities from Marineland, Florida, United States - SWPA TP2 #1 | ecosystem: Environmental > Aquatic > Marine > Coastal | place: USA: Florida | collected 2016-08-14 | reverse complement strand
GTAGCCGCCACGGCCGCCGCCGCCGCCGCGGCCGCCACGATCGCGGGCCTCGTTCACGCGGATGTTGCGCCCATCGAGCGGCTGACCATCCAGCTGCGCCTGGGCTTCGTCGGCCGCCTGGCCATCCGTGAACGTGACGAACCCGAACCCACGGGAGCGCCCGGTGTCACGGTCGAGAATCACCTTGGCTTCGGTGACTTCTCCGAACGCCTCGAAGGCCTCGCGGAGGGACTCATCGGTCGTGGCCCACGCCAGACCGCCGACAAACAGCTTCTTCGACATCTTCTCAGTTCCTTTCGTCTCGCAGCGCACCCCACCGAGGCAGGGCGCGACCCGCGGGGCTCAGTGCCCAACGGAAGCCGAGCGCCCGCCTCATCGCGGCACGCTCGACCGCTGGTTTCGTAGCCCGCTATCGATGGACGGCACGGATTTTCTGCCGAAAAGGTGCGCTCAGCCACCCGAGCCCTTGAACCGATCGCCGTCGTCACGGAACAAGAAGTTGAAGGTGGTCAGCGAGCCATAGCTGCGGGTGAGGTAGGCCTGCAGCTCGGCACAGTCGGCGGGGTCGAGCTTGTCGTGGTTGTTGATCTTCTGCTCGAGCACCCGGAGCTTCTCGCGCACGGCCGTGACCTTCTTCAAGAACACGGCGGTGTCGACCTCCTTGACCACCCGCCCCTCGCGATCGCGGAACACCACCGAGCCACCCACCAGGCGACGGGACAGGGGCGCCGGACGCTCCTCGGTCAGGGCCGCATCGACCGCGTCACGGACCAGCTCGTAGACGAGGTCGGGGTCGAACTCCGACATCAGAACCGCCCGTGCAGTCGGATGCCGTCGGTGCTCACGAGCACCCCGCCCACCCCGACCCCCACCGCACCGGCCAGGGTCAGGCCACTGACCAGCACCATGGTGTTGGCCGTGGACCGCGCCCGCGTGAGCTCCTCGGCCGTGCCGAGATCGCTCATGCCCCCCGCCGTGACCGCCGCCACCGCATAGGTGGCGCCCGATACCGCGAGCAGGCCACCGCCCACGGCGATGGGCACGATGGGCAGCGAAGAGCCGCCACCGCCCCCCTCGCTGGCGAGGGTGCTGGGGCCGGTGCGGTTGCGGGCCGAGCTCGCGCCGTCGCCGGTCCACCACTTGGGAGCCTTCGGCTTGTCGCTGCCGAGCACCGAGGCGTCGAAGGCCGCGCCCGTCTGCCAGTAGGCGCCGATGAACACCTGGTCGCGGTCGAAGACCTGCACGAGGTGGGGCACCTCGGCCTGGGCACGGGGCTCGACGAGGAGCGACCCATCGAGGAACACGCCCCCGCCCGGCGGCGCGTTCAGCCCGCTGTCGGGCCCGCCGACCACCGGCTCGTCGGCGTCCTCGATGAGGTCGACGAAGACGTCGGGAAACACGCGCCGGTCATAGGTGAGCGACGCCCCGGTCGACTTGGCGGTCGAGCCCCAGCGGACCGCGCCCTCTTCGTCTTGCTCGAAGAAGAACTGCAGTGCCATGAAGCGGGTGAACTTCGCGAAGAGGACCCGATCGACGACCTCGTCGTGGCACAGCAGGCTCTCGCCGATCTCCTGCAGGAGCGTCTTGGCCTCGCGCATGTCGGAGTCGCGGTAGGCGTCGTCGACCTTGCCGATGGCCGCGCCGAACTGGATGCGGGAGTAGGGCTTCGGACACACCTCCGTCTGACCGAAGGCGGTGGCAGCGAGCAGCCAGAGGATCATGCGCTCCCCCTGCAGACGTCGGCCTCGGCGTCGGGCACGAACGGGTCTTGGGTGGGGCAGGGGAAGGCCGCCTGGTCGCGCACGCCGTCGGTGCCGTCGCAGTCGCTGTCGATGTCGTCGCCGGCCGTCTCCGAAGGGGAGCACGGGTAGATCGTGCTGTCGTCGGGGGCACAGTCGGCGGCGTCAGGCCAGTCGTCACCGTCGGCGTCGTCTTCGAAGCCACAGTCGGCATCGCAGCCGTCGCCGCGCACGTCGCCCGCCCCCGGGAACACGTTGGGATTGTCGGGGGCACAGTCTTCGTCGATGCCGTAGCCATCGCCGTCGGCGTCCCAGAACGCGTCGTACTCGGCCTTCGAGACATAGGCGCACCCGCTGCTGAAGAGCGCAGCGAGGACGCAGGACACGACGACGGGCCGCACGACACCTCCGGGGCAGTGGACCTGCATCTTGCCACGCCCCGGCCCGTGACGGAAGGCGCGTCGTGTCGTCGGGGTGACATCACAGGGAGGAAGGATCACCCCCACGGCAGGTCCGAGAAGATGGCGATGGCGCCGCCCACGGCGATGACGGGCGCGGTGCGGAGCATCGTAGGCTCCGGCGGCTCTCCCGCGTCGAGTCCCCGCGCCTTGAACGCCATGTGCCGCACGGTGGCCACCAGGTTGCCCAGGCGCCCCCGAAGCACGAGCACCGCGATCCCCACCGGCAGGTAGACGACGCCCGACCACAGCGAGGCTTCGAGCATCTCCTGCCAGCCCAGCGTCGCGCCGATCCCCATGAACAGCTTGGCGTCGCCGGCCTTCTCCACCCCGAGCCGCCACCCCGCGAAGTGAAGCGCGAACGCAGCCACCAGGCCCACCAGCCCGAACAGCGGATCGCCCTGGACCGCCCACCACACCAGACCGAGCGCCATCAGCAGGCCGGTGAACGGGTTCGGGATGCGCCCCGTGCGGGCGTCGATCACCGCCGCCGCGGCCATTCCCACCAGCAACACTCCTTCGTGCGGACCCACTGTCACCGACTGTCTCCTGAGCGGGTGCGCCTCGCGCACCTTCCGTGGTGTAGACTGGCCACGACCCCTGTGCTCGGGCGGCCGCCGCACGAGTGTATGCCAAGAGCCGGCAGACCGGACGTGCAGCACGTGGCCAAGCCCGCCCTTCAGACCTTCGGCAAGTACCAGATCCTCGAGCGCATCGCGACCGGGGGCATGGCGGAGATCTACAAGGCGAAGCTGGAAGGCATCGGCGGCTTCCAGCGCACCTTCGCGATCAAGCGCATCCTCCCGAACTTGTCGCAGAACAGCGAGTACATCGCGATGCTCGTCGACGAGGCGAAGGTGGCGGGCCTGCTGTCACACGCCAACATCGTGCAGATCCTCGATCTCGGTCAGGTCGACGGCATCTGGTACATCGCCATGGAGTACGTCGAGGGTCGCGACCTCGGCGGCGTGCTGCGGCGCGCGAGGGAGAAGGGCCTCACCCTGCCGGTGCCCCACACGGTCTTCGTCACCATCGAGCTGCTCAAGGGCCTGGAGTACGCCCACGGCCGCCAGGTGATGCGGGGCGGGCGCCCCGTGGCGCTCAACATCATCCACCGCGACGTGAGCCCGCCGAACGTCCTGCTGTCGTTCCAGGGCGAGGTGAAGCTCACCGACTTCGGCATTGCCCGGGCCAGCCTGAAGGCCATGGAGACCGTCAGCGGCATCGTGAAGGGGCGCTTCGACTACATGAGCCCCGAGCAGGCCGCGGGCAGCAAAGACCTCGACCAGCGCTCCGACTTGTTCTCCGTCGGGGTGGTGCTCTACGAGATGCTCACCGGCACCCATCCGTTCCGCACCGACAACGAGATCGGCACCATCGAGCGGGTGCGCACCGGCAAGTACACGCCCGTGTCGCAGATCAATCCCGAGGTGCCGTTCACCCTCGAGACCATCGTGGACCGCGCCCTGCAGGTCAACCGCGAAGACCGCTACCCGTCCGCCACGGCATTCAAGGAAGCGCTCGACAAGTTCTTCCACGACGCCGGGTTCATCTTCACCCACGCCACCCTCGCCTCCTACGTCAAGGGGCTGTTCCCCGAGAGCCAGCCCAAGGGGCGCGGGGGCAGCCGGCCGTCCACCGCCCCGGCACAACCCCGGAGCACGGCCAACGTCTCGGGCTCACTGCAGGAGGCACCCACCGGTCGCCTCGACCGTCGCTCGGCCGTCGAGCAGACCACCCGTCCCCTCGCCGGCGGGGGGGCCGAGGAGCGCGGCACGCCCAAGGCCCTCGGCATGCGGCCCACCGACGAGCCCGAGACCACCACCCGCCCCCGCCCCATCGCGTCCCAGCTGGCCCGGTCGTCGACGGCCAGCTCCGCCACGCCGTCCAGCGACGACTCCGAGACCCTCATCCGCCGTGCCCCCACCGGCTGGGAAGACTCCATCGCCCCCAATGTCGAGCCCCACATGTGGGCCGACGACGACGAGCAGGAGACGGTGATCCGCAAGGTGCCGTCGGACCTCGTCGACAGCTACAACAACCTGCCGGCCGCCCACGCCACGCCCCTGGCGGTCGGGCCGACCAGCCAGAGCTCCTCGTCGAGCAGCCTCGGCCTGATCGGCGGAGGCGTGGTGGCCGTGCTCATGCTCATCGGCGGGCTGTTCGGCGGCATGGGGCTCACCGTGGTGCTCGGCCTGGCCGCCGGGGTGATGGGCGGCGGCGCCGCGGCCCCGCCTGCGCGAGCGGCGGTGGTGCAGGTGATGGCCCCCGCGGGCACGTCGATCCGCTTCGACGGCGACGCCGTGGGCGCGAAGTTCTCGGTGCCCAACGCGGGCAGTCACGTCATCGAGATCGAGCTGGAAGGCCACGACCCGTGGACCGAAGAGGTGGAGCTGTCCCCTGGCGAGGTCCGCGTGTTCCAAGTGGTTCCGCTCACCCCCACGAGTCCATGATGGTCGCTGGCGAGGCCCTCGTTGGCTACAGTGCGGCGGATCATCGTGCGGCGCGACCCAGGAGGTAGGGCCGGTGGCTGAGCCCCTCGTGAACCGAACCCCCGGCACCATCGTGGTGGCCGCGGTCAAGCAGCTCCGACCGAAGCAGTGGTTCAAGAACATCTTCTTGTTCCCGGCGCTGCTGTTCAGTGGCCAGTTCCTCGAGCCCGATCCCGTGCTGAAGTTCGCCATCGGCTTCGCCGCGTTCAGCATGCTGGCGAGCACCGGCTACATCCTCAACGACTACCTCGACCGCGAGGCCGACCGAAAGCACCCGAAGAAGCGGTTCCGTCCCATCGCGTCGGGGGCCCTCCCCCTTCCAGGAGCCTGGGCGCTGTTCGCCTTCACGATGGGCAGCGGCATCGCGCTGTCGCTGTCGCTGTCGCCCGCGTTCCTGTTCATCGGCCTGGTCTACCTCACCACCACCCTGTCCTACAGCTTCTACTTCAAGCACAAGGTCATCCTCGACGTGCTCTTCCTCGCGTCGGGGTTCGTGTGGCGCACCATCGCCGGGGCCATCGCCATCCAGGTGGAGGTGAGCCCGTGGCTGTTCCTCTGCACGGCCTTCCTCGCGCTGTTCTTCGGGTTCAACAAGCGCCGTGGCGAGCTGCTCAAGGTGGGCGCCCACACCGGCACCCGCCGCAACCTCGACGAGTACAGCCCGCAGATGCTGGAGCAGTTCCAGGCCATCGTCACCAGCGGCACCATCATCACCTACCTGCTCTACACGGTGCTCGGCCCCACGGGCTGGATGACGCTCACCATCCCGATGGTGCTCTACGGGATCTTCCGGTACATCTACCTGATCGACCGGCACGGCGAGGGCGGCGCCCCCGACGAGACGCTGCTCCGCGACCGCCCCATGCTCATCACCGGCGTGCTCTACCTCGCCACGGCGGTCGGCGTGCTGCTGGCCGACGGGCAGGGCTGGCTGCCCGCGCTGCTCGGCTGAACCGGTTGGCGGTCCCGGCACACGGTTACCCCTCCTGCATGGGTGTGCTGCAGACCATCGCCCGTGCGAGCCTGGTGGGGCTCGTGGCCCTCGCCCCGTGGCTCCCGCTCGCGGCGCACGCCACGCCCGACGCCGACGCGTACGCCACCACGGTGCGCCTCGTCGACAACCTGTTCCTCGAGCAGGAAGACGTGCTTCCCGTGCCGTTGCTGCAGGCTGCGGCCGACGGCGCGGCCTCCGAGGTGCACTGGCTGTTCGTCGACGACACCGAGGCCGGCGTGTCGCTGCGTCACGGCGATGGTCGCCCCCTGGGCACGGTAGAGGTGACCGACCTGGCCGCTCTCCCCGAGGCGCTGCAGGCGCTCGAGGCGAGGGTGCTCCGCGCCGGTCCACAGCTCGACGTGGGCCCCGTGCGACTGGCCATCCTCGATGGGCTCACCGACGGCCTCGACCGGTTCAGCCGCGTGCTGTCGGGCGACGGCCTCGCCCGGTTCGACACCCGCCTGAAGGGCACCCTGGTGGGCATCGGGGCGGGGCTGCGCTGGGTCGACGAGACCCTCACCATCACCTCCATCACGCCCGGCGGCCCGGCGGCGAAGGGCGGCCTCCGGGTGGGCGACGAGCTGCTGCGCATCGACGACCGCTCCACCGTCAACCTCCCGGTGTCCGAGGCCGTTCGCATGGTGCAGGGCCGCGAGGGCACCCCCGTCTCGCTCACCGTGCGCCGCGAGTCGCGCGAGCTCGTGCTGCCGCTGGTGCGCGCCGAGGTGATCCTGCCCAACGTCACCCACCGCGACCTGGGCGACGGCATCGGCTACGTCCACATCGAGCACGTCAGCCAGCGCACGGTGGTGAACCTGCGGGCGGCGCTCGCCTCGCTGCGCAAGGAAGGCAGCCTCACCCACGGCCTGGTGATCGATCTGCGCGACAACACGGGCGGCTCGATGAAGGAGGCCGCCCGCGCCGCCGACGAGTTCCTCACCGAGGGGCTGCTGCTGCGCACGGTGGGGCACGACGGCCAGCGCGTGCAGAACCTGCAGGCAGAGATGCGCGCCTCCGACGACGGGCAGGAGGTGCAGCTGCCGGTGATGCTCGTCGTCAACGACCGCACGGCGAGCGGCTCGGAGATCCTCGCCGGCGCGCTGCTCGAGCACGAGCGCACGGCCCTGGTGGGCAGCCGCACCTACGGCAAGGGCACCGTCCAGAAGATCTACACCCTCGACGACGACACCCGGCTGAAGCTCACCGTGGCGCGCTATCTGCTCGCCAACGACCGCCGCATCGAGGCGAGCGGCCTGCTCCCCGACGTGATGGTGGCCTCGATCGCGCTCGACGCCGACGGCGCCCATCTGCACGGCTTCGACGGGGCGGTTCCCCGCGAGGAGCTGGTGGTGGCCGTCGACGAGCACGAGGGCTGGCGGGGCGAGGCCTCCTCCCCCGACCTCCCCCTGGCGCTGGCCACCGAGACGCTGAAGGCCACCGCCGGGCTCGATCGCGCCTCGCTCCTCGCGGCCCTGCAGCAGGTGGCGGCCACCACGCGAGCCGAGCAGGAGAGCGCCCTGGCCGACGCCCTCGCCGCCCGGGGCATCGACTGGAGCCCGGCGTCGGGCGACCAGCTGGCCACCTGGCCCGACGCCGAGGTCACGCTCCAGGCCTCGGCGCCCGAGCACGACGTCATCACGATCACCGCGACGGTCACCAACAACGACGCCGAGCCGCTGCACCGCGCCCTGGTCGAGCTGAGCTGCTGGGGACTGTCGGCCTTCGACGACGTGGCGATCCCCGTCGGCAAGCTCGCCCCGGGGGCCACCACCACCGTGTCTACCCGGGTGTTCCTGCCGCCGGGCACGGGCCCTCGCGACGACGAGGTCACCGCGGTGCTCCACAGCCACCGACGGCCCAAGCTCCAGGCGGGCAGCACGGTCGTGCACAGCGTCGCCCGCCGCGTGCCCGAGGTGACCGTCGACGCGCGGCTGGTTCCCCACGGTCCCGTCGACGAGGCCGGTCAGCCGGTGCTTCGTGCGGAGCTCACGGTCCATCACCCGGGCCCGGGGGCCATGGCCGGGGTCGAGGTGCACTTCGACTACCCCGACGACCCGTCCATCGAGCTGCTCGATCGGGGCGCCCGGGTGCCCAACATCCCCGCCAAGACCAGCCGGCGCTTCGACCTCACCCTGCAGCGTGCCGCTGGCGGCCCCGACACCCTCGACCTCGACCTGGTGATCGACACCGAGCGCTTCGGCCGCCTCGAGCGCTGGCCGCTGAAGCTCCCCGTCGACGGCACCTCCGTGCACTACGAGGCGCCCACCGTCACCCTTCCCTCGGCCCCGAGCTCGGCCCCCACCGGGCCCCTGCGCCTGCCGATCTCGGTCCGCGACGACGGCACCATCGACCACGTCCGCATCTACGTCGATGGGCGCAAGACCGCCTGGTACGCCGGCAACGATCGGCGCCTCGACCTCGACCCGGTCATCACGCTCCGGGCGGGCACGCGACGGATCCTCGTGGTCGCCGAAGACGACCAGGGGCTCGTCACCTGGCAGCGGGTCTACGTGCGGGGCGAGGAGCCGAGCCTGGTCGACGCGGCTCCCTAGATGCCCCCGCTCACCGGGCCAGGAAGCTCCAGGCGACCGTGTCGTCGGCCACCACCCCCACGAGCAGGGCGTCGTCGCCGAGGCTGAGGGCCACGTCGCTCGCCTCGCCCCCGTCGAGGGGATCGAGGGCCACCGAGGTGAGGGCGTCGAGCCCACCCCAGTGCAGCTGCACCGAGCCGTCGTCGTAGGCCACCAGCAGGTAGAGCGTGGCGCCGTCGGCCACCGCATCGGCCGCCACCGCACCCTGGATGTCGAGGTCGAGCGCCCCGAGGCCCTCGATCGTCACCTCGCCCCCTTCGATCCCGATGACCAGGTCGCCGTGCCGCCGCAGCACCTCGAAGGCGCGGCCGGCCCGCGGCTGCTCGGGGGCGAGGGTGAGGCTGCCCGGCGCGTACTGCCAGGTCTGGCAGCCGTCGGTGCCACACACCGTCGCCTGGGTGGGATCGTCTTCCACCAGGCACGTCGACGGGTCGGCGTCGAGGGTGGCCACCGCCGAGAGCTGGGCGGGCTGCTCGGTGACCTGCACCGCACCGTCGCGGCACGACCAGAGGTAGGTGGACCCACCGTCGGTGCCCAGATCGAGGTCGTCGACCTCGGAGGAGCCCCCGGCGAACGACCAGCGGATGTTCTCCACGCTCTGCAGCGAGCCCTGGGTGGCCGTGTAGCGAACCAGGTGGCTGCTGGTGGTGCCGAAGTCGCGGGCATCGACCGTGGCCACCACCAGCTCGTCGCCACCCACCACGTGCAGCCCGTCGTCGAGCGCCTCGCCCGGCTGGTTGTGCACCTCGAGCGGCTGGCTCGGGTAGGCGTCGTAGGCGCTCACCTCGTCGAAGGCCAGCAGCAGCGCGGCGTCGTCGACGGCGTTCCACTTGTCGGCCAGGGCCGCCAGCACGAAGATGTCGCCCACGGCCGCGCCGCGGAGCTGCCGGGGGCGCTCCCAGGCGAAGTCACCCACCGCGAAGGCAGCGGCGTCGCCATCGAGGCCACAGTCCTGGTCGATCCCGTCGAGCGACTCGAGGGCCTGGGGGTGGAGGGTGGCGTCGTCGTCGTCGCAGTCGCCGTAGCCGCTGGCCGCGGGAAGCGACAGGCGGTCGATGTAGTCGGCATGCTCGCTGTCGTAGCCCTCGGCCACCCAGCCGTCGCCGTCGCTGTCGAAGTCGTCGTCGCGCCCACAGTCGCTGTCGACGCCGTCGTAGAGCACGTCGGTGGCGCCGGGATTCACGTCGGCCGGATCGACCCCGGGCTCGAGGCTCTCGTCGGCCTGGTCGAGGCAGTCGAGCTCGAGGGGGTAGCCGTCGCCGTCGGCGTCGTAGTCGTCGGCCCCATCGCAGTCGGCGTCGACGCCGTCGTACCAGGGGTCGTCGGTGACGCCGGGGTTGACCGCCTTCGACAGGTCGTTGCAGTCGCCGAAGCCGAGGATCGGGATCGCCCCGGCTCCCCACGCTTCTTCGTAGGCGGCCACGTCGTCTTCGTCGGCGCCCAGCGCGATCCACCCGTCGCCGTCCTGGTCGTAGTCGTGGTTGTCACGGCAGTCGGCGTTCACGCCGTCGTAGGGGTCGTCGACCGCCGCAGGGAACACGTCGGGGTCTTCGTCGTCGCAGTCGACATCGACGTCGTGGCCGTCGCCGTCGACATCCACCAGGTCGCCCGCGGAGCAGTCGTTGTCGATGCCGTCGTAGGGCACCTCGGGATTGCCCGGGAACGCCAGCGGCTCGGCGTCGTCGCAGTCGCCGTCGCCGACGGTGACGCCGTCGCCGTCTTCGTCGGCCTGGGCCAGCTGCGCCTCCAGCTCGCCGCGCGACACATAGGGACAGCCCGCCAAGACCAGCGCGAGTCCTGGGAAGGTGACAGAGCGAGGAAGCATCAGAGCGGTAGCCCCAGGAACAGCCACCCGAGCACGTCACCACGCTCGCCGTAGGCCGGGGTGGGATCGAGGGCGGTGACCGCGACCGCGATGCGATCGTCGTCGACGTGCAGGCCGATCTCCGCCGGCAACACCCCCTCGAAGCCCTTGGGAGGCACGAACGTGAGGTTGGTGACCTGCGGCTTGTCGGGGTCGCCGTGGAGCAGGCGGATGGGGTTCTTGGGGTCGTCGACCACCACCGCCATGTACAGATCGCCGTTCCACAGCTGCGCATCGGCCGACAGCACGCGCTCCTTGGTCAGCAGCTCGATCGGCAGCGGAAGGTCGCCCGACAGCCGCACGCCGAAGGCGCCGCCGTCGGGCAGCAGCGTGATCAGGTCGTCGGCGTCGCGGGAGGTGTGGAGGTTGCCCGAACGCCAGGTCTGGGCCACCGGCGTGATCGGCGGGATGATCTCGGGGTCGCCGGTGCCGGCGTTGATGTCGAGCTCGAGGTCGTTGCAGGACGCACCGCCGCAGACGGTCATCGACAGCTCGTCGTCGAGGGGCAGCCGGCGGGGGTAGCACACCTCACCGGGGAACTGGTCGTCTTGCAGGCTGGCCAGGTTGGGCAGCGGCTGCAGGCCGTGGGTGACGTGGAGCAGCGGCGTGGGCGCGATGGAGCAGCTCACCACGTAGGGGTCGCAGTTGGCGTCGATGGTGATGCCGATGTCGATGGGCACGGCGTCGTTGTCGGCGGGACTGATCGACCGGGCAGGAGCGATGACCTGCGGCCCGCTTGCCTGCAGCTCGACCCACCCGACGTAGGAGGTGTTGCTCGTGGCCACCTGGTAGGAGTGGCCGATGTAGGCCTGCTCGGCACCGGTGACCTCGTCGGTGCAGTCGGGCACCATCGCCACATCGAGGGGGTCGGCGAGCACCAGATCGGGGTTGGGCAGCTTCCAGCGGTAGGGCTGCGCGCTGGGCTCGGCCTGGGAGCGGGCCTCGTCGACCTCGAACGAGATGATGAGCCCCACCTCTTCTTCGATGGGGTCGGTGCCCTGCCGCCAGGAGTCGACGGTGAACACGATGGCGTAGAGGTCGTTGAGGCGCAGCACCTCGGGGGCCGAGGGATCGAGGAACTCGAGCTCGGGCTCGGCCACGTTGCCGCGGAAGGCGAAGGCCGACGCATTGCTGTCGCCGTCGCAGTCCTGATCGACACCGTCGCCGAGGCGCTCGAGGGCCGCGGGGTAGGTGAGCGCGTCGTCGTCGCGGCAGTCGTCGGGCCGGGGCTCGATGAGCAGCACGTCGTCGTTCTCAGCACCCCAGGCCGCCAGCTCGTCCTCGTAGCCCCACTGGGCGATGTAGGAGGTGTAGGCCACCTCCACGTTGGGCAGCTCGGCCTCGTCGACGAGGAAGCCGTCGCGGTCGTAGTCGAAGTCGTTGTCGCGGTTGCAGTCGGTGTCGATGCCGTCGTAGGGCGTGTCGCCGTTGCCGCCCAGCACCGGCGAGCGCTCCCGCGGGTAGACCGTGGCCGGATCCACCGCGCTGCCGCCCGAGGTGAGCAGCGGGTCTTCCACGTCGAGGCAGTCGTCGAAAGCGGTGAGCACGATCTCACCGGTGGGCCCGACGGTGATGTCGGCAGGCAGGTCGTTGGCCAGCTGCTGCAGCCCGTACTTGTTGACGAACGTGGTGAACGCGCCTTCGGTCTCCCCGCCGCCCACCGACTCGGGCAGGATGGGCGGCATGTAGCCGTCGCCGTCGGCGTCGAAGTCGTTCACGCCGTCGCAGTTGGCGTCGCGGCCATCGTAGAGCGCATCGTCGGGGTTGCCCGGGTAGGCGAGCGGGTCGGCGTCGTCGCAGTCGCCGTAGGCGGCCGCCCCGCTGGGGAACCAGGACGCCACGCGGTCTTCGTAGCCCCACAGCGTGACGTAGGACTCGAAGTCGGCCTGCACCTCGTCGAGGAGGTAGCCGTCTTCGTCGCCGTCGAAGTCGTTGTCGGCGGCGCAGTCGGAGTCGATGCCGTCGTAGCCGATCTCGTTGGGGTTGTTGGGCGACGGGAAGATCTCGGCAGGCTCCCACCCAGCGGCGATGCGGTCGGCGTCGGCTTCCGGGTCGAGGGTGTCGACGCAGTCGAGCGCCTCTTGATCGACGTTGTCGGGCCAGGCCACGCCGTTCTCGGGCTTCCAGTCGGCGAAGAGGATGCCCGGGTAGCCGTCGCCGTCGATGTCGACGAGGTCGCCGTCGCCCCCACAGTCGTTGTCGAGCCCGTCGTAGGGGATCTCCTCGAGCAGCGGGGACTTCTTGGGGTTGTTGTCGTCGCAGTCTTCCTTGCCGAGCGGCCCGTCGTAGGGGGCCCCGTCGCCGTCTTGATCGAGGTTGGTGAGCTTCTCCTCGCGCACCTTCTGCGTGACGTAGACGCAGCCTTGTGAAGCCAGCGCCAGCCCCACCACCAGCGGCACCCACGAGCGCCCCACGGGACGGCGCCTCGGGGACTTCGCGGCCGCCTCCACCGACGTCTCCCTCGGTGTTGTCGACGCTGCACACATGGTCGTCTCCTCCATGGGGACGCATGGTAGCACGCAACATCGCGGCGTCGCTGTCACGTCGTGGATGCGCTGCCGGGCGCCTCGCGACGCAGGTGGAGGAAGTGCTCGACGTTGCCCGAGCGGGCACCGGGCACCGTGGAGTCGACCCCCGCCAGCACCTCGAAGCCGCCCGCCGCGGCGGAGGCAGCGACCCGCTCGATGGCCTGGGCCCGCGCGGCGTCGTCGCGCACCCGCCCCCCCTTGCCGAGGTGCCCGCGTCCCACCTCGAACTGGGGCTTGACCAGCACCACCGCCTCGCCGCCCGGCGTCAGGATGCGCTGCAGGCTCGGCA
>Ga0213839_1001814_pt1 | contig 12957 bp, 12 predicted proteins | sample SWPATP21_FD_160075 | JGI IMG/M metagenome (GOLD analysis project Ga0213839, IMG submission 160075) | Coastal seawater microbial communities from Marineland, Florida, United States - SWPA TP2 #1 | ecosystem: Environmental > Aquatic > Marine > Coastal | place: USA: Florida | collected 2016-08-14 | reverse complement strand
CTGGGGTCGCCGCGGGCCGAGCGCTTCCTGGACCGGGCCCACTTCGACGCGCTGGGCTTGGGGGTCGGGGGGAGCTTCGACGTGTGGGCCGGAGCGGTGCCGCGGGCGCCGGCCTGGGCGTGCGCGCTGGGCCTCGAGGGGGTGGTTCGGGTGGCCCGGGAGCCCCGCAAGCGTCTGGGGCCCTTCCTGCGGTCCGTGGCGGCGCTGGTGAGGCCGTGAGGCGCTCGGTGGCGCTCGGGCTCGCGGTCTCGCTGCGGCTGTGGCTCGACATGGTCTGGGTGCCCGTCGAGGTGGCCCAGGGGCTGACCGCGCTGATGGGGGCGGCCTTCGTGGCGGTGGGCTGGCGGCGGTGGTCGACCCATCCGCTGCGCTGGCCGCTGCTGGCCTTCGGGGCCTGGTGTGGGGTCGGGCTGGTGCGCGGAGGCGACGTCGAGGCCCTGCGCTTCGCCGCCCACCTGCTGGTGCCCCTGGCCTGGCTCGTCGCCAGCGACGAGGCCGACGAGCGCTGGCCCCGGTGGTTGCTGGTGGCGGGTCTGGTGCCCGTCCTGGGGTCGCTGGTGGCGCTGGGGATGGGCCAGCCCGAGGAGCACGTGTTGCACGGGGTCCCGCGGCTGCACGGGGCCTTCCGCAACCTCCACGGGCATGCCGTCGCCATGGCGCTGCTGGCCTGCGTGGGGCTCTGGGAGGCGTCTCGTGCCGGGGGACAGCGGGTGCTGGGCGCCGTCGTCGGTGGGCTTGCGGGGGTCTGCCTGCTGTTCACCTATGTGCGGACCCTGTGGCTCTTCGTCGACCTCGTCGCCGTCGTGCTGCTGGTGCTGGGGCGGCGCTGGGCCGTGCTCGGGGCCGGGGGACTCGGGGCCGTCGGCCTCGTGGCGGCCAGCGCGCGGGTCCGGGAGCGCTTCACCGACGTGGTGAGTGTGCTGACCCTGCAGGCCCCCGAGGAGGGGTGGGGCGCCATCGGCTCGTGGCGCTTCCGGATCTGGGCGGAGAGCGTCGAGGGCTTTGCCGAGGGGCCGTGGTGGCACTGGCTGGTGGGCAGGGGACTGGGGGAGCACGTCGGCCTCCACAAGCACCTGGACCCCCACAACGAGTGGCTGTCCGTCGTCTTCCAGCTCGGTGGGGTCGGATTGGTGCTGTGGGGCTGGCTGATGGGGGCGGCGGCCCACGCGTGCTGGCGGGCCGGGGAGCGGGGTCGGCTCGGTCTGGCGCTCCTGGTGGCGGCCGTGCTCACCTGCGGCATCAGCAACGAGTGGCTCACCCGGGCGACCCTGCAGTGGGGAACGCTCGGGATGGTGGGGTGGGCGCTGCGGCGGTCCGACCCCTGACACGTTCCTGCCTGGTCCGATCCCGATCTGCGAATAGGTAGAGTGGTGCAAGGAGGCACCTCATGGCCACCGCACTCGCCAGCGAAAGCCGAGACGTACTGCTCGAGCTCCACGGTCTGCTCAAGGACCTCGACCCGGCCACGTGGTCGGCGGGGCTCCGCGATGCCCTCGCTGCCAGGCTCGCCGTGCTGCGGGAGCGCGCACACCTGCTCCTCGACGAGCTGAAGGTCGCTGCCTCCAACTGGACCACCGCGCTGCTGGAGCCCGTCGGCCACCTCGTCGACACCCTCGACCGCGCCCCGACGGCGTCCGACGACAAGAAGACCTGGATGGCCTTTCGCACCGCGATCGCGGCCCAGTATGCCTCGCTGGCCAAGGCCGCCGAGGCCTTCGACGTCCACGTGCCCGCCCTGCGCCCCACCAACTACTGGCGCAACGTGTTCCACGTGCTCAACGCCGTGTGGGTCCTGGCCATCGTCGAGTACGTGCTGACCACGGATGCTCGGCTCATCGGCGTGGCGATCTTCGGCCTGTGCCTGTCGTGGGGCATGGAGATCTCCCGGCGTCTCTCCCCCGGGGTCAACACCTTCCTGATGGGCGTCTTCTCCAAGGTGGCGCACCCCCACGAGACCCATCGGGTCAACTCCGCCACCTGGTACGCCACCGCCTTCATCCTGCTCGCCACGCTGTTCCCGCTCCATGTGGGCGTGACCGCGCTGGCGGTGCTCGGCCTCGGCGACCCCGCGGCCGCCATCATCGGCCGTCGCTTCGGGCGGCGTCGCTTCGCCAACGGGCGGTCGGTCGAGGGCAGTGCTGCGTTCGTGGTGTTCGGCATGGGGGCCGGGATGCTGGCCCTGGGGCTTTGGTACGCAGAGCTCGGCTGGGGGATGATCGCGGCGCTGGCCTTCGTGGTCGCCGTGTTCGGCTCCGTGGCCGAGCTGCTGACCCGCCGCATCGACGACAACTTCGCCATCCCGGTCGCTGGGGCGGTGGGCGGGCAGCTGCTGCTCTGGACGGGACTGTTCTGATGGACGCGATCAAGGCGAAGTGGGCCGACCTCAAGGCCCGGTACCAGCAGCTTCTGGCCGACTATGGCTACGGCGCCTTCGGCGTGTGGTTCGGGATCTTCCTCCTGACCTGGGGGGGCTTCTGGCTCGCCATCAAGACCGGGATGGAGGTCGACTCGGCGGTGGCTGGTGCCGGGACCATCGGGGGAGCCTACCTGCTGACCCAGGCCACCAAGCCCGTGCGGATCGTGGCGACCCTGGTGCTCACGCCCATCGTCGTCGGTGGGTGGCGGAAGATGCGGGGTCAGCCCGCGGTGGCGCCCGCGGCCGACCCCGTCCCCGCCGTGGAGGGGTCAGAGCGGAAGGGGTAGCGGGAGCGCCTCTGCGACGTCGGCCAGCAGCGGATCGTTCGGGGTCAGAGCGGAAGGGCTGGCCTCGGTGTCAGAGCAAAAGGGCTGGCCGCCGATCCGTTGGGCAGCGGCCGACGTTTTCTCGCCCGGTTTGCCAACGCCTTCACGTTTCCTGCCCCTCTTTGCCAACGACGTGGCGTCGTGCGCGAAAGGCGGCCACGAAAGCGTTGGTTCCTCCGTTGCATGCCCGACGCAGGTAGCGGTGCCCCCTCCCCCCGTTGGCAATCAGGGTGGGAAACGTTCGAGCGTTGGCAAAGGCGCCGGGAAAACGTCGGCGGAGGGATGATGCCGGATGCGTCGGGTGTCTCGGCGGCCTTCACGATAGTCGGCCGCAACCCCGGAGCTCCCCATGCTGTGGACCCTCGCCCTCGCCTTCGCCCTCCCCGACGTCGACGACGCCGTCCGCACCGGCGCCGAAGCCCCCTCGGACGCCGCCGTGGTCATCGGCATCGAGGACTACTTCATGCTCCCCGACGTCCCCCATGCGGACGCCGACGCCCGCGCCGTCCGCGGCTTCCTCCGCTACACCCGCGGCGTGCCCGACGCCCGCATCCGCATGCTGGGCAAGGGGGCCAACCGGGAGCAGATCCTCAAGGCCGTCGAGGAGCTCGCCCCGACCGTGGGCGCCGACGGCACCCTCTGGGTCTACTTCGCAGGCCACGGCGCGGCCGACCCCGAGTCCGGCGAGCGGGTCCTCCTGGGGGCCGACACCCAGGCCGACCAGGACACCTTCCAGGCCCGCGCCGTCAAGCTCTCGGAGCTCCACGACCTCGCCGACAAGGGCAAGGGCTCTGCCGTCTTCCTCCTCGACACCTGCTACACCGGCCGCTCCCGGGACGGCTCCGATCTGGTGGCCGGCAAGCGCTTCGCCGTGCCCGCCTACGTCCAGCCCAAGCAGCCCAACCGGGTCGAGTGGACAGCCGCCGCTCCCGGCGAGTGGTCGGGTCCCATGCCCGGCGTCGAGCACGGTGCCTTCACGTACATGGCCCTCGGCGCCCTCCGGGGCTGGGCCGACGGCCACATCTCAGGCAGCGCCGACGGGAAGACCACCGTCGAGGAGGCCCAGGCCTTCGTCACCGACCGGCTCTTCGACCTCGGACTGACCGAGCAGCACCCCAAGGTCCAGGGCAGGCAGGACCTCGTGTTGTCGGTGGCCACGGAGACGGCGCCAGACCTGTCGCCCTCCTCGAGCACGACCGACACCGGCGGGAGCCCCAGCGACACCGGGCTTCCAGCGGCCCAGCCCGTGGCGGCGCCGAGCCGTCCCCAGGCCGAGCTTCCCCCGACGAGCGCGCTGCAGAAGGCCGACGCCCAGATCCGCTTCGAGACCCAGCAGCCCATCGTGATGATGGTCGACGGCAAGATGGTGCAGCCTGCCTGCGAGGCCTGCATGTACGGCATCGCCTACGACCTCGTGCCCGGGGAGCACAACGTCCAGGCCAAGAACCTCCTCGGCAAGACCGTCTACTCGGGCTCCTGGACCGTCCGCTCGGGGGAGCAGCTGCGGCTCTTCTACAGTCGCAAGACCGTCAGCGAGCAGGGCCGGGTCGCTGCCGAGGCCAAGCCGACGGGCACGCCCGACATCATGCAGGTGGACGCCGGCTACGACGCGCCGGTCGCGTCCCCGCGGTCGTCGCCCGGATGGAGTGGCGTCGACCCCTTCTTCCAGCAGCTCCACGCTGCCGTGAAGGCCGAGGGCTTCGCCGAGAACCAGGTCGCCCTCATCCTCATGTCGGCCTCCCAGCGTCGGCTCACCATGGCGGAGCTGGCCATCCTCACCAAGGAGGTCAAGTTCAAGGACGACCGCATGAACCTCATCGCGGGCATGCAGTTCCTCGTCGCCGACCCCGCCAACTACCGGCTCCTCGACGACGCGCTGACCTTCTCGGAGGAGAAGGACCTCGCCCGCTCGCTGTGGGGGAACTGACCGTCGACACGCCCTCGTGGGCCGCATAGGTCCGGGGCATGTCGAACGTCGTCATCCACGGGCTCGGCCATGTCGGGCTGCCCCTCGCGGCGGCGATGGCCCGCGCCCACACGGTGTGGGGGGTGGACCTCCGCGGCGAGGCCGTGCTCGACGGGATCGACCGAGAGCCGGGCCTGGCCGAGGCGGCTGCCGACGTCCAGATCGGAGCACCGCCCGCCCCCGTGGACGTCGCGGTCGTCGCGGTGCCGACGCCCCTGACGAACATGCAGGCCGACCTGACGGCGGTGCAGGCCGCCACCCGGGACGCACTGCAGAACCTCCGTGACGGCGGGCTTCTGCTGCTGGCGTCGACCTGTCCGGTGGGGACCGCTCGCTCCCTCGAGGTGCCCGACGGGGTCGCGGTGGCGTCGCTCCCGGAGCGGGGTCTGCCGGGTCAGATGCTGGCCGAGGTCATCGGGGCTCCGCGGCTGGTGGGCGGCGTGGGCACGGAGGCCATGGAGCGAGCGCGGGCCTTCGTCGAGACCTGGTGCGATGGCGCGGTGATCGGGGTCGAGGCCGAGGAAGCGGAGCTCGCCAAGCTGGTGGAGAACAGCTGGCGGGATCTGTCGATCGCCTTCGTCAACGAGCTCGAGACGGCCTCGCGGGGCCTGGGGCTCGACGGGGCACGCATCGCGCGGCTGGCGTCGTCCCATCCACGGGTCGACCTCCCGGTGCCGGGGATCGGGGTCGGGGGCCACTGCCTGCCTGTCGATCCCCACTTCCTCCCCCCCGGGATGGTGTTGCCGCGGATGGCCCGTCGCATCAACGACGGGCGGGTCGACGAGATGGTCGCCCGGATCCGGTCGGTGGCCCACGGCACGACCGGCGTGCTCGGGCTGGCGTACAAGCCGGGGGTCGCCGACGCGCGCAACGCGCCGGCCGTGGCCATCGTCCAGAAGCTGTGGGCCATGGGGATCGAGGTGCTCGCCCACGACCCGTACGTCGGCGACGTCGGAGTGCCGCGGGGGGAGCTCGCCGAGGTCCTTCGCTGCGACGTCGTGGTGCGGCTCGTGGACCACGTCGACTACGCCGCCATCCATGTCGACCTGGACCTGGCGCGGAGCGGGGCGTGATCCGGGTGCTCCTCGGGACGCGGCCGGAGGTCCTCAAGCTGGCCCCCGTCGTGGAGGCGCTGCGGGCCCGTGGGGCCGACGTCGACGTGGTGGGGGTCGAGCAGCAGCCGGAGCTCGTGCGGGCGACCCTGGCGGAGGTCGGCCTGGGGGTCGACCGCTGGCTGCCGATGGCGTCGGGGACGCTGGAGCGTCGTCTGGGGCGGCTGGTCGAGGCCGTGGGGGCGGATCTGCGGGCGGATCGGCCGCGGGTGCTGGTCGTCCATGGGGACACGACGACGGCGCTGGCGGGGGCGCTGGCGGGCTTCTACGCGGGGGTGCCCGTGGCCCACGTCGAGGCCGGGCTGCGGAGCGGGAACCGGGACCGGCCCTTTCCCGAGGAGGCTCATCGGCAGCTGATCGACCGGTTGAGCACCTGGTGGTTCGCGCCGACGGACGAGGCCGGGGCGACCCTGAGGGCGGAGGGCTGCGAGTCGGCGCGGGTCCACGTGGTCGGGAACACCGTCGTGGACGCGTTGTTGGCGGCGAAGGCGCGGGGCGGGGAGCCTCCGGAGGTGCCCGGGGAGCGGACCGTGCTGGTGACCTGCCATCGACGGGAGAACCACGGGGCGGCCATGGAGCGGGTCGCCGAGGCCGTGCGCAGGCTGCGTGAGGGCGGATGCACGGTGATCGCCATGGAGCACCCCCATCCGGCGACGAAGCCGGTGGCGGCGGCGGCGGACGTCGCGATCGGGCCCCTGGGGCATGGAGCGTTCGTGCGGCTGCTGGAGGCGGTCGACGTGGTGCTGACGGACTCGGGGGGGGTGCAGGAGGAGTGCGTGGCGCTGGGGCGTCGGGCGTGGGTGCTGCGGGAGGAGACGGAGCGGCCGGAGGGGGTGGTGAGTGGGCACCTCGTCGTGGTGGGGACGGGGGTGGAGCGCATCGTCGAGGCGGCGCTGGACGACTCGACAGCGGAGCTGCCCGTGGTCAGTCCCTACGGGGATGGGCGGGCAGCGGAGCGGATCGCCGAGCTGCTGACCTAGCCGGCGGCGGCGCTCGCAGCGGCGGCCACCGCGGCCATGTCGGGCACGATGAGGGTGCCGGCCCCCTCGTTGGTGAACACCTCCCGCAGCACGGCGTCGGCCATGGTGTGGGCGATGACGTGGGCCCGGGGGACGCCGCCCCGCAGCGCCCGACGGATGCAGTCGACCTTGGGGAGCATGCCGCCCGACAGGGCGCCGCTGGCCTGGAGCCGGTCGAGGCCGGCCAGGTCGGTCATCACCACGAGGGACTCGGGGTCCGACGGGTCCGACAGCAGGCCGGGCACGTCGCTCACCATCAGCAGCTTGCGGGCCTCCAGGGCCACCGCGACGGAGGCGGCAGCGACGTCGGCGTTGGTGTTGAGCGTCGCTCCGTCGGCGTCGACCGACAGGGGGCTCATGCACACGACGGCCCCGAGGCGCAGCTGAGCCTCGATGGGCGCGGGGTCGACGGAGACGACGTCGCCGACGTAGCCCCAGTCGATGGTCTCGCCCTCCTCGACGGTCGGGGCCCGACGCTGGGCGTGGATCACGCTGTCGGAGCCGCTCATGCCCACGGCCTCGACCCCGGCGGCCGCGAAGCCGTCGAGGAGGGTCTGGCGCACGGTGCCCTGGAGGACGTCGACCACCACGTCCCGCATGGGGGCGTCGGTGATGCGACGTCCGTCGACCTTGCGGGTGGGGATTCCCCGGGCCTCGGCGGCGCGGGTGATCTGGTTGCCGCCGCCATGCACGACGACGAGCCGCATGCCGAGGAGGTGGAGCATGGCGAGCTGCTCGAGGAGGGGCTGAACGGCCGCCCCCTCGTCGAGGGCGGAGCCGCCGAGCTTCACCACGAAGGTGGCCCCCCGGTACAGCTGCAGCCAGGGGAGGGCGAGACGGAGGCCGTCGACCACGGACTCACTGGACGTCATGGGGACCTCGGGAAGCCAGCAGGTGCCACAGGAGGGCCTTCTGCGCGTGGAGGCGATTGCCCGCCTGCAGGACCACCCGGGAGCGGGGGCCGTCGAGGATGCTGTCCGCCACCACCACGTTGCGTCGCACCGGGAGGCAGTGGAGGAACGGGGCGTCGGGCTGGGCCGGGGTGAACCAGTCTTCGTCGACGCACCAGCTGCGCAGGCCCTGACGGAGCAGGGCGTCCCCCGCCGCGTCGCCGTAGGCCGTCGTGGAGCCCCAGCTCTTGGCGTAGATCACGTGGGCGCCCTCGAGGGCGTCAGGGGAGTCGGTCTCGGACCACGAGCCGCCGCCCCGCGCCGCCTGGGCGTCGATGCGGGCGGCGACGGGGGCCGGCATGCCGAAGCCCTCGGGACGGTGGACCACCAGCTCCATCCCGCGACGGACCGCCATGGCGGCGACGGCGGCGGGCACGGCCAGGGGGAGGGCCTTGGGGTGCCAGGCCCAGGTGAGCACGATCTTGCCGTCCTTCGGGATGCCGAGGTCGTCGAGGGTCTTGTGGTCGGCGAGGGCCTGGCAGGGGTGGTCGAGGGCGCTCTCGAGGTTGATCAGCGGCTTGTTGCCGGCCTCGGAGAAGGCGGAGAGGACCGGCTCGCGGGCGTCGTCGGTCAGATCGACCCCCTTGGCGAAGCAGCGGAGGCCGAGGGCGTCGCAGTACTGCTCCAGGACCGGGACCGCCTCGCGGGCATGCTCGGCCTTGGTGCCGTCCATGACCACGCCCAGCTCGGTCTCCAGGTCCCAGGTGCTGGCTCCCGGGGTGAGGACGAAGCTGGAGCCGCCGAGCTGAGCCATGCCGGCCTGCATGCTGGCGAGGGTCCGCAGGCTGGGGTTCATGAACACCAGGCCCAGGACCTTGCCCTTCAGCACGTCGGAGATGGGCTCCTGCTGCACCTTGCGGGCGAGGGCGAGGACGCGGGCCAGGGTGTCGTCGTCGAGGTGGTCGAGGGAGAGGTAGCTCACAGTGCCTCCAGGGCCGCAGCGAGGGTGTGGATGTGCTCGGGCCCCACGGTCAGCGGGGGCATGAGGCGGACCACGTGGGGGTCCGACGCGGTGCCGGCGAGGATGCCCGCGTCGCGCAGACGGGCGGTCACCTGGGCCGCTGGGACGGCGGTGCGCAGGGAGACCAACAGGCCGGCCCCCTCGATGGCGACGACGGGCCCCACGAGGCAGGTGGCGGCGATGAGGTCGTGCATGGCCGCGGCGTGGCTGGCGAGATCGTCGTCGACGAGGAGCTTCGCGGTGGCGGCGATCAGCGCGCAGGCCATCGGACCGCCGCCGAAGGTGGTGCCGAGGTCGCCGGGCCGGATCGGTGCGGCGACGGCGTCGGTGCACAGCAGGGCGGCCGCTGGGAAGCCGCCGGCGATGCCCTTGCCGAGGGTGACCAGATCCGGCAGGACGTCGGCGGCGGCGATGGCGCAGGGGGCGCCGCTGCGACCGAGGCCGCACTGCACCTCGTCGGAGATGAGGAGGGCGTCGGCGTGGTCGCAGGCCAGGCGGGCGGCCCGCAGGACGTCATGGGGGATGGCACGAGCTCCAGCGACCCCCTGGATTGGCTCGACGATGACGGCAGCGACGCGCTCGTCGATGGCTGCCCGGACCGCCTCGGGGTCGTGGACCGGGACCGAGCGGGTCTGGAACGGGCGCTGGGGGAAGCCGTACCAGGCGTCGGAGCCGGCCGTGACCGACGCGGCGGCGGACGTGCGGCCGTGGAAGCTGCCGTCGAAGCAGACGATGGTGTCCCGTCCCGGGCGCTGGCCCATGGCGAGGCGCAGGGCGTTCTCGTTGGCTTCGGCGCCGCTGTTCACGAAGAACACGTGGGCGAGGCGGTCGGGGAACAGGGCGCCCAGGGCCTCGGCGGCCTCGGCGCGGACCGGGACGTCGACGGCGTTGGTCTGGAAGAACAGCTGTCGGGCCTGGTGGGTGAGGGCGTCGACCAGGGCCGGGTGGCTGTGGCCGAGGAGGGCCGCCGCGTGGCCTCCGTACAGGTCGAGGAAGGAACGACCAGTGTCGTCCTGCACGAACACGCCTTCGCCGCTCACGATGGTGAGGGGCAGGCGCTTGTACACGTCCAGCTCGGACATGGTGCGCATGTCAGCTCCAGGGGAGGGGACCGGCGGTGAGGCCGGTGGGGTCGGGCCAGCCGTGCAGGCGGTTCATCCACTGGACCGCGCCGCCGGCTGCTCCCTTGATCAGGTTGTCGATCACCGAGCACACCACGACCTGATCGCCCTGCTGGACGAGGCCGAGGTGGCAGCGGTTGGTGCCCACGACGTCGGACAGCTTGGGTGGCGTGTCCTGGACGTGCACGAAGGGGGAGCCGTCGTAGAAGGCGTGCAGGGCGTCGCGGAGGTCGCTCTCGGAGCCGTGGGTGCGGCGGAGGAAGCAGGTGGCCTCGATGCCGCGGGCGAAGGGGCCCGAGTGGGGGACGAAGGCGATGGTCGCGCCGGTGAGTCGCTCCATCTCCGGGACGTGGCGGTGGGCGAGGGGGGAGTAGCCCCACAGGTTGCCGTGGCGGACCGGGTGGTGGGTCCCGGCCTTGGGGTGGCGGCCGCTGCCCGTGGAGCCCGTGATCGCGGAGACCTGAGCGGCGGTGTCGACGAGGCCGCTGCGGACCAATGGGGCTACGGCGAGGGCCACGGCGGTGGTGAAGCAGCCGGGCTGGCACGCGATGTCGGCGCGGCCAGGCTGGAGATCCGGGGGGGCGCAGGTGACCCGCTCGAGGAGCTCGGGGGCTGGGTGGACCACCCCGTACAGCGCCTCGAAGGTGGCGGCGTCGTGGCGGAAGTCGGCGGACAGGTCGACCACCTTCGTGGGGCGGTCGCTGGCGAGGGCGATGGCGTGGGCCGTGTCGCGGGCGGAGGCTCCGTGGGCGCCGCAGCCGAAGATGGCCACGGGGGCGTCGCCGGGGAGAAGGAGGTCATCGATGGCGGTGAACACGAGGTCGTAGGGAAGGTGGGGGTGCACGGACCGGACCGGCTTCCCCGCGGCGGAGTGGGCGGTGGTGGCGACGACCCGGAGCTGCGGGTGGTCGGCGAGGAGGCGGAGGACCTCGGCGCCGGCGTAGCCCGAGCCTGAGAGGACGACGGCGTCAACCATGGGGGACCTCCCCGCGGGCGATGGCCCAGACGTGGGCCGCCAGGGCTTCGCCGTCGGTCCGCGCGTTGACCGCACGGAGGCCCGTCGTGCGGGCGATGGCCTTGGCGCCGACGGGGTTGTCGGTGCAGGGGCCGGAGAGGACTGCGGGGGTGATCCCGTACGTGTCCTGCATCCAGCGGACGCCGCCCCAGGCCCCGACGGGGTCGCCGGCGCAGAGGACGACGGCCGTGAAGGCCTGCTGAAGGGCCTCGTCGCGGAGGATCGCGTCCACGCCGTAGTCGCCGTGGAGGCCGTCGCCCAGCTCCAGCAGGATCACGTCGGGGTTGCCGGCGGCGAGGGCCGTCAGCTCCGAGCGGACGATGGCGACCGACTCGTCGGCGGTGGTGGTGACCACGCCGAACTCCGTGAACAGCAGGGTCTCCCGGGCGCCTGCGTCCTCCATGGCGAGGATGTCCCGTCGCAGGGAGACCCCCGTGGCCTTGGCGCCGACCACCCGCAGGCCCTTGCGGGTCAGGGCCTTCACGATGGCCGAGCAGGCCGCCGTCTTGCCGGCGTCCATGGCGGTTCCTGCGACCACGATCACCGGCACGTCGCCGACGTCGAGGGTGTGGCCGAGGGGGCGGGCGTTGCGGGCGATGTGGGCCGGGACCCCGATCCGCTCCCCGATCACCGGGAAGGAGAGCACCTGTCCCAGGACCTCGGCCTCGAAGGGGTGGCCGACCGTGGGGCTGGCGGCGTCGACGTGTCCGAGGACCCCGCCCAGGTTGAGGACCTGGATGCGGTCGCCGGGGGCGAGCTCCGTCGGACAGTGGCCCGAGAAGCCGCGGAGGGCTGCGCGGTGCCCCAGGGCGCCGACGATGACGTCGCCGGGGACCAGCGTGGACATGCGGCCCGAGACCAGCTCCAGCTTGTCGTACTGGGCCTTGCTGTTGAGGATGCGGGCCGCGATGACCGAGCCGGGGCGGCAGTCGACCTCGTCGGACACGTGGACGTGGCGTCCGAGTCCGCAGTTGCGGGTCACGGACGCGATCTTGTCCAGGGTGAGGGGCCGCATCAGGTCGTGCCGAGGACGTGGGCGAGGGTCCGGTGGGCGTAGCGTCCGACCGTGGCCACGAAGATCGTGTCGTCGCCGGCGACCGTGCCCACGACGTCCGTCAGGTTCAGGGCGTCGATCGCCGAGCCGACGATCTGCGCGGCACCCGGGGCCGTCTTGACCACGAGGAGGTGGTCCGCGACCGGGACCATGGTCTGGACCAGCTCGAAGGTGAGGCGCTGGACCTCGTCCGCGGTGTCGGCGACGGGGGCGGGGAGGCGGTAGGCGCCGCCGACCTTGGTGGCGCCGAGGTCGGAGAGGTCGCGGGAGACGGAGCTCTGGGTGACCTCGTGCCCCTGGTCGCGGAGGCGGGCGACGAGGGAGGACTGGGTCGTGATGCGGGAGCGCTCGAGGAGGAGGCGGATGGCGCGGTGGCGGGCGTCGCGGAGCTCGGCGTCGGCGGGCATGGGGTGGTCCTGGGGTTGGGTTGGATGCGCATATTTCGAGTGATATGCGCATGCAAGAGGGCCACCGCGAGGTTTGGGGGGATGGGGATCCCCCGGCCCGCGGAAGGGTCGGGTGGGCTGGTAGAATCGGTCATCGACGGGAGGTCGGGATGCTGTGGATCGCGGTGGCATTGGCGGGTGGCGTGGACCGGGTGCCGGAGGACTTTCCGACGATCCAGGCCGCCGTGGATTCCGGTCAGGGGGACGTGATCTCGGTGGCGGCTGGTCGCTGGGCCGGGGCGCGCGTGGACCGGCCTGTGGTGCTCGAGGGGCGTCCCGGGGCGGTCGTGGACGTCGGGGTGCGCGTCGGGCCGCTGGAGGTGGGCTTCTGGCTCGTCGACGGGGCCGACGGCGTCGAGATCGCCGGGTTCGGGGTCGACTGCGATGCCCAGGTGGATGCTGGCGTGTACAGCTCCGCGGGGCGTGGGGGGATCGCCCGGGACGTGGTGGTGTTCGACAACCGGTTCCGGAGCTGTGTGCAGGGCGTGACGGTGTCTGGAGATGGCGTGCCGGCGCGGTGGGAGATCAGCGGGAACCGGTTCGATGGGACGCGGGTGGAGGCGCTGTCGGG
>Ga0213839_1001812_pt1 | contig 12961 bp, 11 predicted proteins | sample SWPATP21_FD_160075 | JGI IMG/M metagenome (GOLD analysis project Ga0213839, IMG submission 160075) | Coastal seawater microbial communities from Marineland, Florida, United States - SWPA TP2 #1 | ecosystem: Environmental > Aquatic > Marine > Coastal | place: USA: Florida | collected 2016-08-14 | reverse complement strand
GCAATGCGGCGGAACCCGGTCTGTGGCTGAAGACCCCGCTGGTGAAGGTCGCGGGCCCCGGCACGGTCGCCTATTCGGGCCGCACCGCCAGGGCACAGCTGATCCCGATCGACGGCCCGGCAACCGCCGGTTCGCGCGCCTCTCTGCAACTGATGCAGGCGCTTGGCGCGCCCCTGACCGGCCTGCCGGAATTCACCGTCGGCCGCTGAGGTATTTGCCCGCCTCCTTGCGCGCAAAGGCTTTCATCTGCGCGCCATGCGCGGCCAGGAAGGCCTCCGCCCGTGGCACGTCATGCTTGGAGAGTTCGCGGATCCACCAGGCCACGGATTTCTGGATGAACCATTCGGGATCCGTCACGTAGCCCGCGGCCCATCCCAGAACCCGATCCCGCGCCGCGGCCTCTTCGGGGGACGGATGGTTGGATTTGGTCAGAAACAGGGTCGAGACCAGCGCTGCGCGTTTGGTCCACATGTGGTCCGACCCCGTCCAGCCTTCCACCTCGTCCAGCCGCATGAGGTCCGCCTGGATGCGCCGCCCGATGGCGCTGCACGCATGGTCGGCAATGGCCCAGGCGTCAAATTCCGGCACCCAGGAGGTCAGCAGGGTCCAGACCGCGCCATCGCCCTTGATCCGCGCCTGGGTCAACAGCTTGGCCGCCGCGATCCGGGCCTCGTGGATATCCGTCGCCCATAATCCGCCAGCGATTTCAATGCGCTGGTCCAGCGTCAACTCACGGCGCCAGGCCGTCGTCAGGTCATTCACCGCCGGGTTCGGCACGCCGAGATAGACGCGCGGCACCTTGTGATAGGCGGCGCTGCCTTCCGCCCGGCCGGGCTCCTCATGGGCCCGCAGCGCGTCCAGCGCCGCCGCGACCGTGGCGGGGGCGTTCATTCCACCGTCACGGATTTGGCGAGGTTGCGCGGCTGGTCCACATCCGTGCCCTTGGCGACCGCCGTGTGATAGGCCAGTTGCTGGGCGGGAATGGCATAGAGGATCGGGGCCAGCAGGTCCTCCACTTCGGGCATCTCGATGCTGCGCCACAGCCCGTCGCCCGCGATGTTCAGCCCTGCCTTGTCGGAAATCAGAAGCACCTTGCCGCCACGCGCCAGAACCTCCTGCATGTTCGATACGGTCTTGTCGAACAGCGCGTCCCGCGGGGCCATGACCACCACCGGCATATTGCTGTCGATCAGCGCGATCGGCCCGTGCTTGAGCTCCCCGCTGGCATAGGCCTCTGCATGGATGTAGCTGATTTCCTTGAGTTTCAGCGCCCCCTCAAGCGCCAGAGGATACATCTGCCCCCTGCCCAGGAAGAGCACGTCGCGCGCCTCCTCCAGCTCCACCGCCAGCGCCTCGATCAGCGCCTCGTTGTCGAGCGCGATGTTCAGCCGCGAGGGCAGACCGCGCAGCGCCGCCACGATGTCCGCCTGCCGCTCGTCGCTCAGCGCGCCCCGCTGCCGCGCCGCCTCCATCGCGACGACGAGAAGCACGGTAAGCTGGCAGGAAAACGCCTTGGTCGAGGCCACGCCGATCTCAGTCCCTGCCAGGATCGGCAGGGCCACGTCCGATTCCCGCGCGATGGAGCTTTCGGCGACATTGACCACCGACACGATCCGGTCCGCCTTTTCCTTGCAATAACGCAGCGCGGCCAGTGTGTCGGCCGTCTCGCCCGACTGGCTGACAAAAAGCGCCAGGGTGCCGGGGCCGACCGGCGGCTCCCGGTAGCGGAATTCAGAGGCCACATCGACCTCCACCGGGATGCCGGCCAGCTTCTCCATCCAGTATTTCGCGGTCAGGCAGGCGTAGAAGGCGGTGCCGCAGGCGACCATGACGATGCGCTGAACCGACGCGAAATCAACCTCGTCCGAGGGGAACCTGATCTCATGCCCGCTGGCGCCGAAGTAATGGCCGATAGCCTCGGAGATGACCTGCGGCTGTTCCGCGATCTCCTTGGCCATGAAGTGCTTGTGACCGCCCTTGTCGACGCGCACCTTGTCCATCCGGATTTCGCGCATCTCGCGGTTGGCAAGCTGTCCGTCGGCATCGCGGATTTCGACCGAAGTCCTTGTGATGACGGCCATATCCCCTTCTTCGAGATAGGTGATCCGGTCCGTCAGCGGGGCCAGGGCGATCGCGTCGGAACCGACGAAGTTCTCGCCGTTCCCATGGCCGATGGCGAGGGGAGAGCCCTTGCGCGCGGCGATCATCAGATCGTCTTCGCCCTCGAAGAGGAAGGCCAGCGCATAGGCGCCCTCCAGCCGGTCCAGCAGCCGCTCCACCGCCATGCGCGGCGTGTCTCCCTGGCGCATGTAGGCCTCCACCATCAGCGCCACGGTCTCGGTATCCGTCTCGGTCACGAACTCCACGCCCATCTCGCTGAGTTCGTTGCGGAAATCGCGGTAATTCTCGATGATCCCGTTATGCACGACCGCCACCGGCCCGGCCCTGTGGGGATGCGCGTTGCGGGTCGAGGGTTCGCCATGCGTGGCCCATCTGGTATGGCCGATGCCGGATTTCCCGGCGAGCGGCTCATGCACCAGCAGATCGCTGAGGTTCACCAGCTTGCCGACCGCGCGCCGCCGGTCGAGGTGACCGTCGTTGACCGTCGCGATCCCCGCGCTGTCATAGCCGCGATATTCCAGCCGTTTCAGCGCGTCCAGAAGGAAAGGGGCCGCCTCATGGCTGCCGAGATACCCGATAATTCCACACATTTACGATGCACCCTGGTTCTTTTTCTGCTTCTGCTGCTTGAGCATTTCGAACATTCGCCGGGCCAGCCCCGGTTTCGTCACCTGCCGCGCCCGCCCGATGGCCAGCGCGCCCGGTTCCACATCCGACGTGATGACCGATCCGGAGGCCGTCATCGCGTCATCCCCGACCGAGACCGGCGCCACCAGCATGGTCGACGACCCGATGAACGCCCGCGCTCCGATCCGCGTCTGATGTTTCATCACCCCGTCGTAATTGCACGTCACCGTGCCCGCGCCGATGTTCGCCTCTTCGCCCACCTCGGCGTCCCCGACGTAGGTGAGATGGTTGATCTTGGCCCCGCGATCCACCCGTGCGGCCTTGATTTCCACGAAATTTCCGACCTTTACGTCCTCTGCCAATTCCGCGCCTGGGCGCAGGCGGGCATAGGGCCCGACCACGGCACCGCGGCTGACATGGCAGCCTTCCAGATGCGAAAACGCCCGGATCGTGCTGCCCGACTCGACGCTCGCGCCGGGGCCAAAGACCACGTTCGGCTCGATCACCGTGTCGCGCCCGACCACCGTGTCATAGGCGAAGAACACCGTCTCGGGCGCGACCAGCGTCACCCCGTCCTCCAGCGCCTCTGCCCGCATCCGGTCCTGGAAAATCCGTTCCGCCGCAGCCAGTTCCGCGCGGGAGTTGATGCCGAGCGTCTCGGCCTCATCGCAGGTGACCGCCCCGGCGGAAAGGCCCCGCGCACGCGCCAGCCCGACGATATCGGTGAGGTAATATTCGCCCGACGCATTGTCATTGCCCACGCCCTCGATCAGATCGAAGAGCACCTGCGCATTGGCCGCAACAACACCGGAATTGCAAAGCGTTATCTGCCGTTCCTCATCCGTGGCGTCCTTGAACTCCACGATCTTTTCCAGCGTCTCGCCGTCCATCACCAGCCGCCCGTAGCGTCCCGGATCGGCCGCTTCGAACCCCAGGATCACCACGTCATGCGCCGCCCGTGCCGCCTGCATCCGTTCCAGCGTGTCCGGCCGGATGAAGGGCGTGTCGCCGTAAAGCACGATCACATCGCCGTCGAACCCCGCCAGCGCCGCGCGCGCTTGCGCCACCGCATGTGCAGTGCCAAGCTGTTCTTCCTGAACGGAAATCTGCACATAGGGCGCATAGTCCGTCGCCGCAGCGCCAACCGCCTCTCCGCCATGGCCGGTGACCACGACGATGCGCGACGGCTCCAGCGCCTCGCCCGACCGGATGGCATGCACCAGCATGGGCGCGCCGCCGATCGGATGCAGCACCTTGGGCAGGTCGGAATTCATCCGTGTCCCTTGCCCCGCCGCCAGAATGACGAGTGCGATGCTCATCTGCCCGTGCCCCTGCATTGTTTTTCGATGGCGCTCGTTTTATCCGGATGACGCTGCCGCGCAAGGGCGGGCAGATCAACTTGGGTTTCGGGTCCGTAACAGGACGCCACCTTGCGAAGGGGCAGCCATGGCAACCATCGTTTTCGACCTCGACGGCACGCTGGCCGATACCAGCGGCGACCTGCTGGCCGCGGCCAATGCCTGTTTCGCCGATATGGGCGCGGGCGCGCTTCTGACCGCCGCCGATGCCGGCACCGCCCTGCGCGGCGGCAGGGCCATGCTGCGCCTGGGCCTGTCGCGGATCGGGCGCGCCGGAGACGAGGCGGAGATCGACCGCCAGTACCCCCGGCTGTTGCAGGCCTATGCCGATGCGATCGCGGTGCACACCCGCCTGTATCCCGGCGCGATGGAGGCCGTCGCCGCCCTGCGCGAACAGGGCCATGGCATCGCCATCTGCACCAACAAGCCGGAGGCGCTGGCCCGCAGGCTCCTGTCCGATCTGGGCGTGCTGGCGGAATTCACCGCCCTTGTCGGGGCCGATACCCTGCCGGTCCGCAAGCCCGATCCCGAACCCCTGCGGGAGGCGGTGCGCCGCGCCGGGGGCGATCCGACCCTCGCCGCCCTCGTCGGGGACAGCGACACCGACCGCACCACCGCGCGCGCGGCCGGCGTGCCCTCGATCCTCGTCACCTTCGGGCCGAGCGGCGAGGACATGGCGGCCCTCTCCCCCGAGGCGCTGATCGGGCATTTCGACGAACTTCCCGGCGTGGTGAAGGGCTTCTGGCCCTGACCGGCGAACTTCGGCCCCCCGCGCGCGATCAGGATTGTCTTGACCGGCGCGGGGCAGGGGCCTAACGGCCTTTTACGGAGTGTTCCCATGGCCAGTGTTTCCCCCGCAGCGGCCCCAGCCCCAAGGTCCGCTGTTGTTTTCGTCTTTGTCACCGTTCTGATCGACATGATCGGGGTCGGACTCATCTTTCCGGTGATGCCCGCGCTGTTGCAGGACGTGGGCCAATTCGACCTTTCCCGCGCCTCGGTCGTCGGCGGCTGGATGTTTGCCGCCTATTCGCTGGCGCAGTTCCTGGCCGGTCCGCTGGTCGGCAACCTCTCCGATGCTTTCGGGAGGCGTCCGCTGTTGCTGCTGGCCATCGGCGGGTTGGCGCTGGACTACGTGCTGTCGGCCCTCGCGCCCACCATCTGGCTGCTGTTCATCGGGCGGGCCATCGCCGGGCTCTGCGGGTCGTCCTACATCGTTGCCAACGCCTTCCTCACCGATATCACCGCCCCCGCCGACCGCGCCCGCGCCTTCGGTCTGATCGGGGCGGCCTTCGGCATGGGGTTCGTCTTCGGCCCGGCGCTTGGCGGCATCCTCGGCGAATTCGGCCCCCGCGTGCCCTTCTGGGCCGCCGCCGCGCTGGCCGCTGCGAACTTTGCGTTCGGCGCGCTGATCCTGCCCGAATCCCTGCCGCCCGAGAAACGCCGCCCCTTCGAATGGCGCCGCGCCAATCCCGTCGCGCTCCTGCGCGTGTTCCGTGGCTATCCGAGCGTGCTGCCGCTGGCGGCCATCCTCACGCTCTACCATTTCGCGGGCAGCGCCTATCCGACCCTGTGGTCCTTCTGGGGCATCGCGAATTTCGGCTGGACCGAGCTGACCATCGGGGCGACGCTGGCGCTTTTCGGGATCATGGCGGCGCTGGTGGAGGGCGGGCTCTCCGGTCCCTTCGTGCGCTGGTTCGGGGAACACCGGCTTGTCGTTGCGGGGCTGGCCATCGGCACAGTCTGCGCCGTGGGCTTCGGCCTGGCCGGGACGATGACCATGGTGGTGGTCCTTCTCGTCATCGTGTCGTTCGAGGGGCTGGTCCATCCCTGCCTGACTTCGCTGATGACGGCGGAGGTGCCCGACAACGCGCAGGGGGAACTGCACGGCGGGCTCGCCAGCCTCGCCAACCTCGCCGTGCTTTTCGCGGCGATCTTCTACACGCAGATCTTCGGTTGGTTCATCCGGCCCGAGGCCCCGACGCCGCACCCCGGCGCGCCCTTTCTCGTGACGGCGGGATTGATGGCCGTGGCGCTCGTGCTCTACCTCTGGGTCAGTCGGCGTCGGGTGGATTGACGCCGCCCGCCGCCCCGCGCAGGATCGCGCGGCAGGAGGCCCCATGACCGAAACCTTCACCGGCTCTTTCACGCAGCAGGAACCCATTCCCGAGGACGCCATAGAGGCGGCGGTCGCGGTCATGCGCTCCGGCCGACTGCATCGCTACAACGTGGCCGAGGACGAGGCGGGGGAGGTCGCGCTTCTCGAACAGGAGTTCGCCGCCGCCATGGGGGCGGCCTACGCGCTGGCCACCGCCTCCGGCGGGTCGGCCATCGCCACGGCCCTGCGCGCGGTCGGGGTCGCGCCTGGGGACCATGTCCTGACCAACGCCTTCACCCTCGCCCCGGTGCCGGGCGCCATCGCCTCTCTCGGCGCGGTGCCGGTTTATGTCGGGGTGACGGAGAGTCTGGTGATCGACCTCGACCACCTTGCCGACCTGGCCGGGCAGGGCGGGGCGAAGGTCCTGCTGCTCAGCCACATGCGCGGTCATATCTGCGACATGGAGCGTTTGATGGCGATTTGCGATGCGGCCGGTGTTACCGTGATCGAGGATTGCGCCCACACCATGGGCGCGGCCTGGAACGGCACGCCCTCCGGCGCGCATGGGGCCGCGGCCTGCTATTCGACCCAGACCTACAAACATCTGAATTCCGGCGAAGGCGGGTTCCTGACCACCCGCGATCCCGATCTCATGGCCCGCGCGGTGATCCTGTCGGGCAGCTACATGCTCTATGACCGGCACCTGGCCGCGCCCGCACCCGAGACCTTCGAGGCGGTGAAATACGTCACCCCCAATGTCTCCAGCCGCATGGACAACCTGCGGGCGGCGATCCTGCGTCCGCAACTGCGCCGCCTGGCCGACCAGTGCCGCCGCTGGAACGACCGCTACCGCACGGTGGAGGAGGGGCTGCGCGGCACCCCCGGGCTGACCGTAATCGACCGGCCGGAAGAGGAAAGTTATGTCGGCTCCTCGATCCAGTTCCTGCTGCTGGACTGGTACGAAACCGCGATAGGGGAGGTCATGCGCCGCTGCGCCGCCCGCGGGGTGGAGCTCAAATGGTTCGGCGGGGCGGAGCCCACGGGCTTCACCTCGCGCTATGACAGCTGGCGCTACGCCCCGTCAGAGAGGTTGCCGCGCACCGACCGGGTTCTGAAATCCATCCTCGACATGCGCCTGCCCCTGACCTTTTCGCTGGACGATTGCGCCCTGATCGCGCGGATCATCCGGGCCGAGGTCGGCGCGGTCTGGCAGGCCCGCGGCGCAAAGGCCTGACGGCAAGTAAAGGCCGGTCCCCCCATTGCGGGAACGGCGCGCCTTTCTTCCGTGGGGGAGAGGGGGCGCCGAGAACGAACCCGACCGCCCCCGGACCACCGTCTTGCGTCGCTCAGAACGATACGCGCCCGTGGTCGCCCAGGTCTGGCGTCTCGCCGGTCAGCGAGGATTTCGCCACCTGGTAGATGAACCCGGCAGACCCGTCCGTCGCCCAGACCTCGCCCTCGGTCGGGCGGAAGGCGAGCAGGCGCACGTCGTCATCCTCGCGCCCGTCCTCGAACCACATCGCCGCGACCGGCGACCACAATTCGTCCAGCTTGTCGGGATTGTCCGACACGGTCAGGCTGCCCTCCACGTCAGCAAAAAGCTGCGCCGACATGTCGGACGCGATGACCCGCACCCGGCCCGTGCCGCGCGCGGCCTTGTGGGCGTCCGTTCCCTCGGCGGTGATGAACCAGATCACCCCTTCGTCGCGGTCGGCATAGGGCGTCATCGGCACCGTGCGGCCGCCGACGTCCAGCATGACGGTCGAAAGCTCTTTCGAGCGGGTCCAGAACAGGTCGGCAAGGCTGTGCGCTTGGTCTTTCATCTTTGTCTCCTTCGGTTGCGAGCCAGCATCGGCCCCTTGCCATCCCAACGCCCGCCCCGGGCGGGGGTTCCTGCCTATTGACCCGACTCGCCGCCTGTGATTGATATATGAACGAGTGTTCAATAAACGGGAGGAGGAGCCCATGTTCACCGCTTCCATGTCCTTTGATCTGGGCGAGGATGTGAACGCCCTGCGCGAGATGGTGCATCGCTTTGCGCAGGAGCGGATCAAGCCGATCGCGGCCGAGATCGACAGCTCCAACACCTTCCCGGCGCATCTGTGGAAAGAGATGGGCGAGCTTGGCCTGCTGGGCGTCACCGTGCCCGAGGAATACGGCGGCTCGGGCCTCAACTACCTGGCCCATGTCGTCGCGGTCGAGGAAATCGCCCGCGCCTCCGCCTCCGTGTCGCTCTCCTACGGCGCGCATTCCAACCTCTGCGTCAACCAGATCAAGCTGAACGGCACCGAGGAGCAGAAACAGAAGTACCTTCCCGGCCTCGTCTCGGGCGACCATGTGGGGGCGCTGGCCATGTCCGAACCCTCTGCCGGGTCCGACGTGGTGTCGATGAAGCTGCGCGCGGAAAAGCGGAACGATCATTACCGGCTGAACGGCGGCAAATACTGGATCACCAACGGCCCCGACGCCGACACGCTGGTCGTCTACGCCAAGACCGACCCCGAGGCCGGATCCAAGGGCATCACCGCCTTCATCGTGGAAAAGTCCATGAAGGGCTTCTCCACCTCGCCGCATTTCGACAAGCTGGGGATGCGCGGGTCCAACACCGCCGAACTGATCTTCGAGGATGTCGAGGTCCCCTTCGAGAACGTGCTGGGCGAGGAAGGCAAGGGCGTCCGCGTCCTCATGTCCGGCCTCGATTACGAGCGCGTCGTGCTCAGCGGGATCGGCACCGGCATCATGGCCGCCTGCCTGGACGAGATCATGCCCTACATGGCCGAGCGCAAGCAGTTCGGTCAGCCGATCGGGAACTTCCAGCTGATGCAGGGCAAGATCGCGGACATGTACACCAAGATGAACTCCGCCCGCGCCTATGTCTACGAGGTCGCCAAGGCCTGCGACCGGGGGGAGGTCACCCGCCAGGACGCCGCCGCCTGCGTGCTCTACGCCTCCGAAGAGGCGATGGTCGTGGCGCATCAGGCCGTGCAGGCTATGGGCGGGGCGGGTTATCTCAATGACAACCCCGTGGGCCGCATCTTCCGCGACGCCAAGCTGATGGAGATCGGCGCGGGCACCTCGGAAATCCGCCGGATGCTGATCGGGCGCGAGATGATGGCAGCGATGTCATGACCGCCCTGGTCGTCAGCCCCCTGACACGGCCCTACCTCCTCCGTATCCATCGGAAGGAGAATGACCAATGACCGATTTCAGCGGCCTGCGCGCCCTTTTCATCAATACCTCGCTCAAGAAGCAGCCCTCCGACAGCCACACCGCCCTGTTGCTGACGGCGTCCAGCAAGATCATGCAGTCGCAGGGGGTCGACATCGAACACCTCTACCTGCTTGACCATCAGGTTCCCCCGGGCGTCTATCCCGACATGACCGAGCATGGTTGGGACCGCGACGACTGGCCTTCGCTCTGGGAAAAGGTTCTGGCCGCCGACATTCTGGTCATCGGCACGCCGCTCTGGCTTGGCGAGGAAAGCTCTGTCTGCCGGGTCTTGATCGAACGGCTCTATGCCATGTCCGGGATGCTGAACGACCGCGGCCAGTCGATCTTCTACGGCAAGGTCGGCGGCTGCGTTGTCACCGGCAACGAGGACGGGATCAAGCACGCGGCCATGACGCTGGGTTTCGCGCTCAACCACCTCGGATACACCATCCCGCCCCAGGCCGATTGCGGCTGGATCGGAGAGGCGGGCCCCGGACCCTCCTACGGAGATGAGCGTGAAGACGGCACCCGCGCGGGGTTTGACAACGATTTCACGCAGCGCAACACGACCATCATGACATGGAACCTCATGCATCTCGCGCGTATCTTGCGCGAGGCTGACGGGTACCCGTCCGAAGGCAACGACAGGAAGGCCTGGCAAGCCGGGACACGCTTCGGCTTCGAAAATCCGGAGTATCGCGCATGATGATGGCGTACTCCCTGGCGCAGGAGCTACCCTGCAACTCGCCTGGCCGCGGCACCCCGCACCGGCCTTGCGCCGCCATGGGAATCTGCCATGACCAAGCGCGACCCGACACCAAGCCTGCTGCCTTCGACGGAACCACCGGTCCCGGCCCCCGGGTGCCTTCCTGCACGGCTCTGCGAGAGGTGGCCTGCCGTTGCAGCATCCGGCCGCGCCGGATTTCGCCCGACGGAGTTGGGGCGCAGCCATGATCCGGCCGATCCTCCTCTCTCTCGCCTTGATGTGTGTCGGCGTCGCCAGCCTTCTGGCACAGGATGTGGTCGTGACCGCGGAGGACACGCAGACCTCGGAGCCGTCCGGGGATCCGCTTCATGCCGAGTATGAGGACCTCGACGTCGCCTCGAAGAACGCGGTCTATGCCATCCGGGAGTGCCTGGATTTCCAGTATGGCGCGCACGGGCGCTATTTCGATTGCGTGGACCTGCCGCAGCTTCGCTGTGAACGCCGACGCGAACGGGCCTTTGGGGCGGACACATGCGCCGAACATGCCCTGCGCACCTGGACCTGGATGATCCATGCGATCCAGCGGGGCATCTCCAACGGGGTCGAGGACGCGCATCTGTTTGACCCCTGGACCGCCTGGGCCGATGCGCAATGCGAGGTCACCTATGCCGTGTCCCTCCCCTGGACCGACGATCCCGAGGATCAGAAGGTGCAATGCAAGGCGGAACTCGCCGCGCTTCAGGCGATCCGCATGTGGACCAGCCGCGCACCATGATCACGCCCGGCCATCTCTCAGGCGATACGCCCTTTGCGTGGGACATCCCGCCGCGTCTGAACATGGCCGCACAGGTCTGTGACGGCTGGGCGGCGACCGACCCGGCCCGCACCGCGATCATCGACATGACCGGCGCGACCCGCCGCGATGTGTCCTTCGCGGCGCTGCGGGAGATGGCGGAAACCCTCGCGACCGGGCTGGCTGACCGGGGCGTGGAACGGGGCGACCGCGTCGGCGTGTTGCGCTCGCAGGACCCCTGGTGCGCCGCCGCCCATATCGCGATCTGGAAACTCGGCGCGATCTCCGTCCCGCTCTTCAAGCTTTTCAAGGAGGAGGCGCTGCGCAGCCGGGTGGAGGACAGCGGATTGCGCCTTTCGGTCACCGATGCGAAGGGGTCAGAGATGCTCGCCACCATCGGATCGGCCACCCTCGTCCCCGAGGACGGCCTGCCCGAGGTCATGACCGGCACCGCCGACACCGCGCGCGAAGATCCCGCGATCCTCATCTACACCTCCGGCACCACCGGCAAGCCCAAGGGCGCGCTGCACGCGCACCGGGTGCTGACCGGCCACCTGCCAGGGGTGGAGGTCAGCCACGATTTCCTTGGCCAGCCCGGTGACTGCCTCTGGACCCCGGCCGACTGGGCCTGGATCGGGGGCCTCTTCGACGTTCTGATGCCGGGCCTCGCGCTTGGCGTGCCGGTCGTTGCGGCCCGGATGCCCAAGTTCTCCGTCGCCGCCTGCGCCGACCTGATCGCAGAGACCGGCATCCGCAACGTCTTCTTCCCGCCGACCGCGCTGCGGATGCTGAAGGCGGAGGGCGCGGCGATCCCCGGCCTGCGCTCCGTCGCGTCGGGCGGCGAACCGCTTGGCGCGGAAATGCTGGCATGGGGGCAGGAGGCGCTCGGCCTCACCATCAACGAATTCTACGGCCAGACCGAATGCAACATGGTCGTGTCCTCCTGCGGCGGTGCGTTCCGCGCTCGGCCGGGCTGCGCCGGACGCCCGGTGCCCGGCCACGAGGTCACGGTGATCGACCCCGAGGGCCAGCCGACCGAGGCGGAGGGCGACGTGGCCATCCGGCGCGGCTCTGCCTCCATGATGCTGGAATACTGGAACAATCCCGCCGCCACCGAAGAGAAGTTTCGCGGCGACTGGATGCTCACCGGTGACCGGGGCGTGATGGAGGAGGGGTTCCTCCGCTTCGTCGGGCGGGAGGATGACGTCATCACCTCCGCCGGCTATCGCATCGGGCCGGGAGAGGTCGAGGACTGCCTGCTGACCCATCCCGCCGTTGCCACCGCCGGCGTCGTGGGCAAGCCCGACCCCCTGCGCACCGAGATCGTCAAGGCCTACATCGTGCTCAAGCCCGGCGTCGCCCCCTCCGACGATACGCGGCGGGACATTGTCGATTACGTGAAATCCCGGCTCTCCGGACACAATTACCCGCGCGAGGTCGCGTTCCTCGATGCGCTGCCCATGACCGTCACCGGCAAGGTGATCCGCAAAGAACTCAAGGCAATGGCCGCCGGGGAGGTCGCATGAAACCCGCCCTTGTCGCCCTTGCCCTGTTGACCGCGCCCGCCGCGCGCGCCGATTACCTGCCCGACATCCAGACGTGTCTGAACGCCCATGTCGGCCGGTATGAATGGCTGCTCGACATCCACGCCGGCACCCCGGCGGAGGACGTGCCCGGCGGGCTCTGGCACATGGGAAACATGGGCTATTGCGGCACCCTCGGCATCGTGCGCTGCGACCGCTCCGACGATCCCGTCGCCTGCCAGATCGAACTGGCGCAGACGCAGGACGCCATCGCGGCCGTGGTCAAACGTGACCTGCCGGACCCGGAGGCGGTCGGCGGCACCGACTGGCCAGTGCGGCTCTACGCGGCGGTCCATGCCCTGGCTCACGGGGTTTCGGCCGGACCGGACTGTGCCGATCAGCCCGACCTGATCAATGCCTGGTGCGAGGCCAACGCCGCCAACGGGCGCCTGCGCATGAGCGTGATGGCATGGGAAGTTGCCCGTTATCTCGGTGCGGCCCCCGGCGCGATCGAGGCGGGCTGGGCCG
>Ga0213839_1001811_pt1 | contig 12962 bp, 9 predicted proteins | sample SWPATP21_FD_160075 | JGI IMG/M metagenome (GOLD analysis project Ga0213839, IMG submission 160075) | Coastal seawater microbial communities from Marineland, Florida, United States - SWPA TP2 #1 | ecosystem: Environmental > Aquatic > Marine > Coastal | place: USA: Florida | collected 2016-08-14 | reverse complement strand
GAAGAACGCCGCGAATTGGGCCACGAGATCCCCGAGGAAGAAATCGCGCTGATGCAGCGTGCGGCGGACGAAAACTCGGTCATCGTGGCACAGATGACGCCCTATTTCGGCGACCAGGACAGCTAGGGGCAGTCTTCGTCTGTAGGCTAGATTCTGCTTACTTCCGCCGAAATCCGAACCTTGCAATCCTGTCACCTGTATGAGCCCGCCTTGGTTGGTAAAGTTAGGCCATGACACACCAGTCGCGGACATCATCGGTCTCTCCGAGGCGCAAGGCAAAGGCCGCGCCAAGGTCCGGCTTTCCGGTATCCCCCGCACAATATCTTTGCCTGGCAAGAGATGCCGATCCCGACTGCCGCGATGACACCCGGGGCCGGTGGGTGCTGGCAAATGCCACCTTGGTGCAGCCCGGTGTCGACATGCGCCGGTTACGCCGGGCGTTGGACATGCTTGTTGCACGTCACGACTGCCTGAGAACCCGGTTTCAGGTCATCCGGGGACAGTTCCGGGCGATCATCGACCCGACAGGCCCCGCCGAAATCCTCGAGATCGAGCTTGGCCAGATGGACGACGCCACGTTCAGATCCCGGATCAGCGAGATTGCCAATGCCCCCCTGCCCCTGATGGGCCAGCCTCTGGCAGAACTGATCGTGGTTCATTGCACCGGTCGTGGCGATGCCGTGGTGTGGCGTGCCCATCATGCGATCACCGACGGCTTTGGCATGGTGGTCTTGTTCGAAGACATGCTGAAGCTGCTGCTTGGGATGCCGCTATTATCCAGGCCCGTGACCTACCCTGACTATGTGTCACGGTTTCTGACACCACCGCCGGCCCGGGCTGCGAAAATCGAGACCTTCTGGAAAGAAAAACACCAGAACTTGCCCAAGGCCCCCGATATCGGGCGCAAGGCCAAGGGATTGGATCCGCTTTGGTACAATCTGGGCGATGTGGTGGGCAGACGGTTGCGGGTCAGTGTCAGTAGCGACAGCATGACCGAACTGCAGGATCGGGCAGCGCGCGGCAATCTCAGCTTTGCGTCGGTCATGTTCGCCGCCTTCCTGGAAACGCTGTGCCAGCTTTACGACACGGATCGCCTGGCATTCACGACCCTTATCGCACGCAGCGATCCGGCGTTGTCTACCTATGCCGGTGCCCATTATTTCGACCCGGTCCTGCCCCATCAGGCCGCAGGGCCTGACGGTATTGACGACGCCGCACGGCGGCTGAGGGCCGATCTGATGCTGGCCAGTGACCATCTGCCATCCGACGCCGCCAGTCAGGCCACCGACCACGAAAAAGCCCTGGTCGGTCAAGGTATCTATCCGCGCCAGTTTTCCGTTCATCAGCCACGCCCGACCAGCCGGATGGAAAAATCGGTGTTCAGCAGTGGGCTACATGCTGCGCCCGGCGTGCCTCAGCGGTTGGGCCCCTATGTTTTGACCCCGCTCGACGTGTCGATCTTTCGCCGCTGCCGGTCGGACCTGCGCTTTCTGCTGAGAGAGGGCCAGGCCAAACCGGGGTTCGATCTGGAATACGACGGGCTAAGCTATACCGATGGCGAAATTACCGCCATGAACACCCGGATTTGCGATCTGCTGAATCTGGATTCTGAGAGCGCCGTTTCGATCTGATCAGGCCGCAGCGGGGCGGTTCTGGGTCAGCATTTCCAGATAGGCCTGCGCGCCTGCGCGGTCGATCACCGTCCAGGCCGGGATGCGGTCGGGATCGGCAAGACGGTTTGAGGATTTCCCCGTGGCGTCCAGTACGTCCGACAGCAAGGCGGTGTCCAGCGCGCAGCGGCCCGCCAACAGGCAATCGTGATCGTCCAGCAGAACGTGACAAATGGTGATCGTCGGCTGTTCCAGACAGATCTGCGCGGCATTGGCGCGGCGAATGTCTTCGACCCGCGCAAGAACCTGTTCTTCGCCAAACAGATATTCCACCTCGCAGCCGGTCAACAGCAGCCGCTGGTTGCGGGTCACGGTGATATCTTCGGTCAGCCCAAAATAGGGGGCCCGCAGCCGGATCGGCGCGGCGGTGCCACGGGCCATATGATCAGCCGTTCCCACCCAGCGCACGGTCTGCTGTGTTCCGGTGCCCGTCAGAACCTGCATTCCGGGTTGCAGGTCGCCCACGGCCACCGGGCCTGTCGGGGTCTGAATCAGGGTGCCCTTTTCCATACCGGGCAGCGGTGCCTCCGGCAGCGGGTGGTTTGCGATGCCTGCATAGGCCACCGAGACCATGGGACCCGGGGTTTCCGGTACAATTTCCGCCAGCGACCGTGGCGCGTGGCTGCCCGGGCGCATTGCGACACGCGTGCCGGTCTGGGTATTGGTCAGAACCAACTGATCGGTCTTGCCCAGTCGATCCCAGGTGAAATGCAGCAAAAGGGGTTCCCTGGAAAACAGAAACCCGGCATCGGTTTCGAACACAAAGGCCCCCTGTTCGACACAGACCGCACCGTTCGGACGGCAGATGATGCGCAGATCGCGGGTGGTGCCGGTACGGCCCTGCCACAGGATGACAGGCACCTGAATCTCTCCACGCAGGGTCATTTCGAACCGGATCGTGCCATGGGACAGATCAGCCGCGCGGGCGCGTTTATCGAACTGCGTCAGTTTCCGTCCGTCCCAGATCGCCAGCCAGCTCATGATGAAACAATGCCCCTCTTTCCACTGGATTGGAGCTTATCCGTGGAGTTGGGGCCGAAGTTGTGCGGAAATGAGGAAAGAATGTGGCCTAGGCAAAAAGCGCCGCGGCCTCAAAGCTGCGCAGGCTTGGCCGAGCCGAAGCGCCATAGCCCCGCCCGGTATCAAGATCCAGTTCGGGGAACAGTGTGGTGATCTCTTGCCGTACAGCGTCATCAAAGCCCGACAGAGTGACTGGGCCGGGATGGAAGCTTTCGGTCTGAAGCCCCTCGGACCAGATGATCTGATGTTCGTCGAACAGCAGGTGAAAATAGTCTACCGTGCCGCCCTCTCGCACCCAGATCGAACATTCGTTGACCAGATCCTTGGCGGCGATCAACACCTCGTCTTCACCGAACAGAAGCTCCGCCATGTGGTGACTGACCAGAACCCGGTGCTGCGGCGACAGGACCAGCGTGTCATGATAGCCCATGGTGCCGCGCTCGATGACGATGGGGGCGAATGTGCCGGTGGCCTCAACGGTGCGATTGCCGATCCAGCGGATGGGTTGCAGACCGTTGTCACGGGTTTCGACCCTGTCACCAACGCGTAACTGTTCAACTGGCACGTCGCCCCGGTCGGTCCGAATCCGGGTGCCCGCCACGAAACAGGGAATCGTGGTGATAGTGACAAAGGCCGAGTCCGAAATGCCGTTACCGTTGCCGGTTGCGGCTGTGTAGGAAAAGGTGAAATCCTGCGGCGTCGTCGGTGGAGTATATCCTGTCGGGGCCTCAACCAGCAGCGTACCGTCGGCCTGAAGCGTCACGTCAAACCCATTGCTCAGCGTGACCGTATCACCAACCGTCACCGCCTGACCGTTGATATGGGTGACCACCATCGAATTCGGGGCCTGGTCGTTGTCGATCACATCAACCGAAATATCGCCGCTGCCTGAGAAGGTGGCGCTGTCATCCATCGCAAAGACTTTGCCCTGCACCGAATCCGCAGCAATCAGAATAGCGGAATCATAGCTGCTGTCCGACACATCTGCGATGCCAAGCTTGATGGTGTTCACTTCGTCCGGCGTCACATCCATTTTGACCGAAAGCGTAACGGTATAGCCGTCCATTTCGGTATTGGCGCTGTCGTCGGTATTGCTGACGTAAAGCGTTTCATTGGCGCTGTTGTTGACGTTGTTGATCTGGGCGATCTCGAACACAGGGGATGCGACCTCGACACCGTTGACCCAGATCCCGACCGCGTCGTTGAAAACCGACCCGACATATTCCGGGTACTCTTCGGATGCGAAGGTGAACTGCATCGTCAGCGTATCGCCTTCGGGGATGAACTCCGCCTCTAATATCGCCGCGTCATAGGTGCTGCGGCCCGCCAACGCGTCGAAGTCGGCATCGTTGTTCACGCCGCGCGTGTTGGTTGTGGTGTTGGTGTCGGCGTTCGGATCACCCGAGGAATTGGTGAAATCCCGGACCTTACCCGTTGATAGGATAACCCCGGTATCGGACGGCGTAGCATCGGGCGAGGTGCTGTCGCCATCAGACCAGATGCCCGATGCATTGCGGTCGCCCGTGTAGGACGCGCTGACAACGGTAACGCCGTCACCAAAAATGGTATCGGTCATTTCATCGGCCGACGCCCGGTTGTCGATTGTCAATTCGCTGGCCGTGACCGGCATGTGCTGTGCCCCATGATAAGACACGCCCGCCGCCTATAGATGGAAATGCACCTGCCTGCCGGTGATTTCGCTGCGTCGATCATGCCTGTCGTTCTTGCTTTTTCCCAACGATAACCATGTTTTGGCCACAAGTTAAGTCCCTACGCGCAAGACCCGGCACTTGAGTCCGTCATGCCACAGGGCTATCGCTGAGGCACCCGATGACAGGAGACCGCCATGACAGACCCGCAGACCCTGACCGCCGATCTGGTGCGCTGCGCCACGGTTACGCCCGATGAAGGCGGCGCACTGGTGCTGCTGGACCGGGTTCTGTCCGAGGCCGGGTTCACCTGCACCCGCGTCGATCGGGGCGAGGTGTCGAACCTGTTTGCCCGGTGGGGCGACAAGGGTCATGCGCGAAGCTTTGGCTTTAACGGCCATACGGATGTGGTGCCCGTGGGCGACACGGCGGCCTGGACCCATCCACCCTTCGGAGCAGAGGAGAAGGACGGATGGCTGTATGGCCGCGGCGCGACCGACATGAAATCAGGCGTGGCGGCCTTTGCCGCGGCGGCCATAGATTTCGTGCGCGACACGCCCCCCGATGGCGCGGTAATCCTGACCATCACCGGGGATGAGGAAGGCCCCTCGACCGATGGCACGATTGCCCTGCTTGACTGGATGGAAACCCAGGATGAGCGTATGAGCGCCTGCATCGTGGGCGAACCCACCTGCCCCGAAACCATCGGCGACATGATCAAGATCGGGCGGCGCGGGTCCATGTCCGCGTGGTTCACGATAAAGGGCAAGCAGGGGCATTCGGCCTATCTGCACAAGGCGCTGAACCCGATGCCCGCCGTGGCACTGCTGGCGCATCGCTTGTCGTCCCATGTGCTGGACGAAGGCACCGATCATTTTGATCCCTCCACCTGTTCGGTCACCACAATTGACACCGGCAACCCCGCCACCAACGTGATCCCGGCAGAAACCCGGATGACAGTGAACCTGCGCTTCAATGACCTGCATACAGGCGCCAGCCTGACCGATTGGTTGCAGGCAGAGGCAGACCGCGTGGCCCAGGAAACCGGGGTGACCATCGAGATGACCGCGAAGATCTCGGGCGAGGCGTTTCTGACCCCGCCGGGGGCTTTGTCCGATCTGGTCAGCAAGGCCGTCACGGCGGAAACCGGGCTAACCCCGGCCTTGTCCACGACCGGCGGCACATCCGACGCGCGGTTTGTGAAATCACATTGCCCGGTGGTGGAATTTGGCCTTGTCGGTCACCGGATGCACCAGGTGGATGAACGGGTGTGGATCGAGGATATCCACGCGCTGAAGCGCATCTATGCCCGCATCCTGAGCGATTATTTCGCCGCATGACCCGCCCCACCGTCGTCGTGATGGTGAAGGAACCGCGCCCGGGACGCGTGAAAACGCGGCTGGCGGCTGGCATTGGACGGGTGCCCGCGGCGTGGTGGTATCGGCATCAGACCGCGCGGCTGTTGCGCCGGTTGCGCGATCCGGGGTGGGATCTGGTGCTGGCGGTCTCTCCTGACATCGAAGGAATGACAAGCCGCATCTGGCCCGCCGATCTGCCACGGCTTCCGCAAGGTGCCGGTGATCTGGGTGCGCGCATGGCGCGGCTGCTGTCCCTGCCCGGCCCGGTTCTGGTGATCGGCAGCGACATACCGGGCATCACCCGCCGCCACCTGGCCCGGGCCTTGCGCAAAATGGCGACCGCGGACGCCGTCTTCGGCCCCGCCCCGGATGGCGGCTATTGGCTGATCGGTCTTGGACCGCGCGCCGCACCGGCGGGGTTCCTGCGAAACGTGCGCTGGTCGGGACCGCACGCATTGGCCGACAGCAAGGCCACCCTGCGCAATCGCCGGATCGCCGAGACTGGCACGCTGGCGGATGTGGACAATGCCGACGATCTGTTGCGCATGAAGATTGCCGGAAAGTTAAATCCCCGTTAAGATTCCGCCCAAGCAGCAACAGGGGCAAAGACCCCAAACCAGAATTGAGGGGCAGGCATGATCGACAAGGACGATCTTCTTTCGCAAATCGAAGATGGCGATATTTCGGTTTTCAAGATCAAAAGTCAGACCACCCAGAAGGACAAACGCACGCTGCTGGCGGTGCAGAATTTCCTGCGGGGGGCGGTTGGCGACTACAGCTATATCGAGATCGGCTCGCATCTTGGCGGCAGTCTGGTGCCGCATCTGGCGGATCCGGCCTGCACCCGGATTTCCTCGGTCGATCTGCGCCCCGAAGTGCTGCGCGACGAACGCGGGCGCGACGCCACTTATGATGGCAATTCCACTGAACGGATGATCGACGGGCTGGCGGCTATCCTGCCGATCGACTGCCTGACCAAGATGCGCACTTATGATTGCGACGCAGGCGACCTAAGGGAATACGACGTGCCGTCCGACCATGTGTTGGGCATGATCGACGGCGAACATACCAACGTCGCCGCCTTTCGCGATTTCCTGAACCTGCGCAAATACATGGCCGAGGATTGCGTGGTGCTGTTCCACGATTCCAACCTTGTGTTCGATGCGCTTCTGAATATTGAAACGATGCTGCGCGACGAAGGCACCAAGTTTGCCAGTTTCTTCCTGCCAGGCATCCTATATGGCATCGCCTTCGGCAAACTGCGCAAGCCCGCCAGAAAGGCGCTTGGGCCGCTGGCCCATGACCCCGATCAGTTCGTCACACGGGCCCGCCGCGACCTGCAGGAACGCATCGCCAAGCACCTGCAAGCTGCCTGAGACCCCTTGTTTTCCACATGACGCGCCCCTCGGCCCGTGCTAGGCCGAGGGCATGAGCCAGATCCCCACCAAAGACCAGATCCTCGCCTGGATTTCCGACAATCCAAGCCATGCCACCAAACGCGATATCGCCCGGGCCTTCGGTATCAAAGGCGCGGCTCGGATCGACCTCAAGCGCATTTTGCGAGAGCTGGAGACCGAAGGCCATCTGGAAAAGCGCAGCAAGACCTATCGCGATCCCGACAAGCTGCCACCCGTCGCGGTGTTACAGGTCCTGGCCCCCGACGATCTGGGCGATGTGTTCTGCCGCCCATTGGAATGGCTGGGTGAGGGGCCTGAACCTCGTATTCTGTTCAACGCCAAACCGACCGATCCCGCCCTGGGTGAAGGGGACCGTATCCTTGCCAGAATGCAGGAAGTGCAAGGGGATGATCACCAATATATCGCCCGACTGATCCGGCGGATCGGAACGAACCCGCAGAAGATTCTGGGTGTGTTCCGCAAAGGGGCCGAAGGCGGGCGGATCGTGCCGATCGACAAGGGGGCCGACAAGGAATGGATGGTGCCCGCCGCTGCGACCGAGGGCGCCAAGGATGGTGAACTGGTCGAGGCCGAACAATCCGGCCCCAAGGGCCGCATGGGGCTGCAAAAGGCCCGCATTATTGCGCGGCTTGGCGACCCGAGCCAGCCCAAGGCGGTGTCGCTGATCGCGATTCACCAGCACGGCATTCCCGACGATTTCCCCGACGATGTGATCGCCGAGGCGGACGCGGCAAAGCCTGCGGGGCTGTCAGGCCGCGAAGACCTGCGCGACATGCCTTTGCTGACCATCGACCCCGTCGATGCACGCGACCGCGATGACGCCTGCCTTGCCCATGAAGACGACGACCCGAAGAACCCCGGCGGTTTCGTCATCTGGGTCGCCATCGCCGATGTGGCCCATTACGTGCGCCCCGGATCGGCGCTGGACCGCGAAGCGCGTAAGCGCGGCAATTCCAGCTATTTCCCCGACCGCGTGGTGCCGATGCTGCCCGACCGGCTGTCAGGCGATCTGTGTTCCCTGCATGAAGGCGTGCCACGCGCCTGCATGGCGGTGCGCATGGTCATCAACGCGCAGGGCGAAAAGATCGGGCATCGCTTTGTACGCGGATTGATGCGGTCGGTGGCCTCGTTGAATTATCAGGAGGTTCAGGACGGCATAGACGGGCATCCCAATGACAAGGTCGCACCGCTGGTCGAACCTGTCCTGAAGCCGCTCTTCGCCGCCTATGGCGCGCTGAGGCTGGCGCGATCCCAGCGCCAGCCGTTGGACCTGGACCTGCCCGAACGTCAGATCATCCTGTCGGATGAGGGGCAGGTGACATCCGTGGCCTTCAAGGATCGGCTGGATGCCCACAAACTGATCGAAGAATTCATGGTGCTGGCCAATGTCGCCGCCGCCGAGGAACTGATCCGCCTGAAAACGCCGCTTCTGTTCCGGGTGCATGAGGAACCGAACCCCGACAAGATCTCGGCCCTGCGCGAAACGGCCCAGGCCAGTGGCTTCAATCTGGCCAAGGGGCAGGTGCTGCAAACCCGGCATCTGAACAGCCTGCTGGCCGCGGCCGAGGGCACCGAGTTCGACGAACTGATCAACATGTCGACCCTGCGGTCGATGACGCAGGCCTATTACAGCCCGCAGAATTTCAGCCATTTCGGGCTGGCGCTGAAGGCCTACGCCCATTTCACCTCGCCCATCCGGCGCTATTCTGACCTGATCGTTCATCGCGCATTGATTGCCGCCCATGGCTGGGGCCGCGACGGGCTAAGCCCCGAGGAAATTGACCGGCTGGACGACACGGCCAAGCACATATCGGACACCGAGCGCCGGTCAATGATGGCCGAACGCGACACCACCGACCGCTATCTGGCGGCCTATCTGTCGGAACGGGTGGGTGACGCCTTTACCGGCAAGATCAGCGGTATCGCCCGGTTTGGGGCGTTCGTAAGACTGGATGACACCGGGGCCGACGGGCTGTTGCCGATGCGCGCCCTGGGGCGTGAATATTTCCACCACGATGCCGAGGCGCAGACCCTTGTGGGCGCAGACACCGGCCTGACCATCGGTATTGGTCAGCGGGTCACCGTGAAACTGGCCGAAGCGGTGCCCGTCACCGGCGGCATGACCTTGGAGTTGATCGAGATCGACGGCAAATCCGTGCCGCGCGGGTCGCGCCACGGTCGGGGTGCCGGGCCACGGCGCAAGGCCGGCAAGGCGCGGGCCAAGGCCGCCAAGGTCAAGAAAAAGGTACTGCGCAAGCGCCGCTAACCTGGCCTAACGAAAGGCGATGCGCTGCATCAGGGCATCGTCCTCGTCCACGAACCGGCCCATCTGATGCCGCTCCGCGTCGCTGTCCAACTCCTCCAGCAGGGCCTGCCAGCGGCTGCGCGACGGGTCCAGCGGGCCGGGATTGGCGCGTTTGGTGGCGATTTCAGGCCTGGCGCCCAGAATCGGTTCAAGATCCGCTTCGATCTTGTCAAATTCGCCAAAGCGATAGATCGCGGTCAGGGCACGGCTGTTTTCCTCGGCCCGTGTCAAAAGCTCATCCAGCGACAGTGCCTTCATCGGGCCACGGCGGCGCAATGTTCGTGTCGCCAGATAGGTCACGGTCAGATTGGCCCAATGTTCCTCGATCATGTCCCGCACCTGCGGATCGTTCGAAAAGAATACGGAAGACGCGCTTTGCAGCAGTGCCCGATGCACCAGCGGCAGCTTGTCTTCACCATTGGCATCCCGATTCTTGCGGGCTTCTTCGCGCATGAAAAAAAAGAACGATCCAAGCCGTTCGCGCGGGTCGCGCAGAACCATGAAAGAAAACGGATTTCCGGGGATCGAGTCCAGCTCGGTCCAGTGCAGATGCCCGGAATGCATCCGGTATTCGGGCGGAAAACTGGTCTTTCCCGTGGTCTGCACGTGCAACCGATACGGGCTGATATTGGCGCTGCCGACATGGGCACCAACGGCGTGGTGAATGGTCTGCCCGCCGGTTTTGGGCAGATGCAGGAACACGATAGGGCGGGTCAATGGATCGAACTCGGTCATGGCGTGGAGATACAAGCACCGTCGCAACGCGCAAGCTTTTTTCGCGCCGTAAAGAAAGAAGTAACCCTGTTGGCGGACAGTTGCCGGCAAGGCTCCGCCGAGGGGCGGGCGCTACCGCTTCTGTCAACCGGGAGAAGCGCGTATATTCATCGGCAACCAAGCACGACAGGCATGAGCATGTTGAAACCCACCGCATATCTGACCGGCATATTGGTCCTGACAACGGCCATGGCCGGGGCGACGCCTTCGGCCGACATTCGGCCCGTTCCGCGGCCAGGCGCCATTGTGCGCGCCCCCGCGCCGCCGACCGAATTGGCTGTAGAAGTGTCCGTGCGCCCAGCGATGCGCGTGGCAGCGGCCAATATTCCGCCGGTCGCGGTGCAGGCCGCCCCGGTCAACAGCGCCGGGTTTCGTGCCTGGATCGCCGAGTTTTCCCGCCATGCCCGATCCGAGGGTATCCGGCAGCAGACACTGGACCGGGCCTTTGCCGGGGTCACGCTGAATGAACGGGTGATCGAACGGGACCGCAACCAGTCAGAGTTTTCGCGAACCTTGTGGGATTACCTCGACAGCGCCGCCTCGGATGCCCGCATCGCCAACGGGCGCGCGGCGTTCCGCGACCATCGCGAAACCCTGGCGGCAATCGAACGGCGCTATGGCGTCGAGGCCGAAATCGTGGCCGCCGTCTGGGGCCTGGAAAGCGCTTATGGCACCTTCCGCGGGTCCGTCCCGATCATCGAAGCGATGGCGACGCTGGCCTATGAGGGCCGCCGAGCGGAGTTTTTCGAGACCGAGCTGATGGCGGCACTGCGCATCCTACAGGCCGGCGATATCGACCCCGCGCATATGCAGGGGTCCTGGGCGGGGGCGATGGGGCATACCCAATTCATGCCCACCAGTTTCCTGGCCCATGCCGTGGATTTCACCGGTGACGGACGGCGCGACATCTGGGGCGACGATCCGGCTGACGCCCTGGCTTCGACCGCGCGCTACCTGTCGGAAAACGGCTGGACCCGTGGCCAGCCTTGGGCGCTGGAGGTCGACCTGCCCGAGAGTTTCGATTTCACGCAGAGCGGCGAGCTGATCCAGCGCAATGCGGCCCATTGGAATGCCATGGGCGTGCGGCTGGCCCGGGGGGGCGGGAGGGTGCCGGAACACGGGCCGTCCTCGATCCTGCTGCCGGCGGGGCATACGGGCGTGGCACTGGTGATCTACGAAAACTTCCATGTGATCGAGACCTATAACCCGGCGGATGCCTATGTGATTGGCGTAGGGCATTTGGCCGACCGGATCGCTGGCGGTGCGGCCTTCCGGGGCGGGTGGCCCCGCCAGGACCGGGCGCTGACCAATGAGGAACGATTTGAATTGCAAAGGCGTCTGACCTCGGCAGGGTTTTCGACCGAACGAATTGACGGCATCGTCGGGCCTTTGACGATTCAGGCGGTACGGGAATACCAGGCGGCCGAAGGGCTGGTTCCCGATGGGTATGCATCCGAGGCCCTGCTGCGACGGCTGCGACGCGGCTGAAAGGCAGAACCGGCGTTGCCGGGATCAGGCGGCCATTTCGATCTGTTTTACACAGCGCCTGTCAGCGCAGCCAAACCTCGACCCGCCGGTTCACCGCGCGCCCCGCGGCGCTGTCGTCACAGGCCATGGGCAGCGCTTCGCCGAACCCCGTAGCCTGCAAACTGACGCGGTTCAGGTCGCCCTCTTCCGCGGCAGCGATGACGGCCAGCCGCACCGCCTCGGCCCGGCCACGCGACAGGCGCAGATTGGCCCCGGCACTGCCTTGCCCATCGGAAAACCCAACAAAAATCAGGTCCCGCCCGTCAAAGGCCCCGCGCTCAATCTCTCGCGCCAGACGCGAAACGGCGGACAGCGATTGCGGATCCAGCGCGGTGGTGCCCTCCTCGAACCGCAGGGTCGTTGACAGCCGTTCGGCCCCGGCCATGGCGGTAACGAGGTCCTGCAGATCGTCCAGTGAGATTTCATCGCCTGCGGCGACAACGGCATTGGCCAGACGTTCGCCCTGTTCGGCAAGAGGTTGCGTGGTGATCCCCTGATTGACGAAGCCCAACCGGCGGATCACCCGGTCGGCATCCTGGCTTTCAAAGAACCGCATGAAATCACGCACCATCATCGGCATCCGACGCACCGGCAGGTACATCAGCAGAGGGGCGGTCAGCGGGTAATCCTCGGATTTCAGGCTGCTGGCGGTGGCGTTCTGAACGAACCCACAGGCACCGCGCAAAGGCACCGGTCGGGCGTTTCCGGTGCGAGAGTAGCGGCCAATCCCGATGGCATAGGGGTCGCGGGCAACGGCATCGGCAAGGTCGGTGGCATCCGCGTGCTGTTCGGCGCTATCGCTGATCCGCAGGTCGAACGGTGCCATGATCCGGGCCGCCACATCCTGCGTATGTCCACTGGCCATATCCATCAGATGCACGGCAATCGGCGCGTCCGGGCCGCCCAGATCCTGCCAATTGGTAATCTCACCCGCGAAGATCCGCGCCAGATCTTCCAGCGACAGGGCGTCGATCGGGTTTGTCGGCGCCACCAGCGGCATCAACGCATCCAACGCCAGCACCCGGCTGCGGGCCACCATGGACAGATCGCCCTGATCGGCTGCTTCGGCGGCGTTGGCCTCGGTGTCATCCGGCGGGCGCAGGGCCAGCGCAACATCGGTGTCGCGGTCCAGAAGCGCCTGAAGCCCCGCATCGGTCGTGGTGGCGGTGATGTAAAACCGCGCGGCAAGGGTTTCATCCTCTCCGCGCATCAACGCAAAGAGCGACCGGTTCTCGGCCAGG
>Ga0213839_1001808_pt1 | contig 12983 bp, 10 predicted proteins | sample SWPATP21_FD_160075 | JGI IMG/M metagenome (GOLD analysis project Ga0213839, IMG submission 160075) | Coastal seawater microbial communities from Marineland, Florida, United States - SWPA TP2 #1 | ecosystem: Environmental > Aquatic > Marine > Coastal | place: USA: Florida | collected 2016-08-14 | reverse complement strand
CCTGGGTCGGGTAGGACTCGAGGGTGTGCGCTTGCCGAAGCCGAGCTCGGAGACGGTGAGCAGGGTGGTCTCGGGCTCGTCGATCGCCTCATCGTCGTCGCCCTGGTCGGAGTCCTCCTCCTCGGGGAGCTCCTCCTCGTCGGTCTCGACGGCGTGGGGCACCAGCAGCAGGTCGACCACCTGGTCGCCGTCCTGCAGCGCGATGCCCTTGTTGCCACGGGCCGAGCGTCCGAACACCGGAGCGCCCTTGGGGCCCTCCTTCGGGAAGCGGATGCACTGGCCTGCCTGGGTCAGCATCATCACGTCGACGTCGTCTTCGGGGTCGAGGAGCTTGACGGTCATCAGCTCGTCTTCCTCGGCGACACCGCAGGCGATCAGACCGCCCTGGCGGATGTTCTTGTAGGCAGACAGCGGGGTGCGCTTGATCAGGCCCTGACGACTGGCGAACACGAGATCGCGGGGGTCGTCGTCGGCGATGTCGCGCACGGTGAGGACCGTGGTGATGCGGTCGTCCTTCGGGATGTCGAGCAGGTGCACGATGGGTCGACCCTTGGCGGTGCGACTCGTCTCGGGGAGCTCGTAGACCTGGAGCGGGAAGACCTTGCCCTGGCCGGTGAACACCAGCAGCGTGGCGTGGGTGTTGGCCACGAAGATCGAGGTGACGAAGTCCTCCTCGCGGGTGGTCATTCCCTTCTTGCCGACGCCGCCGCGGCGCTGCATCTTCCACTCGGCGGGGTTGACCCGCTTGATGTAGCCGAGGTGGCTGATGGTCACGACCTGGTCCTCTTCGGCGACCAGGTCGTGCATGGTGAGCTCGCCCTTGGCATCGACGATGCGGGTGCGGCGCTCGTCGGCGTACTTGGCGCGGACGGCCACGAGCTCGTCGGCCACGACGCCCATCAGACGGACCTCGGAGGCGAGGATCTCCTCGTAGTAGGCGATCTGCTCGAGGAGCTCGGCGTACTCCGCCTCGATCTTGTCGCGCTCCAGGCCGGTGAGACGCTGCAGCCGCATCTCGAGGATGGCGGTGGCCTGGATCTCCGAGAGCCCGAACTTCGCCATCAGCCCCTCGCGGGCCTCGGCGGTGGTCTGGCTGGCCCGGATGAGGGCGATGACCTCGTCGATGTGGTCCAGCGCGATCCGGTAGCCCTCGAGGATGTGGGCGCGCTCCTGGGCCTTGCGGAGCAGGTAGCGGGTACGACGGAGGACGACCTCGCGACGGTGCGAGATGTAGTGCTGCAGCATCTCCTTGAGGGAGAGGATGCGGGGCCGCTGGTTGACGATGGCCAGCAGGATCGCGCCGAAGGTGCTCTGCAGCGCCGTGGACTTGTAGAGGTGGTTGAGCACGACCTCGGGGAAGGCGTCGTGCTTGAGCTCGATGACCACCCGCATGCCCTGGCGATCGGACTCGTCGCGCAGTGCGTGGATGCCGTCGAGCTTCTTGTCCTTGACCAGGTTGGCGACCTGCTCGACGAGCCGGGCCTTGTTCACCTGGAAGGGGATCTCGGTGATGACGATGGCGTTGCGGCCGTTGGACAGCTCTTCGATCTCGGCTTCGCCACGGACGATGATGCGGCCGCGGCCCGTGCTGTAGGCCTCGCGGATGCCGGTGCGGCCGTAGATGGTGGCGCCCGTGGGGAAGTCGGGACCGGGCACGATGTCGAGCAGCTCCTCGAAGGACAGCTCGGGGTTCTGGATCAGCGCCACGCAGGCGTCGATGATCTCGCCGAGGTTGTGGGGCGGGATCTTCGTGGCCATGCCGACCGCGATGCCGTCGGCGCCGTTGACCAGCAGGTTGGGGAAGGCGGCCGGGAGGACGTCGGGCTCCTCGGTGGCGCCGTCGAAGTTCGGCGAGAAGGAGACGGTCTCCTTGTCGATGTCGACCAGCAGCTCCTCGGCGAGCTTGGTCATCTTGCACTCGGTGTAGCGGTAGGCGGCGGCGGGGTCGCCGTCGACGCTGCCGAAGTTCCCCTGGCCATCGACCAGCGGGTAGCGGAGGTTCCACGGCTGGGCCATGCGGACCAGCGCGTCGTAGACCGCGGAGTCGCCGTGGGGGTGGTACTTCTTGAGCACCTCACCGACGACGCCGGCGCACTTGCTGTACTTCTTGTGGGACTGCAGCCCCTCGCGGTCCATCGCGTACAGGATGCGGCGGTGGACGGGCTTCAGTCCGTCGCGCACGTCGGGCAGCGCGCGCCCGATGATGACGGACATGGAGTAGTCCATGTAGGAGTTCCGCATCTCGTCTTCGATGCGGATCGGGATCACCTGCTTCGCCGGATCCATGGGGCCTCACGGTCTCGTTGGGACCCGGCCGAGTAACTCGTTTCCATCGGTTCGGAAAGGGCGGATTTCATCGGTGGGTCCGATGGTTTCGGCCCGAGAGGGGGTGTCGCTGGATGACCGGTTTCGAGGGGGGCTTCGGATCGACCCGCTCGTGCCGTGAGGGCTGATAGGCTGCGGACCGTCAACCCACGGAGCCATCATGTCGACGCTACTCGTCTCCTTCCTCCTCGGCTGCGGGTGGTGGGGCGATGTCCCCGAGGAGAAGACCGAGGTGTTGCCCCTCCCCAAAGTGGAGGAGCGGTCGCGCCAGAAGCGACCGAAGGACAAGCGGGAGGGGCGGTCGCGGAAGGGGAAGGGAGCGCCCTCGGAGCCCCTGCCCGAGATGGCGGACCCCTGCGCGTCCATCGAGGGAGGGGCCTACGTCTATCGCTTCCCCTTCCAGGGAGAGACCCACGAGGTTCCCGTGTTCGTGGGGGACTCCGAGGGGCCCAGGGACCTCGCCGTGCTCCTGCACGGGGGCAAGGGAGGTGCGCCGTCCATCCTCAAGAAGACGCTCTTCCACGACAAGGCCCTCGAGGAGGGCTTCGCGGTCGCCGTGCCCACGGGCTCCGACATCGCCGGACGCGGTGCGCGCTGGAACACCGGGAAGTTCGACGACGAGCTCGAGGAACACCTGCGTCCAGGGGAGGTGATCCGCGACGACGTGGCCTTCCTCGACGCGATGACCAAGGGCCTCCGCCGCGACCTGTGCGTGGACAACGTGGTGACCGTCGGCTTCAGCTCGGGGGGACAGATGACCCACCGCTGGGGTTGCGAGGGCACCCAGGTCGACGTGGTGATGTCGGCCGCGGGGGAGCTGCTGGTGCCGGAGAAGGGCTGCACCCCTCGCCCCGTGCTCGGCTACGTCGGCAAGCTCGACCGGGTCTACCGGGAGGGCCCCAACCCGAAGGATCCCACGCAGCCCTCGGCGCCGGAGACCATCGAGATCTGGGCCAAGATCAATCGCTGCAGGGGCGAGCCTCGCAAGCGGCGGGTCAAGGATGCCACCTGCATGGTGTACGAGGACTGCAAGCGTCCGACCCAGCTGTGTGTGGTCGACGACATGCCCCACGCCTTCCCGGTGCCGTGGGGCGACGACAGGGTGGCGTTCAACGGGCGGGACTATGGCTGGGACTGGTTCCAGGACGACGTGAAGAAGCGGTAGACGTCATCCTCAGAGGAAGACCCCGACCCCCAGCCCGAGCCCGAGGCCGCAGACGAGGGTGGCGACGAGGGCGAAGAAGGCCACGACCCCCACGACGAGGACGAGGGGCCCGCCGGTGGTGGGGGGAGCCGGTGCGGGTCGGGGAGGGGAGCCCGTCTCGCTCATGATCGGGTCGGACTGAAGGAGCGCGGCCGGGGTCACGGTCTTGACCCGTCGTCGCTCTCCGTACAGGGGCATCTCGTGGGCCGTGGGACGGAGCACCTGCCCCACGAGGTCATCGGCGGGGAGGCCACGGGGCACGGGGCGAACGACACGCACCCACTCGGCGAGGTTGGGGCCCTTCATGTCGGCGTGCAGGTCGAGGAGTCGGTCGCGCGCGGTGGCGGCGTCCATGCGGTCGGTGAGCTCCCGCGCCCGCATCGCGGCCGCGACGTCGAGGGCCTCATCGGCGCCCGGGGGGAGAGGAGCCCCATCCGTCGTGGCTCCGGGCAGGGAGCCGACGATGACGTGGTGGAGCATCACGCCCAGGGCGTACACGTCGCCCTTGGGGTCCTCCGTGTTGTCGAAGCGCTCGGGCGCGATGTAGCCCCGCGTGCCGACCACCGCGTCCTGCGCCGTGGATTCACGCTCCCGTCGTGCCCCGCGGACCATCGCGTTGCCGAAGTCCAGCACCTTGACCACCCCCGTGGGGGTGAGCTGGATGTTGCCGGGCTTGAGGTCCCGGTGGATGAAGCCCTGGGAGGTGAGCCGGGAGAGGGCGCCGAGCACGGTGGCGACGATCTCCACGGCGGGGCGCGGCGGCAGTCGGGGGTGGGCCTTCAGCAGGTGGAAGAGCGATGTCCCGTCGACGTACTCCATCTCGACGGCCCACATCCCCTGGAGCACGAAGGGGGGCTCCACCCGCGCCATCACAGGGTCGTCCAGGAGGCTCGCCACGCGGGCTTCGTCGCGGAGCCCGGCCAGCCGTGCCTCGCTGGCGGCGGACGGGTCCACGAGCTTGAGGGCCACCACCTGCTTCGTGCCGTCGGCTTCCGTGGCGGTGGCCTGGTAGACCTTGCCGAAGCCGCCCTGGCCGAGCAGGCGGTGGATGGTGTAGCTGGAGGCCTTTCGGTGCACGGCCCCAGCCTACACAGGATCAGCGACGGCCACGGCCGCCACGACCACCGCCGCCGCCGCCACGGCCTCCGCGTCCGCCGCGACGGTTGCCCATCACCCGACCGCGCCCCGGGCGGCGCCCCTGTCCGCGACGACGCCGCTTCCGCGCGCGCCGGATGCGACGCATCATGCGCATCTCTTCCTCGTCCAGGCGCTGCTGGCGCTTCTTGAGGCGCCGGGACTTCATGCGCAGGGCGTTCTCGCGAGCCTCGAGGGTGTTGTCGTCGAGGTCGTCCAGCTCGTCGTCGGACTCGTCCTCCCAGCCGTCGTCGTCGTCGTCGGAGAAGTCCAGTCCGTCGAGGTCGTCGTCGCCTGCGCCCTCTTCGGGGGTGGCGGCCTCTGCCTTGCCCTTGAAGAGCATGGAGCCGATGGCGATGCCGCCGCCGAGGCCTGCTGCGACCACCGCCGCGTTCTTGAACCAGGACCCGCCGGTGGAGCCGTCGGCCTCGATCGCGTCCGGGTCGGCGTCCTCGACCACCTCGACGGTCTCCCCGTCGGTGAGGCTCTGCTGTGCGTCGTGCACGAGGATGCGGGCCACGGACTGGATGCCGGTGTGCTCGAAGTAGTTGGTGGAGCCGTCGATGGTGGCGGCGAGCAGGTCCATGCCCTTGTCCTGGACCTTCATGACGGTGCCGACCGCACTGGCCATGTTCTCCCGGGTCAGGCCCGCGGAGGACACGAACTCGGTGACGTAGTCGGCACCGGACTCGAGCGTGGACAGGATGAAGCCCTTCTGCTCGTCGGGGGTGGACCCGGGCATCAGGCCCTTCAGCTGGGCGAAGAGAGCGTTCTCGGTGATCACGCTCATGTCCACGTCGTCGACGATGTCGATGATCTTGCCGATGAACTCGGGGCCCAGCGGGAGCAGGCCGTCGAAGCCGACCCAGGCGGCCAGGCGCATCATGTCGGCCTTGGCGTAGGTCGCGAGGGTGGCGGGGAAGGCCTTGGCCTCCGCCAGATCGGTGACGGGGATGCCGCGGAGGAGCGCGAAGGCCACGACCTCGGCCGTGAGCTTCAGCGCCGCATCGACGGCCTGGGTCGTCTCCGGCTTCGGGGTGAAGCGGTTGAGCACGTTGAGGAGCGCGAAGCTCTCGCCCACCTGGTTCGCGAGGACCGCGGCGGCAGCCACCTTGTCGACGGTGTCGGCCGCGCTGTACACCTTCACGGCCCGGCTGTAGTGGGGCTGGCTCAGGTAGAGCGCCTCGGCCCGCTCCTTGATGCGGGCGACCTCGGCGTCGTCGTCCACCTCGAGGTGAGCGCGGATCACCGCGTCCAGCGACGTGTGGTTCTCCCACTCGCCGGGGACCACGTAGTCGAGCGTGTCGAGGACCATCGGGGTGATGCGGCTGTCGCCGAGCTGGTTCAGCAGGATTTCGATGTCGGACAAAGGAACCTCCCTGAGGTCGCGGACCATACACCAGCCACGGGGTGGGGGTGCATCTGGGAGATACGTGGGAGGTACATCGCCGAGAAGCGTCGATTCGCAGGGGGCGCCGGATGGGCTCCTCCAGACCGGACGCCTCCAGATCGGGCCCCTCGTGGCCGGACGCTACCAGGGGGCGGCGCGGCGACCGACGCCCAGGCCGATCCCCGGGGTGACCCGCCAGATCGTCCAGTCGGGCCGGGCCCAGGTGGCGCCGGACAGCAGGTTCGCCGACAGCCCGAGCCGCACCCGACCGAAGCGCACGTGCCCGCCGAGGAGCGCTCCACGGGGGAGCAGCAGCCGGGTCTGGATCCCCGTCGTCAGGCCGACCCCCTTCCACACGGGGCGCTCGTAGTACACCGACTGGGTGGCCAGGGAGGCGCCCACCAGCAGCCCGTCGACCGGGGTGGCGATGACGGGCTTCACCTGCTCGACGAAGCGGATGCCGGTGACCGTGGTGGAGCGTGGAAGCCCAGGGCCCACCTCGCCCCAGAAGGTGCCGGGGTCCTCCGAGAGGACGTCGACCCGGTCGAGGCGGAAGGGCTCTGCCGTGGCGGTGCCGAGGGCCAGGAGCAGCGCGATCACGGCAGCTCCCCGGGGAAGTCGGTGATCAACACGTCGGCGGGCCAGCGACGGGCGAGCTTGTCGAGGAGCGCCGCGTCGTTCGGGGTCCACAGCATGATGCCCACCCCTTCGCGCTGCGCGACGGCGGCGAGGTGCTTGTCGACCAGCTCCCAGTTGATGGCGAGATGGTCGGCGCCGGACGCCTCGGCCAGCTTCACGTAGTCTTCGGTACCGGCGAGGAGGGCGCCCTCCCGACGCAGCGCCACCTGCGAGGTGCTGGCACCGACGGGGAAGCGGGGCCAGATGAGGGTCGTCTCGATGCTGACGCCGTACAGGCTGGCCTCGCGACGGAAGGTCTGGAGGACGTCGGGGAGGTTCGACGAGACGTGCACGCGCTGCGACAGATCCGCCGCGACCCAGCGACCGACGATGGCTTCGGCGAAGGCCTGGGGCGGCAGGGTGAGCCCGGGCTCCTGCTTGATGTCGAGGTGGATGAGGGTGTCGGCCCGGCCGTGCTCGCGAATGAGCTCCAGCATCCGGTCGAAGGAGAGGATGGGCTCCTCGACGACCAGGGCCTGGGGGAACGCCTCGAGGGGGACGCCGCCGCAGCGGTACCCCTCCTGGACCTCCTCGAGGGTCAGGTCGCGGATCAGGGTGTCCTTGGGGACCTTGCCGCCGTCGGCCGTGGTGCAGTGCTCGGTGCTGATGGCCGGGTCGTGGTGCAGGACGGGGACGAGGTCGCGGGTGAGGACCAGATCGACCTCGATACCGTCGAAGCCGGCGACCAGGGCCGCCTCGGTGCCGTATTCGGAGTTCTCGGGCCAGTAGCCGGCGCCGGTGCGGTGGGCCTCGACCAGCGGGGTGGGGCGGTCGGCGCAGGCCAGGAGGGCGAGGAGTGGGGCGAGGCGCAGCATCGCCGCAGACTATCCTGCGCGGTCAGCGGCGGGCGCGGATCCAGGCATCGATGCTGTAGCGGCCTCCCCCGGCCACCAGGAGGGTCAGGAAGGCGATGCCGTCCTCGATGGCGTGGGAGGCGCCGCCGATCCCGTCGCCCTTGCCGAGGTGCATGGCCGCCGCGACCATCATCGTGACCATCAGGAAGCCGGCGCTGGTGCGGGTGAGCAGGCCGAGGGCGAGGAGCACCGCCCCCACGGTCTCGGTGAGGGCTGCGGCGAGGCCCCACAGGGTCGGCCACAGGTCCAGGCCGACGTAGGCCATGGCGCCGCCGAGCTTCTCCCAGGTGTCGGGGCCGCCCAGGAGCTTGGGCACGCCGTGGGTGAGCATCATGCCGCCGAGCCCGACCCTGAGGACGAGCAGGGCGATGTCGACGACGTGTTCGCGGGGATTCGACATCGTGGGTGAGCCTCCTGCCCCTTCACGTACTGAACCTGGTGCCTACTTGGGGCGGGGGAGGAAGCATGGGCCTCGACCTCGACGTGGAGCTGTCCCTCGAAGAACGGCTCGAAGACAGCGTCATCGTCAGCGTGTTCTTGTCGCCGACCGACGGCGCGACCCCCCTCGACGGCGTGGCCCTGCGGCTGCGGGACCGCCACGGCGAGGGGCTGGGGCCGAGGGTGTTGCTGCCGATCTCCGGCACCCTGGGGCGTGTGATGCGCACCACGGTGGCCCTCGAGACCGAGGACGGGGAGGACATCCCCACGGGCGCCAGCGTGCAGGTCGTGGCCTGGCACGGGCACGAGCAGCGGGAAGCGCTCATGCCCACCGATCCGATGACCGCCCTGGAGGTGCACGTTCGGGGCACGACCGCCTGGGTGCTGCACGACGGCGACCGGATGCTGGAGCCGCTGCTCCCGGAGGAGCGGGCCGTGTGGGCAGAGGAGTACCCGTGGATCGACGAGCCACGCGTCCCGCCGGTGGCGAAGGCGGAGCTGGGGGTGGTGGACCACGAGCCCGACACCGACGAGGAGGTCGACGCCTTCGCCGAGGAGATGGGCCTCGACGAGGAGTCGGCTGAGTGGCTCAAGGACCTGATGAGCGAGTAGGCGGCGTCGCCGCTCAGTAGGTCGGGAGCGGCTCGTCGTGCACGGCGGCGACGATGTCGGTGTGGAGGTCCCGCTGGTAGGACACAAGGGTCTGCTCGTCCCGTAGGGCTGCCTCCAGCCACGACACCATCTGCAGCTCCGACACCCCGGGTGCGGGAGAGCTCACCACCAGCGATCCGGCCAGCATGTCGATGAAGGGCGTACCGTCGGTCTTGTCCCACTGGGCGACCAGCCGGGTGGTGCCGGAGGCGTCGGCGGCCTGGCGCTCCATCACCCAGGTGGTGTCGTAGTCGACGGTGATCACGTCGTCGACGGTCTGGTGCAGCGTGAGGCTGACCTCGTAGGCCGGCACCGTGTCCCGGCTCACCTCGAAGGCGTCGATCTCCCGTCGGTCCACCAGCACCCGCGGTCGCTGCAGTGCGGCGTAGACCGCGTCGGGGGAGGCCTGCACGTAGGCCCGGGCGTGGGCCCAGTAGGTGCCGTCGTCCTTGCCCGACGCGAAGGTGATCGTCTCGGGGAACCCCGCATCGTCGATGCGAGGGGCACGGTTGGCCTCCAGAGCACCGAGGGTCTCTGGAAAGTCGATGCCGTCGTGTCGGCTGCACGCGCACAGGGCGAGCAGCGCGGGGGTCCAGCGCATGGGCGGATGGTAGACCAGGGGGGACCCGGTTCGCTACGGCATCGTGGCCACGACCCCCAGGCTCTCCACCCCGTGCTTGCCCGCCGCACTGATGGCCCAACGGCCAGGAGCAAGGTCGATGGTGGGTTCTTCCGCCGACACGATGCGGTCGATGGTCCAGCCGGCACCGTCCTCGCCGTACACAACCCACCAGCGGGCGTCGGCGTGGTGCACCCCCACGCCGGTCGGCGTCGGCGAGAGGGTCGGCGGGTCCACCGCCACGCTGGCCATGTCGAACACCGGCGGGGAGAGGGCGGGCTCGGGGTAGAGCTCGTCGCGGAAGACGTCGCGGATCCCGGACTGGTTCTCGACGAGGGGACCGATGTGGTACCAGATGTTGCCGTTGGCGTGGGCATCTCGGCGCCCCCGGGTGAGGCGGAGCTGCTCGCGGAACTCGTCGAGGTCCCACGACGCGCTGCTGTCGAGCTGGTAGAGCGCGTGGCCGATGAACGTGGAGCGCCCGTCTTCCGGCAGCTCCGCCCACCAGTCGAGGAGGGGCTCGAAGGCCTGGGCCGTCTGGGTGGTGGGCCAGTAGAGCTGGGGGGCGAGGTAGTCGACCCAGCCGTTGGCCTTCCACAGGGGCGGGTCGGCGTAGAGCTCGGCGTACTGGTCGAGGCCGGTGATGCCGGGAGGCTGGCCCGGCCGGTAGATGCCGAAGGGGGAGATGCCGAAGCGGACGGCGGGGTCGATGCCGGCGACGGTGCTGGAGACCCGGTCCATCATCTGGTTCACGTTGTCGCGTCGCCAGTCGTCCTGGGCCATGCCGCCCCCGTAGGTGGCGTAGGTGCCGTTGTCGGGGAACGGCGTGCCGTCGGGGTAGGGGTAGAAGTAGTCGTCGAAGTGCACCCCATCGACGTCGTAGCTGGAGACCAGGTCGGCGATGACCGCCTCGAGGTGGTCCTGGACGGGCGGCGCGCCCGGGTCGAGCCAGACCGTGCTGCCGTAGGGGTAGGCGTAGGCGCTGTTCACCACGCTCTGGTGGTTCGCTGCCGCCGTGGAGCTGCTGCTGGCCTTCGCTCGGTAGGGGTTCATCCACGCGTGGATCTCGAGACCCCGGGCGTGGCCCTCGTCGAGGAGGAACTGCAGCGGGTCCCAGCCGGGGTCGACCCCCTGGGTGCCCGACAGGTAGCGGCTCCACGGCTCCAGGCTCGAGGCGTACAGGGCGTCGGCCTCGGGGCGAACCTGGAAGAAGACGGCGTTCAGGCCGCTCTCCTGGGCTACGTCGAGGAGCTCGATCAGCTCCCCCTGGGCCTGCGCGGACGACAGGCCCGTGCTGCTGGGCCAGTTGATGTTGAACACGGTGGCGATCCACACCCCGCGCAGCTCGCGGTCGTGGGACACGGGGACCAGCTCCGGGGCGGGGCCGGTGTCGACGGTGCCCGTGTCCGTCGTGGTGTCGGAGGTGCCCGTGTCGGTGGTGGGGGTACCGGTGTCGAGGACGGCGGTGTCGCCGGTGTCGTCGCCCAGGTCCGGGGCGGCCGGGATCACGACGGGTTCGTAGCAGCCGGCGAGGGCGAGCAGGACGAGAGACAAGGGGCCTCCAGGGGGACCGCGCAGTGTAGCGCCTCGTCCGTGGGGTGGCTCGCGCGGTCAAGCGGTAGCGGCCGCCAGCTGGGGCGTCGGCGGGACGATGTCGACCACCACGTCCCCGAGCACGGAGCGGGCCTCGAGGGCGCGGTGCGCGTCGGCGAGCTGATCCAGGCCGAAGCGGGCCCCCACGACGGGCTGCAGGGCACCGCTGGCCAGCATCTCCGCCACCGCCTCCACGTTGGCGCGATCGTCCATCACCACGGTCCAGCCGACCCGCTGGCCCGACGAGAAGCTCGTGCGCAGCAGGTCCCAGACCCCCGACCAGGTGATGATGCCCAGCGTCAGGAAGCGACCCTGCGGGCTGAGGCGGGGGCGGGCGTCGGCGAGGGTGAAGCGATCGGAGGTGTCGAAGACGATGTCCCAGGTGGCGTCGACCTCGCGCCAGTCGATGGCCTCCCGCAGGACGACCTCGTCCGCCCCCACGGAGCGCACCAGCGCCTCCTGGTCGCCACGGACCACGGCCGTGACGTGGGCGCCCAGGTGACGGGCCACCTGCACGGCGTAGCGACCGACGCCCCCGGCGGCACCGATGATCAGCACCCGCTGGCCAGGCTGCACGTCTCCGAGGTCCCGCAGGTAGGGAAGGGCCGTGCCGGCGCCGAAGGGGACCGCGGCGGCGGCGGCGAAGGACACCCCCTCGGGGATGTGGGCGACGGCCTTGGCCTCGTCGATGACGAGGAGCTCGGCGTGGGCGCTGTCCATGCTGGCCCCGAACACGCGGTCTCCGGGCTGGAAGCGGGTCACGGCGGCACCGACGGCCTCGACCACGCCCGCGAACATGCTCCCGGGCACCTGGGCCCGCGGGCCAGACCACCCCATCATCAGGCGCCCGATGAGCGCGGTGATGCCCGGAAAGTCGCCGGCACGGACGCGGCGGTCGCCCTGGGTCACCGGGCTCGCGTGGACGCGAACCAGCAGCTGGCTGGGGGCGGGGGTGGGGGCCGGGCGCTCGGCCAGCTGGATGGCGTCGGCCGTTCCGTAGGTCTCGACGATGGCGGCACGCATGGGGGACTCCTTGGAGGCGGGTCTCGAGGACAGCGACGGGCTCGCTGTCGACAACCCCAAGGTATGCATGCGATATGGCCAGCAGTAGTGTCGAACCTGGCAGTGAGTCCATGCGTTTCTGCATGGGTGCGTGGACGGCTCCTGGTGGACCTAGCCGGGGGCCGCGGCGAACGGCCTGCACACCCGAGCGATCGACGCGGGCCGGTTCGGACGCGCGCGGGCATCGGAGGTGAGCCAGGCGCGGAGCAGGGCCGAGTCTCCCTCGTGGTGGACACGGGGAGCGAGCAGCATGACGGGGACGGAGGACCAGCCGGGAAGGTTCCGCAGCTCGACGAGGTCGTCCAGGCCCGTGAACTGATCCGTGAGGTACTCCACGACGACCAGATCGCAGGGGTCGGTGCTGTCGACGTCGTCGAGGTCGAGGGCATGGACCTCCCAGCCGGCGCGCTGGGCGAGCGCGGTGACCATCCCGTCGACGCAGTCCCTCAACAGCATCATGCGGCCGCCAGGCGCGGCGCGGATCCTCGCCAGGGCGCCGGTGAACTCCGAGCGCTCGACCGCCGTGCCGATGATGTCCGCCACGGGCACGGCGAAGGAGGGATCCGCGAACGACGTGAGCACGGTGGGCACGCCGCAGATCTTCTCGTGGTAGGCGATGCGGCGGAGCTCGTAGATGTCAGGCACGGCGTGGGTGACGTCGGCGACGATGATGTCGACCCGCTCCGTCTTGGCGACATGCATGAGCTCGCCGGCATCCTCGCAGGGAGACACGCGCCAGCCGGCCTCGGCCAGCTCCTCGATGGCGGCGTCGCGCGCCGCGCAGGGCTCGCCGACCACCGCCGCAGCCCCGAGGCGTCCGTCCCCCCGGGCCGGCGCCCATCGCGACGTGTCCGGTGGAAGGGAGAGCTTTCGCACCAGGGTTCGACGGGCCTGGCGTCGTCGCTTGGGCTGCAGGGTGGGGGCCCGCCGCCGGCGGGTCGGAGGGGCCGGCGGCGGGGTCGGCGTGATGGAGGCGACGAGGTGCCCCGGACCGTGGACGTCCGGCACGATGGTGGGGCGTGGGGTGGGGAGACC
>Ga0213839_1001805_pt1 | contig 12997 bp, 11 predicted proteins | sample SWPATP21_FD_160075 | JGI IMG/M metagenome (GOLD analysis project Ga0213839, IMG submission 160075) | Coastal seawater microbial communities from Marineland, Florida, United States - SWPA TP2 #1 | ecosystem: Environmental > Aquatic > Marine > Coastal | place: USA: Florida | collected 2016-08-14 | reverse complement strand
ACCGCCGGCTTCCACACGGACCCTCCGCCCTCCGCCGACACGGCCGTGCCCGTCACCGACAGCGGCGAAGACAGTGAGCTCGACTGGCCCACCAGGCCCCCGACGCCGCCGCAGCCCGTCGACGACGACGACGACGACGATGACGACGTCACCGACGCGAGCATCCGTCGCCCTCCGGTGCGTCCCAGCCTCGACACCGAGACCGACACCGATCATGGCGCGGCACCGGTCCCGTTCGCCATCGAGCCCGATGCCATCACCACCCAGCCCATGCAAGCCGCGCCGCCCACGGTCGATCCCGTGCGCCGCGCCGCCCCTGCCATCGTCATCGTGTTCCTGGTCGCCTTCGGCGCGTGGCTGCTGTCCCAGGTGATGTAGTGGGTCGACGGGAAGCGAGGCGCGAGCAGCGCCGGACCGAGATCGAAGGCGCCGCGCTGCAGATCGTGCGCAGCGAGGGGCTCGACGCGCTCACCATGCCGGGCCTGGCCAAGGAACTCGGGTGCGCGGTGGGGGGGCTCTACCGCTACTACGACGGCAAGGAGGCACTGCTCGTCGCGCTGCAGTTGCGGGCGCTCGCTGCGTTCGACCGGAGCCTCCAGCACGAGCTGTCCGACGGCGACGACCGTCCCCCGCTGCAGCGGCTGCGGGCGGCCATGGGCAGCTGGGGCCGCTTCATGGTCGAGGAGCCGGCTCTGTACGAGCTGCTCCAGCTGTCGGTGGCCCATCCGGCCGTGTTGCTCAGCGACGCCAGTGCCGCGGAGGTGGCCACTCGCTCCGCCCCGATGGTGCAGCGCTGCGCCGAGCTGCTGGAGCAGGCTGTCGAGCTCGGCCAGCTGCGGCCCGGCGACGCGGAGGCGAGGGTGTGGGTGATGTGGGGCGCGGTGAACGGCCTCGGCCAGCTGCGCAAGCAGGATGCGCGCCGGCCGCCCCACCTGTCGGCCGACCGCCTCGTTAGCCTCGCCCTCGACAGCCTGATCGACGGCTGGACGGCGCCCAGCTGAGGGTTCGTGGCTACAGCCGGTCGATCGACAGCAGGTTCCACGAGTTGGCGCCGTGGTTGTGCAGGTGCAGCACGATGGGCGCGCCCGCGGGCGCGTCGCCCGCCACCTCCACCTCCTCGGTGTAGGCGACCGGCTCGGCCGGAATCGCCACGAAGTCTTCGTAGACGACCACGTCGCCCATGGTGATCAGGACGTGGGCCTCTGCCGGCTCTTCTGCCACGAGGTCCTTGTGCCACAGCACCACCTCGACCCGGTCGCCGCGCCGCAGATCGGCCAGGGCGGGCTGAGCGAGGACGGCGAAGGGACACAGCCCGGTGTCGACCTCGACGCTGGAGCCCTCGAGGCCCCAGCCGGACGGCGCACAGTCGCTGTCGGCCGGCCGATGCTCGGGCATGGGATCGGCGGTGGGGTTTTCGACCCACGCGGCGCTGTCGACGAGAGCCGCGGGCAGCCGCTCGGGCGTCGACGCGACCCCCGAGTCACTCGCCGCTGGGGGCGCATCGGCGCAGGCGACGAGGGCGACGGCGACCAGCAGTGGGGCGGTGCGAGGCATCGGTGGCAAGATAGCCGACCCACGCCAGCGGAGGTTCGATGCGCGTCGCCATCACCGGAGCCAACGGCTTCCTCGGATCGCATCTCGTCGACGCGGCTCTCGCTGCCGGTCACGAAGTGGTGGGCGTGGTGCGTCGTCCCGGCGAGCAGCTGCCTCGCGAAGGGGTGCGCTGGGTCCATGGAGATCTGTCCGACCCTTCCTCCCTCCGGCGCGCCTTCGCCCGAGTCGACGCGGTGATCGCCAACGCCGCGCTGGCTCCCGGCCGGCAGGCAGCCTCCGACGATGCCTTCGAGGTCGCCAACGTCCAGGGGGCGCGCCACCAGGTCGCCGCCGCGGCCGACGCCGACGTGGGGCGGGTGGTGTATCTGTCTACGGTGGCGGTCTACCGCACCCGTCTCGGCCGTCGCCTGCACGAGGGCAGCGAGCGCATCGACCCCGCGAGACGCGGCTTCGACTGGAACCAGCTCACCACCGACCCTCGCTACGCGCGGTCCAAGGCGGCCGCCGAGCAGGCCGTGTGGCAGGAAGCCGCGACCCGAGGGGTGGCGCTGACCGCCCTCCGCCCCGGGCCGATCTACGGCGAGCGCGACCACAAGATGACCGCCCGCTACGTCGCCATGGTGCGCCGCTGGCCATGCTTCGCCCCCACCGTGCGGCTGCCCCACGTGCACGCGCGCGATGTCGCCGACGTGGCGGTCTCGGCCACCGGCCGCCCCGCGACCGCCGGCCGCGCCTACAACGTCACCGGGCCCTCGGTCGCCGTCGCTACGGCGCTCACCCATCTCGCCCGAGCCCTGGGGCGGCCACGGCCGGTGCCGATTCCCCTGCCCCTGTCGGTGCGCTTCGACGACACGCGGGCCCAGCGCGACCTGGGCTTCGCGCCCCGCGGCGTGGCGCAGGGCATGGCCGAGGTGGCGACGTTCGTTCAGGGAGGCGGCGTCGGTGCCGTCCGCAGGTAGGCGTTGGCGGCGTCGAGAATCATCGCCCGCTCGATGCGGCGGCGGCGCGGGATCTCGGCCCACAGCAGGCCGGCTGCGAGCGCGGTGAATCCGGTCTGCGCCCCCATCACCCACGCCCAGTCGTTGTTGCTCTGGACGAGGGACACGGTCGCCCACGTCTCGGCGGCCGCAGCGCCGGTGAACAACACCCGGAGGGTGTTGCGGCCGAACCGACGCCGCCGGATGCGCGGCATCACGTCGGTGTTGCGCGCCAGACCGGACACGGCGCGCCACGCGACCACCTGGTCGGCCGCATCGACGTAGGTGGGATGGTCGTCTTCCCGCAGGGGGGCCACCCACGTCGGCTCGGCGGCCACGGCGGCCAGCGCCCCCAGGAGCATCATGACGAGGACGCTCCGACCCGCCGGCGGACAGCCACGGCCAAGGGCACCAGCCAGGCCAGCCAGCCGTGGCTCGGCACCCCGACCGAGGAGCACGCCGAGGCATGGTTGCCGAAGTCGTCGGACAAGCCGCCGTTGGCGTCGACCACCAGCTTCGCCGCCGTGGCGCCGGTGAGCCCACCCACCTCCAGGACGAAGGTGTAGGTGCCCTCTTCCGGCAGGGTGAACCGCGGCTCCCAGCCCGAAGCCTCCTCGACCACGGGCCCTCCTCGGCCGTCGCCCTCGTGCACGGTCCACCGCAGCACGTCGAGGCAGTCGGGGACGAAGTCTGACGTGTTCACCATCTGGTAGGACAGCCCTCCCTTGAACACGTAGGTGAACTCGGCCTGCGGCGTGTCACAGACCGTGACCAGGCCGCGCTTCACTTCTTCGCCCTCGACGGCGGGCGTTCCGGTGTCGACCGCGTAGGCGAAGCCGTCGAGGTAGAGGTGAACGTCGTACTGACCAGGCTCATCGTAGGTGTGGTCGACGCTGGTGCCGGTGAGCGCTGTGCCGTCGCCCATGATCCAGCGCGCCTCGCTGTACTCGTAGAGCGCGTCGACCACGAGGTCGCAGGCGACCGTGAGAGGCGGCTCGCCCACCACACCACCGGCGTCCGTGGAGGGCAAGCAGGTGAAGTCGACAGCCTGGGCCCAGGTGAGGGATACGAGCAGGGTCCACATTCGATCCTCCGATCTAGGTCATATCGTGCACGGAACGACCCCGGTGCTAACGGCCGGCCCGTCGGTCGCCTCCGCGCGGTTAGGAGTCTCCCATGGAGCAGGTCACCGACGGCATCGCCCGCGTGCCGGTGCGCACCCCCACCCTCCCGCCCGCCACCCACACGAACACCTGGGTCCTCGGCGACGGTGAGCTCCTCGTCGTCGACCCGGCCAGTCCCTGGGAAGACCAGCAGCTGCTGCTGGCGAACGAGCTGTTCGCACGGGAAGACGACGGCGAGCGGGTGGCGGCCCTGTTCCTCACCCACCACCACCACGACCACGTCTCCGGCGCCGTCGATCTCCAGGCACGCCTCCGACGCCGGGGCCGCGACGTGCCGATCGTGGCCCACGCCCGTACGGCCGAGCTGGTTCGCCGCACCATCACGGTCGACGAGCTCTGGGACGAAGGCGACGTGCACACCGTCGGCGGACGCACGCTTCGCGTCTGGCACACCCCGGGGCACGCCCCCGGCCACCTCGTGCTCATCGACGAAGCGAGCGGCTTCGTGGTGGCCGGCGACATGGTGGCCGGCGTGGGCACCATCGCCATCGACCCCGACGAAGGCGACCTGCACGACTACCTCACCCACCTCGAGCGTCTGCAGGGCCTGGCCCCTTCCGCTCTGCTCCCGGCGCACGGGCCGGTGCTGCATCACAGCGTCGCGGTCCTCTCGGGCTACATCGCCCACCGGAACATGCGCACCGAGCAGATCCGCGAGGCGCTGACCACCCACGGCCAGAGCACCCCCGACGACCTCGCGCCGCGGATCTATCCCGAGCTCGACCCCCACCTCTACCCGCTCGCCGCCCGACAGATCCTCACCCACCTGCAGTGGCTGCAGGCGCACGGCGTGGCCCACCAGCGGCAAGGCACCTGGCGCGTGGAATAGCGCGACACCGGGAGGGGGTTTGCCGGTGGCCACACTGCGGTTAGACGCGGCGTGAACTCACGCGAGGAGCCACCATGCTCGTTTCCACCCTTCTGTCCCTGTCCATGGCGCCGTCCGTCGCTGTCGCGGCCCCCGACATCGGCCCGGCGCTCGAGGAGCCCAAGAAGGGCAAGTGGGACCCGAAGGGCAAGGCCATGGAGATCTACCTGCAGGCCCGCATCCAGATGAAGAAGGAAGACTGGGACGCTGCCACCGAGCTCTACGTCCAGAGTCTGGACAAGCAAGCCGGCTGCGGGAAGTGCTTGAACGAGCTCGGCGACGTGCTCATCGGAGCCGAGCGCTACGACGATGCCGCCTCCACGGGCGAGCTCCTCGCCAAGCTCTACCCCGACAAGGTGAACGGCTGGGCGAACGTCGCCGCGGCCATGCGGAAGAAGCGCGCCTGGCAGGAGTCGATCGACGCGCTCGACAAGGTGATCGAGGTCGACCCCGACGCCTCCTGGGCCTGGGGCGACCGCACCGACAGCTACATCCAGATGGGCGACACCGACAAGCCGATGTCGCTGCTCGACGGTGCCGAGGAGGCCGGGCTGAAGGCCGACGCGGTGGCCTGCCTGCGGGTCACCCTCTATACGGCGCGCGACGATGCCGATGCGGCCCGCAAGGAGTGGGACGAAGGCTGCGCCGAGAGCAAGGCCGCAGACCTGCGCCGTCCCGCCGAGGGCTGGCTCGCGCTGGTCGAGGGCGACGCCGAGAAGGCGGCCAAGGCCCTGATGCGCGCGGGCAGCGGCGACGCGATCCGCCTGGCGATGGCCATGGCTCGCTACGACCAGGGGAAGCTCGATGCGTCGGTCAACCTGTGCGACAAGCTCCTGGAAGACCTCGAGGTGACCGCGTGGGACGTGCACGTCACGAAGGCGCGCGCGCTGTTCGCCCTGCAGAAGCCCGACGAGGCCATGGAGCAGCTCCGCGCCGAGCTCCTCTCCGAGGGCTGGGAAGACAAGCACAAGAACGCGAGCAGCAAGGATGTCCTGTTGAAGGCCAAGGGCAAGGGCTGGGCCAAGGAGCTCGGGCTCACCTCCACCGAGCTCGGCGTCCGCATCCTGTCGGAAGCAGGCAAGGCCGAAGAAGCCCAGGCGCTCTTCGACAAGGCCGTCGCCATCTACGGCGAGACGGAAGGCCTCAAGGCAGCCATCACTCCGCCCGAGACCGAGGAAGCCCCCGCGGACGAGTAGCGGCCTCGGTCCATGCCGCGGGGGTATGCTCAGCCTGAGGAACCCCCATGTCTCGCTGGCCCATCGCTGCCCTCGTCGTGATGCTGTGCGCGGGCAGCGCAGCCGGTGGCTACCTCCTCGGACGCCCACCTGCCGAGGTGGCCGAGGTCGCCCCCGGCGTTCCTCCCCACGAAGTGCCCGCTTGGCGGGTGGCCGTCGAAGCCGCCCGGGCCACCACCGACGGTCAGCGGCTGCGAGCCAGGGCCCTCGACACGATCAACGAGGCCGACGGCGACGTCGCGCTGGCCGACGCCGTCGAGCTGCTGGGGTGGGTCGGCGGCCCCGAAGACCACGATCTGCTGGTCTCGTTCGCCCGCTCGGGCGACCCCATGCTGGAGGGTCCCGGCTGCGAGGCCCTCGGCAGGCTGGGCACCGACGAGGCCGTCGCCACGCTGCTGTCGTGGGTCGACGATCGCGACCTCGAGCGAGGGGTGGTGATCGCGTCCCTCGGGAACACCGGCCACCCGGATGCCCTCGACGAGCTGGTGCGTCGCCTCGACCACCCCGATCACACCTGGGTGGCCGCGTGGGCCCTCGCACAGTTCGCCACCCCCCGGGCCGTGCACTTCCTGGCCCGGGCCCTCCGCGACGCCGAGCCGGGCCGTGCGGGAGCCCTCGCCCGCGCCCTGGGCTCGATGGTCGACGATGTGCCCGAGGCCGCCGAGGCCCTCCACAGCGTGCTCGCCGGCCCTCGAACCCCCCGGCGCAGCGCCGCGCTGACCGCCCTGGCCGAGGCGCATGATCCGCTCGTCTTCGACCTGCTCATGGCCGACCTCGCCGGGCCGGCCCCCACGGCAGCACAGGCGGCGCGCGGGCTCGGGGCGCTCGGCGACCCCCGGGCCGTGTCCGAGCTGGCATGGCAGGCACGCCAGGCTCAGGCAGAGGTGCGCATGGCCGCCATCCAGGCCCTCAGCCAGCTCGACCATCCCGACGCCGACGAGGCCCTGCTGGAGATGGTGCGCACGGCGCCCCCCACGGTGGCCGCCCACGCGGTGTCGGCGCTGCCGCGGGTCGACGACGACAACGTGCTCGACGCCTTGCTCGCCGCCATGGAGACCCGGGGCACCGAGGTACGTCGCGCCGCGCTGCAGCGCCTGCTGGGCGGACGATGGCCGGTGGGGGAGGTGCCGGCAGCGGTGCTCGAGCTGGCCCGGATGGAGCTGCGCCACCCCACCAGCAACACCTGGGGAATCGACCCCGTCGGGCTGCTCCTCACCCACGGCACCGTCGACGATGCCGACCTCGTGGAACACGCCCTCATCCACTCGCCCAGCCCCCAGCGAACGGCCGCGGTGTGGTCACTGCAGAGCCTGGGGACCCCCGCCGCCCAGGCGCTGCTGGCCCGCCTCGCCGACGACAGCGATCCCGGGGTACGCCAGGCCGCCCTGGGCGCACTGCTCGAGCTGGGTGCCGAGGAGCTCGTGGAGGAGCGCATCCTCGCCCACCTCGCAGAGGGCAAGCAGGACTACGGCGCTGCCGAGCAGATGCTGGTCCGGCTGGGCACGCCGCGAGCTGTCGCCGCCGTCCTCGAGCGCGTGGAGACCGGCACCCAGCGCGAGTGGTCCTCGGCGGTCTCGGCCCTGGCCAGCTCCGGGTCGCGCGCGCACTGCGACGAGCTGCTGGCCATCGCCGATCGAACGGAGGATCCCCAGCTCCGCGGCCACATCCTCCAGAGCCTGTCGTACTCCGAGACGGTCGATCTCGAGCAGGTGGTGTCGCGGGCGCTCGCCAGCGACGAGCCGCGGCTGCAGGCCACGGCCGCCTACGGCCTCGCGCGGATGGACAGCGCCGAGAGCCGGGAGCAGCTGCTGGCGCTCACCCGCCACGACGAGCCGAACGTGGCCACGGCAGCGCTGTCGTCGCTGGGCAATCTCGGGGGCCCCGAGGCCGAAGAGGCACTGATCGGCGCCCTCGACGACCCCGATCTGGCATGGGCGGCCGTGTCGTCCCTGCAGCAGGTGGGCACGCCGTCGGCGCGGGAAGCCCTGATGACCGCGTCCCGCGAGGCCGACGATCCCCAGGTGCGCGCCAGCATCGTGCAGCAGCTCGCCTGGAGCGGCGCCGAAGGAGCCAACGAACGACTGGGCGAGGCGCTCGGCGACGACGCGCCCGAGGTCCGGTCGGCGGCGATCATGGCGCTGCAGGGCATGGGCACCACCCAGGCCGCCGAGCTGCTGGCCGGCTCGCTAGCGTCGGGGGAGCTGTCCGACGCCGAGGCGGCCCAGGCCGCCATGGCGCTCCAGAACCTCGGAGGCGAGGTGGCGACCAGCTACGAAGACCTGATCGAGGAGCACCTGCCCGACGGCTTCGGCGAGCCCATGCTCGACACCGGCCTCGCCTTGCCGCAGTAGCTACTGGCTGTGCAGCCGGGGCTCATGCGGGAGCGATCCGATCACCTGGCTCTCGTGTTCCGACAGGACGGCCAGCCGCGCGAGGGTCGCCTCGCGGCCGAAGCGCTCGAGGGCGAGGTCGACGTACATCGCGTGATGTCGGGCCTCGCTGGCGAGGAGCGAGGTGTAGAAGCGGGCGAGCGGTTCGTCGGGGAGGGCACCCGCCAGCAGCTGCATGCGCTCACACGACCGCGCCTCGATCAGGGCGCAGCACAGCAGCGTGTCGAGCAGGCGGTCGGGTTCCGCACGCCGCACGGCCTTGTGGAGCCCCGCCGCGTAGCCCGAGGGCTGCAGCGGCGTGAACGGGATGCCGCGCTCACCGAGGAGCGCCAGCACCTGCTCGAAGTGCCGCAGCTCCTCGCGCGCCAGCTCCGACAGTGGACGCATCAGGCCCGCGTCGTGCTGGTAGCGAAAGATCAGATTCATCGCCGTCGACGCCGCCTTCTTCTCACAGTGGGCGTGGTCGATCAGCACCGTGGACAGCTGCGGAAGAAGCCGCTCGGCCCAGCCAGGCTCGGTGTGCGTGGCGAGGCGGAGCATCTGGTTCAGCGCCCGTCGAGAGTCTCGTAGCGGTAGGTCTGCAGCGACCCACGCTGGAACTGCATGCGCACGCGACCGTCTTCACGCTCCAGCCCGACGAGTCGCCCGGTGTTCGACGACATCTCCTTGGCCCGGTCGACGGCTGGGAGCCGCCCCTCCACCGATTGGGTGTTCTGGCCGCTCTTGATGGTGAAGCGATGAGTCGGCGTTTCGATGGCGCACCTCCCAGTGATGTTGCGGGCCGCGTCCGGCGTCGTCTCGGAGCAGCCGTCGCCCATGTAGGAAGGGAGCCCGCCAGCGTCAATGCGCGCGTGACGGCCGTGTGACGGACATCTCGCCGAGGCCCGCGCGCGAACGCTGGGCACCGAACGCTGATTCCGCCCTGCACAGGCGGGCAACGCCGCAGGCTACAGGTTGCGGCGGTACTCGCCGCCCACCTCGTACAGCGCCCGGGTGATCTGGCCCAGCGTGGCCACCCGCACCGTGCGCATCAGCTCGCCGAAGACGTTGCCGCCCTCGACCGCCACCCGCTGCAGGTCGCGAAGAGCTCGGTCGCTCTCCTCGGCATGGGCTTCCTGGAATCGACGCACACTGTCGATCTGCGCCTGCTTCTCGGCCGGGCTGGCGCGGCGTAGCTCGGGGGTCTCGGGCACCCAGTCGTCGCCGCTCGTGGCGGGGTCGAGGTAGGTGTTGATGCCGACGATGGGCAGCGAGCCGTCGTGCTTCTTCTGCTCGTAGTACAGCGACTCCTCCTGGATCTGCATCCGCTGATACTGAAGCTCCATCGCGCCCAGCACGCCCCCGCGGTCGGACAGCCGCTCGAACTCCTGCAGCACCGCCTCCTCGACCAGATCGGTGAGGTGGTCGACGAAGTAGCTGCCCTGGCTGTTGTTCTCGTTCTTCGCCAGGCCCAGCTCCCGGTTGATGATCAGCTGGATGGCCATCGCACGCCGCACGCTCTCCTCGGTGGGCGTGGTGATGGCCTCGTCGTAGGCGTTGGTGTGCAGGCTGTTGCAGTTGTCGGTGATCGCCAGCAGCGCCTGCAGCGTGGTGCGGATGTCGTTGAACTGGATCTCGCGGGCGTGCAGCGACCGCCCGCTCGTCTGGATGTGGTACTTCAGCTTCTGACTGCGCTTGTTGGCGCCGTAGCGCTCCCGCATCGCCACAGCCCAGATCCGTCGCGCCACCCGGCCGATCACCGTGTACTCGGGGTCGAGCCCGTTGCTGAAGAAGTAGGACAGGTTGGGCGCGAAGTCGTCGATGTCCATGCCACGGTTGAGGTAGTACTCGACGAAGGTGAAGCCGTTGGCCAGCGTGAAGGCCAGCTGGCTGATGGGGTTCGCTCCGGCCTCGGCGATGTGGTAGCCGCTGATGCTCACCGAGTAGAAGTTCCGAACGTCGTGGTCGATGAACCACGACTGGATGTCGCCCATCATCCGCAAGGCGAAGTTGGTGGAGAAGATGCAGGTGTTCTGCGCCTGGTCCTCCTTGAGGATGTCGGCCTGCACGGTGCCGCGGGCGGTGGAGACGGCCCTCGCGGCGATGACGCCGTGCTCTTCCTCGGTGGGGGCGCGACCGTGCTCGGCGACGAACGCATCGACCTGCTGATCGATGGCGGTGTTGAAGAACATCGCGAGCAGGATGGGGGCCGGGCCGTTGATCGTCATGGACACCGAGGTGTTCGGCGCGCACAGGTCGAAGCCCGCGTAGAGGATCTTCATGTCGTCGAGGTGGGGCACGCTCACCCCGCTCTCGCCCACCTTCCCGTAGATGTCGGGCCGCTCGTCGGGGTCTTCGCCGTACAGCGTGACCGAGTCGAAGGCGGTCGACAGCCGGTTCGCGGGCTCGCCTTCGCACAAGTAGTGGAACCGCGTGTTGGTCTTGGCCGGGCCACCCTCGCCGGCGAACATGCGCTTGGGGTCTTCGCCCAGGCGCTTGAGCGGGAACACGCCGGCCGTGTAGGGGAAGCTGCCGGGAATTCCCTCCTTGTAGGCGAAGCGCACCACCTCCCCCGCCTCTTCCGTCGGCGGCAGAACCACCCGCGGGATGCGCTGACGCGACAGCGACTCGTGCACCAGCGGCTGGCGGATCTCCCGGCCGCGCACGGTGTACACGAACTCGTCGCTCGCCCACCGGGCGCGGGTGTCGGGCCACGACGCGAGGTAGCTACGAACCTCGGGCTTCACCGCGTCGTGTGCCTCGGCGAGGCGCTCCTCGAGGACGGGCGCGGCCGGGGTGTCGCGAACCTCGGCCAGCGTGGCCTCGAGGCGCTGCCAGCGACGGGCGGCCTCGGCCTGCTCCTGCCCCTCTGCGTGGTAGCCCCGCACCGTCTGGGCGATCTCGGCGAGGTAGCGCTCACGCCCCTTGCCGATCAGGGCCCCCGCGGCCGGGGAGTAGCGCGTCGCCGGGGTGTCGAGGCCGCTCGTCCAGCCGAGCTCGAAGCGCTCGTTCAGCAGGTCGAGAAGCCCGTGGTAGAGCGCGGTGACGCCCAGGTCGGCGAAGCGGCTCGCCACCGTGCCGTAGACCGGCAGCAGCTCGTCGTCGCCGTGCCACAGGTTGCGGTTGCGCTTGACCTGCTTGCGCACGTCGCGGAAGGCGTCGAGGGCGCCGCGCTTCTCGAACTTGTTGATCGCCACCAGGTCGGCGTAGTCGAGCATGTCGATCTTCTCGAGCTGACTCGGCGCCCCGTACTCGGGGGTCATCACGTACAGCGACAGGTCGGACAGCTCGGTGATGTCGGCGTCGCCCTGCCCGATGCCGGAGGTCTCCACCACCACGAGGTGGTAGCCAGCGGCCTTGCACAGCGCGACGGCGTCGGCGGTGGCGGCCGACAGCTCGCCCTTGCGGTCGCGGGTGGCCAGCGAACGCATGAACACCCGATCGGCCTGCAGCGCGTTCATGCGGATGCGGTCGCCCAGCAGGGCCCCCCCGGTGCGCTTGCGGGTGGGGTCGATGGACAACACCGCCACCCGACGGGCCGGGTCGTCGAGCAGGAAGCGCCGCAGCAGCTCGTCGGTGAGCGACGACTTGCCCGCGCCCCCCGTGCCGGTGATCCCGAGAACGGGGATCTCGGCCGATGCGTGGGCGGACAGGGACTCCCGCAGGGACCCGTCGACGCCGTCGCCCGTGGCCACGCCGCGCTCCACGACGGTGACGAGCCGGGCGAGCGCCCCCACGTCGCCGGCCACCACGTCGTCGAGCGAGGCAGGCGCGCGCTCGGCCGGGTCGAAGTCGGCGCGCTGGAGCAGGTCGTCGATCAGGCCCTGCAGACCCAGGCGGCGGCCGTCTTCGGGGGAGTAGATCCGATCGGCGGCTCCCTCCGACTCCAGCGCCTCGATCTCCTCGGGCACGATCACGCCCCCGCCCCCGCCGAAGATGCGCACGTGCTCGGCCCCCTGCTCGTCGAGCAGCTGGCGGATGTAGCGGAAGTACTCCATATGGCCGCCCTGGTAGGACGACAGCGCGATGGCCTGGGCGTCTTCCTGGATGGCGGCGGTGACGACGTCGGCGGCCGACCGGTTGTGCCCGAGGTGGATGACCTCGGCGCCCGAGGCCTGCAGGATGCGGCGCATGATGTTGATGGCGGCGTCATGGCCGTCGAACAGCGACGCGGCGGTGACGACGCGGACGGCGTGGCGAAGGCGGTAGCGGTTGTCCTGGGCCATGAGCGGGCACCTCCCGAAGCGGCCAGGTATCCCGCCCTCGCGCGCGCCGGTCGCGCGGCCCGTCAGGGAGAGGCCTCGTCCTCGCCAGCCGCCGCGTCGTCGCCGAGACGCTCCCCGAGCTGGTCCATGCGCCACTTCGTCCGGTCGTCGACCGCACCGCCCGACCCGTCGTCGACCGCGAACAACACGAAGCGCGCGTCGGGCTGCCCATCGGTGCGGAAGATGGACTGGTTCATCGAGACGTTGGCGTCGTCGAGGTTGGCGTCGGCCCAGTCACCGACCAGATCGGCGACGGGGCGGCCCCACTCGAGGGTGTCGTCGTCACCGTCGTAGCGGAGCGCCACCACGCACGGGAACTCGTAGCAGTCGAGCTCTTCCACGCCGAAGCCGGCGAGCTCGTCGAGCTTGGGGACGAGCTGCTCCTCCATGGACGTGGCCGTGAGCGCGTCGGGCACATCGGTGGGCCACTCCGACACGTCGCCTTGCTCGGCCTTCAGCTGACCCCGCATCAGCGCAGCCCCGAAGCGCTCGGTCTCGAGCTCGCCCTCGATGCTGGCCAGCTCAGCCTGCAGCTGCTCGACCCG